>Ga0207667_10003435_pt1 | contig 19553 bp, 18 predicted proteins | sample KBSCornC52_FD_184301 | JGI IMG/M metagenome (GOLD analysis project Ga0207667, IMG submission 184301) | Corn rhizosphere microbial communities from Kellogg Biological Station, Michigan, USA - KBS Corn C5-2 (SPAdes) (version 2) | ecosystem: Host-associated > Plants > Roots > Rhizosphere > Soil ...
CGGCGAACGCGACCGCGCGCTCGACCCACATCCGCAGCGGACGCTTGGTGCGCACCTCGGCGCCAGACACCAGGAACCAGGTCTTGCTCTCCCGGCCGCCCATGATCATCCGCCGCACGGCGACCCGAGCATCGTCGAAGCTCGCCGCCTCGGCCTTGGCGAGGCGCACGTACGCGCCGCCCTCCTTGCCGAGCCGCACCAGCAGATCGTCGCCGGCGACGCCGCAGACCAGGTTGCCGTTCCACAGGAATCCGGTGCCGCCCACGATCTGCTTCTCGACGAGCTCGCCGTCGAGGCGCAACTCATCGAGTTGGGCGCGCACGCGGTCGAGCAGCTTGGTGGTCGGCATCGGCCCAGTATGACGCGCGCTACTGCGCCGAGGCCGCGCGTGCCGCCAGGAAGGCGCCGGCAAAGCTCGAATATGCGGCGGCGATGCGCGTCTGCGCCTGTGCTTCGTCGATGGAGCCGGCCAGCAGGTCGCTGAGGGCGTCCCACCAGATGCTGCGCCCGATCGCGAAGCCGACGAAGTCGTGCACAGGGGCTGCGGCTTCGAGCCAGTGGTCGAGGCGCTCGGCCGGCGCGTGCCTGCCGAGCACGATGCACCGGGCGTCACGGCCGCCGCGCCGCGCGGCCTCGGCCACCGCGCGCGCATCGGCGGTCGCCTCCAGCCCCTCGACCTTCCACAGGGCCGGCTCGACACCGGCATCCTGCAGCTCATGGATGACCTGCACGGTCAAGCCGGGCCGCACCTCGGCGTCGTAGCGCCCCGTGTCGCCGGCCACCGAGGCGAGGTCGGCCTCGGTGGCGGGAACCAGCAGCTCGACGATCAGCGGGCGCCCGGCCTCGCGCGCCCAGGCCGACACCGTCGAGACCGCGGCCATCTGCGCGTGCCGGTCCGATGCGTCGAATCCGGGGTTGTCGCGGATCAGCACCTTCGAGTTACCGGTGGCGAAGAACTCGGCGTGACGTTTCCAGTCGTCGCCGAACGCGAACTGGAACCAGGGATGCCCGCTCGCCTCGATCGGCATCGCCAGATCCAGGGTCGAAACATGCTGCGCGAGCTCGGCGACCGACGCCCCGTACTGCTCGTCGACCAGCACGCCCGCGCGAGCGCTCGACGGCAGCTGCGCCGCGGCATCCAGCAGCGCACGGTAGACCAGCAGCTTGTCGGCGGCGATCCGGGCGGCCTCGGCCGGCGTCGGCGGGGCGGTCAGGTGGTACAGCTCTCGTTCGAGGCTGTCACGGTGGTCCATCGCGAGGATCAGGAGGAGCGGATCGGACATGCTCCGAGTCTGCGCCTTCGCGCGGCGTTTCCGCTCAAGCCGCTCGCGGCTAGGGTGAGCATCGTGGCCGACGGATTCGGACGACGCACCCAGACCTCGATCTTCCGCGCGGGAGCATCCGGCGCCCAGCCGCGGATCCCGACCGGCTGGCAGGCGCTCGTCTCCCGGGCCGAGCGCGCGATGTCCGCCGAGGCGTGGGCGTACGTCCATGGCTCGAGCGGAACAGAATCCACCGCCGAGGCGAACGCGGAGGCGTTCGAACAATGGCGCATCGTGCCGCGCGTGCTTCGCGACGTGTCCGAGCGCGAGCTGGGCGTCACGCTCTTCGGCCACCACTACCCCACTCCCCTGCTCGCCTCTCCTGTTGGCGTTCTCGAACTGGTGGACCCGGATGCCGACCTGGCCATCGCGCGCGCCGCGTCGTCGCTCGGGATCCCGGCGATCCTCTCCAATCAGGCGTCGATCCCGATGGAGAGGGTGTTCGCAGAAGGCGGCGACGGGCCGAAGTGGTTCCAGCTCTACTGGAGCACCTCGAACGAACTGGTCGAGAGCCTGGTGTCGCGGGCCGAGAAGCTCGGCGCGCAGGCGATCGTGGTCACCCTCGACACGCAGATGCTGGGATGGCGGCCGCGCGACCTCGACCTGGGATTCCTGCCCTTCATCCGCGGGATGGGGATCGCGCAGTACACGAGTGACCCGGTGTTCCGCCGGCTGGTGGCCGAGCGGATGGCGAGACCCGTGGATCCTGCCGCACCGAAGCCGAAGGTCACGCCCAGTGCCGTCCGCACGCTGGTCGGGATGACACGGCGCCACCCCGGCAGGTTCCGCGCCAACCTGCGCTCGGGCGAACCGCGTGCCGCCGTCGAGACCTTCCTCGAGGTGTTCTCGCGCGCGAACCTCACCTGGGACGATCTGGCCTTCCTGCGCTCGCGCACCGGGCTGCCGATCGTCCTGAAGGGCATCCAGCATCCGGATGACGCGCGCCGGGCGGTCGAGTCCGGCATGGATGGCGTCATCGTCTCGAATCACGCGGGGCGCCAGATCGACGGAGCCATCGCCTCGCTCGATGCCCTGCCCGGAGTGGTGGCGGCGGTCGGCGGCCGGGTTCCCGTGCTGTTCGACAGCGGCGTGCGGGGCGGTGCCGACGTGTTCCGCGCCCTCGCTCTCGGCGCATCCGCGGTGTGCGTCGGGCGGCCATGGGTGTACGGAATGGCGATCGCCGGCGAAGAGGGCGCCCGCGAGGCGCTGCGCGATCTCGTCGCCGAGTTCGACCTGGTGCTCGGGCTCAGCGGCCACCGTTCGGTCGGCGACCTCACGCCCGACGCCCTGATGCGCGCCTGAGCCGGGCATTCCGAGCCGCACCGAGTGTTCACCGGCGCCGTGCCGGGGCAGGTGGTTGGATGAAGGGGTCATGACCTCACGCGCCGCATCCCGACCGGCCCGCCCGACCGTCGCCGCGCTCACCGACCGTCCGACCGCCGATGTGCTCATCCTGGGCGGAGGCATCAACGGGATCGCGACGTTCCGCGAACTGGCCCTGCAGGGCGTCGACGTCGTGCTGATCGAGCGCGGGGACTACGCGTCTGCCGCGACCGCCTCGTCGTCGCACATGATCCACGGAGGCGTCCGCTACCTCGAGAACGGCGAGTTCCGGCTCGTCAACGAGGCCGTGCACGAGCGCAACCGGCTGCTGAAGAACGCGCCGCACTACGTGCGGCCGCTCGAGACCACGATCCCGATCTTCAAGACCTTCTCCGGCCTGCTCGCCGCGCCGCTGCGGTTCCTCACCCACCGGCAGCGCAGCACCGTCGAGCGCGGGGCCTTCCTGATCAAGATCGGGCTGCTCATCTACGACTCGTTCTCGCGCGACGGCGGAACGGTTCCCCGTCACCGCTTCTACGGGCGCAAGAAGTCACTGGCCGCGATGCCCGAGTTGAATCCGACTCTCAAGTACACGGCGACCTACTACGACGCCTCGATGCACAACCCGGAGCGCCTCGCGCTCGACGTTCTGCTCGACGGGATCGCGACCGGCAACGGCAGGGCCGCCAACTACGTCGAGGTCACCGGGATGACCGGGTCGGAGGTCGCGCTGCGCGACCTGGTCAGCGGCCAGGAGTTCGCGATGACCGCCAAGGTGGTGGTGAACACCACAGGACCGTGGACCGACATCACGAACGACGAGCTCGGCATGCCGACGCGCTACATGGGCGGCACCAAGGGCTCGCACATCGTGTTGGAGCACCCAGAGCTGCTCGAGGCCACGAAGGGCCGCGAGCTGTTCTTCGAGAACGACGACGGCCGCATCGTGCTGATCTACCCGCTCAAGGGGCGCGTCATGGTCGGCACGACCGACATCGATGCCGATCCGCGTCAGCCCGTGGTCTGCACCGAGGAGGAGGTCGACTACTTCTTCGAGCTGGTCCATCACGTGCTGCCGGCCATTCAGCTGGATCGCTCACAGATCGTGTACCGCTTCGCCGGCATCCGCCCGCTCCCCCGGCACGACGACGAGGCGCCGGGCTTCGTCTCGCGCGACTACCGGATAGAGCCCGCCGAGTTGCCGGATGGCGCCCTGCTGCTCAGCCTGGTCGGCGGCAAGTGGACCACCTTCCGCGCCCTCGGCGAGCACATGGCCACCCTCGCACTCGCTCGCCTCGGTGTGCCTCGCTCGGTGAGCACCGAGACGCTCGCCATCGGCGGCGGCAAGGGATTCCCTCGCACCGACGACGACCGCGCCGCCTGGGTCGCGACGCACTCCGAGAAGGTCGGTGCCGAGCACACGGAGCGCCTGCTGCTGCGCTACGGAACGACCGCGGCAGCGATCATCGACTCGTTCACCGAGCAGGATGCCCCGCTGAAGAACCTCGAGGGTTACAGCACAGACGAGGTGCGCTTCCTCGTCGAGCGGGAGCAGGTCGTGCACCTGGCGGACCTCATCTACCGCCGCACCAGCCTGGCCTTCATCGGACGGGTCACCGCTCCCCTGCTGAACGAGCTCGCCGACATCGCCGGCGAGGTTCTGGGATGGTCGGCCGCGCGCCGTGCCGACGAGGTGAGCTCGACCACGAGCGATCTCGCGCGACTGCACCAGGTCGAGCTGTCGCAGGCGGCCGCCGCGAGGTAGCCGGTAGCATCCGGGAATGGCCGACTACGTCCTCGCGATCGATCAGGGCACGACCAGCTCGCGGGCCATCGTCTTCGATCATGAGGGCCGCGTGGTCTCGGTCGGCCAGCTCGAGCACCAGCAGATCTTCCCGCAGCCGGGATGGGTCGAGCACGACGCCACCGAGATCTGGAACAACGTCCGCGAGGTGATCGGCCAGGCCCTCGCCAAGGCCGACATCACCCGCCACCGCATCAAGGCCGTGGGGATCACCAACCAGCGCGAGACCACCGTGGTCTGGAACAAGACGACCGGCGAGCCGATCTGCAACGCGATCGTCTGGCAGGACACCCGCACCCAGGCGATCGTCGACCGGCTGACTCGGGACGGCGGCGTCGATCGCTTCTCGGCCAAGGTCGGGCTGCCCCTCGCGACCTACTTCGCCGGTACCAAGCTGGTCTGGATCCTCGAGAACGTCGCGGGCGCCCGCGCGGCCGCGGAGGCCGGCGAGCTCCTGTTCGGCACAACGGACACCTGGGTGCTCTGGAATCTGACCGGCGGCCCGTACGGCGGCGTGCACGCGACGGACGTCACGAACGCCAGCCGCACCCTGTTCATGGACCTCGAGACCTGCCAGTGGGACGACGAGATCCTCGCGGTCTTCGGCGTTCCGCGCTCGATGCTGCCCGAGATCCGCAGCTCATCCGAGGTCTACGGCGTGATCGAGGACTCCAGCCTGCTGCGCGAAGTGCCGGTCGCAGGCATCCTCGGAGATCAGCAGGCCGCGACCTTCGGCCAAGCCGCCTTCGAAGCTGGCGAGTCGAAGAACACCTACGGCACCGGCAACTTCTTGATCTTCAATACCGGCGAGAAGATCGTGCACTCGCGCAACGGCCTGCTGACCACGCTCGCCTACCGGCTGGGCGACGGCGCGCCGCACTACGCCCTCGAGGGCTCGATCGCGGTGACCGGCTCACTGGTGCAGTGGCTGCGCGACAACCTGGGTCTGATCAGGCATTCCTCTGACATCGAGCCGCTCGCCGCTTCGGTGCCCGACAACGGGGGCGTCTACATCGTGCCCGCATTCTCGGGTCTGTTCGCGCCGTACTGGCGTCCGGATGCCCGGGGCGTCATCGTCGGCCTGACCCGATTCGTCACCAAGGCCCACATCGCGCGCGCCGCCCTCGAATCGACCGCGTTCCAGACGGCCGAGGTGATCGACGCCGTCAACGCCGATGCCGGCGTCCCGCTGGCCGAGTTGAAGGTCGATGGAGGCATGGTGGTGGATGACACCCTCATGCAGTTCCAAGCCGACATCCTGGGCGTTCCGGTCGTGCGTCCGGTGGTGGCCGAGACCACGGCCCTCGGCGCGGCCTATGCGGCCGGCCTCGCCGTCGGATTCTGGAAGGACCTCGGCGAACTCTCCGCCCATTGGCACGAGGACAAGCGCTGGCTCCCCCAGATCGACGAGGCAGAACGCGCTCGCAGGATGCGGCTGTGGAAGAAGGCGGTGACCCGCACCTTCGACTGGGTCGACGACGACGTGAACTGACGGCGGCCGGTCGGCGACGCTCAGGCGCGCGTCGCCGCCACCCACGCCTCGAGCTTCGCGGCCGCCGCGCCCGAATCGATGGTCTCGGCGGCAACCGCCATCTTGTCGCGGAACCGGGCACGGATGTCCTGCTCGGCGAGGGTGTGATCGTGCGCCAGCTCCCACGAGACGAGCCCCGCAGCGGTGTTGAGCAGCACGATGTCGCGCACCGGACCGCTCTCGCCGGCGAGCACCCGCCGCACGATATCGGCATTGTGCGCGGCGTCCCCGCCTCGCAGCTCGTCGAGAGACGCGCGCTTCAGGCCCAGATCGGACGGGTCGATGTCGTGCTCGGTCACCGACCCGCGCGAAACCTCCCACAGGTGGCTGTGCCCCGTCGTCGACAGCTCGTCGAGGCCGTCGTCGCCCCGGAACACCAGCGCGGTGGCTCCGCGGGTCTGGAACACCCCCACGATCAACGGCACCTTGTCGAGCTGCGCGACCCCGACCGCAGACGCCTCGGCGCGTGCCGGGTTCGACAGCGGCCCGAGAAAGTTGAAGACCGTCGGAACGCCGAGCTCTGCACGCGTCGGCCCGGCGTTCTTGAATCCCGGGTGGAACAGCGCGGCGAACACGAAGGTGATGCCGACCTCGTCCAGGATCGCGGCGACCCGCTCCGGCGGCAGCTCGAGGTCGATGCCGAGTGCGGCAAGCACGTCAGACGATCCTGACGCCGATGACGCCGCCTTGTTGCCGTGCTTGACGACCTTCGCACCGGCCGCCGCGGCGACGATCGACGACATCGTCGACACGTTCACGGTGCCGAAGCGGTCTCCGCCCGTCCCCACGATGTCGAGGGCCATCGGATCGACGTCGAGCGGCCGGGCGTTGGCGAGGATGGCATCGCGGAATCCGACGATCTCGTCGACCGTCTCGCCCTTGGCGCGCAGGGCCACCAGGAAGCCGGCCAGCTGCGAGGGAGTCGCCCGCCCGGCCATCACCTCTTCCATGGCCCAGGACGCCTCGGCGATCGAGAGGTCGGCGCCCGCGAGAAGCTGGGTCAGGACCGCTGGCCAGGTGAGTTCGGTCGGCATGGGCTCGATCGTAGCGACCCGCCCGGAATGGAATCGGCCGCGGGCGAAATCGACCATAATGGAAAGGTGACGTCCACCTCCCTCACCAGCGCCCCGGGCACCTCGGTCATCAACCGGCCGAACGTGACTCAGGTGGGCGTGATCGTGTGGCTCGGCAGCGAGGTCATGTTCTTCGCCGGGCTGTTCGCGGTCTACTTCACCCTCCGTTCGACCTCGCCGGGCCTCTGGGCGCAGCAGACCGCGCACCTGAACGTGCCGTACGCGCTCGCCAACACGCTCGTGCTGGTCTCGTCGTCGTTCACCGCCCAGGCCGGTGTCTTCGCGGCCGAGCGGCTGCAGCGCCGGCGCAGCGGCAGCCTCCTCCAGTTCTGGAAGTGGGGCATGGTCGAGTGGTTCTTCCTGACCTTCGCCCTGGGCGCCGTCTTCGTGAGCGGCCAGGTCTTCGAGTACGCGAACCTGGTCAGTGAGCACATCGGGTTCACCTCAGACTCCTACGGCTCGGCGTTCTACCTGACGACCGGCTTCCACGCCCTGCACGTCACGGGCGGCCTCATGGCCTTCCTGCTCTGCATCGGCCGTGCCTTCGCGGTCAAGGACTTCACCCACCGCGAGGCGACGACCGCGATCGCGGTCTCGTACTACTGGCACTTCGTCGACGTGGTGTGGATCGGCCTGTTCCTCGTGATCTACGTCCTCAAATAGCTTCGACACGCGACCGCACAGCACCTAGAACGGATCATTCCCACCACATGGCGAAGACAGCAACTTCCTCAGCCCGCACGGGGCGCCGTTCGCCGCTGGCCTCCGTTGCCCTGCTGGTGATCGGACTGCTCGCCACCGGCGGCGCATACGCCCTGTTCACCACGAGCGCCACAGCCGAGACGACCTCGCAGGTCAGCTCGATGGTCTCGGAGGGCCAGAAGCTCTTCGCCGCCAACTGTGCGAGCTGCCACGGGATCAACGCGCAGGGCTCCGGCGTCGCCCCCACCCTGATCGGCGTGGGCGCGGCCGCGGTCGACTTCCAGGTCGGTACCGGCCGGATGCCTGCTGCCGCGTCCGGACCGCAGGTCGAGCAGAAGCCCGTGCAGTTCACTGACGCGCAGATCGCCGCGCTGGCCACCTATGTCGCCTCGCTGGGCCCCGGCCCCGCCATCCCCGACTCCGCGTTCCTGCAGGGCAACGGCGACGTCGCAGCGGGAGCGGAGCTGTTCCGCGTGAACTGCGCCATGTGCCACAACGTGGCGGGAGCGGGCGGCGCACTCACCGAGGGCAAGTACGCGCCCTCGCTCAGCGGGGTGACGGCCAAGCACATCTACGAGGCCATGGTCACCGGCCCGCAGAACATGCCGGTGTTCAACGACCTCAACATCACTCCCGCCGACAAGGCAAACATCATCTCCTACCTGAAGTACCTCGACTCGCACCCGTCTCCGGGCGGTCTCGACCTGGGCAACCTCGGCCCGGTGTCAGAGGGCCTCTTCGTCTGGATCTTCGCCCTCGGCTCGGTCGTCGCCATCACCGTGTGGCTGACCGCCAAGTCCAACTGACGTGCACCACCGGAAAGGGATAGCGAATGGCTGACCAGGGCGCCGACCACGGCACCGACGTCGAGAAGTACGACGCCAACGTGTCGCCGGGCACCGCCATCGTGACGTCGGACCTGGTCGAGAACCCCGGGTTCCCGCCGTTCCGCCCGCGAGTATCGGAGCTCGACCCGAAGAAAGACGTGGCCAACTCCCGGCGCGTCGGCCTGCTGTTCGGGCTGTCGATGCTGGGCAGCGTCGCGGCGATCGCGGCGTACATCGCCTTCCCGATCAAATTCGGCGACACCGGCTCGGTGCGCACCAACACCTTCCTGCTCGGCCTCGGCCTCGCGCTCGCGCTCTTCGGCATCGGCTTCGGCGCCGTGCACTGGGCCAAGGCCCTGATGGACGGCCACGACCTGGTCGAGCTCCGCCACCGCACCCGAGGCTCCGAAGAGACCCGCGCCAAGGCGATCGAGGTGTTCCACCTCGGCAACAAGGAGTCGGGCTGGACCCGACGCCGGCTGATCCGCAACACGCTGATCGGCGCCCTGGTGCTCTTCCCGCTGCCGGGCATCGTGGTGTTCCGCGACCTGGCTCCGGCCGCCGACCCGAACGACCTGCTGAAGCACACCATCTGGAAGAAGGGGACGCGGCTCACCAAAGACCCGAGCGGCACCCCGATCCTCGCGTCCGAGGTCACCCTGGGCTCGGTCTTCCACGTGATCCCCGATGGGCTGAACGACCTCGAAGACCGGCTCGAGCAGAAGGCCAAGGCCGCCGTGCTGCTGATGCGCCTCAAGCCCGAAGACCTTCACGTCTCCAAGGGCCGCGAGACCTGGAACTACAAGGGCATCGTCGCCTACTCCAAGATCTGCACGCACGTCGGGTGCCCCGTCGCGCTCTACGAGCAGCAGACGCACCACCTGCTGTGCCCGTGCCACCAGTCGCAGTTCGACATCACGCACGAGGCCCAGGTCATCTTCGGACCTGCCAAGCGCCCGCTGCCGCAGCTGCCGATCACCATCGATTCCGAGGGCTACCTCGTCGCTCAGAGCGACTTCCACGAGCCCGTCGGCCCGAGTTTCTGGGAGCGGGAACATTGACCGTCGACACCACAGCCCCTGCCGCCGCGCCCGGTCTGAACCAGGATGAGGCCCCGCTCGGCCCCGGGATGAAGCTGACCAACTGGGCGTCGAACTACATCGACGAGCGCACGAGCATCTCAGGTCTCGTGCGTGAGCTTGGCCGCAAGATCTTCCCGGACCACTGGTCGTTCATGCTCGGCGAGGTGGCGCTGTACAGCTTCGTCGTCATCCTGCTCAGCGGCACGTTCCTGACCTTCTTCTTCCAGCCGTCGGGAGCGGTCGTCACCTACGACGGCTCGTACGCGCCGCTCAAGGGCATCGAGATGTCCACCGCGATGTCGTCGACGCTCAATATCAGCTTCGACATCCGCGGCGGCCTGCTGCTTCGCCAGGTTCACCACTGGGCGGCGCTGCTGTTCGTGGCGTCCATCGGGCTGCACATGCTCCGCATCTACTTCACCGGGGCATTCCGCAAGCCGCGCGAGCTCAACTGGATCATCGGTTTCACCCTCTTCGTCCTGGCCCTTGCGGAAGGCTTCACCGGCTACTCGCTTCCGGATGACCTGCTGTCGGGCAACGGCCTGCGCATCATCGACGGCATGGTCAAGGGCATCCCCGTCGTGGGCACCTGGATCTCGTACCTGCTCTTCGGCAGCGAGTTCCCCGGTACCGCGGTGATCGGGCGGTTCTACAGCCTGCACATCCTGCTGCTCCCGGCCATCCTGGTCGCCGCGCTCGGCCTGCACCTGGTGCTGCTCGTGATCAACAAGCACACGCAGTTCGCGGGGCCGGGCCGCACAGAGGGCAACGTCGTCGGTGTGCCGATCATGCCGGTGTTCGCGGCGAAGGCCGGCGGCTTCTTCTTCATCATCTTCGGCGTGATCATGCTGACCGCGTCGTTCGTGACGATCAACCCGATCTGGGTCTACGGGCCGTACGACCCCTCCCCCATTTCTGCGGGCACGCAACCGGACTGGTACATCGGCTTCGCCGACGGCGCCCTGCGCCTGATCCCGCACGGCTGGGAGTTCATGCTCGGCCCGTACACCGTCTCGATGAACATCCTGATCCCGATCCTCGTCCTCGTGGTGTTCCTGGTCCTGGTGGCCGCCTACCCGTTCTTCGAGGCCTGGGTCACGGGCGACCAGCGCGAGCACCACATGGCCGACCGTCCGCGCAACGCTCCGACCCGCACCGCCATCGGCGCCGCAGGCGTCACGTTCTACGCGGTGCTGTGGGCTGCGGCGAGTTCCGACCTGATCGCCACCCACTTCATGCTCACGGTCGAAGCTGTGATCACGGTGCTCCAGGTGCTGGTCTTCGTCGGGCCGGTCGTCGCCTATTTCGTGACGAAGCGCATCTGCGTCGGCCTGCAGAAGAAGGATCGCGAGATCGCCTTGCACGGCTACGAGTCCGGCCGCATCGTCCGCCTGCCCGGCGGTGAGTACGTCGAGGTGCACGAGCAGCTCTCGGACTACGAGCGCTGGAAGCTCGTCAGCTTCGACGACTACGCACCGATCATGCTGCGTCCCGACAAGCAGGGCAGGATCACCGCCCGCGCTCGCTTCCGGGCGCGCATGTCGAGCTGGTTCTTCGAAGACCGGATCGCGCCGGTGACGCGCACCGAGATCGAGGCGTCTTCGCACCACTGAACGCGCTCCGCGTGAGGCGGAGGCCATTTGTGGCCTCCGCGCGGCGCCAGTTCCGAGGGCCGTCTCGGCCCTCGGGTCACCTCTCGGCGTCCAGACGGGCTTCGAGAGCCGCTGTGTCCGAGACGAACAGGATGTCGCGGCCGCGGTTGACCTCGCGCACCCAGTCGCGCAGCGCGTCGCTGGCAGCCGTCTGCGTCGAGATGTCGCCGACGATCGCGAGTCGGAGCCGGTACTGAGCCAGCTTCTGCACGAACACACCAGCGACACCGGTTCGCAGGACGAAGAAGTCGGGGTCGAGCCGCTCGACGGGGACGACCGCCAGCTCGATGCCGGTTCCGAACGTCTCCTGGATGATGTCGCGCGCATCATCCTCGGTGCGCAGCAGAGGGCCGACCGGGTCGAGGACGAGCGCCGGTTGACCGCCGATGGAGGTGCGCGAGATGGACATGTTTCTCAGCGTAGGGTGATCCCGCTCAGGAGCGCTCGTGTTACTCGATGGGGCCAAGCGCGTCGCTAGGCGACGCGCTTTAGAAGAACCTGCGCATGTACTCGGCGCTCTCGTGAAAGCCGAGCCGGTCGTAGAAGCCGCCCGCGCGGCGGCTGGCGACGGTGAGCTGGGTGACTCCGCGCCGTTCGCACTCGGCCTCGACGGCCCGGACGAGCTGGGTGCCGATGTCGAGACCGCGAGCCGCGGCATCCACCACCAGTTCCTGCAACTGCGCCGAGGGGCCGTTGGTGGCCAGAAGCGGCACGACCGTCACCAGTGCGTAGCCCTGCAGCGCGCCGCCCGCACCCTCTGACACATACAGCACGACGCTCGGCTGCTCGCCGGCGAAGTACGACGCGATCGTGACGTCGAACGCCGCACGCACAGGAGGAAAGGCGTGGCCCAGCATGCCGACGAGGGCGAAGAGACCCTCTTCGTCGCCCGGACGCGCCTCGCGGATCACGGCTCGACTCGGCTCGTCACAGCGCGTCTCAGCGTGCGAAGTTGTTGCGGTAGTACTCGAAGTACCAGCCGATGATCGCCACGATCACGATCGGGGCGCCGATGAACGAGATCCAGGTGCCCACCGCGAACCCGAGGAAGACCAGAGCGAGTGCGAAGCCGAGCACGAACGGCCACCAGCTCCACGGGCTGAAGTTGCCCATCTCGGGATCGCCGTCGTCGATGTTGGCGTCCACCAAGTCGGACGGCCCCTCGCCGCCCTGAGCAGCGTGTGTGCGGCCCAGGTAGAAGGCGAGGAAGAACGCGAAGACGCCAGACAGGCCCATCGCGACGGCGCCGACCCACTCGACCTCGCGGTGCTGAGAGCCGACCAGCGACCACACGATGTAGGCGGCGTCCGCCAGCCAGAAGAAGACGCCGAGGATCCAGAACAGGTTGGTATTCGTCCGCATGAGCTACTTCACCTCTCCAGAGGCCCGGTCGAGGGTCGGCGCGTCCGGCGCGTCTTTCACGGCACCCACGCCGACGGGCACTCCCACCTCGGGGTGGTGCAGGTCGAACGCCGGCGACTCGGAACGGATGCGCGGAATCGACGTGAAGTTGTGCCGCGGAGGCGGGCACGACGTCGCCCACTCGAGCGAGCGGGCCGTGCCCCACGGGTCGTCGACGGTGACCTTGGGCGCGTACCGCGCGGTGATGTAGACGTTGATGAGGAAGGGAAGCATCGAGACGCCCAGGATCGCGGCGCCGAACGTCGAGAGCTGGTTCATCCAGGTGAACCCGTCGCTCGGCAGGTAGCTCGCGTAACGGCGAGGCATGCCGATCACTCCCAGCCAGTGCTGGATCAGGAAGGTGGTGTGGAACCCGATGAACAGCAACCAGAAGTGGATCTTTCCGAGCCGCTCATTGAGCATCCGGCCCGTCCACTTCGGCCACCAGAAGTAGAAGCCCGAGAACATCGCGAACACGACCGTGCCGAAGACCACGTAGTGGAAGTGCGCGACGACGAAGTAGGTGTCTGAAACGTGGAAGTCGAGCGGAGGCGACGCCAGGATGACGCCGGTCAGACCGCCGAAGGTGAAGGTGACCAGGAAGCCGATCGCCCACAGCATCGGGGTCTCGAAGGTCACCGAACCGCGCCACATCGTTCCGATCCAGTTGAAGATCTTCACACCGGTCGGCACCGCGATGAGCATCGTCATCAGGGAGAAGAAGGGCAGCAGCACCGAGCCGGTCACGTACATGTGGTGGGCCCACACCGTGACCGAGAGGGCGGCGATCGAGATGGTGGCGTAGATCAGCGTCTTGTAGCCGAAGATCGGCTTGCGGCTGAACACCGGGAACACCTCGCTCACGATGCCGAAGAACGGGATCGCGATGATGTACACCTCGGGGTGACCGAAGAACCAGAACAGGTGCTGCCAGAGGATCGTGCCGCCGTTCGCGGGGTCGAGCAGGTGCGATCCGAAGACCCGGTCGGCGCCGAGTCCGAACAGCGCGACGGCGAGCACCGGGAACGCGACCAGCACCAGGATCGAGGTGACCAGAATGTTCCAGGTGAAGATCGGCATCCGGAACATGGTCATGCCCGGCGCGCGCATCGTGATGATCGTGGTGATGAAGTTGACGGCGCCGAGAATGGTGCCGAAACCGGTCATGGCCAAGCCGAAGACCCAGAGATTGCCGCCCAGGCCGGGCGTGAAGGTGGTGCTCGAGAGCGGCGCGTACGCCGTCCACCCGAAGGCCGCAGCGCCCTGAGGGGTCAAGAAGCCGCCCATGGTGACGAGGGCGCCCATGAAGTACAGCCAGTATGCGAAGGCGTTGAGCCGCGGGAACGCAACGTCGGGTGCGCCGATCTGCAGCGGCATGGCGACGTTCGCGAAACCCGCGAACAGCGGGGTGGCGAACAGCAGCAGCATGATCGTGCCGTGCATCGTGAACAGCTGGTTGTACTGCTCGTTCGAGTTGAGCAGGTCGAGCCCGGGAGTGAACAACTCGGCGCGCATGACCAGGGCGAGCACGCCGCCGATGCAGAAGTAGATGAACGAGGTGATCAGGTAGAGGTACCCGATCGTCTTGTGGTCTGTGGTGGTGATCCACTTGACCAGGATGTTGCCCTTGCGCTCGACCTTGGCCCCCCCGTTGACGGTGGTCGTCGGAGCGGGGCTCAAGGTGGCGGGTGCCGTTGCGGTGCTCATCGACCTAGCCCTCTGTCGTGGTGCCGTTGCCCGGCAGGTTGGAGTTCGTGTTGACGTCGGGGCCGAGGCGGCCGACCTGACCCAGATCCTTCAGATCTTGGATGTGCTGCTCGTAGTCGGCTTCCGACACCACCTTCACCTGGAAGAGCATGTCGGCGTGGTACTCGCCGCAGAGCTCTGCGCACTTGCCCTGATAGGTGCCGATCTTCTCGGGGATGAAGTACATGTGGTTGGTCTGCGCCGGGATGACGTCTTTCTTGTACAAGAAGTCGATGACCCAGAAGTCGTGCGCGACGTCGCGCGACTCGATGTCGATCTGCACCCGCTTGTTCACCGGCAGGTAGAGCGTCGGAAGCTTGCTCAAGTCGACACTGCCATCGGGATTGAGGCGGTTCTGAACCTGCACCCCGGGCGAGTAGACCTTCTCGTCGAGGTAGTTGAAGTCCCACGACCAGCGCTTGCCGAATACCTCGACCTTGACGTCGGGGTGGCCGGGATTGGCCTCGATGGCCGCCTGGTCGCGGGCCGTGAACGCGAAGAACCCGAGCACCAGGATGAGCGGCACGACCGTGTAGAAGATCTCGATCGGCAGGTTGTAGCGAAGCTGCACCGGCAGGCCGGTCTGACCCTTGCGGCGCCGGTAGACCACGGCGGCCCAGATGATCAGGCCCCAGGTGATGAGACCCACGCCGAGCAGCACGATCCACGAGGTGACCCACAGGCCGGTGATGCGCCCGGTCTGGTTGGTCACTCCGGGTCCGCCGGGCAGGAAGCCGGCCAGTTGCTGCTGCGAGCAGCCGGCGAGCACGAGCGCCACGGCGCCGCCGATGGGGAGCAGAGCCCATCGGGCCAAACGAGACCGACGCGGCCGCCGGTTCACGGACGACTGCGCGTGGGGGCGGTTGGAGCGCACCTGAAACCTCTCGAGCGTGGGGCTGGTTCTCTTCCACTCTACAACGGAGGAAGGCCCCCGCCTTCCCGGCGAGGGCCTTCAATACAGCGTGTTCGATGAGCCGATCCAGCGAAGCGTGGCGACCGCGCTCGTCACGCGGGAGCGTCACGCGCCGCAGGAGCGGCGGCGCGTCACAAGGCTCAGTGGAAGGAATCTCCGCAGGCGCAACTGCCCCCCGCGTTCGGGTTGTCGATGGTGAAGCCCTGCTTCTGGATGGTGTCTTCGAAGTCGATGGATGCACCGTCGAGGTACGGAACGCTCATCGGGTCGACGACGACCTCGACTCCCCCGAAGTCGGCCGTCGTGTCTCCGTCGAGCAGGCGCTCGTCGAAGTAGAGCTGGTAGATGAGCCCCGAGCACCCGCCGGGCTGCACGGCGACGCGAAGCCGCAGGTCATCGCGGCCCTCCTGCTCGAGCAGGCTGCGCACCTTGTCGGCGGCAACATCGGAGAGCTTCACGCCATGGGTGGTCGGCTCGGACGTGGGCGCAGTGGCACTGCCGGTGGCGGTCATCGTGTCGGACATGTCATCCAGTGTACGACGGCAGGCCGAGCGTTCGCGGGCTACAGCGTTCGCGAATTCATCCTGGACAGCAGCAGGGCCTCGGCGAGGATGGCGCGCTGCAGCGTCGGCAGGTGAAGCGACTCGTTCGGGCTGTGGGCCCGCGTGTCCGGGTCTTCGACGCCGGTGATCAGGATCTGCGCGTTCGGGTAGCGCGCCACGAGGTCCGCGATGAACGGGATCGATCCGCCGGAACCCATCTGCACGGCCTCGGCGCCGTATGACTCCTTCATCGCGGAGAGGGCGTCCTCTGCCGCCCAGCCGCTGGTGTCCACGAGGAAGGGCTGACCCAGGTCGAGGTCTTCGATCGACAGCTGCGCGCCGAAGGGGACGTGCTCGAACAGGTGCGCCGAGAGGGCCTCGAACGCCGAGCGGTCATCCTGACCCGGGGCGACGCGAGCACTGATCCGCACGCGGACGCTCGGGATCAGGGTGTTCGAAGCGTTCTTCACCGAGGGGGCGTCGATGCCGGTGACCGTGATGGACGGCTGGTACCAGGCCCGAGACAGGATGTCACCGGTGCCGATCGGCGTCACGCCCTCGAGCAGCCCGGTCTCGTCGCGCAACTTGTCTTCGTCGTAGTCGGGCGTCTCCGCCTGGTGAGAGGTCAGGCCCTTGACCGCGACCGAGCCGTCCTTCTTCCACAGGGTGGCGAGCAGCTCGATCGCCGCGAGCATCGCGTCCGGCACCTGACCGCCGAACATGCCCGAGTGCGAGGCGTGATCGAGGGTCGACACCCGGAGGTTGAAGGCCACGGCCCCGCGCAGCGCAACGGTGAGGCCGGGCGAGGTCAGGTCCCAGTTGCCCCCGTCGGCGACGACGATCGCATCGGCCGCGAGCTGGTCGTGGTAGCGCTCCAGGATCGTCGGGAGCGAGCGCGACCCGAACTCCTCCTCGCCCTCGGCGAAGAGCACAATGCCGACATCCGGCTCGGTCCCGAGCACCGAGCTCAGCGCGCGGATCGCGGCGATGTGCGTGACCGCGCCCGCCTTGTCATCCGCCACCCCGCGCCCGTACAGGCGGTCACCGCGAAGGGTCGGCTCGAACGGCTGGGAGTCCCAGTGCGCCTCATCGCCCTCCGGCTGCACGTCGTGGTGCGCGTACAGCAGCACCGTCGGCCGTCCATTGCGCGCGGCGCGGCGCGCCAGCACGGCAGGCAGACCGAGCTTGCCGGCCCCCGAGACGGCATCGGCGGGAATGGGCTCCTGGATGACCTCGACGCTGTCGAACACGCCCGTCTCGCGGGCCAGCTCGGCCACCCGCTCTGCGCTGGCGCGCACATGCTCGGGGTCGAACCCGTCCCACGAGACGGAAGGGATGCGAACCAGCGTCGACAACTCGGCGATCGCCGTCGGCAAACCGGCCTGAACCGCCTCCCGAAGGCCGTCGGCGTGCGGTGACGATTCGGGGGTCGAGGCGGACGAGGAGTCGGAAGCGTGGTGCGAAGCCATGCGGGTAATCTAAACACCACACAAGAGCAAGGACCCCCACCGTGGCACGCATCCCCAAATCAGTTGCCCCCAAGACCGGCGACGACGCGAGTGTCCGCGAGGCCCCGGTCGAGGCTCCGGTCGCGAAGGGGCGCCCGACTCCGACGCGCAAAGAGCAGGAGGCCGCGCGCAAGCAGCCCCTGGTTCCGAGCGACCGACGCCTCGCGGCCCGCCAATCGCGCGATCAGCAGGCTGCGCAGCGCGACCGGGCGCGCGTCGGCATGGCGCGCGGCGAGGACAAGTACCTCCCGGTTCGCGACAAGGGGCCGCAGAAGCGCTTCGCCCGCGATTTCGTCGACGCGCGATTCAGCATCGGCGAAGTGCTGCTTCCCGTGCTCGTCGTCGTGATCCTGACCTATTTCCTGCCGCCGGCCTTCTCGAGCATCGCCCTCATCGCGGTCTGGCTGATTCTGCTGGTCGTCGTGGCCGACGGGATCTGGATGGGGCACCGGATCGTCACGCAGCTCGGTGCGAAATACGGCAAGGACAAGCTCGAGCGCGGCCTGCGCTGGTACGCGTTCATGCGCGCCATCCAGCTGCGCCCGATGCGTCTGCCGAAGCCCCAGGTCAAGCGCGGGCAGTACCCCAGCTGAGTTCTGCCAGGTCCCTGTTGATCGCGCGCGCCCAGAACGGGCCGCGATACAGGAACGCCGTGTAGCCCTGCACCAGGGTCGCCCCGGCCGCCAGGCGCGCCGCGACATCGGCACCGGATTCGACCCCGCCCACCGAGATCACGCACAACTCGGCCGGAACGGACGCGCGCAGCAGTCTCAGAACCTCGAGGGCGCGAGCCGCCAGAGGAGCGCCGGACAGACCGCCGGCACCCATCGCCGCAACCTCGGCCGCCGGGGTCTTCAGTCCCTCGCGCGAGAGCGTCGTATTGGTCGCGATGATGCCGTCGAGCCCGAGGCGCACCACGAGATCCGCGATCCTGCGCACCTCGTCGTCGGTGAGGTCGGGCGCGATCTTGACCAGCACCGGGACAGCGCCTGCGGCGCCGCGCACGGCCTCGAGCAGGGGGGCGAGCTTGTCGAGCTCTTGAAGCCCGCGCAATCCGGGGGTGTTCGGCGAGCTCACATTGACCACGAGGTAATCGGCGTGCGGCGCGAGCAGCCGCGTGCTGTCGAGGTAGTCGGGGATCGCGTCGTCGACGTCGACCACCCGGCTCTTGCCGATGTTCACCCCGATGATCGGACGGATGCCGCGGGCAGACTCGCGCGCCAGTCGCGGCACGGCCGCCGCGGCCCCGTGATTGTTGAAGCCCATGCGGTTGATCACCGCCCGATCGGGGATCAGCCGGAACAGTCTCGGCTTCGGGTTGCCGGGCTGAGCGCGGGCGGTGATCGTTCCGACCTCGACGTGGCCGAAGCCGAGCTGCCCGAGCCCGCGGATGCCGCGGGCGTCTTTGTCGAATCCGGCGGCGACGCCGAACGGCGACGGGAAGGTCAAGCCGAGGGCTTCGACCGCGAGCCGGGAGTCCGGGCGGGTCGCGCGACGGATCAGCGCGCCGAGGCCGATGGCCGGCAGCATCCGGATCACCAGGAAGGCCAGGCCGTGCGCGAACTCGGGATCGAGGTGCGAGAGAACGAAGCGGAAGAGGATGCGGTACATACCGCAGCCAGGCTATTGCCTCCTGCCCGTCACCCGTTACTCCGTCGTGGTGACCTCGGCGGCCGGGGCGTCGTCGGTCTGGTTCTCGACACGCAGCAGGGTGATGGCGGCCTCGAAGTCGTCGAGCGAGTCGAAGCCCTGGTAGACGCTGGCGAAGCGCAGGTAGGCGACCTCGTCGAGTTCGCGCAGCGGCGGCAGGATCGACAGCCCGATGTCGTTGGCGTCGATCTGCGAGACGCCGGTGGCCCTGATCGATTCCTCGACCTTCTGGGCCAGCAAGGCCAGATCGGCGTCGCTGACCGGGCGGCCCTGGCACGCCTTGCGAACGCCCGACACGATCTTCTCGCGGCTGAACGGCTCGACGATGCCGCTGCGCTTGATCACGCTCAGGCTGGCCGTCTCGGTGGTGCTGAACCGGCGGCCGCACTGCGGGCACTGCCTGCGGCGACGGATGGCCAGGCCGTCGTCGCTGGTGCGCGAGTCGACGACGCGGGAGTCCGGGTACCGGCAGAAGGG
>Ga0207667_10003436_pt1 | contig 19552 bp, 16 predicted proteins | sample KBSCornC52_FD_184301 | JGI IMG/M metagenome (GOLD analysis project Ga0207667, IMG submission 184301) | Corn rhizosphere microbial communities from Kellogg Biological Station, Michigan, USA - KBS Corn C5-2 (SPAdes) (version 2) | ecosystem: Host-associated > Plants > Roots > Rhizosphere > Soil ...
AGCTGGCGTTGGCGTTGCCGATGGCCGACTTCAACAGGGCGACTGCGTTTTCCGAACCGGCTGGTGCGTTCTTGGCGATTTCTTCGACCAGAGCGGTAACCTTGCGGCTGGTTTCAGCGACTTGCGCTTCAGTTGCCTTGGTCAGTTCAGCTTGGGTAGCCGACACGATGCTGGCCAGGTGACGACCGTAAGCGGCAGCCTTTTCAGCTGTCGGTTGGGCTTGTGCTTGCGCCAGGGCCAGCAGTTCTTGCGGATCCTTGATGGATGCGAATTGCTGTGCTGTAGCGGCGGACTCTTCCAGCGATGCCTTGGCGGCGCTCAGGTTCAGTTCAACAATCTTTTCCAGACCTTCGAAAGTCTTGGTGGTGATGGTGTTGATCAGATCCAGTTGAGCTTGGAAGTGGGTCTTGGTTGCGGCGGAAAATTGATCTTGGTACGAAAACATGGACTTCTCCTTTGGTTTCAAAAACAGTGATGGACTGGCGGCTTACGTCTCGAATTACTATTTTTGTGCGCCGCAACAATTACTATTTTACGCACTTATTTGGTGAGGTCAAGAACTTTTTGTGCGGCGCACAAAATGTCGGCGAATTGCAATTTTAACAACATAATTTGTTATTGCACAGCACCAATTGTTTCTCATCCGCAACGGTGGCGTCAGCCCGTCGCAACCTCCACCACGGGCGGCAATTCGTGCACCACCACACCGGTGTCAGATACTTTGAACGGACAGCCCTGGCTGACTTCAATACCGCGCAGGGCGTCCTGATAGCCTTGTTCCCAGCGCCATTCGATCGAACCGCGCGAGAAATTGACGTCCTTGGACGCCATGTTCCAGTCGCGCCCGGCATAGGGCAGGCGCACGATATGAATGGTGGTGTCGGCGCCCAGCTCGGCCAATTGCTTGCGATCGGACGGCTTGCGCAGGTCCGCCGGCATGCGTTCATACAGCTCGCGCGCCATCTTGCGCAGCTGGTGCTGCTTCAGGTAGGCGTCGATGTGGCGCTGCGAGCGCGAAGCGAAGGTGACGTCCTTCTGGCGCGTCTGCACTTCTTCATAGGTGCGCGGCTCGGGGCCGTCCGCATGCCACAGGTCGACCATCATGCACAATGTGTCCTGGCGCGGCTCGTCGCTGAGCACCGCTTCCAGCGGCGTGTTCGAATACAGGCCGCCGTCCCAATAGAGATCGCCGTCCACCCGCACCGGCGGGAAGCCCGGTGGCAATGCGCCGCTGGCCATCACGTGCTCGGCGCCCAGCGTCTGCAGCGAGGAGTCGAAGCTGACCAGCGAGCCGCAGGTCACCTTGACCGCGCTGACGGTCAGGCGGACGCCATCGGACTTGTCATTCAGATAATCGAAGTCGACGTACTTGTTGAGCGTGGTGCGCAGATCTTCAGTGTTGTAGAAACTGGCTTCCTCAGGCGGCACCGGCAGGCCGATGGCGAAAGGGCTGAACTGGCGCGGCGTGAAAAAGCCGGGGACGCCGCGGACGAACGTGTCCATGGTGGTGGCCCAGGTCATCAGCTGGCGGGTGGCGTCGGGCACGGCACGCATGTCGATGGCGTCGTCGTGCGACACGCTTTCCCAGAACGCACGCAGGCGCGGGATGCGGTCTTCGCGGCGGTTGCCGGCGATGATGGCGGCGTTGATGGCGCCGATCGAGGTGCCGACCACCCAATCGGGGGTCAGGTCGTGTTCATGCATGGCCTGGTAGACGCCGGCCTGGTAGGCGCCCAGCGCACCGCCGCCTTGCAGCACCAGCGCAATGCGCGGCTTGGGCGAGGAGGAGGAAGAGGAACGCGAAGAAGGGAGACTATTGGCGTCGGGTTTGCGTCGCATCGGGATCCTTGCGGTGAGAGTACGGAGAGACTGCGCGCCGGAAAGATCGTTCCGCAACGCGTCATGCAAAAATCATACGCCACAAATGCGACGGGCGCGTTGCGGATGCAGGGTGGGGGATCAGGCGCCCTGGCCGGCCCGCGCCTGGCGCCATACGTCAAGCAGCTGGCGCGGCTCCTGGCCGATGACCTCGGCGGCGATGCTGTGCAGATGCTCGATGATCATCACCGCGTAGACGTCGGCCAGCGCATTGACTTCAGGCGACAGCGCGCATTCCTCGCCGGTGGCGGGACGCTGGATACGCCAGTAGTTGATTGCTTCTTCCAGTTCCGTCAGGGAAATAGTGGGTTCGCTCATGCCGTTCATTGTACGCCCGCCGCCATCGGGCTCAAAAACACAGCACGATGCGGTTGGCGACGTCGAAGATGAAGTCCGGCCGCAGGTACGCCAGGAAGGTCGCGCCCAGCACCACGCCCAGCGATGCCAGGATGGCGATTCGCTTGAGGCGCGGAGACGGGCGAAAATTCATGATGAGCAGATACTACGAAGCGGCCAGCGGCGCGCGCCGGATGGCCTTCTCGTTGACCGGCAAATTCATCACCGTGGCGAACAGGCCGAGCCCGATGGTGATCATCCAGACCGTGTTGTAACTGCCTTCGCGGGTGAACAGATAACCGCCCAGCCACACGCCCAGGAAGCTGCCGACCTGATGCGACAGGAACACGAAGCCCGACAGCATCGACAGATGCTTGAGCCCGAAGATGCCGGCGATGATGCCGTTGGTCAGCGGCACCGTCGACAACCACAGCAGACCCATCGCCGCCGAGAAGATATACACCGACCACGATGACAGCGGCGCCAGCAGGAACAGGCTGATGGCGATGGTGCGCGAGAAATAGATGGTCGACAGCAGATAGCGCTTGGGCAGGAAGCCGCCCAGCTTGCCGGCGTAATACGAACCGAAGATATTGAACAGACCGATCAGCGCCAGCGCCGCCACCGCGATATTGGGATCCATCAGGCCCTTGTCCTTGAGGTAGGACGGCAGATGCGCGCCGATGAACACCACCTGGAAGCCGCACACGAAATAGCCCGCGATCAGGAACTGGAACGGCCGGTAAGCGAAGGCTTCGCGCGTCGCTTCCCAGATGCTTTGTTCGTTCTTGCCGCTGTGCACCAGCTTCGGCTCGCGCAGGCGGAACGCCATCGGCACCATCACCGCCACCACCAGCGCGGACAACCAGTAGAACGCCTGTTGCCAGCCTGTCACGGAAATCAATTGTTGCTCGACCGGCATCATCACGAACTGGCCGAAGGAGCCCGCCGCCGATGAAATCCCGAAAGCCAGCGAGCGCTTTTCCGGCGGCGCGCTGCGACCGACGATGCCGCTGATCGCGCCGAAGGCGGTACACGACAGAGCTGCGCCGATCAGCACCCCGGAGCCGACCGCGAACAGCATCGGCTGATCCACCAGCGCCATCCACAGCAAGCCGGACATGTACAGCAGCGCGCCGAGGATGATCACGCGCGCGGTGCCGTAGCGATCCGCCGCCATGCCGGCGAACGGGCCGAACACGCCCCACATCAGATTCTGCAGGGCGATCGCCAGCGAGAAGGTTTCACGCGTCCAGCCGTGCGCCTGCGAAATCGGCTGCAACCAGAAGCCGAGGCCGTGACGTACGCCCATGGCCAGCGTCAGCACCAGGCCGCTGGCAAGCAAGACGGTTTTGAAATCGGGCGCGCGCTCGGAATGGAACATGATGTCGTCTCTCGGCTATCTGTTATTAAAATAATTTCGACAGTTTAGCGCAAGGATTCGGCCGTCGCCGGGCGCCCCGATTTTTAGCAAACGATAAATATCCCGAGACTCGTCGCGGTCCATGCCGATGACTTTCGAGCGGTCGCTTGGCATCCGTCAAGGAAAGCGGAATATCTGCACAATCCGGCCCGAAAGCATTGCCTCGCACCATGCCGCAAAACTATATTCGCAGCGCCGATCACCGCATCGCGATGTTCCCGTCCGCAGCAGCCCGCCCCTCTATCCAGACAGCCAGTCAGTTTCGCGCAGCGCGCCATCGTTCCGGCGTGGTCGGTCCTGATCGTCACTCACTACTGGGATTTCCATGTCTATCTACATCAAGAGCAAGAAACACGGCGCCGCCGGCCGTCTGGTCACTTTACGTTCGTCATTGGCGGCGTCGACGCTGGCGCTGGCCGCACCATTCAACGTCGCCGCAGAAAGCCTGCCCGAGGTCAATGTCAACGAGCGCAACGAATCCTACAAGGCCGAGCGCGTCAGCTCGCCGAAATTCACGCAGCCGCTGGTCAACACCACGCAGACCATCACCGTGATCAAGAAGGAACTGCTGCAATCGCAACTGGCGACCACGCTCACCGAAGCACTGCAAAACAGCGCCGGCGTCGGCACCTTCAGCACCGGCGAAAACGGCAACACTGCCACGGGAGATTCGATTTTCATGCGCGGCTTCAGCACCGCCAACAGCATCTTCGTCGACAACATCCGCGACCTCGGCGGCGTCTCGCGCGACCTGTTCAATATCGAGCAGGTTGAAGTCGTCAAGGGCCCGGCAGGCGCCGACAACGGTCGCGGCGCACCGACCGGTTACATCAACATGGTGACCAAGCAGCCGATGCTGGAGAACGCCTATTCCGGAACCGCGACCTACGGCACCGGCGATCAGAAGCGCCTCACCGTCGATCTCAATCGCCATATTGAAGGACTCAACGGCGCGGCGTTCCGGCTCAATTTGCTCAAGCAGGACAGTGGCGTGCCGGGACGCGGCCGTGTGCAAAACAATCGCTGGGGCATCGCGCCGTCGCTCGCGATCGGACTCGGTACGCCGACGCGTGTCTTCTTGAACTATGTACATCTGGACAGGGACAACGTACCGGATGCCGGCATCCCGACCATCGGCACACCGGGCTTCTTCAACGCATCGACTGCGGGCAAACCGATGCGGCCGGTGGCCCGTAGCAACTACTACGGCATGGCCGGCGACTACGACAAAAGCACTACCGACATGTTCACCGCCATCTTTGAGCATGATCTCAGCGCCGGCGTGACGATTCGCAACATCACGCGTTACGGAAAGACCAAGCAGAATTATCTGATCGGCAGCCCGTACACCATCGACGGCAGCAATGCCAACTCCGCTAACTGGACCGTCAGCAGACTTCTGCAAACCAGAGATCAGGAAAATGAAATCTTCACCAACCAGACCAACGCCCTGATCAAGTTCAGCACGGGACCCGTCAAGCACGCCATCACAACCGGACTGGAGTTCATCCGGGAAAAACAGACCACGATTCTCTACACAGGACCGACGCTTGCCAACGCCAACCTGTACGCGCCGAATCCATATGCGCCGGCGAGCGTCCAGGTGCGTCCGAGCGGCGCCCGCAACGACGGTACGACCAACACCATCGGCGCGTATCTGTTCGATACGCTTGAATTGACTCCTGCCTTCCAGCTGAATGGCGGCGTGCGGCTGGATCGTTACACCACGGACTTCAGTGGCATCGGTCTGTCGACCGCCACTACCAATCCGACTTTGCCCGTCGGCACGCTGGTGCCGACCACGCTGAGCAAATCCGAGACCTTGCTCAACTGGAAGATCGGCGCACTCTACAAGCCCGCTCCCAACGGCAGCATCTACGCCGCCTATGCGACTTCACAACAGCCGCCGGGTGGGGCTGCGTTCGCACTGAGCAGTAGTGGAAGCAGTGCCGACAATCCCAACTTCACGCCGCAAAGGACCAAGACCGTGGAAATCGGCAGCAAATGGGAAGTGTTCGAAAAGAAGTTGCTACTTTCCGCGGCAATGTTCCGTACTGAAGTCAGCAACGAAATCAAGCAGGACGCTGTCACCGGCACTGCGTTTACGCAAACCGGCAAGAAGCGAGTCGACGGTATCGAACTGGGCGCCTCCGGCGAGATCGTGCGAGGCTGGTCGCTCAATGCAAGTGCGGCGCTAATGAACGCGAAGGTATCGGACGGCACTACCAATAACTCGGCAACCAGCAATCAAAACAATGCAGCGATGAGCTTTTCCCCGAAAAAAACCATGACCTTGTGGAGCACCTATCAACTCCCCGCCGGCTTCACGGTCGGTGGCGGAGTACGTTATGTCGATACGATGGCGCGCACCGCGAGCACCACCATCAGTGGAGCCACCAACACGCCGTATGCGCAAAGCTATTGGATCGCCGACGCCATGGCGGCGTACCAGATCGGCAAGAACGCCAGCATCCAGCTGAACTTGTACAACTTGAACAACGCACGTTACACAGCGTCGCTCAACAACAGCGGTACACGCTACATCCCAGGCGTGGAACGTTCCGCAAAGCTCAGCCTGAATCTGGCGTATTGATTCGTCGATTCGTTTCAAGAACAACAGCCCCGCCGGCAACGGCGGGGTTTGTCATTAAACCGCCTCTTCTTCAATCACGATAAAAGGAGCACACCGTGCTGCTGCACATCCCGCAAATTCTCAGCGCCGATCAGGTGGCGTTGATCCGCAAGCAACTCGACGCCGCCGACTGGAGCGACGGACGCGCCACGGTCGGTTCGCAGGGCGCGCGCGTCAAGCGCAACCGGCAGTTGCCCGAACAATCCGCCGTCGGCAGGGAACTGGCGCGCATCGTCATGGCGGCGCTGGCCGCTCATCCGACTTTCTTCGCCGCCGCCTTGCCGGCGCGCACCATGCCGCCGCTGTTCAATCGCTATGAAGGCGGCGAGCAATACGGCGTGCATATCGACGGCGCCGTACGCAACGTAGCGGGTAACATGGCGGGCACTGCGCCCGGCGCCGACTATCAATTGCGCACCGATGTTTCATCGACGCTGTTCCTGAGCGAGCCCGAAGACTACGACGGCGGCGAACTGGTGGTGCACGACACCTACGGCGCGCACGAAGTAAAACTGCCGGCCGGCGACCTGATCCTGTACCCCTCCAGCAGCCGCCACGAAGTCACCGCCGTCACGCGCGGCTGCCGCGTCAGCGCCTTCTTCTGGACCCAGAGCATGATCCGCGACGACCAGCGACGCGGCATGCTGTATGAACTCGACCAGGCCATCCACGCCTTGCGGCTACGCCATGGCGACAGTGACGAGACTGTGACGCTGGCCGGCCACTATCACAACCTGTTGCGGCTCTGGGCCGAAACTTAAACGTCCGAAGATTGACCGCGCGGTCGGTCAACTCAGCATGATGATGCGGCTGTTCATGCAATTTCCGAACTAAGAAATGCGAAATGCTTCGTTCTGCAAAAACAGGGATTTTGATTTAATGGCCCATCATTAATCTTGTCCGCGCTCGCCGCGCTCTGTGCAATTTCCTGCGGCGCGGTCAATCTCGCGGAGCCATTCCATCATGTCAGCGGTCATCGAACAGTCGATCGCGGGCGCAGCCGTCTCTACTTCCCGTGCGCCGGCGCACCGCATACTCAGTGAAACAGAAGCCGTCGAGACCGCGCGCAAGCTGGCGCAGGAATTCGCCGTCGAGGCGGCTGAACGCGACCAGCAACGGCGCCTGCCGCATGCCGAGATCGAGCGCTTCTCTTCCAGCGGACTGTGGGCCATCACCGTGCCCAAAGCTTACGGCGGCATCGGCGCATCGTGGGTGACGCTGGCCGAAGTAGTCAGGATCATCTCCACCGCCGATCCATCCATCGGCCAGATTCCGCAAAACCATTTCGGCATCCTCAACGTGCTGGCGCAAACCGCCACCGAGAGTCAGAAGCACTTCTTCTACGGTGAAGTCCTGAACGGCGCGCGCTTCGGCAACGCCGGGCCGGAACGCACCAGCAAGAACGTGCTCGACATCCGCACCCGCATCACCAAGGATCCCGGCAGTCCCGATTATCTGCTCAACGGCACGCGCTTCTATTCTACCGGCGCGCTGTATGCCGACTGGGTGCCGACGCGTGCGCTCGACGACGACGGCAAGAGCGTGTTCGTATTCGCCGAACGTCATGCGCCGGGCCTGAGCGTGGTCGACGACTGGTCCGGCTTCGGCCAGCGCACCACCGCCAGCGGCACCGTGATTTTCGACAACGTGCGCGTGTCCGCCGGACACGTCGTGCCTCTGCACCAGTTGGCCGAACAAGCCAACAACATCGGTCCGGTGGCGCAACTGATCCAGGCCGCCATCGATGCCGGCATCGCGCAGGCGGCGGTGGACGATGCGGTCGCCTTCATCCGTCAGCGTTCACGTCCGTGGGCCGATAGCGGGGTCGAGCGCGCCGGCGACGACCCGCTCACCATCAACCAGATCGGCGACCTCAAGATCCGCCTGCACGCCGCCGAGGCCTTGCTCGAACGCGCGGCGCGCACGCTCGACAACTCGCCGCTGCCGATCAGCTACGAGCAGATGGCGCAGGCCTCGGTTGCCGTCGCGGAAGCCAAAGTACTGACGACAGAGATTGCGCTGCACGCCAGCGAAAAACTGTTCGAACTGGCCGGCACGCAATCCACGTTGTCCGCACACGACCTCGACCGTCACTGGCGCAATGCGCGCGTGCATACGCTGCACGATCCGGTGCGCTGGAAGTATCACGCCGTCGGCAACTACTACCTCAACGACGCGCCGCCGCCGCGTCACAACTGGTCATAACCGGTCCTGATTCGTCCGCAGAATATTTCTCCGAAAGCATCGCCATGAGCCAATCCGCTACCGCTACTGCAGCAGCAATCTCCACCGAACACGCCTCCGAACCGCGCATCGTCGCGCGCATCCGCGATGACGCCGAAGCCTTGGCCGTCGCCCGCAAGCTCGCCGTCGAACTGGCGCGCGAAGCTTCGCAGCGCGATCGCGAACGCCGCCTGCCGTGGGCGGAGCTGGACCGCTACGTGCGCTCCGGCCTGTGGGGCATCTCGGTGCCGAAGGAATACGGCGGCGCCGGTGTCTCCTACGTCACGCTGGCCCAGGTCACGGCCATCATTGCCGAAGCCGACGGCTCGCTCGGCCAGATTCCGCAAAACCATTTCTATGCTGTTGAAATCATCCGCGTCAACGGCAGCGACGCGCAAAAGCGTTTCTACTTCGAGCGCGTGTTGCAGGGCGACCGCTTCGGCAATGCGCTGGCGGAGATCGGCACCAAGAATTCCGCCGAGCGCAAGACCCGCCTGACCAAGGACGGCGCCGACTACCGCATCAACGGCCGCAAGTTCTACGCCACCGGCGCGCTGTACGCCGACTGGGTGCCGACCTCGGCCATCGACGATGACGGCGTGTAGCAACTGGCGCTGGTGCCGCGCAATGCGCAAGGCCTGAGCATCGTCGACGACTGGTCCGGCTTCGGCCAGCGCACCACCGGCAGCGGTTCGGCGATCTTCGACAACGTCCGCGTGGACGACGGCGCGGTGCTGGGATTCCAGGCCTCGTTCGATCGTCCGACCACGGTCGGCCCGCTGGCGCAATTGCTGCACGCGGCCATCGACCTCGGCATCGCGCGCGCCGCCTACGCCGACCTGATTAGTTTCGTCTCGACCCGTTCGCGTCCGTGGATCGACAGCGGCGTCGAGCGCGCCGGCGACGACCCGCTGACCATCCGTGAAGTCGGCGACCTCACCGTGCAATTGCATGCAGCCGAAGCGCTGGTGGATCGCGCCGGCGCCAAGGTCGACATCGCTGCCGCCGATTCCAACGCCGACACCGTCGCCGCTGCGTCGATCGCCGTGGCCGAATCGCGCGTGCTCACCAACAACGTCTCCCTGGCCGCCGGCAGCAAGCTGTTCGAACTGGCCGGCACGCAGTCGACGTTGGCCGAGCACAACCTCGACCGTCACTGGCGCAACGCGCGCACCCACACGCTGCACGATCCGGTGCGCTGGAAATATCACGCCATCGGCAACTACTACCTCAACGACAAGAAGCCGCCGCGTCACGGCGCGCTCTGAACGTTTTGATTTTGAATACTTCGTCCACACAACAAGAAAAGACTTCCATGCGCAATCGCTTCATCTCCGCCTTGATCCCGGGTTTGCTGGCCGCAGCCTTGCCGTTGCTGGCCGCTGCACAAACTGCCGCGCAAACGTCTAAGTCCGGCGGCACCCTGGTCGCCATCGTCCAGCCCGAGCCGGTCACGCTGACCGGCGCGGTCAACACCGCGCAGCCGACCTCGCTGATCGCCACCAACGTTTACGACGGCCTGCTGTCCTACGACAACGACCTCAAGCCGCACGGCCAGCTGGCCGAAAGCTGGGAAGTCTCCAAGGACGGCCTCGCCATCACCTTCCACCTGCGCAAAGGCGTCAAATGGCACGACGGCAAACCGTTCACTTCGGCCGACGTCAAGTGGTCGGTGGAGAACGTCTGGAAGACCATCCACCCACGCAACAAGGCCATCCTGGTCAACCTGACCCAGGTCGATGCGCCTGACGCCAATACCGCCATCTTCCGTTTCACCAAGCCTTCATTGGCGCTGCTGTCGACACTCAATTCCTGGGGCGCGCCGGTACTGCCGAAGCATCTGTATGAAGGCACCGACGTGCTGAACAACCCGAACAACAACAAGCCGGTCGGCACCGGCCCGTTCGTGTTCAAGGAATGGAGCCGCGGCAACTACATCACGCTGGAGCGCAATCCGAATTATTGGGAGAAGGGAAAACCTTATCTGGACAAGATCATCTTCAAGGTTGTGCCTGACGCCGGCGCGCGCGCCGCTACGCTGGAAAACGGCGACGCACAATACGCCGTCTTCAGCCCGGTGCCGCCGAAGGAAGCGCAGCGCCTGGCCGACTCCGGCAAGGTCAAGGTCGAAACCAACGGCTACCAATGGTCGTCGCCGGTGCTCTATCTCGACTACAACCTCAGCAACAAATATCTCAAGGACGTGCGCGTACGCCGCGCCATTGCCCACGCGGCAAATCTGGAAGGCCTCAACAAGGTAGTCTGGTACGGCTACGGCAAACCGGCGGTGAGCATCGTGCCGACCACGCTGTCGCAGTTCTTCGACAACACCGTGCCGCGCTATCCCTACGACACCAGGAAGGCCGAAGCGCTGCTCGATGAAGCCGGCTTCCCGCGCGGCGCCGACGGCGTGCGCTTCACCATCAGCAACGACTACCTGCCGTACGGCGACGGCTATCGCCGCACCGCCGAGTATCTGAAGCAATCCCTCAAGCGCGTCGGCATCGAAGTCAACATCCGCAGCCAGGACACCGCCGCCTTCACCAAGCGCGTCTACGGCGACCGCGACTTCGACACCGCGATCACCTGGAACGCCTCCTTCCCCGATCCGCAGATCGGCCTCACGCGCATGTACTGGTCGGGCTGGGTCGGCAAGAACATCCCGTGGACCAACAGCTCCGGCTACAACAATCCGGAAGTCGATCGCCTGATCGAACAAGCGCAGGGCGCCGCCACGCAAGCCGAACGCATTGCGCTGTTCAAGAAATTCCAGCAGATCACGCAAACCGAATTGCCGACCCTGCCGCTGATCGAGCTGCACTTCTTCACCGTGCATTCGCCGCGTCTCAAGGGCATCACGCAGGATGGCGACCAGTCGCAGGGTTCGCTGAAAAACGCCTGGCTGGAACCGGCCAAGGCCGCGCAATAACAAATAAAGCAACGACAAAACAACGAGGGAAAACAGAACATGAACAAGACTGTATTCAAACTGCTGGCGGCCACGGCCATCACATTGGCCTTCAGCGCGAACGCGTTTGCCCAGACGCGCGGCGGCACCCTGACCGCGATCATCCAGCCCGAGCCGGTGATTCTGACTTCGGCATTGAACACCGCGGCGCCGACCGGCTTCTTCAGCGCCAACGTGTTCGACGGCCTGGTGGAATACGACAACGACTTCAAGCTGCGTCCGGCGCTGGCGGAGAGCTGGGACGTCTCCAAGGACAGCAAGACGCTGACCTTCCATCTGCGCAAGGGCGTCAAATGGCATGACGGCAAACCGTTCACGTCGGCCGACGTCAAGTGGACCCTGGAAAACGTCTGGAAGAAATTCCACCCGCGCAACCAGATCATCTACGGCACCGTCACCAGCGTCGACACGCCGGACGACTATACCGTCATTATCCGTTTCAGCGAACCGTCGCTGGCTGTGCTGAGCTCGCTCAACAGCAACGGTGCGCAAGTGCTGCCCAAGCATCTGTACGAAGGCACCGACATCCTCAACAATCCGTACAACAACAAGCCGGTCGGCACCGGCCCGTTCGTGTTCAAGGAATGGAGTCGCGGCAACTACATCACGCTGGAGCGCAATCCGAATTACTGGGACAAAAGCAAGGGCGTGAGCAAGCCTTACCTCGACAAGATCATTTTCAAGGTCGTGCCTGACGCCGGCGCCCGCGCCGCCGCACTGGAGAAGGGCGAAGCGCAATATGCGCCGTTCTCGCCGGTGCCGCTGAAGGACGCCGAACGTCTTGCCAAGCTGCCCGGCCTCAAGCTGGAAACACGCGGCTACGACTGGATCTCGCCGTGGCTGTTCCTCGACGTCAACGTCGATCGTCCTTACTTCAAGGATGCGCGCGTGCGCCAGGCGCTGGCTTACGCGATCGACCTGAACGCCTTCAACAAGGTGGTCTGGTACGGCTTCGGCAAGCCTGCCATCAGTCCGGTGGTGTCGACGCTCAAGCAGTTCCACACCGACGACGTGCCGAAGTACGGCTACGATCCGAAGAAGGCCGAAGCCCTGCTCGATGAAGCCGGCCTCAAGCGCGGCGCCGACGGCACCCGCCTGCGCATCAATCTCGACTACCTGCCTTACGGCGACGACTACAAGCGCAGCGGCGAATACATCAAGCAAGCGCTCAAACGCATCGGCATCGACGTCAACGTCCGTGCGCAAGACACGCCGACCTACACCAAGCGCGTCTACGGCGACCGCGACTACGATTTGTCGGTGGTGTGGTTCGCCGGCTTTGCCGATCCGCTGGTGGGCGTGACGCGCGCTTACTGGAGCGATTCGGTCGGCAAGAACATTCCGTGGAGCAATGGCTCGGGCTACCGCAACGCCGAAGCCGACAAGCTGATCGAACAGGCCCAGTCCTCGGCCAGCCAGAGCGAACGCGTCGCGCTGTTCAAGAAATTGCAGCAACGCGTGCAGACCGACCTGCCGTCGATCCCGTTGCTTGAGCTGCACTTCTTCACCATCCAGGCTGCCAATCTGAAGGACACCGTCGCCGGCGTCGACCAGATCTACAGCTCGCTCAAGAACGCCTGGTTCGACAGCGCGCCGAAGGTCGCCAACGCAGCGCAAGCTACTGCATCGGTCACACCACAGGCCGCCAAATGAAGATCAGGAACATCGTCGTGCGCCGCCTGCTGCAACTGGTCAGCGTGGCGCTTGGCGTAACCATCATCAACTTCTTCCTGCTGCAACTGGCGCCGGGCGACGCCGCCCAGGTGCTGGCAGGGGAGGCCGGCGCGGCGACGCCGGAATACATGGCGGCGCTGCGCGCGCAGTTCGGCCTCGACCAGCCGCTGCTGGTGCAGTTCTGGAAATACATACTCAACCTCGCACACTTCAATCTCGGCTACTCGTTCCGCCACGGCATGCCGGTGGCGCAACTGATCGGCGAACGCGTGCCGGTGACCTTGCTGCTGATGGGCGCGAGCATTCTGTTCGCGGTCGTGGCCGGCGCCACGCTGGGCGCAATCGCCGCCTATCGCGCCGGACGCATTGCCGACGTCGTGATCTCGACGCTGGCGCTGGTGTTCTTCGCCACGCCGCTGTTCTGGATCGGCCTGATGCTGGTGGTGGTGTTCTCGGTCTGGCTCGACTGGTTGCCGGTCGGCGGCATGTTTACGATCGAGGCCGGCTACACCGGTTGGAAATACATCCTCGACATCGCCCGTCACCTGGTATTGCCGGCGGTGACGCTGGGCTTGTTCTACATGGCGGTCTACACGCGCCTGATGCGCGCCACCATGGTCGAAGTGCGGCGCCAGGATTTCGTGCGCACCGCCGTCGCCAAGGGCGCGCGGCCGCCGCGCGTGCTGTTCGCACACGTGCTGAGGAACGCCTTGCTGCCGCTGGTCACGATGCTGGGCGTGCAGGTCAGCTCCATCATCGGCGGCGCGGTGCTGGTGGAAACCGTGTTTTCCTGGCCCGGCCTGGGACGACTGGCGTTCGAGGCCCTGTTCCAGCGCGACTTCAATCTGCTGCTCGGCATCCTGCTGTGCAGCTCCATCGTCGTGATCGTGGTGAACTGGGTGGTCGACTTCGTCTATACCCGTCTCGATCCGCGCATTCGTTTTGCGTAAGTAGTTTGACTAAGCTGAAAGTGAGTCTGCAATGAGCGAACTTGTTTCCACGCTGGCGATTGCCTCTGCCGAGGCAGCGGTCGATTCGCCGGCCAGCCTGATCGCCGCACCGACCACGCGCGGCTGGTTCGCGCGCCTGTTGCGTTCGCCGTCGGCGCTGATCGGCGGTGTGCTGCTGTTGCTGGTGGTGCTGATGGCGCTGTCGTCGCCTTTGCTGTTTCCGGGCGATCCGCTGGACATGGTGGCCGAGCCCTTTCTGCATCCCGGCGTCGACGCTGCGCATTTGCTCGGCAGCGACATGCTCGGCCGCGATCTGCTGAGCGGCATCTTCCACGGCGCACGTGTGTCGCTGCTGATCGCCGTGGTGTCGACCCTGCTTGCCCTGGTGCTGGGCATCAGCGGCGGCTTGCTGGCCGGTTACTACGGCGGCCTGGCCGATGCGGTGCTGATGCGCGTGACGGAATTCTTCCAGACCATTCCGTCCTTCCTGTTCGCACTGGCGATCGTGGCGGTGGTGCAGCCGACCCTGGTGACGATTGCGCTGGCCATCGGCGTGACCGCCTGGCCGAGCCTGGCGCGGCTGGTGCGCGCGGAAGTACTCAAGCTGCGTCACAGCGAAATGGTGCAGGCCAGCGCGGCCCTCGGCGCCACCGATCTGCGCATCATGCTGCGCGACATCTTGCCCAATACGTTGACGCCTATCCTGGTGTCGACTTCGCTGATGGTGGCCACCGCCATCCTCACCGAATCCAGTCTGGCCTTCCTCGGTCTGGGCGACCCCAATGCGGTGAGCTGGGGCAACATGGTCGGCTCGGGGCGCGAAGTGATCCGCACCGACTGGTACATCACCACGATTCCCGGCATCGCGATTGTGATCACGGTGCTGGCATTGAATTTATTAGGCGACGGACTGGCCGACGTGCTCGATCCGCGCGACAGAAAATAGGAGAAACACCATGGCACGCGTATCAACCCTCCTTTCCAATCAGCTGCCCGAGGGGGCAGCCCGCACGATTTTCGAGAAGGTCGAAAACGAATACGGCGCCTTCGGCAACATGCTCGGCGTGCTGGCGCACCGTCCGGCGTCGATCGAGCACATCTACGGCCTGCTGTTGCAGTTCGCCGCCGAAGGAAACATCTCCAAGCTCCATCTGGAGATCGTGTTGGTCACCGCCTCCAAGGCCAACGAGTGCAGCTATTGCGTCTCGCACCACGCGCCCAAGCTGGTCGCACAGCACGTGTCGGCGGAAACCGTCGAATGCATCCTCGATGCCGACGTACCCGGCCTCGGCCCGGTTGAATTGCTGGTGCGCGACTATGCGCTGGCGGTCACGCGCCAACGCGTCGGCGACAGTCTGGTGACGCGCCTGCGCGAACATTTCTCGGAATCGCAGATCGTCGAACTGACCTTGCGCGCCGCGCTGTGCGCCTTCTTCGCGCGCTTCAACGAAGCGCTCGACGTCCAGCTCGAACCCGAATACGTGACTGCGGACGCAGCATGAGCAAAAAAGAAATCCGCCTCAACGCATTCAACATGAATTGCGTGAACCACATCAACCACGGTCTGTGGACGCATCCGCGCGACCGCTCGCAGGATTACACCGATATCGAATACTGGACCGACCTCGCCAAGCTGCTTGAGCGCGGCAAGTTCGACGGCCTGTTCCTGGCCGACATCGTCGGCGTCTACGACGTCTACCAGAACTCGGTCGACATCACGTTGCGCGAGTCGATCCAGTTGCCGGTCAACGATCCGCTGCTGCTGATTTCGGCGATGGGCTTCGTCACCGAACACCTCGGCTTCGGCATCACCGCCAACCTGACCTACGAAGCGCCGTTCCTGTTCGCCCGCCGCATGTCCACGCTCGACCATCTGACCAAGGGCCGGGTCGGCTGGAACATCGTCACCGGCTATCTCGACAGTGCCGCGCGCGCGATGGGCCTGTCGGAACAGCTGGAACACGATCAGCGCTACGACCGTGCCGACGAGTTCATGGAAGTGGTCTACAAGTTGTGGGAAGGCAGCTGGGAAGACGACGCCGTCATCCGCGATCGCCAGAACCGCATCTACGCGCAGCCGGACAAGGTGCACAAGATCAAGCATAGCGGCGACTACTACAAGGTCGAGGGCTACCATCTCAGCGAACCGTCGCGCCAGCGCACGCCGGTGTTGTACCAGGCCGGCTCGTCCGGCCGCGGCCAGGCCTTCGGCGCGCGCCATGCAGAGTGCGTGTTCGTCTCCGGCCAGAGCAAGGAGGCGGTGCGCAAGCTGGTCGCCGGCATCCGCGAAGGCGCGGTGCGGGAAGGTCGCCAGGCGGATGACGTCAAGATCTTCATGGGCCTGACCGTGGTGGTCGCGCCGACGGAAAGGGAAGCACGCGACAAGTACGCCGAGTACGCACGCTACGCCAGCCCGGAAGCCGGCCTCGCGCATTTCTCCAGCGGCACCGGGATCGATTTCTCGCAGTACGAACTGGACGAGCCGATCCGCCAGGTCAAGACCAACTCCATCGAATCGCTGGTCAAGACCGTGACCAATCCCGAGCTCAACTGGACCAAGCGCAAGCTGCTGGAGCAGCTGGAACTGGGCGGCCGCTACGCCACCATCGTCGGCTCGCCGCAGCAGGTGGCGGACGAACTGGAGGCATGGATACGCGAGACCGACATCGACGGTTTCAACCTCACGCGCACGGTCACGCCGGAGAGCTTCGAAGCCTTCGTCGACCTGGTGATTCCGGAGCTGCAGACGCGCGGTTCCTACAAGCATGAGTATGCGCCGGGCACCTTGCGCGAGAAATTGTTCACCGGCGGCGCGCGCCTCCCACAGCAGCACACCGGTGCAACGTATCGCACAAGCAAACGTACCGACGTGCCGGCATAAGCAAGCATCACCATAGAAAGAACCCCATGAGCCAGCTCCTTGACATCCGCAACCTCAACGTGTCCTTCCCCGGCCACGACGCCGTGAAGGATCTCAGCTTCGGCATCGCCGCCGGCGAGACGCTGGCGCTGGTGGGCGAATCCGGTTGCGGCAAGTCGACCACCGCCTTGTCCTTGCTGCGCCTGCTGCCCGTGAGCGCGCAGGTGTCGGGCAATATCGTGTTCGAAGGACGCGACTTGCAGGCGCTGCCGGAGGAAGAGATCTGCGCGCTGCGCGGCAATGCGATCTCGATGATCTTCCAGGAGCCGATGACCTCGCTCAACCCTGTGCTGACCATCGGTCAGCAAGTGGTCGAGGCAATCCGCCTGCATCAGCCGCTGTCGCCGCAGGCCGCCAAGGCGCGCGCGATCGAGTTGCTGGAGCTGGTGCGTATTCCCGAACCGCAGCGGCGTTTCAACGACTATCCGCACAACCTGTCGGGCGGCCAGCGCCAGCGCGTGATGATCGCCATGGCGGTGTCCTGCCATCCGCGCCTGCTTGTCGCGGATGAGCCGACCACCGCGCTGGACGTCACCATCCAGGCGCAGATCCTTGAGTTGCTGGGCCAGCTGCGCCGCGACCTGTCGATGGCGGTGCTGCTGATCACGCACGATCTGGCCGTGGTCGAGCAGTGGGCCGACCGCGTCGCCGTCATGTACGGCGGCCGCAAAGTGGAGGAGGCGAGCAGCGCCATCCTGTTCGACCGGCCGCAACATCCTTACACGCGCGGCCTGCTCGGCGCGTCCTTGCAGATGGAGCAGGATTATCACTACCGCGACGGCCGCCTGCCTGAAATCCGCACCGGGATCGAAGACGGCGAACGCATCTTCACATTGACCGAACGTGCACATGCGCAGCCGCTCCAGCCTTTGGATCCGGATGCGAAAGCTTTGCTGTCCTTGCAGGATGTGCATACCCATTACCGCTCGCGCAACGGCGTGGTGCATGCGGTCAAGGGCGTGTCCTTCGATATCGCGGCCGGTGAATCTGTTGGCCTGGTCGGTGAATCCGGCTGCGGAAAATCCACGCTGTCGAAAACCATTGTGCGGCTGGTCGATGCCAGCGCCGGCAAGATCCTGCTCGACGGCGACGATATTGCGCAGCTCGACGGTGCGCGCCTGCGTCCGTATCGCCGCCGCGTGCAGATGATTTTCCAGGACCCATATGCCTCGCTCAATCCGCGTCATACGGTGGCCGAAATCCTCGACGCCGCGCTGGTGATCCATGACGTCAAGGACAAGACCGAACGTCGCCGCCGCATCGAGCAGATCGTCGACCTGGTCGGCTTGCCGCAGCGCGCCTTGCGCAGTTATCCGCATCAGTTCTCCGGCGGCCAGCGCCAACGCATCGGCATCGCCCGTGCGCTGGTGCTGAAGCCGGCGCTGGTAATCTGCGACGAGCCGGTATCGGCGCTCGACGTCTCCGTGCAGGCGCAGATCCTGAATCTGCTGGTCGACCTCAAGCGTGAATTTGGCCTGTCGTATCTGTTCATCTCGCACGACTTGTCAGTGGTGCGCTACATCGCCGACAAGGTGCTGGTGATGAACGGCGGACGCATCGTCGAGTCGGGCGACCACAACAGCATCTGGCAGTCGCCGCAGCATGACTACACGCGTTCGCTGATTGCCGCGGTGCCTGCTGCAGCGGCGCGCAGGCAGGTGCAGGAAGCGCCGCGCGAGTTGTTGATCGCCTGATTTTTCGCCTGTATTTTTGCGCGATTGGAAAGCGCATATTCAAGCGCCAAAAGATTCGTTTTGTTCGAGGCGGGCGGCAGATAAATTAGCGCTATTTGAGGAAGATTCATGGCGCGATTTTTTACCCGTTTTCTGACGGGATTGTTGTTGGCTAGTGTTGCTGCGGTCCTTTCTACCTCTGCAGTAGCGCAGGATAAAACCTTGAAGGTCGGCGTTACCAGCGGTCCGCACGCGCAGATTTTTGAAGTGGTCAAGCGCGTCTTCGAGCGCAGCAATCCCGGCTACAAAATCCAGATCGTCGAATTCAACGACTACATCCAGCCGGACGCCGCGCTCGATGCGGGAGAGCTCGACGCCAACAGTTTCCAGCATCGTCCCTTCCTCAATGCGCAGATCAAGACGCGCGGCTACAAGCTGTTCGGCACCGGGCGTACGTTCATCGGACCGATGGCGATTTATTCCAAGAAATATCGCAGCCTGAATGACATTCCGGCCGGGGCCAAGATCGGGATTCCGAATGATCCGGCCAACGAGAGCCGGGTCTTGCTGCTGTTGCAGAAGCATGGGGTGATCAAGTTGCGTACCGGTATTGATCCGCTGACCGGCGTGAATGCGACGCCGATCGATATTGTCGAGAATCCTAAGAAGTGGAAATTTATTGAAATTGATGCGGCGCAGTTGCCGCGGACTTTGGATGATCTGGATGCGTCGGCGGTGAATGCGGATTATGCGGCCAAGGCTGGGTTGCATCCGGTGCGCGACAGTCTGGTCGTGGAGAATGGGGATAGTCCTTATGCTTGCCTGATTGCGGTGCGGGAGAAGGATAAGGATCAGGTTTGGTTGCCTAAGCTGGT
>Ga0207667_10003443_pt1 | contig 19532 bp, 12 predicted proteins | sample KBSCornC52_FD_184301 | JGI IMG/M metagenome (GOLD analysis project Ga0207667, IMG submission 184301) | Corn rhizosphere microbial communities from Kellogg Biological Station, Michigan, USA - KBS Corn C5-2 (SPAdes) (version 2) | ecosystem: Host-associated > Plants > Roots > Rhizosphere > Soil ...
GGATTCACCACCCGGCTCAGCGGGGAGACCGACTTCCCGTGTATATTCGATGAGCGGGTAGGTATGGCTCGAAGCTATTTCTCGCCGGAGAAAGGGCTTAGCTATGATGGATATGTGGATGCCATTAAAAAAGGGAATTCTTATGTCTCCGATGGATATTCGCATATCATCCGGTTTTCGGTCAACGGCCTTCGATTAGGTACTAATGACAGCAAGCTAAATGTAAAGAGTGGGGACGTTGTTAAAATACAGGCAGCTGTGGCGGCCAATCTTCCCGAACACCAGGACGAGTCCGGCGCAGCCATCGCCAAGAGTCCCTGGAGTGAACAACCTTACTGGAGCATCGAAAGAGCAAGGATCGGCACGAGCCGTAAGGTCCCCGTAGAGCTGATCGTAAATGGCCGGCCCGTCGACACTGCGGTCATCGAAGCAGACGGCAGCTGGAAGGATATTACGTTCAATTACACCGTAAGCCATTCCTGCTGGATGGCATTACGGGTCCTGGCCAGCTCGCACACCAATCCCATCTTCGTTTTGGCCGATGGCGAACCCATCCACGAACGCAGGAGTGCCGAATGGTGCCGCCAGGCGGTGGATCAATGCTGGAAAATGAAGCGGGGAAATATCCGACCCCAGGAGCTGGCCGCGGCGGAAAAAGCATATGAGGATGCCCGGAAGGTGTATGATAAAATTATTTTGCTGGGCGATTGACTTATGGGGCCACGATCTGCCATTGTTGGTTCAGGCCGCCGTTATTAGGCCATTGTTCTATGGTTGCGCCGTTGGCCGTAGACTGTCCCTTGACATCCAATACCTGTCCACTATTCTGATTGACAGCTTTGTAGTAGCCGAAGCCGATGTCTATGATCTGCCAATTTTGATTCGCGCCGTTGTTAGCACTCCATTGGATAACGCTCGCCCCGTTGGTTTTGGCGGCTCCACTAACATCGAGGAGCAGCGAACTGTTGCGATTGATCACATTAAAATAGCCGCCACCCAGGGAATTGAATGACCATTGCTGATTATTGCCGCCCCAGTACGTCCATTGGTCGGCAGCGGCGCCCGCAGAGGTGGATTGGTTGTAAATCTCCATGGCATCACCGCTATTTCGGTTAAGGATCTTATAGAAGGCGCCGGAGGTGAAGGAACCGTATGGCTGCGAGATGGAAGTGCTGTTCCAGGCATATTGAATACGGCTGAGGCCGCTGGTATTGTTAAGCGTAACGGTAGTCCCCGACAGCGTCAATAAACTGTAGCTATCTCCCGCGCGTAGTCCGGGCCAATAGACCCCACCCATACCGCTGGCCCTTAGCTGGTTGGTCACTCCCTGGATATACGCGATGTCCCTGTTGGAGCCAGGTGCGCCAAGATAGTCATCTCCGGTGGTCATGGGTGCGCCAAATTCGGTCATGATCGTCCTGGACGCATAGTTAATAGATTGGAGCGAACGTTCCCAGTCGGCTGAGGTAGTTAAACTGTTGTCGAACCAGGTATAGTTGTGATAGGACAACAGGCAGTTAGTTAACCGGGAATCCGCCCCTACAGAGTTGACATCCGAAGCATAGCCTGCGCCATCACATAATACCCTGCCGGCGGGTACTGAAGAATAATTGGACAGCCAGGTAGCATACAGATTGGTAAGATTCGCCACGGAATACCCGTGCGGCTCATTGTAGATCTCGAAAAATATGTTCGCGGTACTACCGTAGTGGTTTACAACGGTTTGCCACATATTCCAAAAGCTGGTAGCATCGGAAATGGTGCCCGTTCCATTAGGCACATCCCAATAGCCGAGGATAACGTTAAAGCCCATGGATACAGCCTGATCGATAGCGCCGGAGTATGCGCTCCACCACCCGGAATTCACGGTATACGTATTGATAGGGAGGCGGATAGTATTGGCGCCCTGCTGCTTAAAGGCAGTGAGGATGGTACTGGCCTTCGACTGCGTGGTGGCATAGCTATCCGAGGAGCTAAGGCCGGTGGGAACGACATTTCCAGTGGAAAAATTATCATTGGGATCGGCCCAATTCAGTCCTTTGACACTGGAGACGGAGATATTGGCCGTTATGGCCGCCGCAGAGTTGCTCGTCTTTGTATTTGTCCCTGGTGTGGTTGCGGCAGTGTTTAAAGTGGATTTTTGGCAGGAGGAAAGGATGGATAAGGCCAGCATAAAGGCATATCCTAAGCCTTTGGCCGGGAAAAGCAATCGTTTCATGTTGTAGTAATTTCATCCAAAATACAACATGGGTCTGCGGTAAATGGGGGACAAATTGGCCGAAAATAGGGGGTAAAATACTCATACATCGCTGTTATAGCTTCAAAAATTTAATGATCGCCGGCACTCCTTTTTTTCTTCTAAGTAAAGCAATATAGAAACCACTTTGCAACTCCCCGATAGACAGGGGTACGATGGTTTGATTTTTAATGGAGACGGTCCTGATCCTTTGTTTACCATCGGCACTTATTATCTCCATGGTCAACCAGCCGTCGGATAGATTTAAGGAATCCAATATCAACCGGTCAGTGCTGGGATTGGGATATAAGACGATGCCCATGGAATTGGCCGGCACGGGAACAATACCCGTTATCGTCACCGCCAATGAATTGGAAGGGGCTGTACAGATCCCTTTAACGCCGCTTACCCGGTATGTACCGCTTGCCAAAATGGTATAAGTCGTGCCGGCAGCGGCAGGCGTTATATCGTTCCAAATACCGCCCGCGGCCTGCACTTGCCAGGTATAGTCAGCGGAAGGGTCGGGATTGGTCACCGCAATAACATTGCCATTCGAGCTGATGATGGGTGTGGTCAGTTGCGCCACCCGGGTTAAGACAGTATCGCTATTGGTGCTTCTTGCGCATAACGCCGTGGTGGGGGGTCTGATGGTAAAAAAGTAATTTTCCGTGGCATCCATACTATCCTGCTGGTTAAAAACAGATGGATATCCGTAGTAATTCTGTTCATAGCGCAGTGTATAATGGCCAGTATCGGTTGCTCTCCAAAGTCCGATCGTTGAATTCAGCGGTACGGAGTTGGTCTCAGTGAAGGTCACGTTATAAATGCCATTCCCGCAAACCTGGCCAGGGGCAGTAGCGGTCCCCGACGGTGTAATAACAGGGTTAACCGATAAATTGGTTATGGTTCCGGCGATACCATCCTTCAGGCAACGGTATTGATAGAGATTCAGGGAATCCGGTGTATGGTGTATGTTAAGCGTATCCGATGCTGCGCCACGGTAAAGAGTGTTATCCGTAATGGCGACAAACCCGTTTCCGGTATTTACCTGCCATTGATACGTTGTCCCGGCACTGTCGGCGGTGATAGCCAGGTCAGAGGATGCACAAACCGTCATCGTGCGCTCCCCTATCTGGCTTCTGAATATGGAAACCTGATTATCGGCGCCATTTGTCACCACAATTTCGGGTTTTCCGTCTCCATCGAGATCCCCGATCACGGAGGAATAGACCCAATTGAAATTTAGTGGGGTGACATAGGCGACACCGGGAGAAAATGAGAGCGTTCCGGCAGAACTGGTGTTCCTGTACAAATAGGATCTGGCGCCATCTCCTATGACCACAATATCCGGCTTGCCATCCCCATCCAATTGCCCGGCTACAACGGCGTCGGCCGTCGCGGGTAGTGGAAAGTCGACCTTAGGGTCGAAAGAAATAGTTCCGGGGGTACTGGTATTTTTCAGAACGGACCAGATACCCTGCCCTCCCGGAGCCAGGTCCGGGCGTCCGTCCCCATTGAAATCGGCTATGGTAAAGGCCTGGTTGCCAAGATTCGATGGGAAGCTTTTGTATGGCTCCAGGCTGATGGAATTTGCCGGGCTATTATTCCTTAATACCTCCACATCCATTTCTGTAACCAGGGCAATATCCGGCTTCCCATCTCCATCCACGTCACCATTCCGGATCCCAAATGCAATACCCCCCAATGAGTAATCGACTCTCGGGGCAAAGGAGATCGTTCCACCATTACCGGTGTTCCTGTAAACGGAAACCACAGGGTTCGAGCCGAAACCATCGGCATTCGCCAAGGCCAGATCCGCCCTGCCGTCCCCGTCGACATCGACAATGGTAATGCCTCTGTTAAGATCGGTGGCCGGGAAATCCACTTTGGACGCAAAAGAAATGGCCCCTGGGCTGCTGGTGTTCTTGTACACCGAAACGACATCGTACCAGTTGGAAACCACGATATCGGGCTTGCCATCGCCATTCACATCCCCTACCGTCATGGTAAGATATACATTGTACCCCAGCGAGCTGATTAGATCCGGCTGCCGGGTAAAGGAAAATGTGTTGAGCGAACCGGTATTTCTTAAAATGGAAACAGAGCCGGAAAAATAATTTTGCGTAATAAGATCAGGCTTCCCATCCCCATCCAGATCCGCCAGGTAGATGGATCTCGGATCCTCATTGGTGGTAAAAGAAGCCCTCCATTTGAATGAACTGTCTGAAATAGCTGCCGCTCCCGGCGGGAAGGTGGCAATGAACGGCTGCCGGTCAAAAATCGTATAATTATTGAGAGCAATAGTAATGGGATCGTACGTTACCCCGGGCGGCACGACAACGGTCAGGCTGGTGGGTGAAGCAGCGGTTACCTGTGCCTTCACGGCGCCGAAGAGAACAACATTATTGGCAGTGTCCTTTCTGAAATTAGATCCGGCAATAGTGACGCTGGAACCAATAGGACCCGAGGCCGGCGTAACGGAAGTGATGGTTGGGGGCGGGAAAATAAAGATCCCCGCGGAGATAGCCTTTCCCCCGGTGGTGGCCACGGCAATGCTTCCGGCCGCGCCATCCGAGACCACTGCTGTAATACTGGTGGAAGAATTCACGATAAAGGATTCCGCAGGCGTCCCGCCGATGGTAACCGCCGAAACACCGGTGAAATTGTTGCCCGTAATGCTGATGGTGGTGCCCGTTCCCCCGCTATCCGGTGTAAACGAAGTAATGACAGGGGGCGGAAAATAGGTAAAGCCCGATAAGGAGCCTGTGCCGTAAGGACTCGTCGCCCGGATGCTACCACTGGATCCGCTGCCAACCACGGCAGTGATGCTTGTAAAGGAATTGACCTGGAAATAGGCGGCCGCTGTTCCTCCGAGATCGACCGCTGTCACATCGTTGAGATAGGTGCCGGTAATATGGATCGTATCACCCGTTCCGGCATTGACAGGGGTAAAGGAAGTTATGGTGGGTGGGGCATGAAAGATAAACCCGCCGAGCCTGTTGACGCCATATTGGTTGGCAACCGCTACGTACCCCGAAGCGCCTGCTCCCACTATAGCGGTAAGGGTGTCCGGGCTGACGATGGTGAACGCTGTGGCAGGGACCCCGCCAAAGCTCACAGCAGTAGCGCCATCGAGATCATATCCCGTGATCGTTACGGTTGCTCCGGCCACTGCATCCGTGGGAGTAAAGGATTTGATCGTTGGTTCATTATTTTTATTCCGGGTCAGAGAGATCCTATCGGTACTGTACCCTGCCCCGACCAGGTCGCTTTTCCCGTCCCCGTCCAGGTCTGCAATCGCCACTACATAGGAAGTAAACACCGGCCATAAATAAGTCTGGCCATTGAACGAAATGGTTCCCGCCGAACAATTATTTTGTGAAACGGAAAGATTGAGGCTGGGAACCACGATATCCGGCTTGCCGTCTCCATTCAGATCGCCGATCGATATACAATTTGGCTGGGCTCCGCAAGGATAATCCACTCTGGGAGCAAAGGAAATATTTCCGGTATTACTGGTATTCCGCAATACGGAATAGGAATTCGAACCATTATTGCTTAGCGCCAGATCCGGTTTCCCGTCCCCGTCCAGGTCGCCAATGGCAACTCCATAAGGACTCCCGTTGGCAGCAAGATCTGCTTTTGAGGCAAAAGATATCGCACCCGGAGTACTGGTATTTCTGAAAATGGAAACGGTATTGGACAATGCATTGACTGCCGCCAGGTCGGGTTTGCCATCCCCGTCCAGGTCGCCTGCCGCCACAAAATTAGGGCCGAACCCGGTAGTAAGGTCCACTTTAGGCGCGAACGAGATCGTAGCGCCCGTGCTGGTATTCCTGAATAAGGAAAGCGTACCCGAGAGATAATTCGCGGCCACTACATCGGGTTTTCCATCAAGGTCCATATCGGCAATAGCAATGCTGAACGGGTCTGACCCGGTGGCATAATCCACTTTCTGCGCAAAAGAAATGTTTCCGGGGGTGCTGGTATTTTTAAATATAGAAATGCTTTGATCCACTATGCTGCTGGAAACTATGTCGGGCTTTCCATCTCCATCCAGGTCGCCTGCCGCGATGGCATAGGTCTGTACACCGGTAGCGATGTCCATTCTTGGCGCCAGGGAAATAGCCCCGATGCTGCTGGTGTTCCGCAATACCGAAATAGAGGCAGGCTGGCCGGCAGTACTATAATTATTGGCCGTAACGATATCCGGCTTGCCGTCTCCGTCAAGGTCGGCTATGGCAATCCCATTTGGATGAAGGTCTGTGGTGGAGTCGATCTCCCGTTCGAAAGAATTTTGAGACTGATCGATATTTTGTACCATTGGTTTTCCACCCGGGAAGGTAACTATGAAAGGTTTCGCGGAATAACACGTAAGTGTATTCGTAGTGACAGATATAGGCTGATAGGTAGCTCCGGCAGGCACGGTGACCGTAAGGGAAGTGACGGAAGCGGTCGATACGATGGCTTTTGTGGCGCCAAAATAAACAATGTTGGCAGCGGGGCTGGGGTTGAAATTATTGCCAGTTATCGTTACAAGGGTGCCGACAGGACCGGATGCAGGAGTAAAATTGCCGATAACGGGTTGCGCCACCAGGGGCGCCGAAAAAAAGAGGGTTGCAACGACAAGCCAACCAGGCCATATCTTATTCCTTTTTTTATCTGGACCAAGGTAGAAAAAATTCATAGCGAGGGCGGGGTAAAGTATTGATTTTGTATTTAGTATGGCTAAGCCATATAAATATAATCAAAGGAATAAGAATTCGCAAATCCGTGGGAAATCTTCACTCCCCCCTATTTCTGTTCTTTAAGCATTTGACGTTGAAGATCCAAGGTATAAGAATAAACCTCTTCCACCGGTACCACGTGTCGTACGTCTTTATTAATATCCTTACCTTCTTTGGACCAAAGTTGGTGGCATGATGTGAAATGCGCTGTTACCGGATAAGGTATCTACTTGCTGATGCCAGTGATCCCATCGAAGGTCCTTATAAAATTCGTTCAGATTACCTGTAAAGCAAAACTCAATGAATTGTCCGTAGTTGTTGCCTGTCGACTCCCATTGCAGGTTGTCAGGCGCCAGGTAAAATACCTTTCCCAGGTCGTCATTGCTTAACCCACCCCAATTCAGCGCAAAAAAGCCGCCTAAAACGTCGTCCGCTACTAAATAAAAAGCTGCTTTATGTCCATAGCCGGCTACTGACTTTCCTTTATTCCACTCCGGTAGGTTGCGGGGCAATCGAGAACTACCCGATCCTATTATTCTTATCCAACCACCGTCGATCATAATTCCACCCGTCATATACTCGACGGCCCCTAATGTCGTCTGAACAGCCAATTGCGATCGATACACTGCGTCGCAGGCACGGGCGCTGTCCTTTGGAAGTACCTCGACCTTATTCGTCGCCTTCTGTAACAGGTCACGGACAATGCCCCATCCGGTATCCGATGTGTCAGTCAATTCCTTTAGTGATCTCATCTGTGATCTGCCATAAAGGCCCATCATAAGGATGCCTAGCAGGAGGATCGCATTTTTGATATGCATTGTTCTTTTATTTTAGCAATGCAAGTTACCTATCGGGAAATTCAATTACATCGTTTCGATCAACTCTAGCTTTATGATCTCCCAATATTTACCCCGAATGCAAATGGGATCAAGGTCGTCATCCGCACGGGCAAAATTGGTAAACTGGTTTCTTAGGGCCTGTTCATCATTCTCATGCGGATAGCGTTCACCGTGTAAGGCCAGCATTTGGTCGATGGAGTAATGATCCAACAGCTCATGGATATCCCAAATATCCTTTTTCCGACCACTCCGGCCAATTACGTTGATCTTCATAGCTGTGATCTCCTCGGTTGAGGCCATTCGGACGTTGTCGGCCAGGAAAGGTTCGCGGATGAACCGATCGGTAATAAATATCTATTTTAACCGCGTGCTGAGGATCTTCGCCGACGAGATAAGAAAGCCCGAAGGCCACAGGCCCCGCTACTGGCTTGCTGACATATGGATAACGCTGTCGGAAGTAGGTATCGATGTCATTAAAGTCGATACTTCCATAAGGCACATCGGTAAACAGATCGATATCGACCGATATTCGATGTCCTAACTGCAACGCCAAGGCCGTTCCGCCCACTAACCGAAACGGGTCAAAAAGCGGTTCGGTCATTATATCCGCCAATACCGCTCGGAGGGTCGGGGCTACTGCATTCCAATACAGACCGGCCATAAATTAAATTAACGTGAGGCTATTTTGTGGTTTAATACATTTTCAATCTCGTGCTCCCCATATAACCGCTTCATCTCTGCCTTCTCCTGTTCATTTCCTCTTTCCCAAACCCTCTCGATGATTGCTCTTTTTTGTCGCTTCCAGTCGATCTTTTGTAGGTCTGTGTCCCAAAAAAGTGCCGGACGAAGAAGTGTGAAATCGGGCTTAAAAAACTTTTCTTGTTTGCGTTTTTCCTCTTTTATCTCATAAAAGACCTGTAAGGTCATAAAAAAACCTTCTTCTATACCCAGGGCGTTTTCAATCCGTAAAGCCAGCGAAGTATTCATCCCGCGCTTGCCTTTGGTGATTGCCGAGATCGTTTGAGGAAACTCCCGAATAGATAACGCAAAGGGTCCCTTACTCAGCCCTCTTTTTTTGAGCTCGCGCTCCAGTACAATACCGGGGTGAATGCCTTTGAGTATGTTAAGCGACGTGCTCATTTACAAGCAATAAACAAATTTGTTTACATAAATTTATTTATATTGACTAGTAACGACCAAGATCATTACTAGATTGTTTTCAATGTATTCAGATCGATTCTTCTGATTTCTCGCCCAATTCCGAAGTTGATGAATTATTGACGATCTACAGCTTCTTCCCTTATTTCGGACACTTGGGAAAGGAGGTCCTTTGCAGGAACATTTTTGACCTCGCCATTAATTGAAATAACCAAGGAGCACCCTTGCGCAGCGCTTTTTTTCATCCATTTAAAAGTTGACATCACTTCCTCCTGCTGAAATTCTTCTTTTTTCTTTGGAGACCAATTAAAAAAATCCTCTACCAGCAAATCAACTTTAATCGATCTCTTTTTAATTAGCCGATTGTTCCACACTGCATATAAAGTTGCTATTAACTCGGCCTCATGGGTCGATTTGCCCTTAAGCTGTTGAATTATAAAATCAACTTTTGCACTTTTTTCCCTAAAATATTTACCGTAATCATTAATCAAAGAATCAATATTATCACCGGATATAAACTTTGTAATCCTACCTTTTTGTTCTTCTCGCAGCCAGTCTTTTTCCTGCATTTCTCTACGAAAAGCCGTCGTAAATTCCTTATCATAAGGGCCAGCCGTTTCCTGAATAAAGTTTGTTTCGTAGGATACCTCAGCAAAATTCTCAACCAGATAGAGTAGCTTTTGAAATTTGGTTAAACCAAAATTTCGATCATCGTGCAATAGGTAAATAATTTTTGCTGCCAGCACTTTTCGTTCCAATGGAACAGCCTTATATGTTTTTGAAATAGTTTCAACTTTATCACCAACCGCTAGTTTTCCTTCGAATGCATTTTTCAAAATACTTTGTCGCAGTGAATCAGCTTTCCTCAAGCTCTCATCCACCGAGGTTTGCAAGCTATCAGCAATGCTAAGTCTGTATTCAACAGCATTTACTATTCTGAGCTGTTCTGCAGCGCAACAAAATGGAATATCGAAATTCCGAAGAGAATTTAAGGAAACTGTCTTTTGTGCTGTCCCTGTTGCCATATCTTTTGCTTGACTGAAAATCAATGGGGATTGCAATAAAAAATAGAGCCATTTGCGATTTACTGATTCAACAGGTCTTATTAGGCCAATATGTCGCTGAAAACAAAATTCCTTTACAAAGTCAATAAAAATTGGTATTCCAAATGATCCCGTGACAGTAAATAGGATGTCCCCTATCTGAGGTTTTCTATTGTTCTTTAGAGAAGAAAAATACCCAAGACTAACCTTAAACGTATTACTGAAATCAATTTTATTAGTTGATTTATCGATGTCCGAAATCGTTATAAAAGGAATGCCATTATCAGATTTAGGAGGAGCCTGATGATCTCCATCAGTAATGTCTGTTGCCAAATCCTTTAATTTAACCCACTCCCATCCCTCTGGCAACTCTCCATCCTTAATACTCTTATTCGTAAGCCGTCCTTCAAAAGCCCATTTTAATACTGCCTGTCGATAGGTTTTCAACTGCTGCTGAGCAGTTTTCAGCTGTTCGACACCTTTGTCTAATTCGCTGAAAAGTTCTTCGATTTTGGAAACAATTCTTCGCTGGAGAAAAATGCTCGGTATAGGAATTAGCAGTTTTTTAAATCGATCATGAGTTAAATTAAGACCGCTATCGCTAATGCCAGTTTTCATCTTATCAATTTCTTTCCAAGCTTTATGTGATAGTAAAAAAGCCTCCACATATTCTGGAATTGCATATTCTCCATTAATTCGAAAGCGGTACATTTTACCGGATATCAGCAATCGTCTCCGCGTTTTCTTAACAAGACATGCCACTCCACAACGATTTCTGGGTCCAGCACATGTCATCAACAAATCTCCAGGTTTAACCTCATGTTGTATCCTTGGTTCCAAATTTACCGGCAGTTTTTTATTCTCACCATCCAAATAAAGGCCAGGTTGAATTGCGGTCGTTTTAAGTACTCCCCATTCGTCTTCTGCTAAAGAGGGATAGTTTTCACACTGAGGGCTCCAACCTTGACCAATAATAACACCTTTATCATTTGGCAACAATATATCTTCGATGGACATTATTTTCCACTGATTTAGAACTTCTTTACTCATTTTGGCCGTCAATTCTATCTTATAATTTAAAAATCATATCTGAGCTTCCTGTCATTTAACGAACCTTAATCACGCCACCAACACCTCATTCAACTCCTCCAACACTTTTTCATATTCCTCCTTAAACAATTGATAAAACTTCCCTAATCCCCCCTCCTTGTTAAAAGGATCAAGTTCAAAATCATCCCTATCCACGTGAAAGCTGGTGGCAATAAATTCCTTAATCATCCTCAGCCATCGCATCTGTTCTTCAGTAAATCGATTATGCTTTCCGGCATTCTGCCGCAATATCCATTTCTGAAAATTTCGATCCACGGTCTTATCATATCCAATCAGCCTCTCGTCAATCCCACTAATCTTCCGAATGATGCTCACCAACGCAACCAGCTCATTTTTCGGAGATCCATCAGCTTGCTTCAATTGTTCATAGGCCTTCCAGACATCGACAGGAGCCAACAACGGCTGTTCGATTTTTATTTTTTCACACAAGTCTTTAATCATACTATAGGTCAATTCCCTACGACGATGAGGCTGACTATAAAAGATCTGCAGCGCAGTAATTTCATCCTTATTCGCCTCTATCCAAGCGGTAAAGTTGCCAATTGTAAGTTCAGCAGCCGTATCCTGGTCCTTAACCCATCCAATATTGGTAATCTCATCAATATTGATGTGATCGATCACCTGATCATATTTCTTTCGAACATCCACGATATAGTTCCGCAATTCCGGATTATTGAATACCGCTACAGCTTCAGACACCAGTTTCGCGTGCTGTTTGTCGAATTCGGCGTCAATATCGGCCGGTCCGGCACCTATATTCGCTCTTTGTATACTAAGCTTCAAGTTCTCGATGGTATCCGGATCATAGGCATTTAGCAATTGCCTGGCTAGTTGACCAATATTTTTCCCTCCAGCATGGTTGGCCAGTTCTTGCTTTTCGCGTTCATTGATTTGTTTGTCAAGCCGCAATAGCCGATTGGCCAAAGTACTGAGGATTTCCTCAGATGTATTTCCAACGGCTACGTTTTGCAAAACATCTTTCAAACTCATGCCGGGATTTTTCTCCAGAGGCCGGCTATCCGTCTTCTGACTCTGCTCGACTCCAACGGCATCGATGATTACAAAATGATCTTTGGTGTATTTGGCGGCCGGCGTCCCCGTTGCTCTCAGTTGTTCCAAAGAACAGGTGCGAGTGCCCCGACCCTTCATCTGCTCATAGTAGCTTTTGCTTTTCACATCCCGCATAAATAGCAGCACCTCCAGCGGCCGAATATCCGTACCTGTGGCGATCATATCTACTGTAACTGCAATACGAGGATAATATTCATTACGAAAACTGCTGAGCACTGATTTAGGGTCTTCCTTGCTCTGATAGGTAATTTTCTTACAAAATTTATTTTCTTCTCCAAATTCCTCCCTGACAATCTCGATGATGTCTTCTGCGTGACTATCAGTTTTCGCGAATATAAGCATCTTAGGCACCTCAAATTTACCATCCGCCCCTAAGCGGTCCGGAAAAATAGCGGGCAGGTTATCTTTGACAGCGCGTATAATCGTTCGGATCTGACTCTTATTTACAACATCCCGATCCAACTGCTTACTCGTATAATAAATATCATCGTCCACCATCTCCCAAAACTTCCGTCTTGTCAGTCGCTCTCTCTTATCCACCATTTCGCCCATTTTAATTCCCCCACCTTGCTGGCTAATCTTGGTATTGATGCTAAATACATTATAGGGAACCAATACTCCATCGATCACAGCCTTTTCATATCCATAATCACTTACGAGATTCTGATCGAAATATCCAAAAGTTCGATTATCAGGGGTCGCAGTCAATCCAATTTGAAACACATCGAAATAATCCAATACCTGCTTCCACAAATTATAGATACTCCGATGACACTCATCTATCACGATGAAATCGAAAAACTCAATCGGGATTTTTTCATTATAGACAACAGGTAAAGGCTCTTTTAGCGTAAATCCCTCATTGGGGTTCTGTTCCTCGGCACTTTCATCCAGTTCTACACCTTTCAGAATGGAATACATTCGTTGTATCGTAGATATATAGACCTGATTATCCGAAGGGATAAAACTACTCTTTAGCCTGGTGACAGAATAAAGTTCCGTAAATTTTCGATTGTCGTCATTGGGCACGTATGCCATAAACTCTTGTTCCGCTTGTTCGCCCAAATTTTTGGTATCGACCAGAAACAACACACGTCTCGCTTTGGCAAATTTAAGCAAGCGGTAAATGAAGGTAATCGCAGTAAAAGTCTTTCCGCTCCCGGTAGCCATTTGGATTAGCGCCTTGAGCCTTGCATCTTTAAAAGAGGCCTCAAGATTAGTGATGGCACTTATCTGACAATCGCGGAGACCGTCTATTCGTAAAACAGGAATATCGTGAAGTCGGTTGCGCAAAGATTTGTCATGCCGCAGCCACTCTTCGAATGTTTCCGGCCGATGAAATGTAAAGACTTCTCTGGAGCGGGGTTTTTTGTCCCGATAATCCGTGAAGCGGGTTATTTCCCCTGTACTTTCAAAGCCGAAAGCCAACTTATCATTATTAAGAAACTTGAGTTTAGCCGATGCATATTCTTCGCTTTGATCCTCATGAACACTCATATGAACACCTTCCTCCTCTCGTTTGGCTTCGATAATCCCGACTGGAGTACCATTTACAAATAGCACATAATCGGCGGGACCTACATCGGTCGGGTACTCCCTGACAGCGACACCCTTTGCCGCCATGCGATTGAATTCTGACCTGTGTTGCACAGCCCAGCCGCTTGCCAATAGCATTTGATCGATCTTATCGCGAGCTTTTTGTTCAGGATTTTGGTTAGTGGCCTGGTACCAAAGGATTTTAGGTTTAGATTAGCTAAAATACCGATATTTTCTAATAATGTAAAGAGGATCAGTGCTTTCGCTGCATTTGAACTGGACCTCTCCGCCCCATGATCATAGCTTTTGCCGTAAAAGCTGTGTCAGAGCTTTCAGTTCTGCAAGAATCGTATCAAAATCCGGCGCCTCGCCGTAAATCATTTCCTCCTGCATTACGGCATAGTCTTCCCGAAACTTCGCCTCCGCCGCCGGCGGTGGAACGATCTGGAGGGTCGCTATCGTCATTTGATCGTAATCGACACCCCTCAGGCGAATGTAATGCCGTCTGTGCATTACGATGGCTTCGAACAAAGCTGGATCAGTGATGATTTTGACATGGACTTCCTTTTGTTTCAGTCGAACGATATCTGCGAGATGTCGAGACTGCCTCTCGGCGATCTTGATTTGATCCGGCTCTCCCCCTGCGAACTTCTCATGTAGCAAAAGCAGTTTCTCGATTAGCGTCTTTTCCGGAACTACCGCCCTAACTATGAATGATTGCTCGGTATACGATTGCACCTGGATATGGCGCCCGATCTCTGATTCGATAGATACATCCGCAAAAGGCTCCTTCAATGCTCGTACTCCGAATTCTACCTTTACATTATCTGCGATGTACTTATTGGCAGGGTATAGTGAGGTATAATGTACCAGTATAGTCTGTGGGTCGGTATCTGGCATCGTCGGCGGGATCAGTGTAACGGATAAAGAGAACAAGGTATCCGTTACACCCATTTCCAGCAGCCGCATCAGCAGAGCATTCGCTATCACTGTACTCGTATAAGCCGTACCTTCTCTTTTCATTGTCTTCACATAACTGTGGGTTGGTGTCAATCTGTACTCTCTATCAAACGCCTCTGGAGCCAACGCTATGTCGATATCTTCTGACAATCGTTCGATCAGGCCCCAGCCTTTGCTGAGTGAGGTACCACCTTTGAAAACGAAGTGCTCCGCCATGGGCAATGTGAAAATTGCACGCAAGATGAGGGTCACCCACCAATCCTTTTCTACGGCCTTTTCTGTCATCCCTGTTTCCGTGGCAGTTTCGGCAATAAATGCCCGCTTCCGCTCCTCTGGGAGTTGTAAGAATTCGATCATACTGGTGACTTTTCAATATGGTTTGCAATCTGATATAAGATTCGAGCGATTCGCTGGGGAGCCAATCGTGCACCCTGGCGGATATCTGCAGGTTTTTCCATACTCAAAACCTCCGTCAATTGCCGTATATTGTCTGGTGTGTCTGCCTGATCCTCAAGTGCAATCAATGCCTGGATCGCCAGGAAGACCATTTCTGGTTGTACAGCAAGTTGCTTGTGGGTTGTTTTTTTGAAAACAATGGTCGACCGTCCGACCCGGATTCGCTTCGGATTCCCATTGGTCAGGTACACCACCTTGGTCGGCACCTGTGTAGACAATCCTAATTTATTCAAGGCTGCGGCACCGGTCGGCCGGATCACCACCTTATCGCGTTCGGCGATCTGCTGAGCCACGTCTTCGAGCGAAGGCCGGAGGGGTCCTAGCTCGGGATCCATCTTCGGTTTCACGTAAATGCCTTTAGCCAGCCGAAGGAGTATCTTAGCCCTTGCCAATCGAGAAAATGTCTGATGGATTGCGTCGGGCGCACCGAATTCGAGCAGGTCAGCTGGAAAAAATACGGTTCCTGGTTTCGCTTCCTGCACTTTTTCAGTCACTGATCGTGTAATCGTCTCAGTTGGCATTTGTCAGGTTTTTTATAATTTTCTTGACAAAAGTAAGAAAACGTCAGGATTCTTGCAAACTTCCTGACAATTACCCACTGACTAGCCTATTACCAATTCCCATACTTTTTTGACCAAATAATCCATAACAGCCTTTTTTTCAAACAATAACCTCCTCCCAATTTTTAGCCTTGGAAAATCCGGGTCCTTGATAAGATTGAATCTCATCCTTTCAGACATACTGGTAATAAAAGCAAGCATCTTAATATCAATAAATTCCTGCTCTGGGGGAGAGACCAAGGTTTGAGGTTCTGTTTGGGGTTTAAAAGCCCTCGCTTTTGCTTTAGCGTTCCCATCTTCAATTTTTGTTCATTCTTTCTCTAGCCTTATAATTGCGTCGGCCACAGGCCAGAGAACAAAATTTAGTTGAGGTCTTTTTTGCGATAAATGACCGGCCACAGTGTTGACAAATACGTTTTAATATCAAATTGCTACTCATGCATCAAACATCGAAAAAAATCCGCAATCATTAATATGAACTGTAATGCATAAATAGTTCTTAGAGAGCACAAGACTGCATACCGCTGCAATTATTTCTCCCAAAACAGCCCATTTTTGTACCCTTTTAAATTAGCCCCGAAAGGTACAAATTAGACGAAAATAAGGGAAAACTAGTCGGAATAAGATACTGTAATAATATCTTAATAATTGATAACCAAAAGTTTATTGAATTTGCAACTTTCTTGCCAGAAAGTAAAACTAGTTGATTTTCAGTAGCTTACAACCACTACTTCCCAATACAAAACTTACTAAATATATAGTCTAATCGGTCTTCACTCGTTATCTCCCCCGTGATCTCCCCTAGATAATGCAGACAATGCCTGATATCCAACGCCAGCAGGTCCCCTGACAATCCATCATCCAACCCCTTCCGTATCGCCTTCAAAGAAGTATCAACCTGCTGCAGCGCGTGATAATGCCGTGCATTCGTCACGATCGTCCCCTCCGTCTGGGCATTCCCCTGCAGCACCTGGTCCACCAGCCGCTGTTTCAGCAGATCCACCTGCCGGCCCTCTTTGGCTGATATATAGATCGCATCCGGCAGCAGCGGGAACTTCCGGCGCGCCGCATCTTCCGTCATCGCATCCACCTTATTACCCACCCAAAGAAAACGCTTGCCCGCCGCCGGGCCGTCGACCTTGACAGTACCAGAAACAGCCTCACCACTTCCCCGGCCGGCAGTACCGAAAATGCCTGCCCCGTCCGACCTGGCAGGATCCGAAGTAGCTTCCCCGCCCCCAGCAACAGCCTGGCTGGACCCGGCAACGCTTGGCGCCTCCGGCTTGGCAGGACCCGAAGTGGCTTTCCCATCCCCGGCAGTGGCTGGCCCCGGCTTGATAGCACCAGAAATAGCCTCCCGGCCCCCAGTATCCAGGCCCCCCCCCGAACCAGCATCGGCCTGACTCCTCCCTGCTGCCCGGGCAGCAGCCCCCATCACCTCCTCCACCCCATCCATCACATCGAACATGTATATCACAATATCCGCCTGCTGCATCTTCTCCAAACTCTTCCCCACCCCTATGGATTCAATCACATCCGTCGTATGCTGTCGTATACCCGCAGTATCGATCAGCCGGAACAATATCCCATCAATATTCAGTGTCTCCTCGATCGTATCACGGGTCGTCCCGGCAATTTCCGACACGATAGCCCTATTCTCATTCAACAAGGTATTCAACAAGGTCGACTTCCCCGCATTGGGCTTCCCCACAATAGCCACCGAAACCCCATTCCGTATCACATTCCCTAACTTGAACGACCGCAGCAGTTCCCCCGTCATATGCTCGGCCGTAGATATCAGCGCATAAAACTTCCCGCGATCCGCGAATTCCACATCCTCCATCGCAAAATCAAGCTCCAATTCTATCAGCGCCGAGAATTGCAGCAGTTGCTCCCTCAATTCCGACAACGCACGTGAAAACCCGCCCCGGATAGTATGCAGCGCCGTCCGCGCCGAGGCGGCCGTATTGCTGGCGATGAGGTCGGCCACCGCCTCTGCCTGGGTAAGATCCAGCTTCCCCTTCAAAAAAGCCCTCTGCGTAAACTCCCCCGCCCTGGCCAGCCGCGCCCCCTGCCGGAGGATAGCCTGCATGACGCGCTCCAGCACATACGGGCTGCCATGACAAGACACTTCTATCACATCCTCACCCGTATACGAACGGGGCCCGCGATACAGCGAAACCACCACCTCATCCAATACCTCTCCCCCCTCTTTCAATGCCCCTACATGCAGGGTATGAGAGGACTGAGCCGACAGGTCCTTGGAAGGGAAAAGCCCCGCCACGATCCGGAAACAATCCGGACCGCTGACCCGGATCACCCCAATAGCGCCTATCCCCGGCGGCGTCGCCAGGGCTACAATGGTATCGTCCCAACCGGCTAATTTTCCTAACATGGCGCAAAGGTACGATATTGGCCCGCGCTTGTCCAATGAACCGAAATGTCTTCACTGGCCCCAAACGTCTTCATTCACCGGAAATGTTCCTCATTGGCCGAAATGTCTCAACTTTGCCATCCATGACACCCAACCAGGACGCCCAGGATGCCAGGGACGCAAATCCTTCCGGCACACCACCGGCCGAAATAAACATCGACCCGGAACTGGTCCATCGACTGCTCACCGAACAGCATCCGGATCTGGCGGACCTCCCTATTGTCTTCGCACAGCACGGCTGGGACAACGCCACATTCCGCCTAGGGGAAGATCTTGCCATACGACTGCCCCGACGACAGGCAGCCGCCCATCTCATCGCCCAGGAACAACATTGGCTGCCAAAACTCTCCGGACGTCTGCCGCTCCCCATCCCTGTTCCCCATCGGATAGGCACACCTGCCAAAAGTTATCCCTGGCAATGGAGCATCCTGCCCTGGTTCCCCGGCATCCCGGCGGACAAAGTGGCCCCTTCACCCGATGAGGCGCCCCTGTTTGCAGCCTTCCTGAAAGCGCTACATCAACCCGCCCCGCCGGAAGCCCCGATCAATCCGTTCAGAGGGATTCCTCTGGCCCAACGGGCAACCGACCTGGAAGATCGTCTTAATAGAGTAGAAGCCAGTACCGGCCTGATCACACCAGCCATCCGGCAGCAATGGCATAAAAGTATTGAAATACCCATCGATGTCGACAGGACTTGGATACATGGCGATCTGCATTCCCGGAACATCCTGGTTCATGAAGGAAAAATTACTGCTGTCATCGACTGGGGGGATATTTCTTCGGGCGATAGGGCCACGGACCTCGCCTCGATCTGGATGCTTTTTCCCCATCAGGAGGCTCGCGGGACAGTCATATCCTCAATCCCCCATATTTCCGATGCAACATGGCAGCGCGCACGGGGATGGGCCATCCTTTTTGCCGTCCTGCTGCTGGACACGGGTATGGTCAACGAGCCACGCCACGCAGACATTGGCAGGCGGGCCTTGCAAAATTTGATAGCGGATATCACCACCTCAATATAGTCTGGTAGAATCTCGATAGGATCTGGCCCTCGAAGGGGCTGGCCGAATTTCAAGAATGTCTGGCCATATCGCAAAAGAACCAGGCCCACCTCTACATGACCTGGCCAAATTTCGACAGGGTTCTGGTCGGACCTCGACAAAGGGCTCGTCGAGTCTCTGCAGGGTCTGGCCCTCGAAGGGTCTGGCTCAATTTCAACAAGATCTGGCCATATCGCAAAAGAATCTGGCTCACCCCGGCAGAACCTGGTCCAATTTCGACTGGCTTCTGGTCAAACATCGACCAGAGTATGGCTCACCTCGACGGGGCCCGGCCAAGGCCCGACAGGGTTCCGGTCGGACCTCGACAGTGGCCGGTAAAGTATCTGGCCCTACGCCGGTAG
>Ga0207667_10003446_pt1 | contig 19521 bp, 18 predicted proteins | sample KBSCornC52_FD_184301 | JGI IMG/M metagenome (GOLD analysis project Ga0207667, IMG submission 184301) | Corn rhizosphere microbial communities from Kellogg Biological Station, Michigan, USA - KBS Corn C5-2 (SPAdes) (version 2) | ecosystem: Host-associated > Plants > Roots > Rhizosphere > Soil ...
TCGCCGAACAGGAATTCGATGAACCCGCCGCCCAGATTGGAGCGCTCGGCATAGGCCGTTCGCACCGGCGCAAGCGGCCGCTGCACGGATGGATCGGCGTAGATCACGCTGGGTCCGGACAACGGCGCTAATTCGATCGCCGCCGCTTGATGAAGTCCGGCGCCTAGAAAAGATGCGCCGGCAAGCAGCGCAAGAGACATTGTTTTGAACATCGACGTACTCTGTACTGTTTCGCCACTGTTGCGTCGCGCGAGCGCCCGGTTCGAGCGCGCGCCTGCACGCCACCAATTAAAATCAAAACCGCATCGGTTTGGTAAACAGAATCGGCGCTTCGATTCACCACGTCGTCAATTCCGCGCGGTTTTGTCCGCTAGCGTTTATTTTCGGTGAATGGCGGGCACGCATGGTTAATCGTTTGGGTGTGGCCTCAAGCCCACGCATCATCAGGAATTTTCCGCGTGAACCTCGCGTTAAATCGCGTCCGGGTAAAACGTCACCAGTGCAGGTCAGGAAAAAATCTCATGCCGGTTCATCGCAGACGTTTTCGCATTGAAGAATCCTTCGCCGGCGATATGCCAATGCCCGCAGCCGTCGACGGCGATGGCGGCCCGATGCATCACGAGATCATGACCGAACTGCGCGCGCTGCGCGCCCAGATGGCCGGCGCCGGCCGCAGTGCGACCGCCGCGACGATCGACGCGTCACTCTCGCGCGGGGCCGCCGAGGCACATGCCTTGCTTGAAACCTATCGCGCCCAGATCGAGCAATGCGAGAAACTCAAGGTCGAACTCGACCTTATTTACGACGCCATCAGCCGGACCAAGCGGGAAATCGCGGTCCTGCACGGCAAGAGTTTCAACGGCGAGGAAATGGCCAAAGTCAACGGCGAGCTTGGCGCCGTGGTCGGCGGCACTGAAGAAGCGACGCAGCAAATTCTCGAAGCCGCCGAATCGATCGACCAGGCGGCGACCGCGCTATCCAAGGTGACCTCGCCGGATCAGCAAAAGATTCTCAGCGAGGAAATCCAGGAGCGCGTCGTTTCCATCTTCGAGGCCTGCAATTTCCAGGATCTGACCGGTCAGCGCATCAGCAAGGTGATGACCACGATGAAATTCATCGAGAACCACATCACCGTCATGATGGACATCTGGGGTGGCGTCGATGCGATCAAGGCGCACGCGCCGCCGATCGTTGATACCCGGGAAGGCGCTGCAAGGCTGCTGAACGGTCCGAAGACGGAGGGCGAGGTCGGTCATGCCTCGCAGGACGACATCGACGCGTTGTTTGACTGAGCTTCGATTTCTTCCAGCCGCGGGGTGGCAGCACCCGGCGACCTCAATGGCCGCAGGTCAGGCGCGGGGCGCGCAGCGGACGTAGACCATGTTGCCGTAACGGGTCGCGGCATCCTTGTCGATGAAGCGGGTAATCAGCACGCGTCCGTCGAACGAGACAATCTCGCGGTCCTGCTCGCCGGCGGCCGGTCCGGGCGGACCGATATAGTTCTTGCCGCTCGGGCTGCCCTTGAGGCGCAATTCCTGCGGCGTCGCCTGGTCGGCCAAATGCATGACCACCCCGCCGGAAGAGCCGGCTCCGATCACGTAAGGCTGCTTGCACTGCGTCCGCGCCGCAGCTTCGGTGCGCGCGCGGTCATTGGGATTCTGGAACGAGGCCAAGCCCCAGCGGCCGACAATCTCGTCCGGGCGGATCGTCGCCGGCACCTCGGGCGCCACGCCAGGCTCGGGAGCCTCCGAAGGGGATGAGGTTAAAGACGGCAGACTGAAGCTTCCGCACGCGCCCAGGAATATCGTCAGCGCTGAGGCGATCCCCAGATTGCCAACCGCGCGCGCGTTACGTGACCAGACCATGGCTTTCCCCCGAACAGATTCTTGGCCGCACTCCTCGCCCAGCCAAGCGTAAAACTGCTGTCGGAGCAATGAGGTCCGGTAAATTACGCCGGCGCTCCGATTTGGCTTCCAAAAGCATCCTATATCGGCCTCACTAAGGGCTTAACCCCCTTGCTTGACAGGATCAGCGTCAAGCCATATTCCCGCACGCACGTTTAGCACTCCGAGAGCGCGATTGCTAAGGATGCGAGCTGTTTTTGCCCCTTCGCGGTGTCGAATACGCCCGTATTCCGATCCGCTGTCGATAGCAACCCGACCTGAAAACCAAGCCTCCAAAAGGAACCGTCATGGCTAAAACCAAATTTCGTCCGCTGCATGACCGTGTCGTGGTCAAGCGTATCGACGCCGAAGAAAAAACCAAGGGCGGCATCATCATTCCCGACAGCGCCAAGGAAAAGCCCTCGCAGGGCGAAATCACGGCGGTCGGCCCGGGCGGCCGCGACGAATCCGGCAAGCTGATCCCGATCGACCTCAAGGTCGGCGACCGCGTGCTGTTCGGCAAATGGTCCGGCACCGAGGTCAAGCTCGACGGCGAGGAGCTCCTGATCATGAAGGAATCCGACATCATGGGCGTGCTGGTCTAAGGCACGCTTCCCTCACCCTGAGGAGGCAGCGAAGCTGCCGTCTCGAAGGGCCGTACATCCACAAGCTCATCCTTCGAGACGCGGGCAAGGGCCCGCTCCTCAGGATGAGGTTCATTTTCCAGGAGCATTTCAAAATGGCTGCCAAGGACGTTAAATTTTCCGGAGACGCGCGCGATCGCATGCTGCGCGGCGTCGATATTCTCGCCAATGCGGTGAAGGTGACGCTTGGCCCCAAGGGTCGCAATGTCGTCATCGAGAAGAGTTTTGGCGCACCGCGTATCACCAAGGACGGCGTGACCGTCGCCAAGGAAATCGAGCTCGAGGACAAGTTCGAGAATATGGGCGCGCAGATGCTGCGCGAAGTCGCCTCCAAGACCAACGACACCGCCGGTGACGGCACCACCACCGCTACCGTGCTGGCGCAGGCGATCGTGCGCGAAGGCGGCAAATCGGTTGCCGCCGGCATGAACCCGATGGACCTCAGGCGCGGTATCGAAATTGCGGTGCATGCCGTGGTCAAGGACCTCGAGAAGCGCGCCAAGCCGGTCGCCTCGTCTTCCGAAATCGCGCAGGTCGGCACCATCTCGTCCAACGGCGACACGGCGATCGGCAAGATGATCGCGCAGGCGATGCAGAAGGTCGGCAATGAAGGCGTCATCACCGTCGAGGAGAACAAGTCGCTTGAAACCGAAGTCGACATCGTCGAGGGCATGAAGTTCGACCGCGGCTATCTGTCGCCCTATTTCATCACCAACGCCGAGAAAATGACCGCCGAGCTGGAGGACGTCTACGTGCTGCTGCACGAGAAGAAACTGTCCGGTCTGCAGTCGATGCTGCCGGTGCTGGAAGCCGTGGTGCAGTCGGGACGTCCGCTGCTGATCGTCGCGGAAGACGTCGAAGGCGAGGCGCTGGCGACGCTGGTCGTCAACCGTCTGCGCGGCGGCCTCAAGGTCGCCGCCGTCAAGGCGCCCGGCTTCGGCGATCGCCGCAAGGCGATGCTGGAAGACATCGCGATCCTGACCGGCGGCCAGCTGATCTCCGATGAGCTCGGCATGAAGCTCGAAAGCGTGACGATCAACATGCTCGGCCGCGCCCGCAAGGTCGTGATCGACAAGGAAAACACCACGATCGTCAACGGCGCCGGCAAGAAGAAAGACATCGAAGCCCGGGTCGGCCAGATCAAGGCGCAGATCGAGGAGACCACCTCCGACTACGACCGCGAGAAGCTGCAGGAGCGTCTGGCCAAGCTCGCCGGCGGCGTCGCGATCATTCGCGTCGGCGGCGCGACCGAGATCGAGGTGAAAGAGAAAAAGGATCGCGTCGAGGACGCACTCAACGCAACCCGCGCCGCGGTGCAGGAGGGCATCGTGCCAGGCGGCGGCGTCGCACTGCTACGCGCCAAGAAAGCCGTCGGCCGCATCCACAACGACAATCCCGATGTGCAGGCCGGTATCAATATCGTGCTGAAAGCGCTGGAGGCTCCGGTCCGCCAGATCGCCGAGAACGCGGGGGTCGAAGGCTCGATCGTGGTCGGCAATATCCTCGAGAACAAGTCGGAGACGTTTGGCTTCGATGCGCAGACCGAAGAGTATGTCGACATGGTCGCCAAGGGCATCATCGATCCTGCCAAGGTGGTGCGCACCGCGCTGCAGGACGCATCCTCCGTTGCCGCCCTGTTGGTGACGACCGAAGCCATGGTCGCCGAACGGCCGAAGGAGCCGCCGCCGCCGATGCCCGGCGGCGGCATGGGTGGAATGGGCGGCATGGGCTTCTGAAGTCCGGCCTCTTACCGACATCATCGACCGACCAAGGCCGCCTCCGGGCGGCCTTCTTTTTTGGCGAATTATGCAGAGGTTTGCTAAGGCTTGGTCCGGATTCGCAACCTGATCGAAAAAGCCTTGCGGTATCGCCTGATCTATCTTTCGAGGAATTCCCCATGCGTTCGCTTCTGTTCTGCCTGATCGGTCTGATGACCGCCTCGTCGGATCTCGCCTTCGCCCAGATGAAGCTCTCGCCGAAGGCGGCCCCGGGCGCCAACGAAGTTAGATATTTCACGTCCATCGATGGCTTGATGGACGGCAATGCCGACGCCATCCTCAAGGAAACCCGTCAGGGCAAGACCGTCACCTCGGCGGTGCTCGACGTCTGCTACCCGGCCGCGAAAGGCTCCGGCCGCAAGGACCGCTTTGTCGCCAACCTCGCGGTCAACGGTCAGACCTTGACCGGCGCCACGCAGAGCATCGATGAGAAACTGCCCGTGACGGTGAAACTGGTGCGCAGGCCGACCGGCGACACCTTCGAATTCAAGGGCCAGATCAGCGTCGGCCAGACCGTGACGGACGTGGTCTCGACCGACAATTCCGATCTCAGTGAAAAGGAATTCCAGGACAACCAGACCACCGATGACGGTATCACGGCCGCGCCCAGGGATTTTACCGAGGTTTCTCCGGAATCGATCGGCGTGAGGGTGAAGCTCGACGCGGCGCTGGATTTCCTCAAGGGACTAAAGGGGCAGGACGTCGAGGTTTCGCTGAGCAGCCTCACCGTCTCCTGCGATGCGCTGCGCGCCGGCCAGCAGACGATCAACATCAGTGTCGATCCGGAGCGCGCCGCAGCATTGATTGCGAAGTCGAAGTCGCTGCCCGGCGTGATCGCGGCGGGGTGGACCAGCGGCATCGTGGAGATGGAGCGCGCGATCCGTTTCAATGCCGCCGACTGGCGCGACGGCGACAGACTCAACAAGGACAAGCTCGCGGCGGCGATTTCCAACGTGCTGGCGAAAGCGCTTTCGGCGAAAGCGTCGACGCCGACATGGAACGCCAATACCGGAAAGCTGAAATTGACCTTCAAGCGGCCGAGCCAACTGTTCCCCGCGCTCGACCTGACCGAGACGATCGAGGTCAGCACCCTGGTGGCGCCGGACAAGCCCGGCGGGTCGGACCGGCTGATGCTGTGGATCGGCAATCCCGTCATTTCGACCGCGGATGAAGCCGCAGGCCCAAAACTCAACCTGACTGAAGAGGCCGGTAGCGACGAGGAAGGCGAGCAGAAGGACGACAATGGCTCGGTCGACGCGCTGGCGAAGGAGTTCAACGGCCAACGCTGGGACGTGGATAAATCGGCCTGGAAATAGCGCCGGTCTTCTGTTGGTCTCGCGCCTGCGGCGCACCCTTTCCATGCATTTGCGTATTTGACATGCCGCACAATCCGCCGGCGCCTGCGCCGACATGATTTTGCGCGAGGGATGAAATTTCAGTTGGTGTTGAGCCGGAATCGCAGCGTTTTCGTTCCGATGAACGACACGAAATCGCCCTGGCGCTTCCAGGTAGCGGCTTCGCTCAGTACCGCGACCAGATCGTCGTCCGCCTGCGCCTGCGCTGGCGGACAGGCGCGATCCTCCAGGGGACCTGCGACAAAAATTACGGTATCGCCCGCGACCGAAAACTGGCCCTTGCCACCCTTGCACCAGAGTTCGAGGATCGTCTCGCCGCTGTCGCCGATCTCCATATTCGGTATCCGTTTCGATCCGGGCTGACGTGCCACATCCAGCGTCATCTCCAGGCCGAACGGAAACTCGTCATTGGCGCTGGCGGGGTTGGCGTTCAAGGCGGCCGCGGTGAGGGCGAGCGCCGCTGCGGCCCGCCGCAAAAAACCTGTCGCACAAAACATACGGCCCCTCGAATATCGCGGCATTCGCAGCCCGCACGTTGTTCTAACGGGTGAGCGCGGCATTGACCAGATTGGCAGCAGCCACAAAAAAACATCGGCTCACAAAAATCCCCGCGAGCCATTGGCCGCGGGGATTCCTGTCGTCAGAACCGGCCGGTCTTACTTCAAGACCATCTCCGTAAACGGATAGACATAGGCCTGCAGCATGACAAAGAGGCCGACAAGGCACGCTAGCGCAATCGAATGCTTGAACACGAAGCGCAGAATCGTGCCTTCATGTCCGAACCAGTTGGTAGCGGTTGAGGCAACGACGATCGACTGCGCGTCGATCATCTTGCCCATCACGCCGCCTGACGAGTTGGCGGCGGCCATCAGGATCGGCGACAGGTTAAGTTGCTCCGACGTGATCTTCTGCAGATTGCCGAACAGAATATTCGAAGCCGTATCCGAACCGGTCAGCGCCACGCCCAGCCAGCCCAGCAGCGTGCCGAAGAAGGGATAGAGGACACCAGTCGCTGCGAAAGCAAGACCGAGGGTCGCGTCAACTCCGGAAAGACGGGTCAAGGTACCGATCGCCAGCATCGCCGAGATCGTGATCAACGAATACGCACATAATCTTATAGTGCGTCCGTATTCGGTGATGATTTTGCCGGGCGACAGCCCCATGATGAAGCCCGCGATGACCGCGGCAATCAACATGCCTGTGCCGGTAAACGACAGGTAGGTGAACGAAAATACGGCGCCTTCCGGTGTCGGCTTCGGCACCACCGGCGCAACCTTGTTGATCATGTTGTGCAATTCGGGCACCGCATAATTCCAGGTGAAGATTGGATTCACCGCGGCCTTGAACCAGCCCGTGCCCCAGACCAGCAGAATGGCACAAAGGATGATCCACGGCAGCAGCGCGGTGAACAGCTCTCCTGATGTCAACGGTGTCGGATCGATCAGCTTCGCCGGAGCCATCGTACTGGCCGACTCGTCATTGCCGCGCAACGCCGGCGACAGCCAAAGCTCCTTCGGCTGCCAGACTTTCAGGAACAGAATGAGGCAGCCCATCGAGATCAGCGACGCGCCGATGTCGACGATCCAGGGGTTGATGTAGTTCGAGATCAGGAATTGCGGGACCGCGAACGACACGCCGGTGACGAGAATGGCCGGCCAGACGTCCTTCATACCCCTCCAGCCGGCGAACGCCCATACCACCCAGAACGGCACGATCAGCGAGAACACCGGCAACTGCCGGCCGACCATCGCGCCAAGAATATAGGGATCGAGGCCGGTCACCGAAGCCAGCCCCTGGATCGGGGTACCCAGCGCGCCATAGGCGACCGGGGCGGTATTTGCGATCAGCGACAGGCCGGAGGCCGCCAGCGGCGAGAAACCGAGGCCGATCAGGATCGCACCGGTGATAGCCACCGGCGTACCGAAGCCCGATGCGCCCTCGAAGAACGCACCGAACGAAAATGCAATCAGCAGCAGCTGCAATCGCCGATCTGCGGTCACACCGCCCACGGCGCGCTTGAGTGCTTCGAATCGGCCGGCAGTAACTGTGAGCTGGTACATGAAGATGACGTTCAGCACGATCCAGCCGATCGGGAAGAAGCCGGTTACGACGCCGAGCAGCGAAGCGCGAATCGACATGTTGGCCGGCATGGTGAAGAGAAAGATGGCCACCAGATTGGCCAGCACCAGCGCAATGATGGCTGCGATGTGTGCCTTGACCCTGCCGCTTGCGATCAAAACCAGCAGCGTGACGACGGGTATCGCCGCGGCGATCGTCGAAAGCGTCGTATTGCCAAATGGATTGTAGACCTGATTCCACATTGCGGTTCCTCCCCACGCCATTATGCGGCGCCCCCACCAGCGTGGACGGTCGGGCGTGCCTGGCGTGATCGCGGGTACTATTCTAGCGATGCGCGAAATGAGCCGCGAACTTGGCGTTGCCAAAATCCGCTCACAACCTCGCGAAGTGTGAAGGTCCCCCGCCCCTCGCCGTTCCGCCATGCTAGGGTTGACTCGGCGGCCGGGACAAGCCAACGCAGGGCCTGAAACTTACAACTTTAGTCTAAGCACCCCAATTCTCCCATTTTTTCAGGCCCTTGAGGCCTTTTTCCCGGAGACCGTAATCTGTGAACAACATCCGCTCGACGCTCGCGATCGTATGGCGGATCGCTGCTCCCTATTTCCGTTCCGAGGATAAACTGGCCGGCCGCGTGCTGCTCGCGGCGGTGATCGCGATCGAGCTCTCGCTGGTTTTGATCAACGTGCTGCTGAACCAGTGGAACAACCGCTTTTACAATGCGCTTCAGGAGAAGAACTGGGACGGTTTCGTCAGGGAAATCGCCATCTTTTCGCTTTTGGCGACGTTCTACATCGCGCTTTCGGTCTATCAGCTCTATCTCAATCAATGGCTTCAGATCCGCTGGCGGCGCTGGATGACCACCACCTATCTCAGCCAATGGCTTCACAACGCCAACCACTATCGCATGCAGCTGCAGGGCGATGCCGCCGACAATCCGGACCAGCGCATCACCGACGACGTGAAACTGTTCGTCGATCAAACGCTGAACATTGGCGTCGGCCTCCTTAGCGCAGTGGTGACGCTGGCGTCCTTTATCGTCATCCTGTGGGGCCTGTCGTCGGCATCGCCGTTGCACATATTCGGCCGCGAGTTCGATATCCCCGGTTATCTGGTGTGGGGCGCGCTGATCTACGCGATCTTCGGCACGGCGCTGACGCAATGGATCGGCTCGCCGCTGGTCAACCTTGATTTCCGGCAGCAGCGCTTCGAAGCCGATTTCCGCTTCAACCTGGTTCGGGTGCGCGAAAACTCCGAACAGATTGCGCTGTTGCAGGGCGAGAGCGCCGAACGGCAGCGGCTTTCGGACCGCTTCGGCCGCGTCGTCGACAACTGGTACGCCATCATGCAGCGGACCAAGCGGCTGACGGCGTTTACCGCGAGCTATTCGCAGGCCGCGGTGATTTTCCCCTACATTCTGGTGGCGCCGGCTTATTTTGCCGACAAGATTCAGCTCGGCGGCATGATGCAGACCGCATCCGCCTTCTCCAGCGTGCAACAGGCGCTGTCGTTTTTCGTTTCGACTTATCGGACGCTGGCGGAATGGCGGGCGGTCATTGCGCGCCTGGACGGATTTGAGATGGCGATCTCCAGCGCCAATACACTGGCGACCAGGGCCGACTCGATCGATGTGGTGGCCTCGACCGGCAGCAATCAGATCGATCTGGAGCAACTTCTCGTCAGGCTGCCGAACGGCAAGCCATTGGTCGCAGCCGACGGCTTCAGCATTCGCAGCCATGAGCGCACCCTGGTCACCGGGCCGTCCGGCGCCGGCAAGTCGACCTTGTTCCGCGCCATCGCCGGTGTCTGGCCGTTCGGGAGCGGCTCGATTGCGATCCCTGCAAAGGCCACGCTGATGATGCTGCCGCAGCGGCCGTATTTTCCGGTGGGCTCGCTCAAGGCGGCAATCGTCTATCCTGCGGAGGCGAGCGCGTTCGGTTCGGATCAGGTTGCGGATGCGCTGATCTCGGTCGGCCTGCCTCAACTCGCCTCGCAGCTGGAGGAAGAAGCGCATTGGAACCGAATGCTTTCGCTGGGCGAGCAACAGCGCCTCGGGCTCGTACGCGCGCTGTTGCACGCGCCGCAATATCTGTTCCTCGACGAAGCGACGGCCTCGCTGGATGAAGCCTCGGAAGCGGCGCTTTACCTTCTGCTGGAAGCGAAGTTGCCGGCCGCCACCATCGTCTCGATCGGTCATCGCTCTACGCTCGAGGCCTTCCACCAGCGCCATGTCGTGCTGACCCGTGATGGCGATCGATTTCGCCTGCGGGACCAAAACGCGGACGCCAAGGCGTCATAACCACAGACCGCGGCAATTCGCGGCGCGCTACAACCAGCGCTGAGGCCACGGCCGGCGGCGGGTCCACCCGGCGCGTATTCCTCGCCGCCCCTCGCCAGTCCAGACGCATTTGGCTCACCGCAAAACAAAGGGGCGGCAAGATCGCTCTGCCGCCCCCTGTGGTCTCGAGAGAATGACTTACTTCAGGTTGGTCATCGCCGTCAGGTCAGCCGAGAGCTTGGCGATGCCGGCTGCGCCACACCAGTTCGAACCGAACGCAGTCGTGCCGTTGCCGGGATTGATCGCGGTTACGAAGCCCGGGCTGGAGTTGGTGGTGCTGTAATCGCTGGTGAAGGCGTTACAATTGCCCTTCGAGAGGTTCGTGTCGGAGTAGCGCAGATCGAGCGTGAAGACCTTGTAGGTAAAGCCGATGCCGATATTCCAGGTGTTGTAGCTGGGCTCCGGAATGCCGTTGGGGAAGGGTCCACCAAAGGCAGTAGCAACGGTGGTGCCGTAGAACGCATCGGACGTTCCGAGCCACTGCCGGCCGAACTCGCCGGAGATATACATGCCGACGCCGCTGCTGCCGAACGTCGTACTCGGCGCAGTCCACTTGCCGGTGATCGACGCGTAGTTGCCCCACGCTCCGAGGTTCAGGAAGTTGGGCGAGTAGTATTCGTTGACGCCGACCTGCCACTGGTCGTTGAGGGTGATATTGACCTTGGCATAACCTTCATAAAAGCTGGCGCTTTTCTTGGCGAAGTTGCCGTTGATTGGCAAACCACCGCCGATCTGGCCGAAATCGGGGTTGCCGCCGAAAACTGCGCAGTTACCCTGGAGCGTCGCGCCTTGCGAGCCGAAGCACTGTCCACCCGGATAGATGTAACCCCAAACGCCGAAGTCGAAGGCGAACATGCCGACGGTCGGGCGAATACCACCGTAGATGTCGATTTCAGCCGCCGCGCGGTTTGGGAAGGAGATGCTCTCACCGGCGGCGCCGATGTAGAGCTGCACGTCCTTGTTGATGTTGTAGCGCGGCTCGAAGTAGGCGGCGACCGACGGCTTGTGGTTGGACTGAGTAATGCCGCGGAAAATGTAATCGTTCATGAGCGCGCTGCCGAAGGCGAAATCCCAAGGCTCGAACGGCGCCGGCGGCGGCGCCTTGACCGCCTTTACCGGCATATCCGCCGCGAAAACCGAACCAGCAGCCATCGCCAGCACTGCCGCAGTCAAAACCAGTTTCTTCATGACGGTCCCCAACTAAAAAACAGCCCAGCTCCGGCGCCCCCAGGGACAAGCGATAACCGACTGCAACCAAATTCCTTAACCTGCCGCAATCTGGAACGCGCCATCCATTGCGTGAAGCAAGAAAGACGAGCATCTGCTGCCTTTTTAGGCGTTATGACCGTTCCACCAAATGTTGTTGGCGTGTGTTGCATTCCGACAACAACTTTGATCGATTTCAGTGTTCGGCCAAGCGACTTTCACGGCGGAAACTGCACATCCGACTTAGCCAAGGACCGAATGGCTCGGCCGGCCGACCGACAGATCGAAAGCGCTCCAGCCCGGAGGCGTTCCCAACGAAAAGGGCCGCAGCGATCACCCGCTGCGGCCCTGAAACGTGACCCGCTAACCGGGACGGGCTCGGCTATTTGTCGTCATCTCCGCTGGAAGACGACGGGCTCGGCGAAGTCTCGCTGGCCGAATGTCCCCATGACGGTGCGGGATTTGATGCAGCCGGACTGGGAGCCGCCCAACTCGGTGCCGCCGGGGGCGGCGTCGGAGCCGGCCTCGGCGCGGCAGCCGGCTTTGGTGCAGCCATTGGCGCCGCAGGCTTGGGCGCGGGGGGCCTGGGTGCGGGAGGCTTGGCAGCCGGGGCCGCCTTCTTTTTTGCTGCCGCCTTCTTGGCTGACTTCTTCGGGGCTGCCGCCTTCGATTTCTTGGCGGATTTCTTCGCGGACTTCTTGGCCTTTTTCACCGACTTCCTGGCCGACTTCTTCGAAGATTTCTTCGCGGATTTTTTCTTCGCTGTCACAACACTTTTCTTGCCCTTTTTAGCCTTCTTGCTTCTCTTGCTCTTTTTCCCTTTAGCCATCGTGATCCTCCTGTTGCCGCCGATCAATGTCTATCGAGCGTTTCAAGTCGTCCGCCTCAAGCGCGGGGCCAATCGGTCAGTTCAATCCTGGCCGGGGACCGCCTGTCGCCCAATCGAGAAGCTCAATCGTGTGCACCACAGGAACTGACGTGCCGCCGGCAATCTGAACCATGCATCCAATATTGCCCGCAGCAATCATGTCCGGCTTGACCATCGCAATATTGGCGACCTTTCGATCGCGCAATCGGTTCGCAATGTCAGGCTGGAGAATGTTGTACGTCCCCGCCGAACCGCAACACAAATGGCTCTCGGGTACATCTTTCACCACGAATCCGTTCTTGGAAAGCAATTCTTTCGGGGCTTGCGTGATTTTCTGTCCGTGCTGCAGCGAACAGGCCGAGTGATAGGCGATGACGATGTCGCTGTGTTGCTGCGGCGGCTGCAGATCGATGCCGCTGACATACTCCGTGATGTCTTTGGCCAGCGCCGAGATCTTCGCCGCAGCGGCAGCGAAATCACGGTCCTCGCGCAGCATGAAGCCGTAGTCCTTGATCACCGTGCCGCAACCGGATGTCGTCACCAGGATGGCGTCGAGGCCGCCCCGCTCGGCTTCCGCAGTCCAGACCGCGATGTTGGCGCGCGCCCGCGCCAGAGCGTCGCCGTCACGTCCGAGGTGGTGGGTCAGCGCGCCGCAACATTGCTCGTCCTTGACCAGCACGACCTCGATGCCGTGACGCGTCAACAGATTGATGGCGGCCTGATTGATGCGCGGTGCCAGCACCTGTTGGGCGCAACCCTGCAGCAATGCGACACGCCCTCGCCGTTCGCCCAGGGCCGGAAAAACGCTTCCGCCTGATGGTCCCGGCGCCGGCAGGCGGCCCGGCGCCAGCGCCAGCATCGCCTTGATTCGACGTAATAAAGTCGGCGTCGCCGATGCCGTTTTGGGGCTTGGCAGCAACGCGGTCAGTGGCCGGCCAAGCCGCGCCAGGATCATGCTCAAACGGAATAATCCGGGCCGCGGCAGTACCCAGGCCAGCACCGCTCGCAGCGCCCGCTCGGTCAACGGCCTGGTATATTCATTCTCAATCCTGACCCGGGCCTGATCGACCAGATGCATGTAGTTCACGCCCGACGGACAGGTGGTCATGCAGGCGAGGCAGGACAGACAGCGGTCGATGTGCTTGACCACCTCTTGCGTCGGCGGCCGGTTCTTTTCCAGCATCTCCTTGATCAGATAGATCCTGCCGCGCGGGCTATCGAGTTCGTCGCCGAGCAGCACGTAGGTCGGGCAGGTCGCGGTACAGAACCCGCAATGCACGCAGGCGCGCAAAATCTTGTCGGCTTCCGCGATATCGGGATTGGCGAGTTGAGCGAGGCTGAATTCGGTTTTCATGCTGTGGAACCTCGCAGCATCCGGCCGCGGTTGAGAATGCTTTTCGGGTCGAAGCTGTGGCGGACGCGTTCGGCCAGTGCGGCCAGGCCGCCTTGCTGCGGATGAAACACATCGACATTGCGGCGGACCTGCTCAGAGGCGCGCAACAGCATGGCGTGGCCGCCGACCGCGTTGACGTGCGCACGCACCAGCGCGGCCTGAGCATCGGGCCTGGGCGGCAGTGCCGCCCAGATCAGGCCGCCGCCCCAATCGTAGATCACGTCGCCCCCGGTATCTCGCGCCAGTTGCCCGCCGAGCGCACCGCCGCAGGCCGGCGGACAAACGATCCGCCACACCGGCCAGGCTCCCAGCGCGCCGTCGGCCGCAAACGGCTTGATGTCGCGAACGGAACTCCAGACCGCCATAGAGGCGGCGTCTTCGATGATCTGCGCCGTCCCGAACGGCGCGAGAACCTTGCCGAGCGCGGCCGCGCGATGGCTAGCCGACGCGGTAATGCCCTCCAGCCGCAGCAAGGTGACTGCTTCTCGCGGCGATCCGAGGTCACCAAGTGCGTCCACCGCCACTCGAAACGCGGAATTCGGCACGTGGGCCGCGCCGGAAACATCGAACGGCGAGCCCAGCGCCGCCGTCATCGCCTTGTTTGCAGTGATATCATCGAGCCCCCGCAGCACCAGCGTGCGTTCGCTTTCGGGCCTCGGCATCACCTTTAACGTCACTTCGGTCATGACCGCGAGCGTGCCCCAGGACCCCGCCAGCAATTTGCAGAGATCATAGCCGGTGACGTTCTTCACCACCCGGCCACCGGCTTTGAAACTGTCGCCGAAGCCGGACACGGCGTGGGCGCCCAGCAAATGGTCGCGGGCGCCGCCGGCCTTGATGCGGCGCGGACCCGCAAGCCCAGCACCGATCATGCCGCCGACCGTTCCGACGCCTGGCATGCCCAGCAATGGCGCGGTGTCGATCGGTTCGAATGCGAACTGCTGATTTTTGGAGTCGATCAGCGACAGCACGTCGGCGAGCGGCGCGCCGGCCTGGACCGTGATGATCAGCTCGTTCGGTTCATAGGCTTTCACCGCATTCAGCGCCGACAGATCGAGCAGCGCATTGGTCGCCATCGGCTGGCCGATCAGCCGCTTGGAGCCATGGCCGATGATTTCCAGCGGCTGGTCGCTGGCAATCGCCGCGCGCACCACCTGCTCGACATCCTTGGCGTCACGTACTCTGGAGGTGTCCACGTCTCGCGTTTCTCTTACGGCCATATTGCGATGGCCGTGTTTGTCGCAGCCATCCGGATCCCAGACCATCCTTCTAAAGGCGTGGCTCACAGGTACAAGGGCGAGCTTGACGAACGGCAACGCGGGCATCCCCGAACAGGTTGCATAACCGGATCGAAGGGCGACGCCATCCGCTCCCACAGGCGCTTCCCCTCGAATCCAGGATCATAGCCGCGGATGACGCCCTTACTTCGACCGTTATCGAAGCATTTACGAAGACAATTCGCTATATATCGAATTATACCCGTCAATCGCGATCTGACCTGGCGCGCGATGACCGAGGTCAAGCAGTGAGGAGCAACCACCATGGATCGATACGCAATGAACGAAAGAACCATCAGCGAGGCCGTCAACGGCGGCGGCCTGCTAGTCGTCGCGCAATGGGAAGCCAGGGAGGGACAGGCCGACCGGATCGCCGATATTCTGTCGCGCTTCCTGCCCGAGGCGCAAAGCGAACCCGGCGCAAAGCTGTTCCTGATCTCCAGGGCAAAGGAAAATCCCGCACAGTTCCTGTTCTACGAACTGTTCCGCGACGAAGCCGCCTTCAAGGCGCATCAGGAAAGCGCGCATTTCAAGACCTACATCGCGGGCGAAGCGCTGCCGCTGCTCGCCAAACGCGAACGCTCGCAATATGCCTTGCTGTAGGCCGCGCGACATCAAGAGGGCCCACGATTTGGGCCCCCTTGCCTTACCCTGTCACGGCCATGGCTAGAACCGCGGAAGTTCGGGGAAGGCAAGCTTGCCGCCGTGGACGTGGACGCGGCCGAGTTCGGCACAGCGGTGCAGGGTCGGAAATACCTTGCCGGGATTGAGGAGGCCTTGCGCGTCGAACGCGCATTTCAGCCGCTGCTGCTGGTTGAGATCGATCTCGCTGAACATCTCCGGCATCAGGTCGCGTTTCTCGATGCCGACGCCATGCTCGCCGGTCAACACGCCGCCGAGTTCGACGCAGACCCTCAGGATGTCGGCGCCGAAGGCCTCGGCGCGCTCCATCTCGCCGGGCTGGTTGGCATCGTAGAGGATCAGCGGATGCAGATTGCCGTCGCCGGCATGAAACACATTGGCGACGCGCAGCTCGTATTTTCCCGACAGGTCGCGGATTCGCGCCAGGGCCTCCGGCAATTTGCCGCGCGGGATGGTGCCGTCCATGCAGAGATAGTCCGGCGAAATCCGCCCAACCGCCGGAAAGGCCGCCTTGCGGCCGGCCCAGAACAGATTGCGCTCGGTCTCGGAACTGGAAATCTGAACCGTGGTCGAGCCGCAGCCTTGCGCGATCGCCGCGACCCGGCTGATCAGCTCATCGACCTCGACGCCGGGACCATCGAGTTCGATGATCAAAAGCGCCTCGACGTCGAGCGGATAGCCGGCATGGACGAAGGCTTCGGCGGCGTGGATCGCCGGCCGGTCCATCATTTCCATACCACCCGGAATGATCCCGGCGCCGATGATTTCAGCCACGCATTGACCGGCCGCCTCAACCTGCGCGAAGCCGACCATCAGAGCGCGCGCGGTCTCCGGCTTCTGCAGGATCCGCACCGTGACCTCGGTGATGACGCCGAGCAGGCCTTCGGACCCCGTGATGATCCCCATCAGGTCGTAGCCGCCGCTCTCGGCGGACTTGCCGCCGACCTTGATGATTTCGCCTGACATCAACACGATTTCGCACCCCAACACGTTGTTGGTGGTCATGCCGTATTTCAGGCAGTGCACGCCGCCGGAATTTTCCGCAACATTGCCGCCGATCGAGCAGGCAATCTGCGACGAGGGGTCGGGCGCATAGTAGAATCCGGCGTGGGCGACCGCCTCGCTGATGGCGAGATTGGTGACCCCCGGCTCGGTCACCACCACGCGGTTGTCGAAATCGATCTCGCGGATACGCTTGAATTTGCTCAAGCCCAGCAGCACCCCATCGGCCAGCGGCAGCGCGCCGCCGGACAGCGAGGTGCCGGCGCCGCGCGGCACCACCTTGATGCCCTGCCCGAAGCAATATTTCAGAACCTGCGCGACCTGTTCGGTGGTGTCCGGAAGCACCACGACCATCGGCGGCTGACGATAGGCCATCAGGCCGTCGGACTCGTAGGGGACCATTTCGGCTGAACTGTCGATCACGCCCTCGCCCGGCACGATCGCGCGCAACGCCGCCACGATAGCGTCGCGGCGGTTCAGAACCGCGTGATCCCATGCGGGCATCATGATGGTCATGTGTAACTCTCCGGGGTCGCATCCGGCACAAGCACAGCCGCGCCCGTTGATATTATCATGGCGAATCAAGCATGTCCGGACCGCTTTGGGTAGCTCGCCAAGCCATCGGCGGGCCGGGAATGCCAGCTATCCCAATAATGCAGGCGACAACCGATGAAACCCGGAAGCGTTTCGCGGCTTGTCCACCGCGCACCCCCCATGCCACAACGGCGGCGGAATCCCCTCCCGAACCCACGAAGAGCTCCCAATGAAAAAACTGACCCTGAGCGTGCTGGTTGTCATCGCATCATCGGCAACCGCATCGGCAGCGCTGGCGCAGGACGTCGCCGCCGGCAAGACCTCGTTCAACAAATGCCTGGCCTGTCACGCGATCGGCGACGGCGCCAAGAACAAGGTCGGCCCGGAGCTCAACGGGCTCAACGGCCGCAAGTCCGGCTCGGCGCCGGACTATTCCTATTCGGACGCCAACAAGAATTCCGGCATCACCTGGAGCGAGGCCGAATTCAAGGACTACATCAAGGACCCGAAGGCGAAGATTCCCGGTACCAAGATGATATTCCCCGGCATCAAGAACGAGAAAGAAGCCAACGATCTCTGGGCGTTTCTCGCGCAATACGACAAGGACGGAAAGACCAAGTAACCGCCATCGCAGCGCCGAGGCTACGCCGGTGCTGTCGACATTAACGATGCCAGCGGCACGTCGAAGGCGTACACGAAGCCGGTGGGCTCATAGGTCAACCGCACGTCGCCCTTGAGTTGCCTGCCGAGCGTCTCGATCAGCCGCGTCCCGAAACTGCGCTTGTCCGGCGCGGAAACCGCGGGGCCGTTCCTCTCGGTCCATGTCAGATGCAGACGCTGCATGCTGGGATCCAGCGTCCAGGCGATATCGACGCGGCCGGCGGGCACCGACAATGCGCCGAACTTCGTGGTGTTGGTGCAAAGTTCATTGAGGGTCATCGCAATCGCGATCACGGCTCCCGACGTCATCCGGACGTCAGGCCCCGACATCGTGAATTTCGGCACATCGGGATTGTCGAAAGCCTCGGTAGCGCCGCGGATGATCGTGCCGAGATCCGCGCTGGTCCATCGAGCCTGCAAAAGCAGGTCGTGAGCCCGTCCCAGCGCCTGCAACCGCCCCTCGATGGCATGCTGCGCGTGCTCGACGCCCGGCAGGTTGCGCAGGCTTTGAGAGGCAATGGCGCTGACCGTCGCCAGGGTGTTCTTGATGCGGTGGTGCAGTTCTTCGAGGATCAGCTTTTGCAGCCTGTCGGACGCCTCGCGCTCGCGGGCGTCGATGCCGGCCTGATCGAGCAGTTCCTGGGCGTTGATTTCCGCCTGGGCCAGCAACAACCGAAGGCTGACGTTTTCCGCCGCCAGAAACTCCTGCGGAGGCACTCCGCCCACCCTCAAATGGTGCCGGTCCTGATGATGATCGATTTCAAACATCGCCTACCCTATCACCATATGTCGGGTCCCGCTCATATCAATTAAGCGTGGGTTCCGTCGCCATCGAGCGATAATGGCTGTTTTCGGCCTGATTATGCCGGCGTCAGGCGTGGCCGATCATGCTCTGCATCTCGACAATCATCTCCCTGGCTTCGAGCGGCTTGCCAAAAAAGCGGCTGTCGGCGGGAATATCGATGCTTGCCAGTTTCAACTGCCCGGATACCACGATGATCTTGATCGGCGGCCAGCGCTCATGCACCGCATGCGCGAGTTTCAGACCATCCATACTGCCCGGCATCTGGATATCGGTGAAAAGCAACGCGATATCGGAACGCGACTCGAGAATTGCGACAGCCTCGTCGGCATCCACGGCTTCGACCGATGTAAAGCCGGCGTCTTCCACCATATCGACCGTGCGCATACGCAGCAGCATTTCGTCCTCAACGACGAGAACGACGGGGGGAATAACGGAATGATCCAGGACCATCATGACGGCATTTCCGATCTGAGCGAAACAAATCCGCGCCATTGCTCAAACCTGGTTGGCTCAAAATGACTACGAACACCGAGACAAGTTTCTCAAAGCCCATATGATCCCGATGACCTCAAAATGCTCAAGGAAGAAGCCGCGCATGGGAAACGGACAGGGTCCGTTGTGAAAGAGGCCGCCAGCTGAGGCGGCCTCGACAATAAAAATGTTGCCTGGTCTATCGATCACCGCCAACCGCGATGGCGACCTCTGCCCCAGCCATAGTGATGACCGCGACCGCCACGCCCCATGTGGCCGGGTCCGTGACCTCCACGCGCAAGAATAACCGGGCTGTCAGAACTCGTGACCAGCGTGTCGGCGGTAGCGCGCGGCATTGCGGAAGCGGATAGCGTCGGCATCGCCGCCAATGCAAAGGCTGCGGCGCCGATCAGCAATAGTCGTTTCATTTTGGAGATTCTCCTTGGAGCCGCGTTATCGCGGCGAGGAGACAATGTTCCGGGAACCCATGAGTTCCGCTTTCAAATCAGGCGACCGCAATAATCATGCAGGGGGAGGCGTTACCATCGCCGGCCCCAGCCGCCGCGCCAACGGCTTCCCCATCCGCCGC
>Ga0207667_10003447_pt1 | contig 19520 bp, 15 predicted proteins | sample KBSCornC52_FD_184301 | JGI IMG/M metagenome (GOLD analysis project Ga0207667, IMG submission 184301) | Corn rhizosphere microbial communities from Kellogg Biological Station, Michigan, USA - KBS Corn C5-2 (SPAdes) (version 2) | ecosystem: Host-associated > Plants > Roots > Rhizosphere > Soil ...
TCCTGCACTGGCAGGCGCAACTCGTCCGCGAATCGGCGGGTCCGCGCCAGTTCGTCACGCACGATTTCGCCGGCGCGCTGCACAACGACGTCAACGAGGAAGCCGTCGCGCGCGGGCTCGACATCCTGGGCGTGAACGTCTACCACTTGGGCACGCAGGACAACTACAACGGCGCTGACCAGAAGCTGCAGGAGGACTTCACGCGCTCGCTCAAGGGCGGCAACTTCCTCGTCACGGAAACGAACGCGCAGACGACCGACTGGAGCTCTTCGTTCCAGTACCCGCCATACGACGGGCAGTTCCGCGAAGACGTCTACACGCACCTGTCGAACGGCGCCAACATGGTCGAGTACTGGCACTGGTCGTCGATCCACGCGAACCAGGAGACGTACTGGAAAGGCGTGCTGTCGCACGACCTGGAACCGAACCGCGCGTATGCGGAAATGAGCCGCACGGGCAAGGAACTGCAGAAGATCGGCCCGCGTCTCGTCGACCTGCGCATCCATAACGACGTGGCCATCCTGTGGAGCCGCGACTCGCTGAACGCCATCAACGACATGCCGTTCGCGAAGCAGTGGCAATGGGGCCCCGCGGGCAGCAATGCCGACTACGGCTCGGAAGTGCGCCAGATCCACCGCGCGCTGTACGACCTGAACGTCGGCACCGACTTCGTGTTCCCGGACACGAAGGAGCTGTCCGCGTACAAGGTCCTGGTCGTGCCGTCGCTGTACATCGCGGACGACGCCCTCTTGCTGCGTATCGCCGACTACGTCCGCAAGGGCGGCCACGTCGTGATGGGCTTCAAGAGCGGCTTCGCGAACGAGAACGCGGCCGTGCGCTGGACGATGGCGCCCGGCCCGCTGCGCGAGGCGCTCGGCTTCCACTACCAGGAATTCTCGAACCTGGCCCAGCCCCTGAAGCTGAAGGACGACCCCTTCCAGGCGGGCACGGACAACAAGGTGCAGTACTGGGCCGAGTTCCTGCAGCTGGACACGGCCAGGGCGCTGGCCTGGTACGACCATCCGTTCTTCGGCCGCTGGCCCGCCGTCACGGTGAACCGGTTCGGCGCCGGCAAGGCCGTCTACGAAGGCACGTACCTGTCCGACCCGCTGCAGAAGGCCGTTCTGAAATCGGTGCTGAAGGAACGCGGCCTGGTCGGTCCGGACCAGGAACTCCCGGCGCACATCCAGGCGCGCACGGGCGTGAACCGCTTCGGCAAGACCATCCGCTACTACTTCAACTACTCGGGCTCGCCCGTCACGTTCACTTATCGGCACAAGGCCGGCACGGACCTGCTGACGTCGCGCGCGGTGAAGACGGATGATGCGGTCAACCTGGCGCCGTGGGATCTCGCCATCGTCGAGGAAAACTGAGATTGCCGTTCGCGTGGGCGGCCCTCCGCCCACGCGAATGTCTGGTTAGCGGAAGAGCATCGGGCGTAGTGGTACAGGTTTTCCGCCCAGCTGTCGCGGTCATGGCCGCATTCGTCCACGTTCCACACATGGGCGACGGCTTGCTCCCGCAACTTGCGGTGGCCGTGCCACCGTGTTCTTTCGAGGTGCTCACCATGGCGACTGGACACCGACGGACGCGTACGGCCGTCGCACGCCAGCATTACCGCGTCGTCACCGCGCATCTTGCGCGCGTGCGAGATGCCACGTATGCACGCCTGCAGTTGCACGACGGCACCGGCCCCGCGCTCGATACTGCGCGCGCCGCGCTGCGACCGGGGGACAACATCGAGACGCGCATAGCAGCCGAAGGCGCGCGCGAGCCGTGCCAGCCGCGCGAACATCGATGGAACCGTGCGGAAATATTGGGGAGTTTTTCCCTGACTGATGAGTTAACGACCATCATGTTGGCCAGCGGTGATCGCGTCAGTGGCAGGGAAAACTGGGGAGAGGCCGCGCGCGCGTCTGTTGCTGCCAACCCGTTAAGACGACGGCAAAGGAAGATGAAGCCACTGCGGACCATCACGGCCGCAGGTCGAGTTCGGGGCCGTCGAAATCGCGTTCGTGACGTCCGCTTCGATTGCGGCTCTGGGATATCGCGCGATCACTGGATTGCCCGAGCAGCGCGGACTCCTGACACGATGACCAATGCCGGCCACCGGCTTACCCACAGTACGGTGCTGATGCCCAAGTCGCCGCGATCGGCGACAGCATGTACGACATTTCGCAGGTCACGATCACACGCGCCGGCAATGTTGTGATCGTCACGATCAATACGAGCTTCGCCGACCGGGCAGCGAGCAAACCGACAGTGGGAGGGGATCCGATGGCGGACGCGACCCGCATCGGCCACGGCGACGTGTTCCTATCCGGTAATTTTCGGTACTGATAACGGACCTATGTGAAGATCACAGTGATGAAATCAGTTTGGCACCACAGGCGGTCACGTCGCCGTCGTAGGCATACGGGCGACCCTCGTGCCGGGCGCCGGCTCCGTCGGGCTTGATCGGGAAATTGCCCTTGCACTTCGGGCACGTGGTCATGTCCCCGTCCAGGGCGGCTTCCAAGCCCATCACGATCGTGCCCGATGACACGGCCGTAACGTGTCCCCCGTGGTCGGTCTTGTCGTTCATGCGGATCACGCCGCGTCCTTGATGCTTCATACAGTCTTGCTCCCTATGTGTTAGAGGACGGGCCGGCCTCCATCAGGTGCCACGTCAGTTCCGCGGGATCGAAAGGCGGCTGCTCGCCATGCCATGGATTCGGAAAATGCTGTCCTGCGACCAGCCAGGCCTGGCGCCACGGCTGGTTGAGCGCAACGCGTGCTGGATGCCCGGACGGAAGCCACGGCTGCCACACGCCGGTCACCGGGCAGGGTGTGCCGACAGCGCATGAGAGGCCCGGCTCCGCCAACGGGACTTCGCGTGCGACGCCGGCCACGGCGACCGGCGCGACCGAGAGGGGATCGCGGTGGACCGTGACGAAGCGCTGCCACACCAGGCCGCTAACCGGGGCCGCGCCGGTCGAGGCAGGTCCGTACACTTTGTCGAAGGCTTCACCCGGCCGGTACAAGCCGGGCGGTATGCTCGCGAGGTGTGCCTGCAATTGCGTCGAACCGCCGGGCGCCGTCGGACTCCAGTATCCGGCGCACGGCGCCGTGCCGCTCGACGTCGTGTCGTCGCACGGACGCAGGTCGTAGGCGCCGTCGACATGCGCACGTCCGTCGCGCTGCGACGCGGCGCCCGGTGTAGATACCGGTAAGCGGGGCGTGACGCCTTTGGCGGCCTCGATCAAGGCGTTCTTGTCTCCGTCCCATTGGGGAAGCGCAGCCGGCGGCAATGGAAGGATTTTGTCCAGGTTGGGGAATCGCAATTCTGGATTGAAATCAAGAGCCTTGTACAGGACATCGTAGCGATCCGCACGCGCCTTGTCCAAGTGCGGGACCAGCATGTCCGCGAGGTCGTCCGGGTTCTCGAATTCAATCGACAGGAAGCTTGCGCAGTCTTTGCTGCCCAGCCGGACACCTTGTTGCAACGTCTGGAGCGCGACTGCCTTCGTAGCCGCAGTGCGCGGTCCAGACCGCTTGCCATCGGGCGAGCGGGGCCATGCCTGGAGATAAAACAGGCTGTGCGCTGCCGGGCCATACCCTTGGCCGAGAGCACATTCGAGCATCTTGGTAGCGACAGGAATGTTGGCCCAAAACCCATCATTAGGACTATCCCACGTGGCCGATATTTTATCGCCGAGATACGCCATCGCGTGTGGGCTGCCCATCTCCGCGGCCTTTTGCCAGAACGCAAAGGCCTTGGTGGCGTCCGCCGGCACGCCAACGCCCTCCATGTAGTACGTTCCCATCCTGTCGTAGGCGGCGGGGATGCCAAGCCGCATGGCTTCTTCCACGAGCGCCAGGGCATCGGACGGGCCGTGCGGCGGGTCGCGTTTTTCTAGGTAGAGGCTAGACAGGTTGAGCATCGCTTTCCAGTGCCGCCGCTCCGCCGCTGCGCGTGTCAGTTGGACGATTTTCTTGTAGTCGCGGTCCTCTTCCCACGTGTTTGGGTCTTCCAGCGCACGGGCCTCGCGGAACCACGCGTCGGCCTGCGCGTCGATGGGCGGTACCTTGGTCGCTTCGATCTCGCAAGTGAAGCTGGTCCGGTGCGGATTGAAGAGGGCGAGTTTTTCGTTTCGAGGCAACGCCTGTTCGGCCTTGTATTGATCGTGTGGCACTTTGAACCCCATGAAAAAGCAAATGACGACAATTGCTGCCAGCAGGGCGTAGGACAGCTTACGCAAGAAAGATGCTTTCATCGTCAGCCCAATCTGTACGTGGTGCTGCGGTTGTCCCACAGGGGCAGCAGAAAACCCGTCATCGCCTCGGAGTCGCGCTTGGCCTTCAAGTTAGCAGCCATCTGCTCAGTCCAGGAATCGTAGGTTTGCGATACATCTTCCCGCGCGCTGGCCTTCCCATCGAACTTGCCGCCACTGAGCTGCCTAAAGATTCGTCGTCGCAAGTCGGTCGCGTGCCTGATATCGTTCGTCGCGAAGTTGATCTCGCTGTCCACCGACATGCTGCGCTGGTTGAGGCTTGCGCTGCCACGACTGATGAAGGTGTCGTCGATCAGCAGCATCTTCGAATGGATGTAGATTTCGCGATAACGCATGCGGCCATAGGATCGTTCGCTTGTCTGCTTATTGACTTTGGGGGGCAGCATTTTGATTTCGAAATGTTTCTTGCTAATGATTAGTGTCCGCTTTTTATCGTAATCGTCGCCAACTAGTCGATAGACAAACGAGCCGTCTTTCTCGTGCACTAACCCATTGCTGGGATTGTCGTCTCCGTGATCTATAAACATGGGCATACTTTTGAGGCAACTTTGTACAAAAAATTGATCTCGAAGTGTTAGTTTGTGGTCGAGCATCTCGACTAACAGCAGATAATCCTCATAGCCAGCGCCACAGTATCCTTGTCCCATCGCACTTGGTCGAGAAGGTTCCCGAGTGAGTAAAATGAAGAGTTGTGCCTCTGGCTTGCTTTCGTTTGCGACTATTTGAATGTCCTCTGCTCGTATGAAATGTCGAGTGATGGCGTTGTCGATGTTGTAACTGGTGTTTCTTTTTACGTCCTTTGCAAGTACGTGTTGCTTCTTTATGTCGATAACAACGCGCGTACCCTGAACGGATGGTAGCGCGAGGTTATCCGCAACCGCGGTCCGCGAAATCAGCGTTGCGAGAAGAATGATCGTGGACATGGAGGGTGCTAATCACCTTTGATATGGTCTGCATAGACAATCCCTGTCTCTAGATCAACCGAAAGCAGTCCGACGTATTGAGGGGGGCGTAACCGTTTTTCGATGGCCGCCCTGTCGCCAAGGCTGGGACTGCTCCGTTTTAGTGATCGGACAGCAGGCTCCGCCATTTTTCAACTTTTTCCATCGTGTCGTCTGGCCAGTATGCGCGTCGGCGTTATTCACTCGTCATTTGAACGGAAACGTGTTGGGAAGGGCGGTTATTCATCGCCATGGGACCAATCAGGACGATTTTTCAGCGGCACCTTGGCCTCGTCGAAACTGGCAATTTTTTTTAATGTTTTAGTGTTATAAAGAATCTCCCAGCCTGCAAAATGCTGTCCGCCGCAATCGATGGCTACTTGATCTCCATTGAGCCAAAACCAATAGTCGCGAATAAACAGGGAACATTTGATGGACTTGGTTTTTCCGTTTTGGTAGATTTTCAATTCTTCCGACTGAGGCTCAACATCACCTTCCGCAATCCAACTGTTCATGACTAACCATGCAACTGTTTTATTGTCGGGGGCGAGCTTCAGGGATGCGGAATTTCCTGTTTTTGTGATTTGGACGTCGTGGCCCAGCTCGGTTACTAAATGCACGTTATTTTTTTGATCAAGATATACTTGCTTCAATGTTTCGGCTTTTATGTTGGCCGATGCAGTGCATATGGATAACAGAAAAATATACGAAATTATTTTCATTCGCTGCTCCCAAGATATTTTACGCGGCGCTTTGTTCCGTTCACTCCGCCTTTTAACCACGCTTTTACTACAGCCTTTCCTGATCCAAGGAAGTTGTCTATGTGATAAAGCTTTATTGCTCCGCCGGTGTCATCCGCAACACGCTTACCCACCCCGTCTATTTCGACCTTGCCCTTCTTGGGTATAATTTTGATGTCTACGGCAATAGAGTGGTTTTCTATTATGTCGCCCATTTTTCCGTGGAATCCGTCCGTATATTCGAAAATGGCACTGGACGGTTTTTCCAGCCACTCGGGATGTCCTCTGCTGTTATTTCTCCAGCCGGGCTTATTGACTATTCGAATATATTTCCCATCCGTGGCGACGCCAGTCCCTTGCATGGCTACGCCGGTGGCGCTATAAAGAAAGTCATCTTTATGTTTTTCCTTAAGTCCGTTCCCGTCTGCCAAATCCCCGGAAAAATCGTCTTCTTTGCAAATGTTGTATCCGGTAATTAAAAATGGCGATTCATACCACGCTTCACGTAATTTGATTGCGAATTTGGCCATCGTGACGCCGGTTGACATAGTGCTTAATTCAAGTTCGCCCGGTTCACGGGTACTGAGGGTTAATGTAACCTCGCCCTGTTCATTTGTATTGCTGCCAATTTTTATTTGATCATTTGGTCTGCTGGACTGGATCGAAAGCCTGAAATCCGGGACTGGTTTTCCATCAGTGTGTCGGGTCAACCTGGCTCTGAGCGTAAGTTGGTAAAGGACCCGGTTGCGATCCGTGCGCGAAGCTGTAGGGATTATTGGCAATGTATCGCCAAAGATGTTCTCTTCGATTGTAAGGGTGCAAATATATTCTTCGATTTTTACGGTAACTATCGAGCTTGGGACAGGATTCGTAAGCCCGTGACCGACAAGTGTTTCAGGCATATATTCGTCCTTTGACGAAGTTAGTCAGGAAGAAGCAGGAGAGAGAGTTTTGCGGGAGAGCTCGTAACTACGCGCTGCGTTAGCCCGCGGTCGTCACTGCGCCCTTCCCAAGTCTGACCGTCATCGGCAACAATTCGATATCGGCGGTTAATAATGGGCGTATGACCGTCAGAATCCGTGATTTGAAATTGCTCGTCAAATATTTGTTGGTCTGTCTGGAAGGTTGGCGAAGGCGTGGGATGCGAAGAAAAAGGGCGCGGTGCTGGAGCAAGTGTCTCAAGGTTCCCGTGAAACAACGTAGGGGAGGATGTGTAGAACTGAACCTTGTCGCTCACCTCAATCATGGATCCTGCGCCGTGTAGACGGATACCCTTTTTACCTTTGAGATCAATCCAGTCGGTTTCACTTAAGAGTGTGAGAACTTTCGCCGCGATGACGTCTATATCGTCTTGCTTCGCCGTTATTGAAATTTTTCCTGCGGCTGCGCATAGTTTCATTCCCGCATTTTTGACGAATAATTGCAAGGTTTGTGCGACGCTTGCGAATAGGTTTTCCCCAGAGGCAATCGACACGTCCCGCTTGGCGGTTAAAGCGATATGCTCTTCACTTGCGATATGGGTAGATTGTGTTGTTGATGTTGAAAGCCCGGCCGCACTGGCAAAAACGATATGGGGAGCGGAAAGTTCAGATGATTTCCCTGGGGTGCCAGCTATGTTCTGGTTCTGACTATGCAGCGTATCGGCTACGTAGTCCTGATGCCCCCATTCTTGGGCTTGTTGATCGATGGCGGCTTTTGCCTGCTTCTCATGTAGCTGAGAAGCGGTATCAAGTCGCTGGAGTGTTTCCTTCATGTCGGTAATGTGGGATTGGCCGCGATCACGACGTTCTGTCGTGACGAGCATTCCTTCCGCCGCACGGACGGCACCGTGTCCGTCCGTGCGCAGTTCCCAGCCTTCGCCGCGCGCATCCGTCCGCCCGCGGTTGTCCTCGATCCGCGTGATGTATCCGAGCGAGAGCTGGCTGTGCAGGTGATCGCTCTTGAGCTGCGCCTGGATCTGTCCATTCGTATCGTCGAGGATCAGGTGGTTGCTGCGCCCACCGGCCGCGTTGCCGCCGCCCGGCGTCAATTCGCGACTACGCAGGCCGGACAGGGCCTGCTGTCCGTTCAGCGTCCATGGCGGCAGGTTGTCGCTGTTGAACACGCGGCCGATGATCATCGGATGATCGGGGTTGCCGGCCACCCACTGCACCGCCACCTCCTGGCCGACGCGGGGCAGGGCGATGAAGCCCAGGTCGTTGCCCGCCCAGACGCTGGCCACGCGCACCCAGGCCGAGCTGTTTCCATTGCTCTTGCCGCTGCGGTCCCAGTGGAATTGCACCTTCACCCGTCCATATTCGTCGGTGTGGATGTCGCTGCCGGACGGTCCGACCACGATCGCGGTCTGCACCCCGGGCATCACCACGGCATGGCTGTTGAAGCCGCGGCCCGGCCGCCAGGGGATGTCCTTGCGCATGCACGTGAACGAGCATGCGTATTCCGACTTCGCGTCCCTGCCGGCCTGGAAGTTGTTGCTGGCCTCGTGGAGGGCCGACAGGATCACATACTCTCGCCTGTCGATCGACGTCCTGGGCGGCTCGTCGTGCCGTACCGGCCGGGGCGCGCCGCTGAAGTGGCCGCCCAGCCGGAAGCTGCGGCCGGGCTGCACGGTGCGGTCGTTGCCGGACGCCTCGAAGTACTGGGTCGGTGCGTCGCGTTCCTCCATGCGGCGCTTGGCGAGCTTGTCGCCGGCATCGAATGAGGCGAAGGTGTAGCCGCCGCTGTTCTCGTAGACCTCCAGCCGCGGCGCCGCGCCCTGGTCGTTTTTCGAGCTGCGCGTCTGCGCCTGCGGGCGCGGCCATTTGTAGTTGAAGCCGCCGATCGTGGTGCTGCCCGGGCCGATCTGTCGCACCGGCTGCCATTCGTGGATGCCGTCCGCTTCGCCCGAACCGGCGTTGCGCCGGAACGGGATCTCGTCCGGCACGTCGACGTTTCCGCCCGGTTCGATCGGTCTCTGCATCTGCGTCATGTCGCCGATCCGCAGCGTGTGGCCGTCCGCGCGGTGCTCGTACCAGTAATGCAGGCCGAGATCCTCCCAGCGGCGGTGCAGGTGGTTGTGGTCGGTCTCCTCGTACTGGATGGCGCAGCTGAGCGGCTCGTATTGATTGTAGAGTTCCAGTTTCCAGTCGCGCTGCGGGTACTGGTTGAAGATCTCCTCGGTGATCTGGACGACCGTCCGTTCGAGGAACACGGCGCAGTTCTTCCGCAATTTGGTGAAGGCGAGCCACGGTTCCAGGACCATGCTGTACCAGGCATAACCGCCATCGGCCTTGATCAGCCGGAACTCGGTCACGTAGCCGTTAAAGTGCCGCAAGGTCCCGTCCTCGCGCACGAGGGAAACGGTGACCATCTTGCCCATCATTTTCTTGAGCGGGATCCGTGCGTTGTCCGACAGCACCTCGACCTTGTAGCGGAAATCGCGCGACAGGCCTTCCTCGGCGACGAGCCTGTTGGCGAGCATGATGGCGTCGTCGGGTTTGTCGTCCCTTGGGAAGGAGAGCCGCAGCAGGCGGTTGTGTTGTTCACCTTCCAGCGCCGCCAGTTCCCGTGTCGCACCATGAAATACCGCTCTTCTCATTTTGCCCGTCCCATGCCGTCTTCGAAAGACCAGAATGTAGAGAAAGAAATTGCCGAGGTATTGATAAAAGTCTTCGAGGCAAGCTCTACGATGGCCGCAACGGGTAGCGGACGTCGCCCGCCTTGCCGGATACGCCCAGGCGCGCATCGAAACCGATCCGCTTGCCCGGCTTCGATCCACCCACGAGGTCCAAGGCCGCGATGTCTTCCGGCCGGAGCATCACGTGCGCCGTGTATCGCAACCCGGGGATGCCGACCAGCGCCAATATCGATTCCAGCGCGCGTGCGCCGGCGGTGCCGGGCAGGAAGCGCTCGAAGTCGGCCTTGCAGAGCGGCCCGATATGCAGTGTGACGCCGAGGTCGTGCCGCCAGGCGCGCACGCCGAGTGCCCCGCTGTGGCCAAGCGTGGTATTTTCTCCGCCCATCCGGCATTGCCGGTTGTCCGCGATATCGTCCCAGCCGGCGACGAACTGCTCGATGGCGATCGGCACGCCGAAGTAGTCCGGCAGGATGCAAGACAGGGCAGCCGCGGACATCGGCCGCTGCCGGAGCAGGCCGAGGTAGAAGACCATCGCGTCGACGGGAAGGTCAATGTCATCACTCTTGGTGCGTGAATGCGCGGCGGGGCGGGCGCAGAGCGAGAGCAGCAGCGGACGGTATGGATCCTCACCGTAGACATCGTTGGCGTGTTCGGGGCGGTACTTGGTCCACGCCCTGAAGAACAGGCCGACTGTCCGGTCGCTGAACAGATCCAGGCAGGCACGGATCGATTCGTCCCGTTCGGCGTATTCGTGTGCCGCGATCCATTCGGTGTAATGCAGCGGTAGCGTGCCGTTGGCGCCGAGCAGGCCCATGAAAGCCGGCGTCAACCGGATGCCGGTCACGGTGCCGGGCTTTGGCGTATCCGCGGCCAGGTCGATGCTCAATGACTCGATCTCGGTGGCCGGAAAGGTGAGGGACAGACTATTCCGAAAGCGCAGGATGTGACGCAGCGCCCGCTCAGGCGGAATGCCTTGCCGGCGCAGCCAGATCAACACCAGGCGCACCGCCTGCATGAACTGGAAGCGGTAGGGCGCCGCCTCCAGCCGCGCGATCACGCCAGGTACAGGTCGCCGTTGCGGGGCTGGCATCGTATGAGTTCCTTGCCTGTTTGGTTGGACAGGACGACGAGTTCCGTAAAGCTGTTGATCTGCACGTAAAGACCGAGGAAGCGTTCGATCACGCGCGCGACGAGCACCAGGCCGCTGCCGACGAAGCCGTCCTCATTGACCGTGATGCGCACCTCGATGCCATGCACGAGCGAGGCGCCGCGTTCGTTCCTGATCCACGCCGTCGTCGGCCGATGGGCCAGGCCGACGATCGATTCGATTTGCCTTCGGGTGGCGGGCGTTCGCACGAGGTCGTAGAGGGACAGCATCTCGCGAAAGCCTTCGAGTCCTTCCTGCACGAGCGAATGGAAGTTCAGCGTCAGGTGCGAGAGCAACCGCCACTGCAGGGCCGGCGTCGTGGCGAAGCGCCGGGGAGCGGTTGGCCTGCGCACGAACCTGATGGTGGAGCCGGGTGCCCAGCCGATCGGGGGCGACAGGTCGCCTTCCGGTTGGCCGTATGCGATCCGGGAGGGCAGGTCCCGGTTGGTGCACGTGAGTTTCGCCGACACGGTCGCTTGCTCACCGCGGGCCGGATCGAAATCGGCGTCGACGAACGCTATCCGGTATTCGTGGCCGGCATCGTACGTGTCGTCGCGCCGCACCACGTAGTAGTGGCCGCGCCTGTCCTTGCCCTCGCCGTGTCTGAGGGAGTAAAAGGGCCGGAATTCGGTCAGGGATGTGCCCTGTTCGTCCTGGCGCAGCATCTGGACGGCATCGACGGTATGGATGTCGTAAGCCCAGGCGTGCTCGGCGTCGGAGAGTAGCGGATAGTCGGCCCGCTCGTGCGTGACGAGGATCGGCACGGCGGTCTGGCGAAACAGGTTCACGACCGGAGAACAGCCAGTCAGGAAGTTTTTCGCGGACAGGGTCGACAGCAGGCCGGCCTCGTGCGAATCCGCGTGCACGTCGGCCAGGAATAGGTGCAGCGTGAAGCGGCCGCATTCCTCCGGCACGTGCGGCAGGATCTTCGCCAGGTCGATGTCGATGAAATTGAACTTCTCCGGGAACGTGAAGTATTCGGTGAGCAGCCGGTAGGCCGGGTGCGAGCGCGACGAAAACGGTACGAGCGCCTCGTCGTCGGCGAATCCGACGGCCGCCAGCGGCACGCACGGCAGCCGCGTCCAATCGCCGGCCTCGGTCTCGACACAGGTCGCGGCGACCCGGCCTTCCAGGATGTCGCGCGCGACGGAGACAACCGACGCCTCGCCGTCCAGGTAGACGCGCAGAGCCGTGTTCGTGAGCGGTGTGAAACCGGCATGTCGGTCGGCTGCCTCGATGGCGATGTCGAGGCTGGAACCACAGCCTCCCGGCAAGCGGATCGACGGCGGGACGGCCGGGGTCGGATTGAAGCAGACTTGCGGCAGCCGCACCGGCAAGTGGCGGATGTCGTAGCACGTCCTGAACCGGCAAGATACTCCACCCATTGGCGCGGCATGCAGTTCGGTACCGCGTGGGATGACCTGCCCGGACTTCGCTTCGGCGGAAAGCCTGGCCTGCACGATCGCGCAGGACGGGAAGGGCCGCAGGTAATGCGGAAACAACGTGTCGAGGAACGACTCGGTGAACCGGGAATAGCCGTCTTCGAGAGATTTGTTGACCCTGGCCGTAAGCAGCGCGGTGGCCTGGATCAAACGTTCGGTGTGCGGGTCGCCAACGGTTCCGTTACCGAGCTGCAGTTGCGAAGCCAGGCCGGGATACCGCGCCGCGAATTCCGCCGCGCGCTGGCGAAGGAGGCTCAGCTCTTGCTCGTAATGTGGAAGCAGGTCTTTCATCGAGGCGTCGGGAACGTGGCCGAGAGCGTCATTATTGACAGTCGGAAAACACGCCGGTTGATTGGTCGCAAGATTTTTACGCCGGGCAGCGCGGATCATGATGGTTGAGTCAGGTCATGAACCGGGAGCCGGCAGATGAAGACACCATCGAAGATCCTGTGGACGGAAGGCGTGACGCTGCGCCCGCAGCATTTCCAGCAGCAGGACCGCTACCACGAGGCGCGCCTGCACCGGATGGCGACCGCGCTGCACCCGTACGCGTGGGGACTCACGGCGGAGGCGACATGGGACGAGGAGGCACTGGCCAACAACGTATTGCAGGCCGAGTCCCTGTCGCTGGTGTTCCCGGACGGCGAGACCTACGATGCACCGGGATCGGATCCGCTGCCCGAACCGGTCGACCTTGCGGAGCTGCCGCCGAACGAGCCTCACTTCACGTTCTACGCGGCGCTGCCTGCCTATCACTCCCATGGTGGGAACCTCGCCAGCGTGCGTGGACAGGACAACGGACAGGCCCGATTCTGCCAGGCTGAGCTGGAGACGCCCGACCTGTACACGGAGGCGCTGGATTCCCGCATCGTGTATCTGGCCAAACAGGCGCGTTTGCTCCCGCACCTTGCGCCTCGAGCTGGACACGTGAGCGTTCCTGTCTTGCGGCTACGTCGACGCGGCGGTGGATTCGAAATCGATCCGACATTCATTGCACCTGGCATGTCGGTCGCGGCCGCGCCCGCGCTGGCGCGGCTCCTGGACTCGCTGATGCACAAGCTGCAGGCGAAAACCGACGCGCTCTACGCCGCACAGCGCGAGCCGAGCAAGGATGTGGTCGTGCAAGGCGGAGACGTGTCTTCGTTCTGGCTGCTGCAGACGATCAGCGCGGGATGCGCGGCGCTGCATCACCACGCCCAAGGCCACAGGTTTCATCCGGAACGCTTGTTCCAGGACCTGCTCGGACTGGCCGGCGGCTTGATGGCGTTCTCGCGCAAGGTCAGGATCAGGGATTTGCCGACATATGACCACGAACAGCCGGGACCTGCGTTCGCGCGGCTCGATGCCATCCTGCGCGATCTGGTCGACACGGTCGTTTCATCGAAGTACCAGGCGATCCCGCTGGCGCAGGAACCGGCGCGGCCGTCCTATTTCGAGGGCAAGCTGCCGGACACGATCGACCAGAAGACCCTGCTCTGCCTCGGCGTGCGGGCCGACGTGCCGGCGCTGGAACTGGTGGCGATGGTGCCATCTCGCTTCAAGGTCGGCGCGCCGGACGATGTCGCCCGGCTGGTCGCATCCGCGCTGCCGGGCGTGGACCTGGTGCACATGCCCCAGGTGCCTGCGGCAGTGCCCATCAGGCCTAACACCTACTATTTTGCACTGCAGGGCAAGGGGCCGCTGTACGCGAACATGCTGCAGGCGCAGGCCGCATCGGTCTACGTGCCGTCCGGGATTCGCGAGCTGTCGCTGGAACTGTTCGCCATTGCGCCATGAGGGAGTGATGATGGATGACCGTGTCAGCAATCGCATGGCGCAGCGGAAGGGCGGCGGCGTCCCAGCTCCGGATCGCGCGGACGGCGCCCGTCGCCTGAGGCATGGGAACGAAGAACTGGTCTACATCGGAGACGCTTTCGACGCAGCCATGTCGAAGCCCTCAACGGGAAGCCCTATCCGGTCGAATGGCGGCGCCAGGGCGCGGAGGAGGCGTGGTCTCGGGCGCTTGGCGAAACCCACCTCTGGCGGCGATTGAGTGCGCCGGGGACGTCGTGCGCGGCGATCAGGGACGAGATGCTCTGGCAGATGGAGCGGAATTTCCCTGTGACTGAACACGATGATCCCGTGAACCTGCGGAACGGTCAAACTCATATCGCGAACCAGATCAGCGTGAATCTGCTGTACTGCCTGCGCAAGGGCACGGTGATCGAAGCGACGCCCGCGCTCGAATCGTTGCTCGTGAATTCCGACGTTGACCTGACTATGCCGATGAGCATGGTGGCGCCGCCGTACGCGGCGCAATATCTGCATTTTGGCGAACTGGCGATGCGCCACCTGACGCCGCCGGCTTCCAGTATGCCTGGTCATGTTTTTGACGGCGCCTTTTGCTTTCTTGGCCCGCGCGCGGATGCGCCGGGGCGATGGCGCCTGGAGCTATTTTCATCAGCAAGCGCGGCAATCGCTATAGCGGCCAGGTCACGCTCGCTGGCGAGACCGACCGTGGCGACACGAGTCTCGGCCAGTGGATGGCGTGGGTACTCGGCGCGGCTGACGGTCGGTTGGACGATGACTGTCGGGAAGCCATGCATGCCGTTGTCAGCTATGTGGTCAAGCTGTTCCTGTACATGGCCCGCAACGCGAAGCCGGAGGAAAAGCCCTACAAGCTTGCCGACGGCGGCGGACTGTATCTCGAAGTGACACCTGCCGGCGGCAAGTATTGGCGAATGAAATATCGCCGTCCCAATGGAAAGGAAGCCAAGCTGAACCTTGGTGCGTTCCCTGACGTATCCATTAGCTATGCGCGTGACAAGCGCGACAGCGCACGCCAACGTAGGTGGCGTCAATCCCGAGGTAGCGCCAGTCGCCTTCGATCGGACGCTCAAGGGAAGCTTGCACCCGCTCGTCATTCTCCTCAGCTCGCCTTGCACGACCACACAAAGCCGAGCATCACTCTTTCGGCCAACAATATTGCATTATCGCAACGTCTACGAGTGCAATCATGTCAAGCTCGCCAGTACCTTTGCCGAACACGGTTATGAGGCCAGCCGACCTTTTCATCGCGCGCCATTCGTCTCTGCTCAATGCGCGGGTAGCCTTTTGAGAACGCCCAGAACCCCATGAGAACCAGGCTAATTTCTCTTGCAGTGATAGTTGCGGTGAACGCGGCCGAGGTCCACGGCGCGCCTGCTTTATTGACCCTCACAAGCGCGGACGCGAGTATCGTGTTCCAGACTAGTCACCGCGGAATAACCGCGCGCGGCGGATCAAGGCATGACCTCTACAAGGTAGAGCGGACACTTGCCGACCAGTTGCAGCGGGCTTACGCGGCCGAGCAGCTCATGGTAGTCGATCGGGACGACATTCGCTACTACGTCGTGCTGACTCAGGCGATGTCCAGACCGCTGTCAATGGGGCAGGGCTACTGCGGCGCGGGCGAAGAGCACAGGTTGTTGTTGATCACCAGCAGTGGGCGCACGCTAAGGCAAAGCGATAACCTCCTCATCAGCAGTTGCCTCGAGTCATTCGAACCCCGGATTCTCGGGGCGAAGGAGGGCACGATCCGTGCCGCGCTCGATGTGGATGCCAAGCACGACGTAATCCGCTTCAGCTGGCTCGGCGACGCACCCGATACTCGGCGCTTCCTGTCGATCGAACACGGCCGGTACGTGCTCGAATTGCGACCAGAGCACGCATCGGCGGACTAATACAGGGGGACTGCGGTTGGCCTCTAGACACATTGCATGGCCGCCCGGCTGTCCAGGCGGCTGATTTCAGCCCGGCTGGGGCACTGCCATCTGGTAATGACTTGGCAATCTTCTCTATGTGCCAATCATGACATGCACCTGCATACCTTCAGTGCTGCGGCACCCGTCCGCAGCTGACTCTAGTGAGCACCCATGCCCATCCACATGACGCCTTCTACCCTTAGCGCCAGCGCGCTGGAAGCATTCCTCGATGAAACCGAAGTGGCACTCGAGCAGCAGCTCCAGAGCGAACTGGCGCCGCCTATCATCCAAGGCAACTTGCGCTCTGCCATGCAGCGCCACCAGTACCGCGCCGATACGATCGAGAGTGTGCGCCGGCTTGCCAATCTTTGGAGCCGCGCAGGCGAGCCGAATGCCGCCCTGCAGGTGCTGGACCAGGACGGACAGGCGGTGCTGGCCGCCGTGCCAGGCGACGAGTACGACGACACGCGACTCACGCTTGCCCTGACCCGGGTCGGGGTGCTGAGCGACAGTCCGGCGCGCGTGCTTCCCGACGCCGAGGCAGCCTACGCACTGCTGCGCAGCATGGTGCACCACGCACAGTCGGAGGAGGCATGGAGCTACCTCGGCTCGCTAGCCGAACGCACGGGCCTCTTTGAACTGGAGCGGCGCTGCATCGAAGGGCGCCATGCTTACCAGTGCGCGCAGGCGCCGCGCTCGCCCTACCGCGCCTACGACAAGGGTCGTGCAGAACTCTGGCGTGCGCACAGCTACGCGCGAGAAGGCGCAAGCGTACAAGCGCTGGCCGCAGCCGCCGAGGCCATGCATGCATTCGAGGAAGCCGGGCCCGAGCAAGATCTGGATGCGGAGGACTGGCTGCATTTGGGCGACAGCCTTGTGACGTTGATGCCGCAGGGCGTAGCCGCCATCGTGGAACGAGTACATGCACTGGCGAGCGCTTCCACGTTGCCGCTGCCCCGACGTCGAGACATCGCCATTCGCGCAGCGCGCGTGCAGGCGCGCGCACTGTATCAGCAAGGAGCACTTGCGGAGGCGCTGGATGCGGCACGCGCTGGTCGTTACGCGCTTTCCTGTGACGACGATGATGCATTCAGCGCACTCGTACTCGACTGGCTGCTCGAAGCTGGTCAGCAGAGCCAAGCAGCCGAACTGGCATTCGAATGCGCGTTCAACGAACGGGCCAAATCGCTCGATCACGCCTGCCGGATCGCGCTCGCGCAGCTGGCCGATACTGGGGCGAGCTGCAGCCCATACTGGCCCCTGGTGCTGGCCTGGGCAAGCACCGTCGACGCAACCAGGTGGGTCGTCGGCCAGGAAGACCCGACCGAGTTCTTCGAAGCCCACATGCAAATGGCGCGTGCGGGGGGCTTGGCGCAGCCTGCCATCGACGCTGTCCAGGGCTTGTACCTGATCGATAATGCGCAAGACTACGCTGCCGCTCTGCCGCTTCTGGAGTCGGCGGCACGCAACCCCGAGCTGGCGTCGTCGCAAGTGGTGCCGAAAATCTGGGAATGCCGCATGCGGCTCCATGGCGTCGAGCGCGCTCTGCAGATGCCGTTCGTGGAGGTGGCCTGCGCCGGGTGGTGCTATCACATCGGCGTCGAACTGCAATACGACACGCGCGACGAGCTGGCGCTCGGCAGCGCCTGGCCGAAACAGGCGGTGGACGCACTGGCAGCGCGTTACTACGAACACGGCGCGGCGCAGTTCGAACACTTTTTCGCCACCGGACAGGGCCTGTACCGCGATGCGGACGTGCATGTCTACTCCATGCTGTGCAATAACCTGGCGATACATTGCCGCATCAAAACATTGGATTACCATGCCGCGATCGCACTGCACCGAAAGGGTATCGCAGCAAGCGCTTTCGCCGAACACTACGATGGGATATTGCACTGCCTGTTCTTGCTGGAGGATGACCCGGGCGCCATCGACGCCGCGGAACAACTCTGGCGCTTCGCGGCCGAATGTGGCTATTCGCGCCATTCGCCGGCGCGCTACATCTTTGACTTGGCCAAATGCCTGCATCGCCAGGAACGGGGGGCGGAGATCGCTGTCTGGGCGCAGCGGCTGGACCAATGGTGGGACTCGCTTGACAAGGATGAACGATCCGAGCATGCCGCTGATTACTGGGACACCATGAGCGTCGCCCTTTATTACATGGGCTATAGCCAGGAAGCCGACGCGCTGGCGCGCCTGGAAGCAGTGCTCCTCGACTTGTGCGCCGCCGACCGGCCAATGGCCACACGTGTGGCAGCCAACTGCCTGAGCCGGGCCGGCCAACATGAGCGTGCCCTGACTCTGTACCGGCAAGCGCTCACCCAGACTTTCCCGCGCGACGAATGGGGTATCGAGCAGCGAACCTTGGTGCTGCGCGATCTGGCGGAATGCGAACGGCATGTCCGCGCCAGCCGGCCATGGTGGCGCTTCTGGAACTGACTTGGCGCGACACAGCAACAGAATAGCGCGGGCCTGTCGCCGGTAGGGGGGATTACTTGCTCTGGCAAAACTCCTCGGATGGTGGATTGTCCACCTATCGAGGTGTCCGGGCAAATAAGACCACTACAGCTTTGTGGTCGGGTGGTGAGCGCGGCAAGACGTTTACATCGACATGATCGCTTCGTACAACGCTCGGTGTCGCCCGTGGACGGTGCCCAGTATCACATGTTCGGGTAATTCGGCCCGCCGCCACCTTCCGGCGTGACCCACACGATGTTCTGCGTCGGATCCTTGATATCGCACGTCTTGCAGTGCACGCAGTTCTGCGCATTGATCTGGAGGCGCTCGCGGCCAGGATTGGATGCGTCGTCCGTCTTCACGAATTCGTACACGCCGGCCGGGCAGTAGCGCTGTTCCGGGCCGGCGAACTTCGCCAGGTTCACCTCGACCGGCACGTTCGGATTCTTCAGCGTGAGGTGCACGGGCTGTTCTTCCGCGTGGTTCGTGTTCGAGATGAACACGGACGACAGACGGTCGAACGTCAGCTTGCCGTCCGGCTTCGGGTACGCGATGGGCTGGAAGTCCGTGGCAGGGCGCAGGCACTCGTGGTCCGCGTGGTTGTGGTGCAGCGTCCACGGCGCCTTGCCCCTGAACACGATCTGGTCGATGCCGACCATCAGCGATCCCAGGACCAGGCCCTTGCTCATCCACGGCTTGAAGTTGCGCGCGACATGCAGTTCCTCGTGCAGCCACGACTGTTCGAACGCGACCGGATAGCTCAGCAGCTCGTCGTGGTGGCGGCCGGCGGCCAGTGCGGCAAAGGCGGCGTCGGCGGCGAGCATGCCCGTCTTGATGGCGGCATGGCTGCCCTTGATGCGGCTGGTGTTGAGGAAGCCGGCGTCGCAGCCGATCAGTGCGCCGCCCGGGAACACGGTCTTCGGCAGCGATTGCAGGCCGCCCGCCGTGATCGCGCGCGCGCCGTACGAGATGCGCTTGCCGCCTTCGAAGAATTTACGAATTTCCGGGTGGGTCTTATAACGCTGGAATTCCTCGTACGGCGAGAGGTAGGGGTTCTGGTAGCCGAGGCCGACGATGAACCCGACGACGACCTGGTTGTTCTCCAGGTGGTACAGGAACGAGCCTCCATACGTGTCGTTGTCCAGCGGCCAGCCCGCCGTGTGGATCACGAGGCCCGGCTT
>Ga0207667_10003448_pt1 | contig 19518 bp, 18 predicted proteins | sample KBSCornC52_FD_184301 | JGI IMG/M metagenome (GOLD analysis project Ga0207667, IMG submission 184301) | Corn rhizosphere microbial communities from Kellogg Biological Station, Michigan, USA - KBS Corn C5-2 (SPAdes) (version 2) | ecosystem: Host-associated > Plants > Roots > Rhizosphere > Soil ...
CCTGTTCGGCGGCGCCGGCGTCGGCAAGACCGTCAACATGATGGAGCTGATCAACAACATCGCCAAGGCGCACTCGGGCCTGTCCGTGTTCGCCGGCGTGGGCGAGCGTACCCGCGAGGGCAACGACTTCTACCACGAGATGGCCGACTCCAACGTCGTGAACCTGGAGAACCTGGGCGAGTCCAAGGTGTCCATGGTCTACGGCCAGATGAACGAGCCGCCGGGCAACCGCCTGCGCGTCGCGCTGACGGGCCTGACCATCGCCGAGTCGTTCCGCGACGAAGGCCGCGACGTGCTGTTCTTCGTGGACAACATCTACCGCTACACGCTGGCCGGCACGGAAGTGTCCGCGCTGCTGGGCCGCATGCCGTCCGCCGTGGGCTACCAGCCGACGCTGGCCGAGGAAATGGGCCGCCTGCAGGAGCGCATCACGTCGACCAAGGTCGGCTCGATCACCTCCATCCAGGCCGTCTACGTTCCGGCCGACGACTACACCGACCCGTCCCCGGCCACCACCTTCGGCCACCTGGACTCCACCGTGTCGCTGTCGCGTGAAATCGCCTCGCTGGGCATCTACCCCGCGGTCGACCCGCTCGACTCCACCTCGCGCCAGATCGACCCGAACGTGATCGGCCAGGAACACTACGACACCACGCGTGCCGTGCAGTCGACCCTGCAGCGCTACAAGGAGCTGCGCGACATCATCGCCATTCTCGGCATGGACGAACTGGCCCCGGAAGACAAGTTGACCGTGGCCCGCGCCCGCAAGATCCAGCGTTTCCTGTCGCAGCCGTTCCACGTCGCGGAAGTGTTCACGGGCTCGCCGGGCAAGTACGTGCCGCTCAAGGAAACCATCCGCGGCTTCAAGATGATCGTCGCCGGCGAGTGCGATCACATGCCGGAGCAGGCCTTCTACATGGTCGGTACCATCGACGAGGCCATCGAAAAGGCGAAGGGCATGCAGTAAGGCGCCCCGGCCGCCGCGCCCCCGCGGCGGCTGACGCCCTGCATCGCGTTCTCCCCATCGAAACGGAACTCACATGGCCACCATTCACGTCGACGTCGTCTCCGCCGAAGAGCAGATCTTCTCGGGCGAGGCGAGCTTCGTCGCGCTGCCGGGCGAGAGCGGCGAGCTCGGCATCATGCCGCGCCACACGCCGCTGATCACGCGCATCAAGCCGGGCGCCGTGCGCATCAAGCGCGCGAGCGACGGCGCCGAGGAATTCGTGTTCGTCGCCGGCGGCATCCTGGAGGTGCAGCCCGACCGGGTGACCGTCCTGGCCGACACCGCCATCCGCGGCAAGGACCTGGACGAAGCCAAGGCGACCGAAGCCAAGAAGGCCGCCGAGGCCGCGCTGTCCAACGCCAAGGGCGACTTCGACGTCGCCAAGGCGCAGAGCGAGCTGGCCGTGCTGGCCGCGCAGCTGTCCGCCATCCGCCGCTTCCGCGGCCAAGGCGGGCACTGACCCGCGCCAGGCTGCTGCCTTGCGAAAGCCCGCCCACGGCAACGTGCGCGGGCTTTCTTCATGGGCGCGTGCCCGGCGGCGCGGCACCCAGGAAAGGGGGATTGGCGTGGGTCGGGCGGCCGCGACACAATGGGTCGTACCCGGCCGTGCAGGCCCGCGGAGGCATCGATGAACCAGATTTCCAGCGACCAATGGAAGCAGATGGGACGCGACTCGTTCGACGCGCGCCTGATCGGCATCATTCGCCGCAACCATCCCGACCAGGCCGCGAAGATGGACTTCACCGCGGTCGTCGGGGCCTTCCACCGCCAGGCCGCCAAGGCGCAGCACTACGGGCTGACCGACGAGCACTCGGCCGCCACCTTCGTCTACACGTCGTGGCTGATGGGCGAGGAGTTCGACACGCGCATCCCCGCCATCGCGCAGATCCTGAACGACAAGCGCCTGAAGGCCGCCGAGAAGGCGCGCGCGCTGGGCAACTTCTCCCGGCTGGTGTTCCGCACCCTCGCCGGTGGCGCCCCCGCTGACGCCGCGAGGAGCGCCGCATGAGCATGCCCAGTCCCCCCGCCCTTGGCGGACCGCTCGGCGATGCGCTCGCCGGCGCCGAACCAGCGGCCACCCAGCAACTGCAGCAGCTGGCCGCGCCCGGCGCGGACGCCGCGTCCAAGGCCGCCGACCTGCAATCCCAGGCCGAGGCCGCCGCCGGCGCGCAGGCACAGCAGGCCATCTCGAACGCCCAGGCGCAAGCCGCGCAGGCCCAGCAGCAGGCCGCCGCCGCGCAGCAGGCGGCTGCCGACGCCCAAGGCCAGGCGCAGGCCGCCGCCGGCCAGGCCGAGCAGGCCGCCGCGGCGGCACAGTCCGACGCCAGCAGCGCCGCGCAGCAGGCCCAGGCGCAAGCCGAGCAGGCGGCCGCGCAGGCCCAGGCCGCGCAAGACCAGGCCGACGCTGCCGCGCAGGCGGCGCAGGCCCAGGCGGCACAGGCGCAGCAGCAGCTCGCCGATGCCCAGGCCCAGGCGGCATCGACGGCCGACGGCGCCAGCAGTGCCGCCGAGGCCGCGGCCGCCGGCGCCACCCAGGATCTGGGCAACGAGTTCTCCAGCGCCACGCCTGCCGGCCTGCCGGCCGTGCCGTGCGCTTGCGGCGACTGCATCAAGAAGGCGGTCGATCCGGCCGTCCCCGCGATCCCCGGCACCCCGGCCCTGCCCGCGATGCCGGCCATGCCCGCCATGCCGGCGATGCCTGCCATGCCCGCGATGCCGGCGATGCCGGCCATGCCCGCGACGCCCGCCATGCCCGCCATGCCGGAGATGCCCGCCATGCCGGCCATGCCTGCCATGCCGGCGATGCCGGCCATGCCGGAGATGCCTGCCATGCCCGCCATGCCCGCGCAGCCGGCGATGCCCGCCATGCCGGCCATGCCCGCGGCCAACGGGCTGCCCGACCTGCCCGCCACGCCGGCCCTGCCCGCGCTGCCCGACATGCCGGCCTTGCCCGCCATGCCGGCGCTGCCCGCCATGCCCGCCATGCCGGCGATGCCCGCGCTGCCAGCCATGCCTGCCCTGCCGGCCACGCCTGCGCTGCCGGCCATGCCCGCGATGCCGGCCATGCCGGCGATGCCCGCGATGCCCGCCATGCCCGCCGCACCCGCCATGCCCGCGATGCCGGCCGTGCCCTCGTTCTGAGAAGGCGCACCGGTTGCCTGTCGCGGTTCTCCCAACCGCGGCATCATCCGGCCATGACCAAGAACAAGCACAAGCACGACGGCGCGAGCTACGACGACCAGCTGCACCCGCTGCAGATCGAGCTGACGGGCGTGATGCGCCTGCTCAAGGAGCGCGGCGAACGTGTCGTCGTGCTGTTCGAGGGACGCGACACCGCCGGCAAGGGCGGCGCCATCAAGGCCATCTCCGAGAAGCTGAATACGCGCCAGTGCCATATCGCCGCACTGGGCGTTCCCACGGCGCGCGAGCAGGGCGAGTGGTACTTCCAGCGCTACGTCGCCTACCTGCCGACGGCCGGCGAGATGACGCTGTTCGATCGCAGCTGGTACAACCGCGCCGGCGTCGAGGCGGTCATGGGCTTCTGCACCCCGGCGCAGACCGATGCGTTCCTCGTGCAGGCGCCCAGGTTCGAGAAGATGCTGGTGGACGACGGCATCCACCTGTTCAAGTACTGGCTCACCGTCGACCAGGCCGAGCAGGAGCAGCGCTTCGAGGAGCGCCAGGACGACCCGCTCAAGCAGTGGAAGCTGTCGCCGGTCGACCTCGAGGCGCGCAGCAAGTACGCCGAGTACGGCCGCGCCCGCGACCGCATGCTGGCGGCCACCCACACCAAGTGGGCGCCATGGACCCTGGTGGACTTCAACGACCAGAAGGCCGGCCGCCTCAAGCTGATCGCCAACCTGCTGTCGCGCCTGCCGGTGGCCACCGCCAGCGCGCCCGCGGTCCCGATCCCGCCGCTGCCGGGCAAGCCCAAGAAGGAGAAATTCCACGGGCCGCTCAAGCCCATCTGACCCGGCGGGGTCGAACCAGGGCGCCCGCTGGACGCGCGGGTTTCGTCCCCGGCTTCTGACAAGGCGCAGGCCCGGGTGATCGGGCCCGGGGATAATCCGCCGGATGTGGCCTGCCCTGAAAAACGACACCTTCCTGCGCGCTTGCCTGCGCCAGCCGACCGACTACACGCCGATCTGGCTGATGCGCCAGGCGGGCCGCTACCTGCCCGAGTACAAGGCCACGCGTGCGCGCGCCGGCAGCTTCATGGGCCTGGCCACCAACGTGGACTTCGCCACCGAGGTCACGCTGCAGCCCCTGGAGCGCTTCCCGCTCGACGCCGCCATCCTGTTCTCCGACATCCTGACCGTGCCCGACGCGATGGGCCTGGGCCTGTCGTTCGCCGAAGGCGAGGGACCGCGCTTCGCGACGACCGTGCGCGACGAGGCCGCCGTGGCCCGGCTGGCGGTGCCGGACATGGACAAGCTGCGCTACGTCTTCGACGCCGTGACGTCGATCCGCAGGGCGCTCGACGGCCGCGTGCCGCTGATCGGCTTTTCGGGCAGCCCGTGGACGCTCGCCTGCTACATGGTCGAAGGCGCGGGTTCGGACGACTACCGCCAGGTCAAGACGCTGATGTACGCGCGGCCCGACCTGATGCATCGCCTGCTCGCCATCAACGCCGATGCCGTGGCGGCCTACCTCAACGCCCAGATCGATGCCGGCGCGCAGGCCGTGATGGTGTTCGACAGCTGGGGCGGCGTCCTGGCCGACGCCGCGTTCCGCACGTTCTCGCTCGCCTACACGCAACGCGTGCTCGCGCAACTGCAGCGCGACAAGGATGGCCAGCGCGTCCCGGCCATCGTGTTCACCAAGGGGGGCGGCCAGTGGCTGGAGGCGATCGCCGACAGCGGCCCCGACGTCGTCGGCCTGGACTGGACGACCGACCTGGGCCGTGCGCGCCGCCGGGTGGGCGACCGCGTCGCGCTGCAGGGCAACCTCGACCCGATGGCCTTGTTCGCGCCGCCCGAGGCCATCCAGGCCGAGGCGCGCGCCGCGCTCGACAGCTTCGGCCGGCAGCAGGAGTCCCCTGGCCACGTCGGCGGCCACATCTTCAACCTCGGCCATGGGATCAGCCAGTTCACGCCGCCAGAACACGTGGCGGCGCTGGTGGAGGCGGTGCACGAACATTCGCGCCGCCATCACGGCGGGTAGGAGACCACTTACATACCGGAAACGCAGACAGCGCGCGATTCGTCCGGTAAGTGAGTGCTCAGGTGTTGACTTATCCCCAATATTCAGAGAGCGATAACGTTCACCCCGGGGGGTACCCAGGCCCCCCCGCAAATGCCGAGAAATAGACCCAAGTCATTGATTTGTATCGCTATTTCAGGTGTGCATCATTTTTGAGCGTTCCCGGGCCGGGCACGATGAATCAAGCCCTTGGCGGCGCTTCCGCCAGTTTTCCCACAAAGTTATCCACAGAAACTGTGGGCGACGCAAAACTCCTTACGGATCATGAGCTTATCGCTCGCAGCTCAAAAGTCTGACAACTTTCGAGCCCAACTCGGACAGGCGCCGGAGAGCGACGCCTGATGCGCGTCGCCGTGGCCATCGATGCGCCGCAGTACGCCGGCATGCGCTCGCTGCTTACCTACGAGAGTGAGCATGCGCTTGCGCCCGGCACGCTGGTACGCGTGCCATTGGGCCGCCGCGAGGTGACCGGACTGGTCTGGGATGCGGACTTCGGCGCGCTCGACGCGGCAGAGCAAGACGCGGCAGCCGACGGCGTCGAGCGCCCACCGATCGCGTTGAAGCCGGTCATCGAGGCCCTGTCCAGCCTGCCGCCCTTGCCGGCCGACTGGCGCGCGCTGGCCGAGTTCACCGCACGCTACTACCAGCGCAGCCTGGGCGAAGTCGCGCTCGCGGTGCTGCCGCCCGAGCTGCGCAAGCTTGACGACACGGGCGTGGCCAAGCGGGTCAAGCGAAAGCGCGCGCATGCCATCCCGGACGCGGCCGAGCCGCCGCAGCGTCCGCCATTGACTGCCGAGCAGGATGCCGCCATGTCGACGCTGGGCGCCTGGGCCGCCGCGCCGAATCCGCCGCCTGCGCTGCTGTTCGGGGTGACCGGCAGCGGCAAGACCGAGGTCTACCTGCGACTGGCCGAGCAGGCGCTGGAGGCCGGCCGGCAGGCGCTGGTGCTGGTGCCCGAGATCAACCTGACGCCGCAGCTCGAGCAGCGCTTCGCCGCGCGCTTTCCCGGCCGCCGGCTCGTCTCCTTGCACAGCGCGCTCACGCCGGCCCAGCGCCTGCAGCACTGGCTGGCGGCGCACCTGGGCGAGGCCGATCTCGTGCTGGGCACGCGGCTGGCGGTGTTCGCCTCGCTGCCGCGGCTGGGGCTGATCGTCGTCGACGAGGAGCACGACCCGTCGTACAAGCAGCAGGACGGCGCGCGCTACTCGGCGCGCGACCTGGCGGTCTACCGCGGGCACCTGGCCAAGGTGCCGGTGCTGCTGGGGTCGGCGACGCCGTCGCTGGAGACCTGGTCGCACGCGCAGACCGGCCGCTACCGCCAGGTGACCCTGGCCGAGCGCGTCGGGCAAGGGGCGCTGCCCGCCGTGCGCCTGCTGGACATGGCCACCGTGCCGCGCCCGGCGCCGCGCATGCCGCCGCAAGCCCTCGCGCCGCAGCTCATCGCCGCGATCCAGGCGCGCGTGGCGCGCGGCGAGCAGTCGCTGCTGTTCCTGAACCGCCGGGGCTTCGCGCCGGTGCTGCACTGCCCTGCGTGCACGTGGAAGAGCGGCTGCCCGCATTGCAGCGCCTGGCGCGTGTTCCACAAGGGCGAACGCATTCTTCGGTGCCACCACTGCGGCACCCAGGAGCCGGTGCCGCGCGCGTGCCCGGACTGCGGCAACCTGGACATCGAGCCGATGGGCCGCGGCACCGAGCGCTTGGAGGAGCAGGTCGCCGAACTGCTGCCCGGCGCGCGCGTGCTGCGCATCGATGCCGACACCACGCGCGCCAAGGGCACGCTCGAATCGCAACTGGCCGCGGTGCACGAGGGCGCCGTGGACGTGCTGGTGGGCACGCAGATGGTGACCAAGGGCCACGACTTCCGCCGCGTGACGCTGGTGGCCGCCGTCAACCCCGACAGCGCGCTGTTCGCCGCCGATTTCCGCGCCCCCGAGCGCCTGTTCGCGCTGCTGATGCAGGCCGGCGGGCGCGCCGGTCGCGATGCCGACATCGCGCGCGGCAGCGAGATGTGGGTGCAGACGTGGAATCCCGGCCATGCGCTGTTCGAGGCGCTCAAGAAGCACGACTTCGGCGCGTTCGCCGCCACCCAGCTCGCCGAGCGGGCGTCCGCGGGCCTGCCGCCCTACGCGCACCTGGCGCTGCTGCGCGCCGAAGCCAGGACGGAGGACGTCGCCGAAGGCTTCCTGCGCGCGGCGCGCGAGCTCGCCAAATCGCTTCCGGAGGCGGCCGACGTCATGTTCTATGCCCCGGTGCCGCCGTCGGTGGCCAAGGTGGCCGGCTTCGAGCGACGCCAGATGCTGATCGAGTGCGCGTCGCGCGCGACACTGCAGCGGCTGCTGGCACTGTTCACGCCGGAGCTGCCGGCGCTCAGGTCGGCCCATCGGGGCATCGTGCGCTGGGCGATCGACGTCGACCCGCTGGGAATCTGAATTTCGCGCACGACCGGGCGCCCGCGGTCAGCCAGCCGCGCTACAGTCGCCGTTGTCTTTCACACCGATGGGGAGCTCTCGCATGAAGACCAAGGTCACGCTGATCATCGCCGCCGCGCTCGCACTGGCCGGCACCGCCACGTTCGCTGCCGGCAAGCCGTGCGAGGAACTGAAGTCCGAGATCGCCGCCAAGCTCGACGCCAAGAACGTCACCGGCTACACGCTGGACATCGTCGACGCCGACAAGGTGGGCGACGCCAAGGTGGTGGGCAGCTGCGAGAGCGGCGCCAAGAAGATCACCTACACGAAGAAGTGACGAAAGGGGTGGGCGTCCAGCGTGGCGGCGGCATTCCTCGCGTGACCGGGGCCGCCGCCTGATGGGTGTCCGCTTCGTCCCGTTCACGCCGGCCGACTTCCACGCCTGGCTCCTGCAGGCGATCCCCGCGTTCGCGCTGAGCAACGTGCAGGATGGCCACTGGACGCTCGCCGAGTCGATTCCGAAGTCGCAGGAGGCGCACGCGGCGCTGCTGCCGCAGGGCCTGGACACGCCGGGCCAGTTCTTCATGCACCTGCACGACGACGCCAGCGGCGAGCGCGTAGGCTCGATGTGGTGGTCCGAAGGCGACAAGGGCGGCCAGCGAGAGGCGTACGTCTACAACATCGAGATCGACGAGCACGCCCGCCGCCGCGGGCATGCCCGCGCCGCGTTCGCCGAACTCGAGCGCGTGGCGCGCGAACACGGCGTGGACCAGGTCGGCCTGCACGTGTTCGGCCACAACGCCGCCGCCCGGCGGCTCTACGACGAACTCGGTTTCGAGCCCACCAGCATCACGCTGCGAAAGGTCCTGCGATGAACAAGACGAGCCTCGCGTTCGCGGCGCTGGCCTGCGCCTGCACGGGCGCTGCACGCGCCGACGACAGCGGCGATCCGGCCGTCGTGCCGTACCGCCCCAGCGTCTCGACGCCCGCGCAGCTGTCGGCACCGGGCTGGCTCGAGCTCGAGGCGGGCGGGCTGCGGGCCACGGGCCCGGACAGCGGCACGTCGCGCACCACGCTGCCCTATACCCTCAAGCTCGCATTCACGCCCGACTGGGGCATCCGCGTCGGCGGCGACGCCTGGGTGCGCCAGGCGGCGGCTGGCGGGTCGCAGGCGAGCGTCGGCGACACGGCCGTCGTGCTCAAGCGCCGCTTCGCGGCAAGCGACGCCACGGCCTGGGGGCTGGAACTCGGCGAGACGTTTCCCACGGCCCGGGACAGCGTGGGCGTCGGCCACGCGCAGACGACGGTCAACGGCATCTTCAGCAGCGACTTCGCGCCGGGGTGGCACACCGACATCAACGTGAACGAGACGCGCCAGGGACGATCGGGCAGCCAGGCCAGCGCCTGGCAGGCGGGCTGGGCGGCGGCGGTGTCGCGCAACGTGTCCGATGCGTGGGGTGCGGTCGGCGAGCTGTCCGGCACGCACCAGGCGGGCGCGCCCGGCCAGGCCCAATTGCTCGCGGCCGCGAGCTGGAACGAGTCGAACGCCGCGGTGTTCGACCTGGGCGCCGCGCATGGCCTGAACGGCGCGTCGCCGCGCTGGCAGGTGTTCGCGGGCGTCACGCTGCGGCTGGCCCGGCTGTTCTGACGGAACCTGCGCCGGCCAATCTGGTCACAATCGTCCCATGAGACTCTTGTTGGTCGAGGACGATCGGATGATTGGCGAAAGCCTGCGCGCGGCGCTCAAGCTCGAGGGCCATGCCGTGGACTGGGTCACGGACGCCCAGGCCGCCGCCGCCACCACGGCCACCGAGCGCTTCGACCTCGTGCTGCTGGACATCGGGCTGCCCAAGGGCAACGGCCTCGATGTGCTGCGGGGCATCCGCGGGCGCGGCGATTCGACGCCCGTGATCGTGCTGACCGCGCGCGACGCGCTCGGCGAGCGCGTGGCGGGGCTCGACGCCGGCGCCGACGACTACCTCACCAAGCCGTTCGAGCTCGACGAACTGCTGGCCCGCATGCGTGCCGTGCTGCGGCGCCACAGCGGGCGCACCACCACGCGCCTCACGCACGAGGACCTGAGCTTCGACCCGGCCACGCGCGAGGTGACGCTGCGTGGCGAGCCGGTGATGCTGTCGGCGCGCGAGCTCGCGGTGCTGGAGGCCCTGCTGCAGCGCCCCGGCGCGATCCTGTCGCGCGCACAGCTGGAAGACCGGCTGTACGGCTGGGGCGAGGAAGTCGAGAGCAACGCGGTGAGCGTCTACGTGCACCAGTTGCGCAAGAAGCTCGGGCCGGAGCTGATCCGCACGATGCGCGGCGTCGGCTACTACCTGGGCAGGCGCGACGCGCCGGGCAGCGACGGCGGGGCCACGGCTTGAGCGGGGCATCGCGTCCGCTGCGCCTGCGCCTGAACGCCGGCGGCACGCTGCGGGTGCGGCTGCTGCTGTCGCTGATCGCCGTGCTGGTGCTCGCCGCGCTGGCGATGGGCCTGTCGGTGTACTGGAACGTGCTGCGCCAGACCGAGAGCCTGTTCGACTACCAGCTGCGGCAGATGGCCCTGTCGCTGCGCGACCAGGGCGAGATCGCCCCCGAGGACGCCCGCGCGCTGACGGACGGCCAGCTCGACTACGTGATCCAGATCTGGCGTGTCGACGGCCACGAGGTCTACGCGACGCAGCTGCGCACCGATCCGCCCGCGCGCGTCGTGCTGGGCTTTGCGGACATCCCGGCCGGCGGCATCGTCTGGCGCACCTTCGGCGTGGAGGCGCGCGATCGCGTCATCCAGGTGGCGCAGCCGCAGAACGTGCGCCACGACCGCGCCGTGCAGGCCGCATTCGGCAGCGTCGCGCCGCTGCTGGCCGTGGCGCCGGTGCTGGCGCTGGTGATCGGCTGGCTGGTGTCGCGCTCGCTCGCGCCGCTGCAGCGCCTGGCCGCCGAGGTGCGCTCGCGTGACAGCAGTTCGCTGCAGGCCCTGCCCGAAGGCGGCCTGCCCGACGAAGTGCTGCCGCTGGTGCAGTCGCTCAACGCGCTGCTCGAGCGCCTGGGCACGGCGCTGGCCGCGCAACGTCATTTCGTCGGCGACGCCGCGCACGAGCTGCGCTCGCCCCTGACCGCGCTGAAGCTGCAGGTGCAGGTGCTGCGGCGCGCGCCCGACGAGGCCACGCGCGACGAAGCCGCCCGCGCGCTCACCGCGGGCGTCGACCGGGCCACGCGCCTGGTCGAGCAGTTGCTGGCGCTTGCCCGCAGCGAGGCCGGCCCGCCGCGCGAGGCCACTGCCGTGCCGCTGTCCGAGCTGGTGCGCCAGGTGATGGCCGACGTCGCGCCGTTCGCCGACGCGCGCGGCACCACGCTGGAGCTGGACGTGGCCGACGGCGCGGAAGGCACGGCCGTGTCGGGGGATGGCGACGCCGCGGTGCTGGCGCGCAACCTGATCGACAACGCCGTGCGCTACAGCCCGCAGGGCGGGCACGTGTCGGTGTGGGTGGGCGTCGACGCCGAGCGCCGCGGCGCCCCGGTGCTGCAGGTGGACGACGACGGCCCCGGCATCCCCGCGGCCGATCGAGAGGTCGTGTTCGACCGTTTCGTGCGCCGCGACAGCGCGCAAGGCCAGACGGGCTCCGGCCTGGGCTTGGCGATCGTGCGGCAAGTGGCGCTGCGCCAGGGGGCCGACGTGTCGCTGGACGACTCGCCCGCCGGCGGCCTGCGCGTGCGCGTCACGTGGCCCGGCAAGCCGTGAGACGCGGGTGCGCGCGGCGCCGCATCCTAATGTTCGCCTCATGTTGAGCTAATGGAGCCTTCATCCTCGGCGCGCACATTGCCAGCATGCGCCGGGAATGGAACGCGCTTCCGGCGCGCTGTCTCGAATGAAGCCGACAAGGAGTCGAACGTGATGAACAAGACGAACGTGAAACCGCTCGCATGGGCCCTGCTCGGCGCGGGCGTGGCGGTGATGGGGACCGCCGGCGCGCTGGACCTGCCGTCCTGGCTGCGCCATTCCAGCAGCACCAACGCCGTGGCCGCGCCGGGCGCCGGCGGCATCGCCGCGGCGGCCACCGGCCAGCAGGTCGCGCCCACCCCGGTCACGCCGCCGCTGCCCGCGCTGCCGCCGGGCACCGCGCCGAACTACCGCGCCATCGTGCAGGAGTTCGGGCCGGCCGTCGTGCACGTCAGCGTCGAGGGCACGCACAAGCCCACCAGCGAGGAGATCCAGGAGCAGGGCGGCATCAACCCCGACGACCCGCTGTTCCGCTTCTTCCGCGGCATGCCCGGCATGCCCAACCTCCAGCGCGGGGGCCAGGGCGCCGAGCAGCCGTTCAAGGGGCTGGGCTCGGGCTTCATCATCGGCTCCGACGGCCTGATCCTGACCAACGCGCACGTGGTCAAGGAAGCCAAGGACGTCACCGTCAAGCTGCAGGACCGGCGCGAGTACGTCGCCAAGGTGCTCGGCGTGGACGCCGCCACCGACATCGCCGTGCTCAAGATCGACGCCAAGGGCCTGCCCACGGTGCGCTTCGGCCAGCCGTCCAAGCTGATGGTGGGCGACTACGTGCTGGCCATCGGCGCGCCCTACGGCCTCGACCAGACGGCCACCTCGGGCATCATCAGCGCCAAGGGCCGCTCGCTGCCCAGCGAGAGCGGCGACAACTTCGTGCCGTTCCTGCAGACGGACGCGGCGGTCAACCCGGGCAACTCGGGCGGCCCGCTGTTCGACGCGGCCGGCAACGTCATCGGCATCAACTCGCAGATCTACAGCCGCACCGGTGGCTTCCAGGGGGTGAGCTTCGCGATCCCGATCGACGTGGCGCTCAACATCAAGGACCAGATCGTCGCCACCGGCCATGCCACGCACGCGCGCCTGGGCGTGACGATCCAGCCGCTGACCCAGGACCTGGCCGAGAGCTTCGGCCTCGAGCGCCCGGACGGCGCGCTCGTCTCCACGGTGGCGCCCAACAGCGGCGCGGCCAAGGCGGGCCTGAAGTCCGGGGACGTCATCACCAAGATCAACGGCGAGCCGATCCAGGAGTCGGGCCAGCTGTCCTCGCGCATCGGCCTGGCGCGGCCGGGCGAGAAGGTCACGCTGGAGGTCTGGCGCGACAAGAAGATGGAGACCATCGTCGCCACGCTGGGCGCCAGCTCGGACAAGCTCGAGGTCGCCTCCAAGGGCGGCGACGCCGGCAGCAGCGAGAAGCTGGGACTGGCGCTGCGTCCGCTCAATCGCGACGAGAAGGGCGAGGTCGGTTCGGCCGGCCTGGTGGTGGAGAACGCCGACGGCGCTGCCGCCAAAGCCGGCGTCGAACAGGGCGACGTGCTGCTGGCGGTCAACGGCAGGCCGGTGGGCACCGTCGACGACGTCAAGGCCATCCTGGCGGCCAAGCCCAAGCGCGTGGCGCTGCTGATCTGGCGCGACGGCTCGCGCATCTTCTTCCCGGTGAACCTGGGCTGAGGACGATCGCGGGGGCTCCCCCGCGGCGAATTGCCAGGAAAGGGCGCTCGCGGAGAGCGCCCTTTTTCGTGGGCGTGACGCGACGCCCTCGTCCGCGGCAAGGCTGTCCTCCTGCGCGCAGTCGCAGGATCCACGCCTGCTGCAGCGCTTCCCCGTCCACGCCCGACGAAAAAAAAGCCGACGCGGTCGCCCGGTCGGCTTTCTTCATTCCAGCTCGCGAGAACCGCGAGCGCGCGGAATCAGGCGGCGGAAGCGGCCTTGGCCTTCTTGGCAGCCTTCTTGGCGGCGCGCTTGGACTTCTTCTTGGCGACGGCCGAGGCGGCGGTGTCGGGCGAAGCGGTGGCGGTCTGGGCGGCCGGGGCCGGAGCGCCGGACTGGGCGAAGGCGGTGGCGCCGATGGCGAGCGACAGGACGGCGATCAGGATCTTCTTCATGGTCAAACCTTTAAGTTGGGTTGTGGCGTCGGCCGCCACAAGTGAGCGGGGCACGTCGGAACAACGCTCCCCTTGCACGAACGGTTTACGTGCTTCCCTTCTTTTTCTGCACCTGGATGAAGAAATCGCCGGAACGCTCGACCGGAAACGTTGCGGGCGCGATTTTCGGGCAGGCTCCGGGGGGCCGCAACGCGCCGGCACGCAGTCTCCCTACGTTGTGCGCGAAACCTGAATCCAAGCTTGCGCTGCCGGCGAAGCGATGCACCAGCGCGGGGCACAGGCCCTGCCGTGGAGTCGGTGATGCCCCCGATTTCTCGGGGCCGGGGCGGTGCCCGGCGCCGATCGGGAAATTTGCGCGCCGTCCGTCACGGCCGTGAAGGCCCTGGCGAGGGGCCATTCGCTATGATCCCTGGACGACTGCCGGCGAGCGGGTTTCCGCGTTTCTTCGCTGTTTCACGGTTCCACGTCCCCGCCCATGGCCGCCCTCCCCGAATCCCGCTCCTCCCACGCCGCGAATGTCTCCGCTGCCGGCCTCAACGGCGCGCAGATGGAGGCGGTACACCACCTGGACAGCCCCTGCCTGGTGCTGGCCGGCGCCGGCTCCGGCAAGACGCGCGTGATCACCTACAAGATCGTGCGCCTGCTGCAGCATGGCCTGGCGCCCAAGAACATCGCGGCCATCACCTTCACGAACAAGGCCTCGCAGGAGATGCGCGAGCGCGCCAAGCAGCTGGTGGGCGCGCGGGCGGCCAAGGACCTGGCGATCAGCACCTTCCACTCGCTGGGCGTGCGCATGCTGCGCGAGGACGGCACGAAGCTGGGCCTCAAGGAGCAGTTCTCCATCCTCGACTCCGACGACGTCCTCAACGTGCTCAAGGATGCCGGCGCCACCACCGACATCAAGCTCGCGCGCCAGTGGCAGTGGACGATCAGCCTGTGGAAGAACATGGGCATCACGAGCGACCGCGCGCCGCACGAGGCCAAGGACGCCGACGAAGTGGTGGCGGCCAAGGTGATGAAGCTCTACGAGGAGCGCCTGCTCGCGTACGGCGCGGTCGATTTCGACGACCTGATCGGCTTCCCGCTGAAGCTGCTGCAGCGCGACGAGGAAACGCGCGCCAAGTGGCAGGCGCTGTTCCAGCACGTGCTGGTCGACGAGTACCAGGACACCAACGCCGTGCAGTACGAGTTGCTCAAGCAGCTGGTGGGCGACCCGCAGCGCGCGCGGTTCACGGCCGTGGGCGACGACGACCAGTCCATCTACGGCTGGCGCGGCGCCACCATCGACAACTTGAAGCGCCTGCCCGCCGAATACCCCACGCTGAAGGTGATCCCGCTGGAGCAGAACTACCGCTCCACCAGCGCCATCCTGCGCGCGGCCAACGAAGTCATCGCGCTCAACCCGAAGATCTTCCAGAAGAAGCTCTGGAGCGACCTGGGCGACGGCGAGCCCGTGCAGGTCGTGCAGTGCGACGGCGAGGAGCACGAGGCCGAGCGCGCCGTCGCGCGCATCCAGGCGCTGCGCGGCAACGACGCGCGCATCAAGTTCTCCGACTTCGCCATCCTGTACCGCGCCAACCACCAGTCACGCGTGTTCGAGCAGAAGCTGCGCGCCGCGCAGATCCCCTACAAGGTCTCGGGCGGGCAGAGCTTCTTCGACCGCGCCGAGATCAAGGACCTGTGCGCCTGGCTGCGCCTGATCGTCAACGAGGACGACGACCCGGCGTTCCTGCGCGCGGTCACCACGCCCAAGCGCGGGATCGGCCACACCACGCTCGGCGCGCTCAGCGAGTTCTCCCGGAAGTGGAAGGTCAGCATGTTCGAGGCGCTGTTCGCCGAGTCGCTGGGCACCGCGCTGAAGTCCAAGGCCATCGACGGGCTCCACGAGTTCGGCCGCTACGTCAACGAGTTCCAGGACAAGGCGCGCCACACGGTCGGCGCCGAGGCCGCGCGACCCATGCTGATGGACTGGCTCAAGGACATCGCCTACGAGCAGCACCTGCGCGACTCGGAGGAGTCCGACAAGGTGGCCACCGCGCGCTGGGGCAACGTCCTCGACTTCGTCGACTGGGTGGCCAAGCGCTGCGGCGGCGAGATCACGCAGGAAGGCGGCACCTTCGAGAGCGAGAAGAAGAGCGTGCTCGACATCGCGCAGTCGATCAGCATCATCCTGAGCATGGCCGAGCGCGGCGACGAGCAGGAGGTGGTCACGCTGTCCACGCTGCACGCGTCCAAGGGCCTGGAGTGGCCGCACGTGGTGCTGGCCGGCATCAACGAGGGCCTGCTGCCGTTCAAGGCCGACGAGGAGACCTCGGCCGAGCACATCGAGGAAGAGCGCCGCCTGATGTACGTGGGCATCACGCGGGCGCGCCAGACGCTCGCGGTGAGCACGTTGCGCCGGCGCAAGAAGGGCCGCGAGACGGTGGCCGGCATTCCCAGCCGTTTCATCGCGGAGATGAAGCTGCACGAGGCCAAGTCGCAGGAAGACCCGCGCGAACGCCTGCGCAAGCTGCGCGAGGCGCTCGCCAGCAAGGCGGCCAGCTCGCCGCCCACCGCGGCCGACTGAAGCGCTCTGTCGCGCCGCGCCCACGCGCCGTGGAGGGGCCTGTCTAGACAGGCGCATGCGAGCGTGCGCCAGTTCACGCGCCGCGCCTGCGCTTTCCCCTAAAACGGGGATTGGAACGGGCTAACCCTGAGGGAGTTGCGCAACTCGACAGGGACACTCGCCTCCCATGTCCGTCGCTTCCTCGACCACCTCCGTGCGTCGCGTCCTTCCGTTCCTCGGCGCGGTGGCCGCGCTGCTGGCGATCGCATCCGCGCCGTGGGCGCTCGACCGGCCCTGGCTCAACTTCGCGTTCAAGCCGCTGGCCACGCTGTGCGTCATCGCGTGGGCGGCGCTGGGGCGCAGCGACGACGGCCTGGTCAAGCGCTGGATCGTCGTGGGCCTCGTGTTCTCGCTGCTGGGCGACATCGCGCTGCTGTGGCCCGTGCAGGGCTTTCTCGCGGGCCTGGTCGCGTTCCTGCTGGGCCACCTGTCCTACCTCGTCGCGCTGACGCGACGCGTGAAGTTCCTGGCGAGCCGCCCGGCCTTCGGTGCGTGGGCCATCGTCGCAGGCGGCGTGCTGGCATCGCTGTGGGCGGGCGTGCCGGCCGACATGCGCGTGCCGGTGCTCGTCTACGTCACCGCGCTGTCGGCGATGGCCGCGCAGGCGACGTCGGTCTGGATCGCGCGCCGTGCGCAGCCGGACGCCGCGAAATGGCGTGTCGTGGCGATCGGCGCGGCGCTGTTCGTGCTGTCGGACGCGATCCTCGCGACCGACAAGTTCGTCGGCGGCGTGCCGCTGCCCACGCTGTGGAACCTGTCCCTCTACTGGCTCGGCCAGTGGTTCATTGCTCGTGCGGCCATCCGCGCAACGGAGGTCGCTTCTTGAGTCTTCTATCCCCACCGCACGGCGGGGCCTCGCTGGCCCGCAACTACCGCAACCTGACCGAGCGCGAGATCCGTGCACGCCTGGACGGCGAGACGCTCAGCGAGATCGAGCGCGTCACCGCCAAGGCCGAACTGCTGCGCCGTGGCGCCGGCGACGACGCGCCGGACACCGCGTTCGTCAGCGGCTTCCAGCCGACCAGCGCGATGGACATCGGTGCCGTCGAGAGCGAAAGCGAACCGCCGGCGGACGAGGCCGCCGCGGCGCCGCCGGCACCCGCGCCCTCGCGCCGCCTGTGGTCGGTGCTGCTGGTGCTCGCGCTGGGCATCGCCGGCGGTCTGGCCTGGGCGGTGCACGTCCGGGCGATCCACCTCTGAGGACGCCCGGGGGCGCCCGGCGGTCATCCTGCGCGCCGTGGCGCGATCACATGCCCTTGAACAGGTGCGTGTAGGAGCGGCTGACTTCCAGCTTCTCGTTGCTGCCCTTGATGGCGACGATCTGGCGCCCGCGCAGGTCGCGCGTCACGCCCGCGATGCAGCGCGTGTTGACGAGCGTGGAGCGGTGGATCTGCCAGAACAGGTCGGGGTCGATCTCGTCGACGAGCTCCTTGATCGGCTTGCGGATCAGGGCCTCGATGCTGGCCGTCTGCACGCGCGTGTACTTCTCGTCGGAGATGAAGAACAGCACGTCCTCGATCGGGATCATCTGGATCGCCTGGCCGACGGTGGCCTGGATCCATTTCAGCGCGGGCGGCGTGCCACCCGGGTTGAGCTTGGCCGAGAGCTTGTGCAGCAACTGCTGCAGGTGCGGCGCGGGCGGCTCGTCATCGGTGCCGCGCAGCGCCAGGCGCTGCTTGATGCGCGAGACGGTCACGCCCAGGCGCTCGCGCTCTGCGGGCTTGAGCACGTAGTCGGCCACGCCCTGCTCGAAGGCCTCGATCGCATACTGGTCGTAAGCGGTGATGAACACGATCTCGGGCAGCGACGCGTCGCTGTCGTCGTCGTCGCCGGCCGGCAGCTGCGCGATGCGGCGCGCGGCGTCCACGCCCGACAGGCCCGGCATGCGGATATCGAGGAACACCACGTCGGGATGATGCTCGGCCACCAGCTCGACCGCCTCGAGGCCGTTCTTGGCCTCGCCGACGATCTGCAGTTCGGGCCATACCTCGGCCAGGCGTGCCTTGAGCTGGTCGCGCATCAGCCGCTCGTCGTCGGCGATCACGCCGCGCACCGGGGCGGCGGCTTCGGAGGAAGGGGTCGTGTTCATGGATCAGCCTTGGTGCTGCGCGAGCCCGCGAAAGCGGCGGGCAGCGTCAGGCGGGCATCGTAGCCGAACCGGCGAGGCGATTCGTCTCGCGCCGCCGCACGGCCATCCAGACGAGCAGGCCCACGACCCAGACGGGCGACGTGACCACCGCCAGCACCAGGGCCAGCGCGATCAGCGGCGCGCCGATGCCGCAGATCACCGCGATCGCCACCGCGCCCACGACGATCAGCAGCAGGACCGGGATCAGCAGCAGGAGCAGCAGCGCGAGCAGCCCGGCACCGACCGCCAGCAGCGCGCCGCCGGCGTCGCTCAGGCCGTTGATCGTGACGCCGTCGGCACCGTCGTCGGAGATGACGATGTGCAGGGGCGAGAAGTCCCCGTGCGCCGCGCCGATCCACACGCACAGCGCGACGCCCAGGAACGCCAGCACGCTCAGGCCCAGCCACCAGCGGAACACGCGCGCCCACGCGCTGGGGCGCGGACGGTAGGGCACGGGCGCCGCGGCCGCCGCCGGCGTGGCGGATGCGGTGGCCGGCGCGGCCAGGACGGCGGGGCGGTCGTCGGGTTCGGGCGCGTGGTCGAGAGGGTCGATGGATGCGGTCATGCCTTGGCTCCTTCGTCGCTGTCGGATTCGGTGTGCGTGGTGTAGGGCACCGTGATGGTCACGATCGTGCCGCCGACCGGGTTGTTGGCGATCGTCAGCGAGGCCTTGCTGCCGAACAGCAGCGCGAGGCGCTCGCGGATGTTGGCCAGGCCGACACCCGTGCCGTGCGTCGAGCCCTGGGCGGCGGCCTCGAAGCCCAGGCCCGTGTCCGAGACGGTGACGGCCAGCTTGCCGTGGCGGATCTCCGCCTTGACCGACAGGTGCCCGCCTTCGGCCTTGGGCTCCAGGCCGTGCTTGATCGAGTTCTCGACCAGCGTCTGGATCATCATGGGCGGGAACTCGGCCGACAGCAGGCCGTCGGGCACGTCGATCTCGGTCGTGAGGCGCTCTTCCATGCGCACCTTCAGGATCTCGAGGTAGGGCCGCACCACGGCCAGCTCGAGGTCCAGCGGACGCAGGCCGGAGTCCGTGGAACGCATCGACGGCATGCTGGCGCGCAGCAGCGAGATCAGGTTGCGCTGCATCTGGCTGGCGCGCTTCGGGTCGAACTCGATCAGGTGGTCGATCGACGCCAGCGTGTTGAACAGGAAATGCGGCTCGACCTGCGCCTGCATCATCGCCATGCGCGCTTCCAGCACCTGGCGGCGCAGCGACTCGGCCTCGGCGGTCTCGGTGGCCTCGGCGGCCTTCACCTCGGCCTGCATGCGGCCCTTGTAAATGATCTTG
>Ga0207667_10003451_pt1 | contig 19512 bp, 16 predicted proteins | sample KBSCornC52_FD_184301 | JGI IMG/M metagenome (GOLD analysis project Ga0207667, IMG submission 184301) | Corn rhizosphere microbial communities from Kellogg Biological Station, Michigan, USA - KBS Corn C5-2 (SPAdes) (version 2) | ecosystem: Host-associated > Plants > Roots > Rhizosphere > Soil ...
AGAAATTGCATAAAGTGTACTGGCCGAGCAGCATTGCGGTATTTGGTCCTACGTCCCCAAAGCAGGCCTGTCCCCAGCGTACGATCATCGAGCCGAGCACGGTATATGGGATCAGCAAGTATGCGGGGGAGTTCTGGTGTAATTATTTCTTCGAAAGATATGGGGTGGATGTGCGGAGCATCCGATACCCAGGACTCATCAGCTACAAGTCGGCCCCCGGTGGTGGTACAACGGATTATGCGGTGGAGATCTTTCACGATGCGATGGAAGACGGCAAGTATACCTGTTTTTTAAAGGAGGATACGTATCTGCCGATGATGTATATGCCGGATGCGATTCGTGCGACCATCGAGCTGATGGAGGCGCCGGCGCACAAGCTCACGGTGCGTACTTCCTATAATGTATCGGCGCTGAGCTTTTCTCCCAGGGAGATTGCGGCGGAGATAAAGAGGCATATGGCCGGATTTGCTATCAGCTATTCACCGGACTACCGGCAGAAGATCGCGGACAGCTGGCCGCAAAGCATCGATGACAGTGTAGCACGGGCTGACTGGGGATGGAAGCCGGAGTATGATCTGACGAGAATGACGAAGGAGATGCTGGAGAATCTGCAGTAATCCTGTCAGGCTTATTGACGAGCCGGTGCTTTGGCGAGGTTGGTGATGAAAGACTTTGACGGACGGGACAATGAAAAACTTTGGCGGGGCCGGCGAGCCGGGCGTCTGAGCAATCTACTGGTTCAGTAGACTTTTGACGGGCCGGGGATTTTTCTTTAAATTGCGCCAAAACGAACAAACGGGCCTTTGGTTCGTTGTAATTCAAACGGCGGCATGTTTATGGTACGTACTTACACTCTGATGTTTTTCCTTTTTTTATTGAGCATGAACTTTTGCGTACAGGCGGGGCCGGCGGGAGCCGGGAGCGCGCTGGCGGGGCCAGGGTTGCGCAATGGAGAATGGCGGGTGGTGCTGGAGCGGAAGGATGGGCATTCCATTGTTTTCAATTTCGAGTCGAAGGATAGTGCGGGAAAGAAGATATTATATATCCGCAATGCGGGAGAGCGTCTGCTGGTGGATGATATCAGATACCAGGGCGATTCGGTGCTGATAAAGCTGCCTTTTTTCGAATCGCAGCTGCGCGCTGTGGTCCTGGGCAATGGCGATCTGCAGGGAGTGTGGTTAAAGCGTGGTGCGGATAGATACCAGGAGATGCCGTTCAAGGCTTTTTATAATAATCCCGTGCGCTTCCCCGCAGGAGGGAGGGCGCCGAAGGGAGTGGCGGGCCGGTGGAAGGCGGTGTTCCATGGCGCCCGTGGTGGTGACAGCTCTTTGCGGGTGGGTGAGTTTGCGCAGGCGGGGGATAGGGTGACGGGTACATTCCTGGATCCTACGGGAGATTACCGTTACCTGGAGGGGATTATGGATGGAGATTCACTACGACTGTCCTGTTTTGATGGCGGACATGCTTATTATTTTACCGCCCGGCTGGAGGGGAATGACCGTTTGACGGGGGGACAGTATTTTTCGGGCGCGGCGGGTTATGAGACCTGGACGGCGGTACGGGATGAAGCTGCGGCGCTGCCGGATGAATTTACATTGACGACCTGGAATAAGAATGCGGGGCCTTTGCATTTCACCTTTAAGGACATCGATGGCAAGCCGGTGTCCCTGTCGGACAAACGATTTGCAGGGAAGGTGGTGCTGATACAGATCATGGGGTCCTGGTGTCCTAACTGTATGGATGAAACGAGATTCCTCAGCGACTTCTATAACGAATACCATTCAAAGGGCGTGGAGATCATCGGGCTTGCATATGAACGCAGCACGGATTTTGCGCGCAGCCAGGCCAGTCTCCGGAGCTTCCAACGTAGGTTCCAGGTGAAATATCCCATGCTGATCACGGGGGTAGCGGTGGGTGATCCGGACCGGGCTGCCAAGACGCTGCCGGCACTGGATAAGATCGTCGGCTTCCCTACTACTATTTTTCTGGATAAATCGAAAAAGATCTACCGAATACATACGGGTTTTAACGGTCCGGGGACAGGGGCTCACTACGAAGAGCAGAAAAAAGAGATCTACCGGACGGTGGATGAGCTGCTGGGGGGCCAGGCCGCCGGGGCACGGCGTTAGACCTGAGTCGCCGGAGGCGGCTCGTCCGAAGGACAGACATTAGCTTCCCAGATACTTTTGACTCTTTGCAAAATCGGAGCGGATATTGGGTGTAAGGTGTTTTGCCCAGGCCGGGTCCTTTTCTCCTCTCAGGCGTGCGAAGAGCGCGAGGGCATAACCCCATTCGCGTTGTAAAACATATCCTTTTTTGGCGCCATAAAAAGAAGCGTTGGAAGTGAATACGCCAAGGCCGAACATCATGGCGGTGAGGTCAGCCAGCTGATGGCTGTCTTCGGGCTGTGAGCTTTCCATGAGACGCATGTGCGCTATTTCATGAGCGATGTAGGCCACGAGCCGTTCAGGGTCCGACAGCTTTTTTTCTTCCAGTCCGATGTGCAGCTTCCCATCCTCGGCCCGGCCGCGGTAAGCGAGGTCGGTGTTGTCGGCGTTGTCGATGTCGTCGTAACTGCCAAGATAGAATTTACCCCCGTCCATGGCTGAGCCGGTGGTGAGAGACCTGGTGACATCGGTGAAAATATCCAGCGTAATGCTATCCGGATCGACCTCCATCTGGCCGGCAAGGATGTGTAATGTATCCCAGGCGGGCTGTGTCCCCCCGTCATAGCGAATGGGGAAGTCGGAGTAATGTGGAGTCAGTATTTTTTTATGCTTTATTTTTTCTTCTCCAAAAAGTCTGATAAGGAGCGGGAAGGCTGTATCTATCCATTTTTGGCTCGCATCCGGAATGGGGCATTTGCGAGGGGAGCTTTTGCCGAAGAGGCCTAACATATGATAAGGTTTTGTGAGAATAAAGATAGTAAAAAGGTTCGCTAAGAATAGCGCTGCCACCTGTATAATGTCTGTCCATGGGACAACGAGCCTCCGGCCCACCTGTCATATTAAGTTCCTGAATTGATACCTGGGCTAACCTTTTTCTTCCAGATATGCCTGACTTTTGGCAAAGTCGGAGCGGACCTTGGGTGTAAGATGTTTTGCCCAGGCGGGGTCTTTTTCTTCTCTCAGCTGGGCGAGGAGGGCGAGGGCGTAGCCCCATTCGCGCGGTTTGAGGTAGCCTATACGTTCATAACCCCAGGTAGTTGCGGTTTGCGTTTCACGATAAGATACATTGGCATTGAAAATCCCTAATCCAAGCACAACGGTGCACAGGTCTGCCAGCCGCTTGCCTTCTTCGGGTTGAGGGTGCTCGATGAGCAGGATGCGTGCAAGGTCATGGGCCAGCCATGCGACGAGTCCCTGAGGATCTGTCAGCATTTTTTTCTCCAGTCCTATGTGGTACTTACCGTCGATGGCTTTTTGAGGGATATCCTTTTCCGAAGGGGTATTGTCTGTAAGGCCGCAAACGACCCTTGTTCTTTCGCCTTTATAGATATCCAGCGCGATGCAGTTGGAAGATATGCCCATCCGGGCGGCGAGGATTTGTAATGTATCCCATGCGGAAGTATCGCTGCCGTCGTATCGTACGGGGAAGTCGGTATGGTTTGGGACGAGTATTTTTTTATTTCTTATTTCCTCCTCTCCAAAACGTTGTACCAGGAATGGGAATTTCTTTTCCAGCCAGGTATGACTGAATGCCGTAACGGGGCATTGTCGGGAAGACCTTTTGGTGAACTGGACTAGCATGTAGCAGCATTTGGTTTATTAGGATATTCTAATATATGACTAATCCTTCGTAAAAATGGATTTGGGGCAGGCTTTTTTTCGGAGGAGGGGCGGGCTATGAACAAGTTGGGGATTTCTTTGACGGGGCGGGAAGCCGGGCGGAAGGGAGACATTACCGGAGTTTCAGTAAATTGCAGCCATGAAAGCCTACCTGGATTTATTGCAGCATATTCTCGATACGGGCGTATCCAAGACGGACAGGACGGGTACGGGTACGCTGAGCTGTTTTGGCTACCAGATGCGTTTTGATCTTTCGAAAGGATTTCCGCTGGTGACTACCAAGAAGCTTCATTTGAAGAGCATCCTATACGAACTGCTTTGGTTCCTGCGCGGGGATACGAATACCGCCTATCTGAAGGAGCATGGGGTAAGCATATGGGATGAGTGGGCGGATGCCAATGGCGATCTGGGACCGGTGTATGGCAAGCAGTGGCGGAGCTGGGAAGGGGCAGACGGACAGACGGTGGATCAGATCAGCCAGCTGATAGAACAGATAAAAAAGACGCCGGACAGCCGTCGTCTTATCGTGAGCGCCTGGAATGTGGCGGATCTGCCCAGAATGGCGCTGATGCCCTGTCATACCATCTTTCAATTTTATGTGGCAGAGGGGAAGCTAAGCTGCCAGCTGTATCAGCGTAGCGCCGACTCTTTTCTCGGAGTGCCTTTCAACATCGCCAGCTATGCGTTGCTGACCCTGATGATCGCGCAGGTGTGCGATCTGGAGCCGGGAGAATTCATACATACATTCGGGGACGTGCATCTCTATAACAATCACCTGGAGCAGGCGAAGCTGCAGCTGAGCAGGGAGCCGTATCCCTTGCCGGTGATGAAGCTGAACCCGGCTGTCAAAGATATTTTCCAATTCCAATTTGAGGATTTCACCCTGGAAAATTACCAGAGCCATCCTGCCATCAAGGCGCCGGTGGCGGTGTAAATATCTTCCTATGATCATAAGCTTAATCGCCGCGGCCAGTACGAACAATGTCATCGGAAAAGATAACAAGCTGCTCTGGCATTTGCCGAACGATATGAAATTCTTCCGGAATACTACCTGGGGCATGCCGGTGGTGATGGGGAGAAAGACCTATGATGCGCTGGCGGGTGAGCCGCTGCCTGGCCGATTCAACTTTGTCATCACCCGGAACGGGGACTGGGACCCCCGTTCTGAGAAAGTAAAAGTGGTGAACAGCCTGGAGAGCGCCATCGAAGGGGCGCGGGAGACGGACTGTAAGGAGGTATTTGTCATTGGAGGAGGCGAAATATATAAGCAATCCATGTCCATTGCCCATAAGATCTATCTTACAAGAGTGCATACGGTAGTGGAGGGCGATGCCTTTTTCCCCGTCATCGACGAAGGGGTTTGGCAGCTGACGAGCAACCTGGACTTCCCGGCCGATGAAAAACATGCTTATGCATACAGCTTCCAGGTATGGGAGCGGAAAAAAAGAGTTTGATGTATTCCCGCCTGCAGATAGCCCGGAAATATATTCGTTATTATCTCACTGCTAAAAATGGAAAGGGGCATGGGGTCCATTCTCCTTTTGTCTATGACTTCATCCGAAATGTGTTGAATGACAGGCGCCGGCCTGCCGTTTGGGGCCGGATAGAATCGCTGCGTGCGCGGCTGTTGAAAGATGACACATGGCTGGAGGTGGAGGATATGGGCGCGGGGTCGTCGGTGGCAAAGGGGCGTCGTCGCCAGGTGAAGGAGATCGCGCGGCATGCGGCAAAGCCCGCGAAGCTGGGGCAGCTGCTCTTCCGTATCGCCGATTATTATCAGTGTCGGCGGATCGTGGAATTGGGAACTTCCCTGGGGATTTCGACAGCTTATCTGGCGAGTGGGGGAAAGGCAGCCATTGCAGGGGGTGAGAAACGTGGGACGGACTGGACGGAGAGGGGAGAGGCTATTGCAGGGTGTGAGAAACCTGGGCCGGACTGGACGGAGAGGGGAGAGGCTATTGCAGGGAGTGGGAAATCTGGGCCGGATTGGACAGAAAGGGGAGAGGCTATTGCAGGAAGTGAGAAACGTGGGCCGGACCGGACAGAGAGGGGCAAGACCATTGCAGGAGGAGGGAAACATATGCCGGACCGGATCGGGACCGGGGCGATTGGACCAGGACAGACAGATGATGGGGCGATGAGAGACCCACAGGGCCAGGCGGGGGCGACTCTGCCTGCCAGCGTACAAGTATGGACGATAGAAGGGGCGGCCGAGATAGCGGCGGTGGCTATCCGAAATTTCCAGGAGCTGGACATTGTGGGTGTGGAGCTTGTTGTAGGTAATTTTGATGAGAAGCTAAACGAGGTGTTGGATTGCGCAAGAACTGTGGATTTGGTTTTTATCGATGGCAATCACCGGCTGGAGCCCACGTTGCGCTATTTCCGTCAGATCATGGAGCGATGTGCGCCTGGGGCGATACTCATCTTTGACGATGTGCATTGGAGTGAAGAAATGGAAAAGGCCTGGGAGGAGATACAGCGTGATCCGCGGGTATATATGACCATCGACCTTTTTTTTATCGGTCTGGTAGTTATAAGGGAAGAGTTCAAGGTAAAGCAGCATTTTACCATACGGTTTTGACGGGTAGGAGATTTTGTGTAACTTATGACCTATGATCGTAGGCGTACTGAAGGAACCGGCATTTGAATCAAGAGTTTCGTTATTGGCAGAAGCTGTGTCAGCCCTGGTAAAAAAGAAGATCGAGGTTTGGGTGGAGGCGGGAGCTGGCGTAAGCGCCTATTGCGGAGATGATGATTACAGGAAGGCGGGAGCGAGCATCCGAAGCCGTGAAGAAGTGCTCGGGGGTGCGGACATACTTCTCTCCCTACACTACGACGACATCTCCGGCACGTTAGAGCATAAGGTCCTCATCGGTGTCTATCAACCATTGTACAATCGCGCGCATTTGCCCGTATGGGCCAAACAGCATATAACCAGCTTCAGCCTGGATATGCTGCCTCGTACGACCCGTGCGCAAAGCATGGATGTATTGAGCTCGCAGGCGAATATTGCCGGCTATAAGGCGATCCTTCTGGCAGCAGGTTTGTCTCCCCATTATTTTCCCATGATGATGACGGCGGCGGGAAGCATTGCGCCTGCCAGGGTCCTGATATTAGGCGCCGGTGTTGCGGGGCTGCAGGCTATTGCCACGGCCCGGCGGCTGGGGGCTGTCGTGGAGGCTTTTGATACCCGGCCTGCGGTGAAGGAGGAGGTGATGAGCCTGGGTGCGAAGTTCATAGAGGTGGAAGGGGCTGCGGACGCATCGAAGGCGGGCGGCTATGCGGTGGAGCAATCGGAGGAGTTCCAGCAAAGACAGAAACAGAAGATCGCCGAAAGTATTGGCAGGGCGGATATTGTCGTTACGACGGCGCAGATACCGGGCAGGCGGGCCCCTCTGCTGGTGACGAGCGCTATGATAGAGGGCATGCGGAAAGGGTCTGTCATCATCGACCTGGCTGCCGCCACGGGAGGGAACACGGAGGTGACGAAGAATAACGAAACGGTGTTCCATAAAGGTGTGATCGTTGTCGGGAATTCGGCCCTGCCGGCTACGATGCCGTATGACGCCAGCAAGCTATATGGAAAGAATGTGTCGAACTTCCTGCAATTGATCGTTGGCAAGGAAGGCGAGCTGAACCTGAATTTCGGAGATGATCTGGTAAAGGGCTGTTGTATTACCCACAATGGGGAGGTAGTCCATGAAAGATTAAAAGAGATCGTAAAAAATCAATGATATGCAGAGTATTTTGAACTGGATCGGGATGCATCAGCAGATGATCTATATCGTGATCCTCATGATCTTTTTGGGTATCGAGGTGATCGGCCGGGTGCCGGCGGTGCTGCATACGCCGCTGATGAGCGGAGCCAATGCCATTCACGGGGTGGTGATCATCGGAGCCATCATTGTCATGGGCAAGGCGGACTCCCACAATTATGTGGCCCTTGGATTGGGGTTTCTGGCGGTGGTGCTGGGTACCCTGAATGTAGTGGGCGGATTTGTGGTGACGGACAGGATGCTGGAAATGTTTAAGAAACGGCGTTAAAATATTATTATGGGAAGTGTGCTCACCGTCTGTTATCTTATAGCCTCTGTGACATTTATTCTGGGGCTGAAGATGTTGTCGAATCCGGCCACTGCCAGGAGAGGAAATCTTATTGCGGCGGGTGGAATGACGCTGGCAATCATCGGTACTATTTTTCTCTACGAGGATGGCGGGGAGCGTTTGCATAATTACGGATGGATCTTTGCGGGTATTGTCATTGGAGGGATAGCGGGGACATTTGCGGCCCGGAAGGTGCAGATGACGGCCATGCCGGAGATGGTGAGTCTTTTTAACGGGATGGGAGGGGCCTGTGCGGCGTTGATATCGATGTCGGAATTCGGAAGGATCAGCCATAAAATGGGGCTGGCCCCGACTGTTACGGAGGGATGGCATGTAGTGTTCTATCCTCCGATGGTGGGAGAATTACTTATCATTTTATTGGGATTGATCATCGGGAGCATTTCTTTTGCGGGGAGCGTCATTGCATGGGGCAAGTTAAATGGCAGGATAAAAGATGTTGTGTTCAAAGGGCAGCATATTGTCAACCTGGGGCTGTTTTTGATTATTCTCCTACTGGCCGGATATGTTCTCGTTATAGCGGGAAGGAAGCCGGAAATAAATCCTACACATATACCGCTGCTGCTGAATGAACCTGTCACCAACACGTCGCGTGTTTTGTTTTATTTCGTCTTTGCTTTATCGATCCTGTACGGTGTATTTTTCGTGCTGCCTATTGGAGGTGCGGACATGCCGGTGGTCATCTCGCTGCTGAACTCTTTTACGGGGGTGGCGGCGGCCTGCGGTGGCTTCCTTTATGACAACAAGGCGATGCTTACGGGAGGGATACTGGTAGGTGCGGCGGGGACCTTGCTGACGATATTGATGTGCCGGGCGATGAACCGGAGCCTTTTGAATGTATTGATCGGCTCGTTCGGGGGTGCGACGGCGGCGGCTGCGGGTGGAGCGGCAGGTGGCAGGAAGGAGCAGGGCGCTTATAAAGAAATTTCCATCAGCGATGCGGCCATGGTCCTGAGCTATGCGCATAAGGTAATGATCGTGCCGGGCTATGGGCTGGCGGTGGCGCAGGCGCAGCATGCCTGTCATGAGCTGGAAAAGCTGCTGACGGAAAAAGGGGTGGAGGTGAAATATGCCATTCATCCTGTGGCGGGCCGGATGCCGGGGCATATGAATGTGCTGCTGGCCGAGGCGGATGTAAGCTATGATAATCTTTTGGAAATGGAGCAGGCCAATGAGCAATTTCCTTCAACAGATGTGGTGGTGGTGCTGGGAGCGAATGATGTCGTCAATCCTGCCGCCAGGACAGATCCTTCTTCTCCCATCTATGGGATGCCGATACTGGACGTAGAGGCGGCCAAGACCTGTATTGTCAATAAGCGTAGTATGAAACCAGGTTATGCAGGCATCGAGAATGAACTTTTCTTCCGTCCCAGGACTTCGATGTTATTCGGGGATGCCAAGAAGGTGCTGCAGGACCTGATCTCGGAGATCAAGCGTATATAACTTACATGCAGAAAAGAAAATTTACGACGCCCGCCTGGTGGATGCTGGTTATGGGGATTGTCGCGTGCACCATATCGATCGGGATACTTTATTTTTTGACGTCGAAAGGCTACCCGATGAACTGGTTAACGAGACTGAGCCTGTTCTATCTGCCGGTGATCATGTTTGTGGAGGCGGTGATGTACTGGACCATACGGAAGCGGATCATTCATCGCAGGGATGCGTGGAATCATCTGATCTTATTCACGGGCGCTTATGTCTTTAATTTTGTGTTGCGGGCGTTGGTGACGGCCATTTTTATCCTGCATTCACCTGTTGTGATGCGGAGAGCTTCCTTTATACGTCTGTCCAATTATGGACAGATGGGGCTGTTCTGGGGGCTGGTCATCGTAGCGCATATCTTTTTTGCCCGGGTGCTTATAAAGGCATTTGCCAAACCGCCGGTGGAGGAGGTGGTGGAGAGTGGGAACTTGCTGGATGATGTGTTGGATTGAATAAACAACAAGCTATTTTATTTATGAAAATCGGACTAGCTCGATGTCTTTTAACCGTTAGATTCCTTATTTGGTTCCCTATTGCATTCTATGGCTTACCGTCCACGGCCCAGGTTGACACATCCTATATCAAGGAAGTGAACACCTATATAAAAATGGTTGATTCACTTGCTCATGCGGGTAAACTGGAAACAGGCATTAGTGAAGGTACAATCACACGAACTGCGGCCAGAATTATATATAATATAAAACAGAGCAAAAATGATACGACTTGGGATTCAAAAGTGATCGGAGGGTTTTCAATCGAGCCTACGTTTAAAGGAGATACCGTTTTTAAAATCCTGTATCATGACAATGCAGACAACAATATCTACGAGACATATTATTTCATGGACAAACAATTAGTTTGTTCAATGGTCAGATTGGAGGCAGATGGCATAGGAACAGTGCTTTACAGCGGGGCAGAATACTACAAGAATGGCAAGATCGTTTATGTCAAATCTCCTAACTCTGCTGCTCCAGATCGTTATCGAGCGAGGGTTTCATTCTCATGGAGGGAATCAGGGATTAGATATTATGAACAATTTGGGAGAGGTTTTAATTGACCAAAAAGTTAGAAGGAAAGATTGCCAACCGGATTGCACGTAAGCAATTCTCCGTTTTGCTACGCGAGGATTTCGACGATCTGGGAGGCTATGACCAGGTCGGAAGAGCTTTGCTGACCCTTACCAAAAAGGGCAAATTGGTCAAGATCGGTTATGGGCTGTACGCCAAAGCCAAAGTATCTTCTTTGACCGGTGATACGGTACCCATAGAGCCATTGCCCGCTTTGGCCCAAAAAGCATTGGATCGCCTGGGCGCGGAACCCGGCCCCTCCCGAGCATCGATCGACTACCAGCAGGGGCGCTCGACGCAGGTACCGACTGGTCGACTGATCAGTGTAAATAAACGTATCAGCCGCAAGATCGGTGACCCTGTTGAAAATGCCGCGGATAAGCTCAGTGCACTGCTTTGGCGTGTACCAGACCGTACCCGTGTGCCCCAAGACGATGATCCAGATCTTACCCGCCATCTCCATGACCTGGCGGCTCTGCAACCTTACGAGGCGGCCCACGCTGCGTTCCGCCACCTGGCGATTGAAATGATCCGGCAGGACGATGACCGCTGCGCCCGAACCATGGGATTACCCTTGGAAGAGAAGGCCCGGGTGCTGTTAAGCATCCTGGACACCGATGGAGAATATCGATCTGAATATACCCGGTTTGTTCAGCGCATATCCTATGCCATTGGCGCAGTTCCAACCTATGACCAAGCGACGGCTAAGTTGAGGATATTGATTGATCTGCTGCTATAAATACTGTCTGGCGAAAACTTGTTTGTAAATTTGCATCACTACTTATAAAAAATATAATTATTGCATTCTTCACTTCCTAAGGAGTTTATCTCTTCCATTGAAGGCGTCAAAGGGTTTGATCCAGCTGCATTCGAGGCGGTGCATGCATCGGGCGGGCAGGTAGTGTCGGTGCGGGTGAACCCTGCGAAATGGCCGGGACCTGCCGGGGTGAGGGAAAGTGTTGTCGGGGGCGGGCCTGCCGACGAGCGGGAAACTGGGATGATATGGCCGGGGGGTGAGGCGGCGGGTGTGCGAATGGAAAAAGTGCCCTGGTCCTCATGGGGCTATTATTTAAGCGAACGCCCTTCTTTTACATTCGACCCTTTGCTGCATGCGGGGGGCTATTATGTGCAGGAGGCGTCGAGCATGGTTCTCGAGCAGGCGTTGCGGCAGACGGTGGATCTGTCCCGTCCGCTGCGGGTGTTGGATCTGTGCGCCGCGCCAGGGGGGAAATCGACGCTGGTGCAATCTCTTTTGACGGAGGACAGCCTGCTTGTGAGCAATGAGGTCATACGAAGCAGAGCGGGGATATTACAGGAGAACATCATAAAATGGGGAGCAGCAGGCGCCGTGGTGACGAACAATGATCCCCGTGAGCTGGGGAGGATGGAAAATTATTTTGACGTGGTGGTCGTAGATGCGCCTTGCAGCGGGAGCGGTCTCTTTCGGCGTGAGCCGGACGCTATCGGAGAGTGGAGCCCGGAGAATGTGCAGCTGTGTCATCAGCGTCAGCAGCGGATACTGGCGGATATCTGGCCTGCCCTTCGCAAGGATGGGATATTGATCTACTCTACCTGTTCCTATTCGGTGGAGGAAGATGAGGAGATACTGGATTGGATAATGGATGCGCTGCAGGCAAGCAGCTGCCGGCTGGTGACGGACCCGGCGTGGAATATCGTGGAGTCGCAAGGTAAGAGAGGGGGGTATGGTTACCGGTGTTATCCCGACAAGCTGAGAGGAGAAGGTTTTTTTATAGCCGCTGTACAAAAAAATGAGGGAGATACGTTCTCCTATCCCAGGCAGAAGAAACAGGGGCTGGAAAAATTGTCCCGAAGCCAGGCGGAGGAGCTGCGGCCATGGATCGGGGACGGCAGGGAGCTCTTCTTTTTCCGGCATGAAGGGTTTGTCCATGCGGTGCCGGCGAGGATTGCGGAGGATATCGCCTATCTGCAGTCTTTTTGTTATCTGAAGAAAGCCGGGGTTCTGATGGGGCAGCAGGGCGGGAAGGATTTCATACCTGAACACGAGCTGGCGTTGAGCGTGATAGCCGGGCGGCAGCTTCCGGCGCTGGAGCTGTCAAGGGACGAGGCGATCGAATACCTGCGTAAGGAGGAGATCCGTACCGAGCAGGGGAGGAGGGGCTGGGCGTTGGTGCGATACCAGGGGCAAAACCTTGGATGGGTAAAAATTTTGCCCAACCGGGTCAATAATTATTATCCAAAAGAGTGGAGGATACTCAAGAGGATGCCCTGAGCGGGGGGCGGAGCGAGGTTCTCACCGGAGGATAAATTGACGCTGATCCGGAGGGGAGAACCAAGTTGGACCGCGGGTCCAACGGCCGAAGGCCAGACATTAAAGGGTTTCTCTCCGCAGGATAAATTCAGGATGATCCGAAGGAGAGAACAGGTTGGACCACGGGTCCAACGGCCGAAGGCCAGACATTAGCGAGGTTCTCACCGGAGGATAAATTGACGCTGATCCGGAGGGGAGAACCTATATTTGTGTGTTTTAAAACTTTTTCTATGTCCTTAAAAGTTGTTGTAGTTGCGCTGATCAGCTTGTTATTCATAAAAACTGTCCGATCCCAATCCGATGAGCTGTTGATCGAGGGTCAGACGGGGAATTTACACCTACAACATACGGTAGTCGCAAAGGAGAACTGGTATAGCATCGGCAGGCTCTACAATCTCAGTCCCAAAGAGCTGGCTCCTTACAATAAACTCGACATGGCCAAGCCGCTGTCCATCGGACAGGAAGTGAAGATCCCGTTGACGGCTGTCAATTTTTCCCAAAATGGGGTAAAGGCTGCGGGAGAGACCCTGGTGCCGCTGTATCATATTGTCCAGGAAAAAGAATGGTTGTATCGTATTAGCGTCAATCATAATAAGGTGCCTATTGCCAACCTGGAAAAATGGAATAACATCAATAAAGACCAGGTAAGGGCGGGCATGCATCTGATCGTGGGATATTTAAAGGTGAAGACGGCGTTATCGGCACTGGCTACAAAAAGCAGCGGACCTGCGGTGGCGGGAAAGCCCGGGGGAACGGGGACAGTAAAGACGGAAGGAACGACGTCGTCGGGTGTGGAGAGGACGACGGCAAAAACAGGTGGGGAGACATCGGCCGGGACGGAGGGTGAAAAGACAACAGGGAGTGACAAGACTGTAGCGGGGGATAAGAAAGGGGGGAGTGACAAGACGGTAGCGGGTAACAAGATTGGGGGGAATGAAAGGACTATCGGGAGTGAGAAAAATGCCGGAGGCGAAAAGACAACGGGGGACGGAAAGACTACTGGAAGTGAAAAGACCGTAAGGACCGAAAAAAATGCAGGGAGCGAAAAAACTGCGGGGAGCGAAAAAACTGCGGGGAGCGAAAGAACTGCAGGGACCGGCGGCGGCAAGGATACGATGACCCATGCGAAGGCTGGGAAGACCGGCGAGACGGAGGCCGTGAAGCCCTATGAAACGGGGAGCGCGAAGACAGAGGGAGGGACGACCGCTATGACCAGCAATGTGAAGCCTGTGTCTGCCGGCGGTAAATCCTTTGACGGAGGATTTTTCAAATACGACTACTCGGACGGAGGTAAATCCGCCTCGGGACTGGCGGGGATCTTTAAGAGTACCAGCGGCTGGCAGGATGGGAAATACTATGCCTTAATGAATAATGTCCCCGTGGGCACCATCGTGAAGATCACGGGCAGCACGACGGGTAAGACCGTCTATGCCAAGGTGCTGGGACAATTGCCGGATATGAAGGAAAGCGCGGGTCTCACCATTCGTATCAGCAATGCTGCTGCCAGTGAGCTGGGAGAAGGCGATGGTAAGTTTAATGTGGACGTTCGTTATTGAGACGTCAGGGACCGCCTGTTTTCAGACATTTTTGTTTATCTTAGTACGCGAATTCAAAACTGTAATCGCTGTCTAACGTGCGTCTCCCTTTTCCATATGAAGAAAAATCCCTGTTGGCACGGGTGTCCCAGGGCGATGAAGCAGCGTTTGGCATTCTCTTTCACAATTACCACAACAAGCTGGGTTCCTACATCTTAAAGCTCACCGAATCATTCCCATTAACAGAGGAGATCGTACAGGACGTCTTTCTTTCCATCTGGCAGCACCGGGCGACGCTGAAAGACATCCATAAATTCGAACCCTATCTGTTCGTCATCGCACGCAACCGGGCTTTCAACTGTCTGAAGCAAATGGCGAGGGAGCGGCTGCGGCAGGAGGAGTGGGCGAGCCAATTCCGGGATGAGCCGGATGTAGATGAATGTATCGGGGGCCGGGGTGGTTTTGAAACGCAGGGCCTGGCTGGTTACGAGACCCTCATCGACCAGGCTATCAGCCAGCTGCCTCCTCAGCAGAAAAAGGTCTATCAGCTACATAATCAGCAAAATATGGGGTATCCGGACATCGCCCTGCAGCTGGGGCTGTCGGCGACCACTGTCAAGAAGCATATGAGCCTGGCAGTGAGAAAGATCCGGGATTACGTCAGCTCGCATATGGATCCCGCAAGCATACTATTCCTCTGCTGTCTCCATTTTATTTTTTGAGCCGGTTTATCAGGTGACGGGCCCGGGAGGGGAACCGTTGAGCGGGCCTGATCGCGGAGGAGCCGCAGGTTTGGAGGTAGGGCCAAAAAAATTTTCCTTTCCATTACTCCGCTGGGCAGGTACTGTTGTCATAAGATGGGGGACCTACACATGTCAGACAAAAGACTACGCTACCTTTTTCACCGATGGTTTGATAAGACGGCCACGTCCGACGAGCGGGCCGAGCTGATGGCTTTGTTTGGAAGGACCGAAAATGAAGAGGAGACCCGCGCCTTGCTACAGGAGGCCTGGGATAAGCTGGAAGAGGAGAAGGTCTTTAGTGAAGAGCAGAGCCAGGCGATGTTGAATAAAATTTTGCGGTCTGAGGGGACAGAGGGTATTGTGCGGGACATTGGTGTGGATGGTGGAAGGGGAAGGCGAATGCGCAGATGGATGATGGCGGCGGCTGTTGTGCTGCTGCTGGGTGTGGGCGTGTGGTTACTTGCGGGACGACATGCTTCTTCCGGGATAGCTTCTTCACCTGCCATAAAAGAAATCAAGCCAATCGATGTGCCTGCACCAAATGGCAACAATGCTATCCTTACGCTGGCGGACGGATCTACAGTGGTGCTGGACAGCGTAAAGAACGGGGAACTGGCGCGGCAGGGGGATGCGCAGGTGTCCAAGGCGAATGCGGGACGGCTTGTTTATCATGCGCTGCCGGGAGGGGACGCGGGGAATGCCGGAACTACCGGGGCCGCAGGCCTACCGCAAAAGATGGTATACAATACGGTGTCCACCCGGAGGGGCGGACAATTTCAAATCGTACTGCCGGATGGCAGCAAGGTATGGTTGAATACGGTGAGCTCTTTGCGATTTCCTACAGCCTTCATGGGTACCGAGCGGGTGGTGGAGCTAAAGGGGGAGGCTTATTTTGAGGTGGCGAAGAATGCGGCTCAGCCTTTTGTAGTGCATGTGAGCACGGCAGAGGACAAGGGGATGGATATTCGCGTGCTGGGGACGCAGTTCAACGTAATGGCCTATGATAACGAGGCGGAGATCCGAACGACCTTGCTGGAAGGGGCGGTAAAAGTGATGAAGGGAGATAAGAGCAGGGTATTAGCGCCGGGTGAGCAGGCGAAGGTGGATAAACAAGGTGGATTGACGTTAGATGCCAAGGCGGATGTGGACCTGGCAATGGCCTGGAAGAATGGATTTACTTCTTTCAAAAGCGCGGATATCCGGAGCATCATGCGCCAGGTGGAAAGATGGTATGATATAGATGTAGTATACGAAGGGAATGTGCCGGAGCGGACCTTTAGCGGCGGTATTTCCAGGGATGCCAATCTTTCAGAATTAATACGGCTGCTGGAGGTGAGTAAAATCCATTTTAAAATAGAAGGAAGAAAATTGACGGTTACACCGTAGCCGTGAGCGCTAAAGACTGAGGCCTTCGTCGGGGAACTTCGCAGACCTGCTTCGTCACGGTCTGTCTCGTTCGTACCCTTCGTCCCTCGGGTACTTCGAAAGCTCCTCCTCGGTCGGAACCTTCGGTTCTGGACGAGCCCATTGGGGGCTCTGGCACTTAGTGTAATATGGTTGCCCAATAAAAAACCGGAAGTGTTCGCAGCACTCCCGGCAGACAGCTTGGGTAAACTTTTATATACAATCGGGAGACTGTTTTATTGTTTAACCTAAACTAAAGCAAAGTTATGTTTTTGAAAGTTCTTTTCAAACTCCTGCTTCGCAGGCGGGAGCTATTACCTGGCCGGGCTATCGATCCTTCGTCCGGACATTTAACCAAAACGCTGTTGATAATGAGACTCACAGCCATTTTTGTACTTGCGGCCTGTCTACAGGCAAACGCCAGGGGCTACGGTCAGACGATCAGCCTGAGCGACACGAACACTTCCCTATTAAAGGTCTTTAAACAAATCAAAAAACAAAGCGGCTACGAATTCTTCTACGAGGACAAGCTCATGGAGAAGGCCAAACTGGTGAGCATTCATGTGCAGAACGCTCCATTGGAGCAGGTGCTGGGTCTTCTCTTCAAGGACCAGGCGCTGAGCTATGAGATCATCGGTAAGACGGTAGCCATCCGGGAAAAAGAAATGGTGGCCGTACCCCAACCACTGCCTCCTCCACCGATGGAGGTACATGGCCGGGTGCTGAATGAGAAGGGCGAGCCTGTAGCGGGCGCCACGGTGGGGCTGAAGGGCACAAAGAAAGCCGTTGTAACCAATGACAATGGAGAATTCGCTATCCAGGCAGATAAGGGGCAGGTGCTGGTGATCTCCTTCGTGGGCTATGGGACAAGGGAAGTCGTAGTCAATGAGAACAATGCCAGCAATCTTTCCATCAGTCTGAAGATAGCCAACCAGGTGATCAACGAGGTGGTGGTGACTGCCCTGGGCGTGAAGAAAGAAAGGAAGGCGCTGGGATATTCCGTGACGGAGGTAAAGGGCGAAGAGCTGACGCAGGCAAGGGAGGTAAACGTGCTCAATTCCCTGGAAGGCAAGGTAGCGGGGTTGAATGTGAGCTCTGTGGCGGGTGGCCCGGGCGCTTCTTCCAACGTGATCATCCGGGGCGTATCCAGCCTGTCGCAAACCAACCAGCCTTTGTACGTGATCAATGGCGTGCCGGTGGAGAACCAGCCGAACAGTAACGTGGGATCACAATATGACAATATGCCGGACCTGGGAGACGCCATCGGCAATATCAACCCTGATGATATCGAGTCCATCTCCGTATTGAAGGGCGCCGCGGCTACGGCCCTGTATGGATATCGCGGCAAGGCGGGCGTCATCCTCATTACGACCAAGAGCGCGAAGAACAACAGCATCGAGGTCAATTCCAATTATGTGGCGGAGCATGTGGTCAATCCCACGGACTGGCAGTATGTATACGGGCAGGGGGGCAATAATACAAAACCGAACAATCAAACAACCGCATTTGACAACGGACAGTATAGCTATGGCGACAAGCTGGATGGATCGCAGGTGATGCAATTCGACGGAGTGGCACGGCCTTATATCGCGCAGAAGAACAATCTGAACAGATTCTATCGTACAGGCGGGACCTTTACCAATACCATGGCCCTGAACAGGGTTTTCGAGGGCGGCTCGGTGCGGCTGGCGGCGAGCGATCTTACCAATCAGTCGATCGTACCCAATTCGGGTCTGAACCGGCAAACTTTTAACCTGGCGGCGACCTTTAGCCCCTACAAGCATCTGACCATCGATGCAAGGGCGGATTATATACTGGAGCAGGCTAAAAACCGGCCTTTCCTGTCGGATGGTCCGGGGAACTCCAATTTCAATATTATGTTCCTGCCGACGAGCCTGGACGTGAATACGCTGAAAAAAGCCACCAATCCGGACGGCTCTGAATTCTCCTATTCGAACAATGCCTATGCCACCAATCCCTGGTTCGCGGCAGAGAAGTTTATCAACAACACCAACCGGGACAGGCTGATATCTTCCATCAATGCACGGTATACATTTGACAATGGGCTCTTTTTACAGGGGCGCGTTGGCAGAGACGCCTATACTGACAGATACTTTGCCGTTGTTCCCACAGGGACCGCTTATCGTCCGCTGGGTTCCATCACGGATCAAAGCACCAGGTTCACGGATCTGAATGTGGATGGTCTCGCGGGCATTGCGATCAAGGCCAGCGCCGATCTTACCATCACACCCAATATCGGGGCCAGCTATCGCAGGACCAAGACGGATCAAACGGCCAATACGGGTTCGACGTTTGCCGTGCCGTTCGTTTATAATATCGGCAATGCCATCAACAAGTCGGTAGGGCTCACTCCTTCGGACCTGGAAGTACAGTCTGTATACGGGAATGTGGAGCTGGCATACGGAGGGTATCTGTATCTGAACGGTTCGTTGCGGAATGACTGGTTCTCTTCCCTGGCTACCTATGGCAAGTCCAACAAGCTGGATGTACTTTATCCTTCTGTCAGCGGCTCGTTCGTATTCTCGCAGATGCTGCACCAGCAGTGGCTGAACTTTGGAAAGATACGGGCGGGGTATGCGGAGGTCGGTCAGGCCACCAGCCCTTATCAGACGCTGCTGAGCTACGCATTGTACAGTCCCACGCTGAATGGCCGTCCGCTGGGTTCCATTTCGAATACGAGCGTACCGAACGACGCATTGCAGGCTTCGAAGGCTTCGGAAATTGAAATAGGTACGGAAATGAAGCTCTTTAACAGCCGGGTGTCGGTGGATGTGAGCTGGTATTTCAAGAAATCGCATAATGAGATCGTGTCGGCGCCGGCCAGCATTTCCTCCGGGTATACAGGGGCCGTGTTGAATGTCGGCGAGCTGCAAAACAAAGGAGTAGAAGCCCTGGTGTCCGTCATTCCTTTCAAGGGTAGGGAATTCAGTTGGACCAGCTCGGTGAATGGCGCGGTCAACAATAATAAGGTGGTGGCGCTGGCGGCGGGTCAGTCTTCCCTTTCCATAGGAACGTCACGGTCGGGGAATGGGTTTACACAAAACATCGTGGGATATG
>Ga0207667_10003453_pt1 | contig 19511 bp, 18 predicted proteins | sample KBSCornC52_FD_184301 | JGI IMG/M metagenome (GOLD analysis project Ga0207667, IMG submission 184301) | Corn rhizosphere microbial communities from Kellogg Biological Station, Michigan, USA - KBS Corn C5-2 (SPAdes) (version 2) | ecosystem: Host-associated > Plants > Roots > Rhizosphere > Soil ...
GCAGGAGGGGGTCAGCCCGCCGGCTTCGACGTGGGGTCGGCGACCAGGTCGGTCACCGGGTCCCCACGATACAGCGCCTCGAACACGTCGAGCGTGTGGCCCATCGCGTGGTGCGCGACCACCTCGAGCGAGGCCTTCTTCATCTTGTCGAGGCGCGCGGGCGGGGCGGTGAGCACGTCGGTGAGCGCCGCCGCGAAGGCGTCGATGTCGCCCGGCTGGTAGAGGTGCCCGTTCTCGCCCTCGTGCACGAGGTGCGGCAGGGCCATGGCGTTGGCGGCGACGACCGGCAGGGCGGTCGCCATCGCCTCCATGGCCGCGATGCACTGCAGCTCGGCGCGCGACGGCATGGCGAACACCGTGCCACGCGTCAGCGTGGCACGCAGATCCTCGTCGCTGAGCTTGCCCAAGAAGTGGATGCGGTCGGTGATGCCCAGCGACGCCGCCAGTTCGCGCAGCTTCGCCTTCATCTCGCCGCCGCCCACGATGTCGACCTGCACGTCGAGCGCCGGGTCGATGCGCGCGGCGGCCTGCAGCAGCTCGTCGACGTGCTTCTCTTCATCCAGCCGGCCGACGTAGACGACGCGGTTGTCGGCGTGGCGGCCGAAGTTAGGGGTGTATGCGCTGGTGTCGATGCCGTTCGAGATCGCGATCACGCCCCGAAGGCCCGTCATCTTCTCGAAGTAGTCTGCCGAGTTCTGGGTCGGGCTGGTGACAACGTCGGCCATCCGGAAGATCCGCGCGGCCGCCTTCCACTGCACGCGCGCCAGCCAGTCGAGGGCGGGCTTGGGCAGGATCGTCACGTGCTGCAGCACGTTCTCGGGCATGGTGTGGTTGGTTCCGACCAGGCGGATCCCGCGCTTCTTCGCGACCGGGGCCAGCCCGCTGCCGGCGATGATGTGCGACTGGAAGTGCACGGCATCCGGATGGATGCTGTCGATGATCTTGCGCGAGTTCGCCTTGACCCGCCACGGCAGCATGAAGCGCAGCCACGGATGCGGCAGCCACCGCCAGCTGTAGATGCGGTGCACGGTCAGGGTCTGGCCGTCGTACACCTCGGGAAAGGTGCCGACGTGGTGGCGTTGAGCCGGAGCCATCACGTGCACGTCGTGTCCGCGGGCGGCGAGGCCGGCGCCGAGACGTTTGGCAAAGGTGGCAGAACCGTTCAAATCAGGGGCGAAGGTGTCGCCGCCGATCAGAATCCGCATCGGCTGCCGCGCTGGGGGCGCGTCGGTCACTCGGTGTCCTTCGGTTCGGGGCGCTGAGATCGTCTCGCGCGCAGGAGAGCTGCGTTCACACGCTACCTCAGGCCCGCCCCAACCTCGCAGCCTCTGCCTGCGCGGCGGCCACCTGGGCCGCCCGGGTTTTCGCGAGCTGGAAGACGCCGTAGACCGCGATGGCCGCCGCCGCGATCCAGACGAAGACGGTCCACAGCGGTGCATCCGCCGCTTCGCCGAGCACGATGACACCGATCGAGACGGCGACGAGCGGATCGACGACGGTGAGGCCCGCGATCACCAGGTCGGGCGATCCCACCGAGTATGCGGTCTGCACGAAGTAGGCGCCGAGCGCCGCGGCGGCGATCAGCGCCACCACGCATGCCACGGTCAGCCATTCGAAGGTGCCGCTGAGCAGCCGGCTGATAACCACCTTGGCCAGGGTCGCCACGAAGCCGTAGAGCACGCCGGCCGACAGGATGTAGAAGATCGCCGTGAACCGCTTGCGCAGCAAGCCGAACGCCACCCCGAGCAGCACGACGACGACGCCCATGATGATCAGGATGATGATCAGCTGCTTCTCTTGAATGAGCTGCTCTTTCGCGACGAAGGCCGCCACCGTCACGAAGATTCCGATGCCGACCACGCAGAAGGTGATGGCGCGGATCGCATCCCGGGTCAGCTTCACGTGCGAGACCCGGGCATTCACCACCGAGGTGATCACCAGGGCGACGACCCCGAGCGGCTGCACGACGATGATCGGCGCGAAGCCGAGGCTGGTGAGCTGGCACAGGATGGCCAGGCCGAGCAGCAGCGTGCCGAGCGCCCACCACGGGCTCCTGACCAGGCGCCAGAGCTGCGCGATGCTGAGGCCGGCCTTGTGGCCAGATCCGTGCCTCTCTTCGACGACGACGACGCCGCGGTGCTGGAACTGCGCGCCGAGGGCGAGAAAGAGGCCGCCGACCAGCGCGATCACGATCCCGACGGAGGTGATGCCGTGGAAGAACTGAGTCGTCACGATCAAGCTCAGGTCGGGAGGCACCCGTCGAATCTAGCCGCTGAGACGCCGATATCCTTGCCGAATGGCCGTACTCCCCATCCGCATCACGGGAGACCCCGTCCTCCACTCCCCCGCACTTCCTGTCGTCGATTTCGACGAGGCGCTGACGACGCTGGTCCGCGATATGGAGGACACCATGGCGGCGGCGCCCGGAGTCGGTCTCGCGGCCCCGCAGGTCGGGGTTCCGCTTCGGCTGTTCGTCTACAACTGGCGCGATGACGAGGGCACGCTGCACCGGGGAACGGCGATCAATCCCGAGCTCTGGATCAGCCCGCCGACGATCGACGAGCTCGACGAAGAGCACGAATCCGAGGGATGCCTCTCGCTCCCCGGGGAACGCTTCGCGCTGCGCCGCTCGGCCCTCGCGATGCTGAGGGCGACCGAGCTGGAGGGCACAGCATCCGAGGTCGTCGCCGAGGGCTGGCTCGCGCGCATCTTCCAGCACGAGTACGACCACTTGAATGGCGTGCTGTATGCGGACCGCCTGGTGTACCCCGAAGACCGTCTGATGGCTAAGGTGATCCGCAAGAGGAGTTGGGGTTCGCCCGGCCTCTCATGGACTCCAGGAATCGATCATCTCGAGGACTGAGCCCCGCCCCCACCGCCTACCCGAAAGGCGCGTCATGACACGAGTGCGAGCTGTTGCGCGCCTGCGCGCCGTGATCGCCGTGCTCGGGGTCGTTCTGCTCACCCTCTCGGCGGCCGGAGCCCTGGTGCTCGTGACCGCCCAGGTGGCGCACGCCACCGCGGTGGTCATCACCGGGCCGTCGGTCTCGACGGGGATCACCCAGAATCCGACGGTCTTCACCGGAACCGGAACGCCGGGCGACATCGTGACCCTGACGGGGACCCTGCTCACCTCTTCCCCCTGCGCGAGCGGCGTGACGGTCGACTCGGGCGGCAACTGGTCGTGCGACGCCGACTTCAGCGCGCCCGGCGGCGCCACCACGGTCACGGCCACTCAGACCGGCGACGGATCGACCGACAGCGGATCGTACGACGTCGCCTTCCCGCCGACGCCGCAGATCACCCTGACCTCCCCCGGGCGCTACGCGACCAACAACAGCAGCCCTGTTTTCTCGGGTACCGATGCGATCTCGCTCGGGACCGTCCACGGCACCCTGGTCTCCGGTTCCACCACCTACGACTGCTTCTACAACGTGATCTCAGGGCCGAGCTTCTCGTGCGTGGGATTCCCCGTGGTGCCGGAGGGCGACTACACCCTGCAGTTCACACAGAAGATCGGCGTCGCCACCTCGGTGCCGACCGCCCCCATCACGGTCCGGATCGACACGACCGGCCCGAATGCGGCGCCGCGGTTCCTCTCGCCATACGACAGCTCGGGCGCGAACGGCAACGTGCACACCACCGACCCGTCGATGCCGGTCTCGGGCACCTTCGTCGACGCCGGCGGCCCGGAGGCGTACGCCACGGTCCATGTCGAGGCCGACGTCGAGCCCGGCCCGACCTCGAACAACAACGGCGGCACTCCCAGCTACTGCGATGCCATCACGGATGCCTCGGGCAACTGGTCGTGCACGCCCCCGACCCCGATGACCTTCGGCGACTTCTACGGATTCACCGTCTACGGCGTGGATGAGGCGGGCAACACCGGCATCTCACCGGACCCCGAGTTCGGCGTGTACGTCGACGTTCCGCCACCGGTGCCGGAGCAGTCGACCCTGATACTGAACCAGCCGATCGTGGAGCTGATCGGAACCGGCGTCGCGGGTGGCAGCATCCACGGCGTGGTCAGCAATGGTCAGACCTGCGACGCGGTCGTGAACGCGGGCAGCTACGAGTGCGACGTCACGCTCTCGCCTGCCACCGACGGGTCGTACGCCGTCGACCTGACCCAGACCGTCGGCTCGGCGTCTTCGCTCACCAGCGCCCAGGTGACGGTCGTTCTCGACCAAACACCGCCGACCGGGTACCCCACCTTCTCCGGCCCCTGGGCAACGGGTTCGAGCCCGGCTCGCGCGGTGTCGACGAGTGATGCGGTGACCTTCTCAGGCACCGCAGAACCTCTCGCCCAAGTGACGGTGTACGTCGCGAACGACGCCGACGGCTACCCGGCCGACGTGGCGCCCATCACACCGGTGTGCGGTACCACCGCCGACAGTGAGGGCGCCTGGACCTGCCAATCCTCACCCGGTGAGGGAACGTCATACGGCATCTCGTACTCGGTGGGCGTGCAGCAGCACGACGAGGCGTACAACCCAGGGCCGGCCGCCGTCGCGACCTTCGAGCTCTACGTCGATGCGCCCCCGCAGACGCCGACGATCGTGACGCCCGCAGCCGATTCGGGGTCGGGCCTTCGCGCAGGCGACACCGTCACGTTCTCGGGCGCGACCGCCCCGGGAACCACGGTGAGGGTCTACGAGGGCGCCACCGTGCTGTGCCAGTCGTTCAGCTCGAGCGGCAGCTGGTCGTGTTCGGTGCCGACCCTGCCCGACGGCGTGCACACGGTTGCCGCCCTGGCGATCGACGGCCTCGGCGTCTCGTCCGGGGCGACGAGCCGCACGTTCACCGTGCTGCCCAAGGCCATCGGCAAGACCGCGCTCAGCTTCGTCATCGGGATCACCGACGCCGCAGGCAATCCGCTCGACGGCACGGATCTGACGCCCGGCGAGGTCATCTTCCTGTGGAGTTCCGGGCTGCCGGCCGGCAGCACGGTCTTCGCCGAATTGCACTCGACGCCGTATCCGCTGGGCAGTGCGGTCGTCGGCAGCGACGGCGTGTTCAAGCTGAAGACCAAGATCCCTCAGGATGTCGTGCCCGGCGACCACGAGTTCGCGGTCACCGTCACGCCGCAGGGCGACGTCGCGACCACGGTCGTCTCGCACACCTCGGTCGCCCCGCTGCCCGCGGCGCCCACCGACGGCGCGACGCCGCAGCCACTGGCCGGCGGCGGCCCGCCCATCGGCGCCCGCCCCGACGACGGATTCGACTCGCCGAGCACCTTCGCGTCGACCCTGCCGGCCTTCGGCAGCTTCCCGGTCACGCCGACCACCGTCGCGGTGACGGGCGGAATCGCCCTGGCCTTCCTGCTGCTCGTGGCGTTCCCCTCTGAACTGCTCGAAGACACCATCCGTGAGAACTACGACCGCGCATTCGGCTGGCTCACCCCGGTGCGGCGACGCATCGACCACCTGCGCGGACGTCTCGGACGGATGCTGCGCAACCCCTGGGCGGGCATCGCCCTCTCGGTGGTCGCCACCTCGGTGATCCTCGGATTCTCCGATCCGACATTCGGCTTCACGGGAGCGTCGGTGCGGCTGCTGATCGGCATGCTGATCTCGGTCGCGGTCATCAACATTGGCATCAACCTGCTCGTGCTCCGGGTGGCGAAGCAGGAGTACGGCGACGCCGGCTACATCCGGCCGATGCCGGCCGCCCTGCTCATCGTCGCCCTGTCGGTGCTTGTCTCGCGGCTCGCCGACATCTCGCCCGGGTTCCTGTTCGGGTTGGTGATGGGGGTGGCCTACGCCCGCGAGCTGAAGCTCGTGCAGGAGGCCAAGCTGGCGCTGCTGGGTGCTGCGTTCACGATCGCCGCCGGCATCCTGGCCTGGCTGGGATTCAGCGCGCTGCGCGCAGCGGGCGGATCGGGATTCTGGTACCAGCTGTCGCTCGAGACACTGGTGGCCATCACCCTGGAGGCCGTCGGCACGATGATCATCGCGATGCTGCCGCTCACCTTCCTCGACGGCAAGGTGATCTTCCGTTGGAACAAGTGGGCGTGGGCCGGCGTCTACCTGCTGACGGTGGTCGTGTTCGCCGTGATCGTCATGCCGATCTCGAACAACTGGGGAGTCATGACCGCGCCGATCTTCGGCTGGGGCACCCTGTTCGTCGTGTTCGCGATCGTGGCATTCGGCACCTGGGCGGTGTTCCGGTTCTTGCCGGGCCGCACGACGGCTACGACATCCAGCCCAGAAGGCGCAGAAGAGCCGCAACCGCAGCCGCAGCGATGACCACCACGATGAACGGCGCCCGCAGCACGAGCAGCAGAGCGGCCACCCCGAGGGCGGGAACGCGCGCGTCGATCGTCACCCCGCTGCCGTGCTGCAGCGTCTCGGTCGCGACCAGAGCGGCCAGCAAGGCGACGGTGAGCAGCGTGGCCACCCGCGAGGGCGTCGGCCGCTCGATGAACGACGGCGGCACCAGGTAGCCGAGCAGCTTGAGGGCGAGCACGGCCGCCGAGCTCAGCAGCACGATGTTCCAGATCGTCATGCGGATGCCCCGCCCGCCGGTCTGCGGCCCAGCCAGTTCGTGAGGCCGACGATCACGGCGACGAGGGCCGCGATCAGCACCGGGAGCCCGGCGGGCAACCACGGGATGAGCACGGCGGCGACCACCGCAGCCCCGGCAGCGACCGCGATCGGCTGGCGGGAGGTCAGGCGTGGCCAGAGCAGCCCGAGGAAGGCAGCGGCCGCGGCCGCGTCGAGCCCGAACATCCGCACATCGCCGATCAGATTGCCCAACAGCGAGCCCAGCAGCGTCGTGAGGTTCCAGCCGACGTAGATGACGGCCCCGGTCATCCAGAACCCGATGCGCTGGCCGCGCAGCGTCGGCTGCCCGGTCGAGACCGCGGTCGACTCGTCGATCGTCCAGTGACCGGCGAGCATCCGCCGCGCCCATCCCAGGGGCGTACGCGGGCCGCCGACGATCGGCGCCATCCGCATCGAGTAGAGCGAGTTGCGCACCCCGAGCAGGGCCGCCCCGGCGATGGCGGCCGGGCCGGCCGCGACACCGCCCGAGGCGAGCACGCCGATCACCGCGAACTGCGATCCGCCCGAGAACATGAACAGGCTGAGCACCTGGGTCTGCCAGATGTCGAGCCCGGATGCCACGGCCAGCGCCCCGAACGAGAGCCCGTACGCCGACACGGCCAGGCCGACCGCGAGGCTCGCCCGGACCGCCGCCGACCTCTCCGGATCCGCGGCTCGGGCCGGCTTACTGCTCGCCACGGTATGCCGCGGCTTCGCGCAGCGTCTCGAACAGGGCCTCGGGGTCGACGTCCTTGTAGAGCACCGCGTACGCGCCCGCCAGGGCGGCGGCCGGAACGTGGTCGTCGAGATCGACCGCCGTCACCAGCACGATCTGGGGCACCCGGCCGAGCTCGCGCACCTGGGCGTCGCCACGGATCCGCTCGGCGGCGACCAGCCCGTTGACGCGCGGCATCTGGATGTCCATGAGCACCACGTCGAGCCGCTCGCGCCGCGCGAGGGCGAGCGCCTGCGCGCCGTCGCCCGCCTGGCCGACCACCGCGAAATCGGGCTGCGAGCCGAGCAGCATGGCCCATCCCTCGCGCTGACTGCGCGAGTCGTCGACGATCGCGATGCGCAGCGCGACCGCCGGATCGGCCGGCTTCTTCGCGGCCCGCGGGCTCACGACGACCCCAGTTTCACCCCGTGCACGCCGTTGTGGTACTTCAGAGCCGGGAAGATCGCCGACACCGAGAAGCCCACGCCCGGCACGGTTCCGGCGTTGAACACACCGCTGAACAACTCGGTGCGTTCGCGCATCTCGGTGATCCCGCGCCCGGTCGGAGCCTGCGTGAGCGCCGCCAGGTCGTCGTCGGCGGAGTAGCTGCGCTGCTGCGCCTCCACATTCGGGTCGAGACCGTTGCGCACCGCCTCGGCCCGGATGCCGTCGTCGTCGACCAGCACCTCGAGGCCCTGGTCCGTCCACTTGAACGTCACGCGCGCGTTCGTGCCCTCGCCGCCGTGGGTGAGGGCGTTGCCCAATGCCTCCTGCAGGATGCGGTAGACCGCGAGCTCTGCGCCCTGCTTGAGGTCGAGCCGGGTTCCCGACTCCTCGAACTCCACTTCCAGTCCCGCGTCGCGCATGACCTTGAACAGCTCGCGGGCCGACGACAGGCTCGGCTGCGGGGCGGCGTCCGCTTCTCCTGCGCGCACCACGGTCATGACCCTGCGCAGGTCGGCCAGGGTGGAGCGGGCCGCCTCGGCGATCGCGGCGGCGCTGCGGGTGGCGACATCCGGATCCGTGGTCGCCGCGTAGCGCGCGCCGTCAGCCTGACTGATGATCACCGAGACCGAGTGAACAGCGAGCTCGTGCAATTCACGGATGATGCGCAGCCGCCCGGTCTGCTCGGCCAGCGACAGCTCGAGGTCGATGCGGTCGCGCTCGAGTTCGACCCGCTCGGCGGACGCCGCCCGCTCCGACCGGCGGGCGCGGCGCCAGAGCACGAGCAGCGCCAAGCCGGCGACGAGCAGCAGTGCGGCGACGATTCCCAGTGCGATGACCAGGACGATCGAGTTCTCCTGGATCCAGGCGTTCACGCGAAAAGTCTCCCCTTCGGGCCTGGTTTCGGCCCGAAGGAGAGACTACCGTTCCGCGTCGGTGCTACTTCTGCGGGCCGGTCGGGCCCATCGGCGGCTGCGGCGCGTTGGCGCGCAGCACCTCGAGACGGGCGCGGTACTCCTTCTCGTCGATGTCGCCCTGGGCGAAACGCTCGGCGAGCGTCGTCTCGGCCGCGCGGGCAGCCTGCTGACCGCCCCAGTCGCCGTGGCCGTGACCGTAGCCCCACGGGCCCATGCCGCCGGCCCATGCGCGACGGCGCCAGCGCGCGCCCCGCACGATGGCGATGATGATCGCCACGATGATCAGGAACCAGATCACGTGGCCGATGATGAAGAGCAGCCCGAATCCGAACCCCAGCGCGGGATGCGCGAAGGCGGGTGCGAGAGCAAGCGATGTGAACACGATGAGTTCCTTCGAGTGTCGTGGGGTTCCGGTGGAACCCCGATGACTCCACTCTCGCCGTCGCGGGCAGCGGGGGAATCTGCCGGACGGATGCTTCCGACTACTCCCCCGGGCGCAGTCCCGGGTCGGTGCCTACTACTCGGCTGCCCCGGCCGTGACCAGCCCGGTCTCGTAGGCGATCACCACGAGCTGCACGCGGTCGCGCGCCAGCAGCTTCGACATGATGCGCGACACGTGCGTCTTGGCGGTGAGCGGGCTCAGGAACAGCTCGCGCCCGATCTCCTCGTTGTTCAGCCCTTGCCCGACCAGGGCGAGCACCTCGCGCTCGCGATCGGTCAGGGCCGACAGTCGCGAGGTGTCGGGGGGCTGGTGGAAGGTGCCCGCGACCCGCTCGAGCAGGCGCTTCGTGACCCGGGGGCTGAGCAGGGCATCTCCGCCCGCGACGACGTGCACGGCCCTGATCAGCTCGACGGGCTCGGTGTCTTTGACCAGGAATCCGCTCGCGCCGGCGCGGATCGCCTGCGCCACGTACTCGTCGAGCTCGAAGGTGGTGACGACGACCACCCGCGTGCCGGCCAGCTGCGGCTTGGCGACGATCTGCTCGGTGGCCCAGAGTCCGTCGCCGTCGGGCATCCGGATGTCCATGAGCACGACGTCGGGGCGCTCGCGCGTCACCAGGGCGACCGCTTCGCGACCGGTGGCGGCCTCGCCGACGACCTCGAGGTCCGGTTCGGCCTCGAGCAGGCTGCGGAACCCGGCGCGGATCAGCTGCTGGTCGTCGGCGAGGGCGACGCGGATCGTCACGGGGTCTCCTGGTGTTCGAGGGATGCCGGCAGCTCGGCCACCACCGCGAACCCGCCGCCGTCGGCCGGACCGGCGCTCAGGTGGCCGCCGAGCAGTTCTGCGCGTTCGCGCATACCCAGCAGGCCGCGACCTCCCGACTCGGATGCGGTACCCACCGCCGACCCGCTGCCATCGTCGCGCACCTCCAGGCGGTAGAGCCCGTCTCGCCGCTCGAGCGAGATCGTCGCGCGGGTGGCGCCCTCGGCGTGCCGGGTGATGTTCGTCAGCGACTCCTGGGCGATGCGGAAGAGCGCCAGCTGCACGGGCTTGGGCACCTGCTCGGCCTCCAGCCGGTCATCGAGGCGCACCTCGATCCCCTGGGCGGTCATGGATGCCGCGAGCCCGGGCAGTCTGCTCAGATCGGGTTCGGGCAGCAAGGGTGCGTTCGGGTCGGTGCCGCCCTCGGCCCGCAGCACCCCGAGCACGGTTCGCACCTCGTCGAGCGCGGTCTTGCTGGTCTCTTTGATGCTGGCGAGCGCTTCTTTCGCCTTGTCTGGCTGCTTGTCCATCAAGTGGAGGCCGACCCCGGCCTGCACGTTGATCTGGCTGAGCGAATGCGCGAGCACGTCGTGCAGCTCGCGCGCGATCCGCACCCGCTCGGCCTGCACCTCGGTCTGGCGCCGCTGGGTCACCCGGCGGCGGAACTCGGCCATCCGCTCCCGCCGCCCCCGGATGCCCTCGCCGATGCCCACCACGATCAGGATGCCGAGGGTGGTTCCCGCGATCCGGCCGGCGGTGAACCGGTCGTCGCCGAGCATCAGGGCGACGGCGATCGTGGCCACCCACGCGACCGCGATCGAGATCCACGCCCAGACCCGCGCGTTGCGCACGATCGCACTGACGATGCCGAAGGCGAGCGCGATGTACGGCGGCCCCACGTGCTCGTTGACGATGAGGTCGAGGGATGCGCCGATCGCCGTGAGCGCGACCACCGGACCCGGAAAACGACGGGCTCCGATCAGTGCGAGCGGCCCGAGAAGGGCGATGCCGATCGAGATCAGCGCCTGCGTCTGAGTCAGCTGGAAGAAGCGCACGAACGCGATCGCGACCGGCACCTGCACCAGGAACGACACGATGACCGGGATCCACAGGCTGGCCCAGCGCGGCATGCGCCACTCGGGCGGGGGCGGGCCGCCGTGCCAGGCGGACCATTGCTCGTGGCGGTGCATCCACATCGCCTCGCCGAACTGGCGCCGCTGCTCACGCGTGAAGCGCGGTCGCGCGGGCTCGGACATGGCTCGATGCTACGCGGACGCTGCCGTCGACCCATCCGCTGCCGGGCGCGCAGAAGGTACTCCCGCGGGAGTATGGGCGGGAGCCATACTCGACGGGTGACAGTCAGCTCGATCGACGAGTACCTGGCGGCGGCAGCGCTGATCACTCGCCTGCGCGCGCTGATCCATGAGCTCGATCCGGGAGCCGTCGAGTCGATCTCGTACGGGATGCCGACCTTCGCGGCGCCCGGCCACCACCGCTTCCACCTGGGCGCGTGGGCCCAGCACGTGGGCGTCTACCCGGTCGGGCCGGCGCCGGAGCCGCTGCAGAGCCGCCTGGCCGGTTTGCGCGCCGCCAAGGACACGGTGCGACTGCCGCTCGATCGGCCGCTCGATGAGGACCTGGCGCGGCAGCTGCTGACGTTCCTGCTCGCGCGGCCAGGCCGGTCGTAGCGCGCCGAGTTAACCTCGTGTCCACCTGACGGCTTTAGCCTGTCGCGGATGTCGACCCACCTGCCCGCGCCGGGCTACCGCCCCGACATCCAGGGTCTGCGTGCCGTCGCGGTGTTGGGGGTGCTCGGATATCACGCCGGGTTGCCGCTGTTCGGTGGCGGGTACCTCGGTGTCGACGTCTTCTTCGTGATCTCGGGATACCTGATCGGCGGTCAGTTGCTGCGCGAGCTGCAGACGACGGGGCGCATCCGCTTCGCCGGGTTCTATGCGCGCCGTGCGCGACGCATTCTGCCGGCCTCGCTGACCGTGATCACTGCCACGGTCGTCGCGGCGTGGTTCCTGGCGCCGCCGTTGCGGCTGCCGGGGATCGCGACCGACGGTGTCTGGGCCGCCCTGTCGGCGGCGAACATCCGCTTCGCAATCGAGGGCACGGACTACCTGTCGGGCCCGACTCCGTCGCCGCTGCAGCACTACTGGTCGCTCGGTGTCGAGGAGCAGTTCTACGTCGTCGTGCCGCTGCTCCTTCTCGGGCTCTTCGCCGCCCTCCGCGCCCGACCTGCCCTCCTCGTGGCCGCAGGGATCGTCGTGGCCGTCGCGTCGTTCGCGGTCTGCGTCGCCTGGGGGCCGTCCTCTCCCTGGACCTACTTCACCCTCCCCGCGCGGGCCTGGGAACTGGGAGTCGGCGTGCTCGCCGCCGCCCTGGCCGCGACCGCCGCTCGGGCGTCTCGCCGGTGGCGACTCACCGCGTCGTGGGCAGGCGCTGCCGGCCTCCTCGCGACGATCTGTGTCGGGGGTCTGCCCGGCTACCCCCACCCCGGCGTGGGGACCGCGCTGCCGGTGCTGGCGACGGCGGGCATCATCCTGGGCGGCGGCGTCATCGACACGACCCGCGAGCAGCGGGCGCCGATCGTCAACCGCGCCCTCGGCGTGAGGCCCGCGCAGTTCGTCGGCGCCCTCTCGTTCTCGCTCTACCTGGTGCACTGGCCCGTGCTCACACTCGCGCAGGAGAACTCCAACTCCGAAGCCCCATTGCCGCTCGCGGTGCGTGTCGTATTGGCGCTGTCCTCGGTGCCCCTCGCGTGGCTGTTGTGGCGGTTCGTCGAGCGACCGACACTGCGCATCCGCGTGGATGCCGCGCAGGCACGCCGCCCGCTGGTGGTCGCCGCCCTCGCGGTCGCCGCCCTGGTCGTGCCGCTGGCAGTGGCCACCCCTGCGCTGGCGGCACGTCCGCTCGCCTCGGACCGCGTCGCCACGCCCGGCGCGCCCTGGCAGCCGACCGGCACCGATTACGTGCCGAGCAACCTGACGCCCTCGCTCGCCGACGCGGCGGCGGACACCGGAGAGCTGTACGTCAGCGGATGCCAGCAAGGCACCTCCGAGAGCGCGCTGAAGGTCTGCTCGTTCGGGCCCGCCGACGGCGCGACCGTCGTGCTGTTCGGCGACTCCCACGCCGGTCGATGGTTCCCCGCCCTTCGGGCGGCGTTCGCCGGCAAGCCGGTGCGGCTGGTCAGCCTCACCAAGTCGGGATGCCGTTCCCTCGAATCCGAGAGCCTCTGGTCAGCGGCCGCGAACCGGTCGTGCGCCGACTGGCGCGCCTCGGCCCTCGACTGGCTGACCGAGCATCCGCCCCAGTTGCTGGTGCTCGCCAATCACCTCGGCCGGTCGACGGGCTCCACCGCCGCATCGCAGCGGCACTGGCACGACGCAACCGTCAGCACCGTGGCCCGCTTGCCCCACGACGTTCCGGTCGCGATCTTCGCCGAGACGCCGGAGTTCGACTTCAGCCCGCCGGTCTGCCTATCGCGTCACCTGAACGACGCGCTCGCCTGCTCCGAACGGCGGTCGCCAGCCGTGGATCGGGCAGATCTCGACGGAGTCAGGTCTGGGGCGGCCGAGTCGGGGGCAACGTTCGTGGACATGACCGACTGGTTCTGCAACGCGAGCACCTGCCCGACCGTGATCGGCTCGAACCTGGTCTACACCGACGAGCACCACCTGGCGGCGACGTTCAGCGCGCAACTCGGAGCGCCGGTCTCCGCGAAGCTCGATCCACTGATCGCGCGCTGAGGCGCGGGCTACTTCGCGGCCGCGATCTGCTTCTCGATCGCCAGGATGCGGTCGAGCAGGGCGCTGGTTGCGGCATCCTGAGCGGCCAGGTGCAGCTGGATCTGCTTGGCCTCCTCGAGGATCGCGCCCGCATCCTTGTAGGTCGCCGCCGCTCGGTCGTCCGACGCGGCCGCCTGGATGTTCTGACCGACGATGATCACGGGCAGCAGCACCAGCTGCAGGAAGGTCTGCGCGATCCACGACACGATGATGATCGGGCTGCCGCTCAGGATGGCCGCCGGCAGGCTCACGAGGGCGAGCGCCGCGAACACGTAGGCGCACCACATCGTTCCGACCGAGCGGGTGATGCCGAGGGCGGCCTTGCTGTTGAAGCGCGTGACGGGCGAGACGGCCATCTTGCGCGCCGTCTTGCGGACGGTCGGCGGGCCTTCGGCTGCCCGCTCGGCGCTGCGCGGGTGCTGGTGGTACTGAAACGTGGTCGCGGTCATGGTGACCATGATCGCCCACGAATCCGATCGCCCGGCTACAGGGGGCTCCCCCACTTGGACTCGAACCAAGAACCTATCGGTTAACAGCCGATTGCTCTGCCAATTGAGCTATGGAGGATCGCTGCGAACAGCCCCTCTAGCTTAGCAAAGGATGCGCGCCGTCCTGTCTCACGCCTGCAGCGCCGCGAGCCGGTCGACGTAGGGATGCAGGGGGTGGCCGAGCACCTCATCCACCTGCCCGTAGCCCACCAGCAGACCCGCGTGCATCACCGCGATCTGCTCGGTCATGGTGCGCAGCTCACGCAGGTCGTGGCCGACCACGAGCGCCGAGAAGGCCCGCTCGCGCTGCAGGTCGGCGATGACGGTCAGGATGCGTCCGCGCACCAGCACGTCGACGCCCATGGTCGGGTCGTCGGCCACCAGCAGCGTCGGCTCGAGGATGAGCGCCCGCGCCAGCGCGATGCGCTGCCGCTGGCCGCGGCTGAGTTCGTGCGGATACTTGTTCATCACCGCGAGCGGGAGGCGCACCGCGTCGATGAGTGCCGCCACCGCCGCTCCCGCGTCGAGCCGGTCGAACTTGCGGTCGCGCTGGTAGATCGGGTCTGCGACGTTCTCGCCGATGGTCAGGTGGGGCTCGAGCGTCGACCCGCCGTCTTGCGGCAGGTAGCCGACCCTGAGCGACAGCCGGTCCATGCGGCGTGCCGTGGTGCTGCGCAGCTCTTCGCCGAGCACCTCGAGCAGCCCGCCGGTGATGTGCGGGGCCTCGCCCTCTCCGGGGAGCGTCTGCGCGGCCACGGCGCGCGCCAGGGTGCTCTTGCCCGAGCCCGCCTCGCCGAGCACGCCGAGGATTCCGCCGACCGGGATCTCGAAGGTCGCCCCGCTCACCGCGGCGCGGCCGTCCGCGTAGGCCAGCGACAGATCGGCGGCCCGCACCGCGATCCCGGATTGCAGCGCGGTGGGGGTCACGGCTCGACCCTACCTGCCCGCCTGCATGGCGGCCGTTCGGGCGGACCGGCGTGCTGCTTGCTCGACCGGATCCGGCACCGGCAGCGAGGCGAGCAGCCGCTTGGTGTAGTCGTCGGTCGGGTTGCCGAGCACCTGGGCGGTCGAACCCTGCTCGGCGATCTCGCCGTGGTGCAGCACGACGACCCGGTGCGCCAGTTGGTCGACGACCGCCAGGTCGTGCGTGATGAACAGCGTGGCGAAGCCGAACTCCTTCTGCAGCTCGCCGAACAGCTCGAGCACCTTGGCCTGCACCGAGACGTCGAGCGCGCTGGTCGGCTCGTCGGCGATGAGCAGGGGCGGATTCAGCGCGAGAGACCGCGCGAGAGAGGCGCGCTGGCGCTGCCCGCCGCTCAGCTCGTGGGGATAGCGGTCGCCGAACTCCTTCGGCAACTGCACCGCCTCGAGCAGCTCGTCGACGCGCGGGCGGGCCGCCGCCGGATTCTCGGCGAGGCCGTGCACGATCAGGGGCTCGGCCACGCACTGCGCGATCGTCAGCAGCGGGTTGAAGCTGGTGCCCGGATCCTGGAACACGAAGCCGAGCTGCTTGCGCAGGGGCCGGAAGGCGCGCTCGCGCACGCCGTTCATCTCGGCGCCCAGAACCTGCAGCGAGCCGCCCGAGACCCGGGTCAGGCCGGCGATGGCCCGCCCGATCGTGGTCTTGCCCGAGCCGCTCTCGCCCACCAGCCCGAGCACCTCGCCGGCGTGGATCTCGAAGTCCACGCCCTTGACGGCACGGAAGCCCGCACGGCCGAACCGGCCCGGGTACTCGATCTCGAGGCCCTTCGCCAGCACCACCGGCGGCACGTCGGTCGCCGCGATCAGAGGCCGGTCGACGATCTCGAGCCGGGGCACCGCAGCGAGCAGACGCTGGGTGTATTCGTGCTTCGGCGCGGCGAACAGCTCTCGCGACGGGGCCGTCTCGACGATCCGGCCGTTGAGCATGACCGCCACGCGGTCCGAGAGATCGGCGACCACGCCCATGTTGTGGGTGATCAGAACGATCGCGGTGCCGGTCTCGTCGCGCAGTTGCCGCAGCAGATCGAGGATCTCGGCCTGCACGGTCACGTCGAGAGCCGTCGTGGGTTCGTCGGCCACGATCACCGAGGGCGCGAGCGCGAGCGCCATCGCGATGACGACGCGCTGCTTCTGCCCGCCCGAGAACTGGTGCGGATAGTCGTCGACCCGGCGCGACGGGTTCGGGATGCCGACGCGCGCCAGCATCTCGATCGCCCGGGCCCGGGCGGCGCGCCTGCTGACGTTGCCGTGCGCGCGGAGGCCCTCCGCCAGCTGCCAGCCGACCGTGTACACGGGGTTCAGGGCCGACGACGGCTCCTGGAAGATCATCGCGACCTGGGTGCCGCGGAGTTCGCGCAGCCGGGATTCATCGACCGTGACGATGTCATCCTTGCCCAGCAGCACCACCCCGTCGACGCGGGCCGTCTCGGGCAGCAGCCCGAGGATGGAGCGCGCGGTGACGGTCTTGCCGCTTCCCGACTCCCCCACGATCGCGAGCACCTCTCCGGCGCGCACATCGAGGCTGACGTCCTTCACGGCCGCGACATCGCCGCCGTCGGTGGCGAAGGTCACGTCGAGGTGCTCGATCCGCACGGCGAGATCGCCATCCGCTGCGTGGCGCACCGGCCTGACGGCGCTCACAGCACCTGCTCCGCACCCTCGGAGAACGGCTCGCTGACCGCCGCGGCATCCGCGGGCGTCTGCGCTGCGGCGCGGCGCCGGCTGCGAAGGCGGGGATCCGCGAGGTCGTTGAGGCTCTCGCCGACCAGCGTCACGCCGAGCACCACGAGCACGATGGCGAGGCCGGGGAACACCGAGGTCCACCAGATGCCGCTCGTGACATCCGACACCGCCTTGTTCAGGTCGTAGCCCCACTCGGCAGCCGAGGTCGGCTCGATGCCGAAGCCGAGAAAGCCGAGGCCGGCGAGGGTGAGGATCGCCTCGGAGCTGTTCAGGGTGAGGATGAGCGGCAGCGTGCGGGTCGAGTTGCGCAGCACGTGGCGGAACATGATGCGTCCCGTGCTCGCGCCGATCACCTTGGCCGACTCGACGAAGGCCTCCGATTTGATGCGCACCGTCTCGGCCCGGATCACCCGGAAGTACTGCGGGATGAACACCGCGGTGATCGAGATCGCCGCCGCCAGCACGCCGCCCCAGAGGCTCGACTGGCCGCCGCTGATCACGATCGCGGCGACGATCGCGAGCAGCAGGCTCGGGAACGCGTAGACGGCGTCGGCGATGACCACGAGCACGCGGTCGAGCCACCCGCCGATGTACCCGGAGAGCAACCCGAGGAACACCCCGAGGAAGAACGACAGCGCGATCGCCACGATGATGACCAGGAACGCCGTCTGAGTGCCCCAGATGACGCGCGACAGCACGTCGTAGCCGCCGGAGGTGGTGCCGAGGAGGTGGGCGGGGCCCGGGGGCGTCTGAGCCCCGAACAACCCGTGCTCGTCGCGCAACTGGTTGAACTTGTACGGCGAGATGATCGGCGCCAGCGCGGCGATCAGCAGGAAGAACCCGGTGATCAGCAGGCCGGTGAGCAGCATCCCGCGCTGCAGCCCGATCGACTGCTTGAACTGGTGGACGACCGGCAGCCGGTTCCACAGGGTGCGTGCGCGGCTCTGCTGAACGATGCTCGTGGCCATCAGTACCTCACCCGCGGGTCGATCAGGGCGGCGATGATGTCGACGATGAAGTTGGTCAGGGCGACGATCACGGCCAGCAGGGCGACGATGCCCTGCACCGCCACGAAGTCGCGCTTCGAGAGGTAGTAGGCGAGCTCGAAGCCCAGGCCCTTCCACTCGAAGGTGGTCTCGGTCAGCACGGCGCCGCCGAGCAGCACGGCGATCTGCAGGCCGATCACGGTGATGATCGGGATCAGGGCCGGCTTCAGCGCGTGCTTGCGCACCAGGCGGATCTCGCGCACGCCGCGCGAGCGCGCCGCATCCACGTAATCGCGCGACAGGGTGCCGATCACGTTGGTGCGGACCAGCCGCAGGAAGATCCCGGCGGTCAGCAGTCCGAGCGCCAGGCCCGGCAGCACGGCATGGCTCAGCACATCGCCGATGATCTGGGGATCGCCGGTGCCGATCGCGTCGATCAGGTAGATGCCGGTGCGGTGCGGCATCGACGAGAACTGGATCTCGGTGCGGGTGGATGCGCGCCCGGCCACCGGCAGAACGTCGAGCCAGACCGCGAACACGAGCTTGAGCAGCAGACCGGCGAAGAAGACCGGGGTCGCGTAGGCGAGGATCGCGAAGATGCGCAGCACGGCATCCGGCCAGCGATCGCGGTAATACGCGGCGACCTGGCCGAGCGGGATGCCGACGATGAAGGCGACGATCAGCGCGTAGAAGGCGAGCTCGAGGGTCGCGCCGCCGTGCGTCACGAGGATCTGCGAGATCGGCTGGCCGTCGGTGATCGAGGTGCCGAAGTTGCCGGTGAAGATGTTGCCGAGGTACTCGAAGTACTGCACCAGGATCGGGCGGTCGAAACCGGCGTGATGGATGCGCTCGGCCAGCTGGTCGGGCGGCAGCTTGCCGCCCAGCGCGATGGTGATCGGATCGCCCGTGATCCGCATCAGGACGAAGACCATCGTCACCAGGATGAAGACGGTCGGGAAGATCAGCAGGAACCGGATGACCAGGTAGCGCCACAGCGTGCTGCCGCCGCGTCCGCGCCGTTGCGCGGGAGCGGGCGCCGCGCCGCTCGGAGCGGCGGGTGATGGAGCGACGGTGGTCATCTGGTCCTCGGGAGCGACGTGGAACGGGGCGACCGGCGTGAGCCGATCGCCCCGTTCATGCTAGTCAGTGACTGGTTCAGCCCTTGACGAGCGTGCCGAAGCGGAACTTGAACGCACCGTCGAGCACGGTGCCCGAGATGTCCGTTCCGGTCACCGCGACCTGAGAACCCTGGAGCAGCGGGAGGATCGGCAGATCCTTTCCGACCAGCTTCTGGATGTCCTCGATCTCGGCCTTGCGCTTGGCCGGGTCGGTCTCGGTGGCCTGCTTCTTGATCTCGTCGATCACTGCAGCGTTGCTGTAGTGGTTCACCAGGAAGCTGTCGGCTCCGTAGAACGGCGTCAGGTAGTCATCCGCGTCCGAGTAGTCGGGGAACCAGCCGAGCTGGTACTCCGGGTACACGTCCTTGGTGCGGTCGGGCGAGTACTGGGTGTACTCGGTCGACTGCAGGTTGACCTTGAAGAGACCGCTCGCCTCGAGCTGGCTCTTGACCAGGGCGTACTCATCGGTCGACGACTCGCCGTAGTGGTCGGTGTTGTACTGCAGGTTGAACACGACGGGAGTCGTGACGCCCGCGTCAGCAAGGGCCTTCGTCGCCTTGGCCTTGTCGGGGCCGCCCTTGCCGTCGCCGTACAGGTCCTTGAGCACCGTGGTGGCGCCGGTCAGGCCGTTGGGCA
>Ga0207667_10003454_pt1 | contig 19510 bp, 9 predicted proteins | sample KBSCornC52_FD_184301 | JGI IMG/M metagenome (GOLD analysis project Ga0207667, IMG submission 184301) | Corn rhizosphere microbial communities from Kellogg Biological Station, Michigan, USA - KBS Corn C5-2 (SPAdes) (version 2) | ecosystem: Host-associated > Plants > Roots > Rhizosphere > Soil ...
TACGTCGCGTCCATAGGAGGGGAGTTTGGAGATGCTTTCCTGGGTGATGGTGCCCCCGATCTGTCCGGTTGCCGTATCGATGAGGGGGCGCTCCTCGGCATTGACGTTGACGACTTCGCTCGATCCGCCGACTTCCATCTGAACATTCAGGGAGTTGGCCTGTTCGGCGATGATCTTTACATTGTCGATCTCCTTCTGCTTGAATCCGGTACGAGAAATCGTGAGGTTGTAGCTGCTGGGCGGTAGACCGTTAAAATTGTATTCGCCGCCAGAGCGGCTTGTCGTTGTAAGGACACCGTTGGTTTCCTTGTTGGTCAGCGTGACTGTAGCGTCGGGGATAACGGCTCCGTCCGGGTCGGTTATGGTCCCCTGAAGACTCCCATTGTATTGGGCGATCATGGCTGGCGAGAGCGCAACCATGCAGGCACACAGCATCGAAACGCGCTTTAAAAGTGAAACAAGACGCATCATACGTACTTCCTTTCTTCGTAGTCGAACGAGGTTTGCTCGCCTTCGCGCACGGGCGGAAAAAGGAATCCACTTTTGCCGTTGAGGAGATTCTGGATAGGGAAATAGGCCCGAAGACCCGGGAGACAAACTTGCTCTTCGAGCGCGGAAGCAAGGCACACTTACAGGGTCTGCCGTGGTCAATGGGCTTTGCCAAGCGCTGCCGAAGAGGCGGATCCGGCCTCTGAGCCGAGTAAGGCTTCCACCCCGGCGCGCTAAATTTGCGCTGCGACATCAACTGCCTCCAAAGTGAATTTCTGTGGCCGTCCTCATGCGTTTCGCCGAGTTCGTTCCCATTCCCATACGTTGCGGGAAGGCGCCTGGAAACAATGACAATGCTGCACAACCGATTGTTCTATTGCATAGGATTAGCATCAAGCGATGTGACTGTCAAGATTTATTTTTGCCATAACATCCAGACAAAATGTCTTTCGACTACTTTCGAACAATCGGTTGCGCAAGCCAGACATCTGTGTCTATCATGACTGTTGCCGGATGGCCCCTCTATGGGGCACCTTTATCAAGAGAGGACGCTTTTCATTGGGCCAACATAAATTTGCGCGTTCCTGCAAGCGCGGCAGCAGTCATGCTCGCCTCGAAGCGCTTTTGTCACGGCCCTGGAGCGGATGTTTGGGAACTTATGGGCTCCGCGATGCGTTCAACCAGCAGGAGAACTGGTGTTCGCCGAGCACCGTTTGAACCAAGGTCCGAGGGCTGTCATTCTTGAGAAACTATGTACAGGAACCGTCTGGCGAAGTTTATGTCTCATTGTCCCGACAGCAGGCGATGGCCCTTATAAGAGACAACCATCGCGGGAGGCCGGACGAGTATGCGAACGCTAAGTTGTCCAGAGAGTGAATTCATTTCTTTATCATCGAGGACGCATGACTAAACGGAACGAGGATGCCGCTAACGAGGCCGGTGCGAGAGCAAATCTGAAAGAGCTTGCTCAACATCTCGGGCTCTCGCAGTCAACCGTCTCCCGCGTCGTCAACAACTCGGCGCAGGCCTACCGCATCTCCGCCAGCACGCAGGAGCGTGTGTTGGCGGCCGCCGCGAAGATGAACTACAAGGCCAACCACTTTGCGCGCGGCCTGCGCAACAAGCGCAGCCAGACCGTCGGCGTCATCGTGCCTGAGATCAGCGACGGCTACTCTACCTCCGTGCTTGGAGGCATCGAGGACGTGTTGCTCCTGGGCGGGTACTTCTACTTTGTGGTGAGCCATCGCCACCGCGCCGAACTGCTGCGCGAGTATCCTTCTCTGCTGCTGTCCCGTGCAGTAGAAGGCATCATCGCTGTGGACTCGGCGATCGATGGCGATCTGCCGGTGCCGGTCGTGGCGGTCTCGGGCCATCTTCATGGCCGCTCTGTCGTCAACATCGAACTGGACCATCTGCTCGCCGCGCGCTTTGCGCTTGAACATCTACACCGTCTCGGCCATACGAAGATCGCCTTTATCAAAGGCCAGAGCTTCAGCTCCGACACACGCGCGCGCTGGAAGGCAATCTCGAAGGTGGCGGACGATCTTGGTATCGCCATCAATCCTCGGCTCACCGCGCAGCTTGAAGGAGCGGCGCTTGGCTACGAGCCGGGCAGGGTGGCGACGGTGCGTCTGCTGGAGACCGGCCAACCCTTCACCGCTATCTTTGCCTTCAACGATCTTTCTGCGATGGGCGCTATTGTCGCGCTTCGTGAAGCCGGGATCAACGTGCCGTCGGACGTCTCCGTCGTGGGCTTCGACGATATTCCCAGCGCCGCCACCAACAACCCGCCGCTGACGACCGTTCGGCAGCCCTTGCAGGAGATGGGCCGCGTTGCGGCAACGATGCTTCTGGAACGGATACAGAGCGATGAACCCAGACCGCAGAACCGGCCAACCCTCATCCTGCCAACATTTGTCGAACGGCAGACAACGGCGCGCGCCGCGGGGCTGCGGAAGGCTGCGCCGGAGCCCCTTCTACTGCGCACAACCCGCTGACGGCGGCAGCCGTACAACACAACCGGAGGGCCTGTTCATGCTTCACCCAATGAGACATTCAGCCCGCGAGCAGCGGACCCGCAGGCTGGTCTCAGTCGCAGCCGTTATTGCGATCCTCAGCACCGGCTGCTTTGCCCAGGGCCGGTTGCACGAGCGCCGCGCGTCTTCGGCGCCGATACGCGCGCGGGCCTCGAATGCGCAGCTCGCTTCGCCCGCAATCGAGCGGCGCGTCGACGCTCTGCTCGGCAAGATGACGCTTGAGGAGAAGATCGGGCAGCTTGTGCAGTACAACGACGCCGGCTATGCCGCGGCGACTCCGGCGGATGCCAACACACCCGCACTGGCGGCGAATCCCGAGGCGCATCTCCGCGTGGATGCGATGCAACTGGCCGAAACGGGAGGGCTCGGCTCGATGCTGAATACGGTCGGCGCAGCGCGGACGAACGCCTTTCAGCGCGCGGCCGTGGAGAAGAGCCGCCTGCACATTCCCATTCTCTTCGGCGCGGATGTGATTCACGGCTATCGCACGATCTATCCGGTCCCGCTGGGCCTTGCCGCGATGTTCGACCCCGGCCTGGTAACGTCGCTGGCGCACATGTCCGCCGAAGAGGCCACCACGGCGGGCGTGCGCTGGTTCTATTCGCCCATGGTAGACATCTCGCGCGATGCGCGATGGGGCCGCTCCGTAGAAGGCGCAGGCGAAGACCCCTACCTCGGCGCAGCGATGGCGCGCGCGTATATTCGCGGCTATCAGGGCGACGATCTGTCGCAACCGGAGAACGTGGCGGCCTCGGTCAAGCACTTCGCCGCCTACGGAGCAGCCGAAGCGGGCCGCGAATACAACACAACCGACATGTCCGAGGTCAGGCTCAGGCAGGTCTATCTGCCTCCGTATAAGGCCGCTGTGGAAGCAGGCTCGGCCACCGTGATGAGCGCCTTCAACGCACTGAACGGAGTGCCTGCCAGTGCAAATGCATTTTTGCTCGAAAAGATACTGCGCGACGAGTGGGGCTTCAACGGGTTGGTCGTCAGCGACTACACCGCCGTGAAGGAGCTGATCAACCACGGCATCGCGCTCAACGCTGCCGAGGCCACTCGCAAGGCGATTACGGCCGGCGTCGACGTAGACATGATGTCCCACTTCTACGACACACAATTGCCGGAGCTGGTGCGATCCGGTCAGGTGCCCATCGGCGTTGTCGATGATGCCGTGCGGCGCGTGCTGCGCGTGAAGTTTGCCCTGGGCCTCTTCGAGCATCCTTACGCGCGCGGAGTCGAGGTCACGCGCGCTGTCCCGGAGCATCGTCCGCTTGTCCGCCAGGCAGCGGAGGAGTCGTTCGTTCTGCTGCAAAATAACCCAACCGACAATGGCTCGCCTGTTCTTCCCCTGTCGAAGCAGGCGAAGACGATCGCCCTCATCGGGCCGCTCGCTGATGACGCGAACGAAATGCAGGGAGCATGGGGCGGCGGTTCGCATCTGCCCGACGTCGTCACGCTTAAAGATGCCCTCCAGACGCGGGCGAAGCAAACGGGAGGAACACTCCTTTACGCAAAAGGAACAGAGATCGACGCAGCCTCGGAAGACGGATTTGCAGAAGCTGTCCAGGCGGCAAGACGGGCCGATGTTGTCGTCCTCGCCTTGGGTGAATCGGGCATGATGAGCGGAGAAGCGGGATCGCGCGCTCACCTGGACCTTCCGGGCAACCAGCAAAAGCTCCTCGAAGAGATAGCAGCCACGGGAAAACCGGTCGTTCTGCTGGTCTTCTCGGGGCGGCCGCTCGTTCTTACATGGGCCGCACAGCACGTCGCGGCCATCATGGAGGTGTGGTTTCCCGGAACCGAAGCCGGCAATGCGCTGGCAGACGTGCTCTACGGCGATGTCTCACCCAGCGGCAAACTGCCCATGAGCTTTCCGCGCGCGGTTGGACAGGAGCCGCTTTACTACAATCAGTTCCCGACCGGACGGCCTCCCTTCAACGCAGATCTCTCGCGCCCGCCAGGGCCTGACTCCCGCTTCGTCTCACGCTATATCGATGTGCCCAACAGTGCGCTCTTTCCGTTCGGTTTCGGCCTCTCGTACACGCACTTTTCCTATGCGGACGTTGCCGTGTCCCGGCCTGAAGTGCCGCTCCGCGAGGCCGACCGCGCCAGCGCGCACGATCTGATCACCGTAACGGCAACTGTAAAAAATGACGGCAGTCGCACCGCTACCGAGGTCGTGCAATGCTACATGCGCAACCTCGGCGCAAGCCTGGAGCAGCCAGTGCGCAGCCTGAAGGGCTTCACCCGCGTCACGCTGAAGCCGGGCGAATCGAAGCGTGTTACCTTCGACCTGGGTTTTCCCGAACTGTCCTTCTACAACACGAGCGGCAAGCCTGTCGTAGAACCGACACACTATACCGTTTGGATCGGCGGTAGCTCGCTTGCCACCGAACACGCAGAGTTCAAGGTGACGCCTTGATTTCAAGGATCGGCTATTGACGTGGCGCATCAGTCTTCTGCACCACTTTCACGTCTTCTCCGTTGGTCTTGAGCAACGTCGAGTAGCCGGTTGCAGTATCTTCATGCGAAGAAGATCTGGCCAAACCGGTAGTTTACCAGTCTAGTATCTGCGAGATTTCGCAGGTGGTTGTCGAGATTGCTCCCTGCGCCATCGTTGGAGTAATAGCGATTGCTTCCTTCTGGTCTTCAAACCAGGCGATAAAGCTCGCCTTATCAGATCCTGACAGGCGCATCAGATTGATCCACGTGTAGAACGCGCCCATATCGGCATCCACCAATGAACCCGCCGGATCGTACTCGACCGGGTGGTTCGTCGCGGCAAGCATTTCGTTCATTGGACGCTGCATCTGGCGCGGTGAATACCGGATCATCAATGTCAACGGCTTGGCGCGCCGCAGTACCTCGCGTGCTGCCCACTGTACGAAGGTGGTGCTGAAAATCTGTGTTCCTGAGCCTTCCGTCAACAGATCCAACTGGAAATGGCTCAAGATGGCATCATGCGGTGTCTCCGCTGCGCCGAGTTGACCTGGATGGAGCTGCGCCAATAGGCTGCGAAGGTCCTCCGGCCCGACGATGCCGCCGGACGACTTCATGCTATCGACCTTGCGCAACAACGCTTCACGCACCGGGTCGAGCGCAACGTAGGAGACTGTGGTCAACTGGCTCGACGCTTCTGGCGAGGCTACGCCTCCATCCAGATACCAGTGCGCATAGGGCGATGGATGCGCCTGTGCGCGCGCATTCACAAATGCGAACAGGCTTTCGAGACCATTCGCCGGTTTCACCTGGGTAAAGTAGGTACCGTGCGCGCGTAGCTTTTGAAACATCTTCACCTGGCCCGGCGATGCGCCCTTTCCCACTACGACCACACACAAACGCGGGATTGACGGCATCTCTTCGGGAACTGCCAGGCGGAGTTCGTGTTGATATGCCTCCGCGGCGGCGCGGAAGTGGTCTACCTCATGGTTCGCCCAGAGATGAGCCGTCAGTTTCTCAGTAAACATGATGGGATCGGCTCCCCATCGCTGACCCTCCAGGGAGAGGGGCAGATGTAGCGCAGCAAAGCCCGCCATCATCGACTGTAGTTTGTCGGCAGTCAACGAGCCCAGGAAGCGAAGCTGGCCATCGACCTCTGCCTTCTCTGCAGGAAACCGCCAGTCGTAGCTCACCACCTCGCGCAGCAAAACCCCTGCGAAGGCAGGCGGTAACTGCTGAAGCAATGATAAATGTTCAGTGGCCACCTTCCGCGCCTCCGGCGGGTACGTCGAAAAATCCGCATTACGTAACGATGGAAGTGACATATTACAGCACCTCCGGCAGCGGGCGTCCCGAAGCAAAACGCGTGTTGCACTTCAAAATGGAACCCAGTGTCGGGACCAGATCGACCGATTCGATCGCACGATTCACGGTCACGTTCTCGCGTATGCCGGGCCCCATGACCATCATCCATGTTGTCCGCGAGAGCGGGTCGCCGGTGCGGTGATGCTGGAATCCATTACCTCCTGCGTCTGTATCCGAATCCCTGCCGAAGTCCGGCAGGATGAACATGCTGGTTCTGCCCCTGTACTCTGGATTGCTCTGAATCGCCGTCCACAACTCGGCACAAAGACGGTCCGATCGCCGAATCGCATCGGTATAAAGCGAGAATGCCCCAGAGTGCGCGATGTCGATATCGTGCAGCGTAACCCATAGCAGACTCGGCGCAAGCTGTTCCATCACGCGCTGCGCAATGTAGATGGAAAGTTCATCCGGGCTCGACACTGTTTTCGCGTGGGCCAGAAAGTCCGTCACCGAGAGCTGCATCAGCTTTGCCAGGTCGTGCAGGTCCACCCGATTGGAGGACAGGGGAACCTGCACGGGCGACTCGTAATTGTCGCGGAGCAGGTGCTCGTAATCACTTGGCCTTCCTCCCAGCGCGGTGTTCAACAACTGCTTCGGTAGCACCACATACGCGCCTAGTCCGCCGCCATACAGCTTATTGTCGCTTTCGCCAATTCGGTTGAATCCGTTACTTGGCGCAATCACCCATGCATCCCGGGCTGGCCTCCGCAGGTCGTGCCGGAAGTATTCAAAGATCGTCGGACTGTGCGGTGCAACGGGAGCAAAGTTGTTGAACGTCTCATACGCTCCCGTCGCAAGACTGGCCGTGGCAACATAGTGCCCCAGGATTCCACGGTTCACTACCTGCGTAAAAAACGTCGATTGGGGAATCAAGTCATTGAGCAGGTGGGGGATGTATTGCTGTCCCTCGATCGCGAATGTCTCCTCATCGCGAGCGCCTCCGCCGAACGTGACCACCACAACCTTCTGCGCCGGAGGCAATGCCATCGCACGCAAAGGGGTGAAGCCCAACAACCCGCTCACTGCGCCGGCGCTCCCGACCGAGCGCAGAAACTCACGCCGGTTCAGCGATTGCTGCCGCGCAACCTTACGTAGATGTTCGTCTAATGCGATTCCACTAAAAATGTAGTCACCTCTTTCAGCTTCGCGTTGGAATCATCTTTTTCCTGCTGACTGTACTTTTGGTGCAGCGCCATCTCTCTTCCTGCCAGATCGGTCTGATGCAGGTGCGAGTAGGCTCGCGCCAGTCGATAATGCGCCTCCGCATACGCCGGGCGCAATCCTATGGCCTTGCTCAGGCTTGCTGCACTATCGCTCCATTGCAACCGCTCCTGCTGCACAACGCCAAGCTGGTAGTAGGCTTCAGGAAGCTTCGGATCAGCGCTGATCGCCTGCCGCAGCAGTTGTTCTGTGCGGTTGAGTTCTCCTTTGGCGTTCGGCTGGTGGAGAATGCTCAACGCGGCATAGACGGCAATCTGTGCATTATGCGGATGTCTTGTGGCGAAGGCAACGAGCGAATCGCACTGCGGCGCGGCGGCTCCTCCAAGCGATGAGCAGCTTCTCCCCAGCAAACTGCCGTAGTCTTCGTTGTCCGGGTCTTGCGCCAGCAGCGCACCAAAGATCGTAGCCGACTCGGCGTAGCGTCCATTCCCGTAGTAGGCAATACCCTTTGCCAGTTGCATGCGCCGGCTCTGTGGGAAGTGTTCAACGCCATACTGCGCAACCTCCTCCGCCGGTTGCCATGTCCAGTGCCGAAGCAATTCGATCGCCAGCGCGTATACATTCTGCTCGCTCGGCTTCAACCGCATCGCTGCCTGCATGTGGTCAGCGGCTTCTTTGAAATGCCCCTGCTTTTCCGCAATATCTCCCCACAGAGATTCGACCGCATCGCTCCTGTGTGCAGCGGGAATGCATTGCAACGCTGCTGCTGCACGCGTATCTTTTCCTGCCTCGTGTAGAGCTACAGCCCAATCGTAGATGATGTCCACATTCGCCGGATCGAGCGCCGACGCCGTGGCAAATGTGCTCGCTGCCTCCAGCGGCTGCTTATTCAGAAATTGTGCATGACCAAGATTCACCAGCGTTTGCGTGTTCTTTGCATCGAGTAGGGCTGCTTTCTTCAAGGTCGGCAATGCAGCCTTGATGTTGCCGACCTGTAGATAAGCCGCGCCGAGATTCGCCTGCGCCACGGCGTTTTTCTTCTTCGCCGCGGCGGCGTGTTCCAGATAGGGAAGTGCCTGGGCAAAGTTGCCTGCATCCACCTGGAGCAGCCCCAGCGCCTCATTTGCCGGGAAGTTATCGGGATACTTCGCAGCCAGACGCTCCAACTCGGGTTTGGCGGCTCCGCTATCGCCGCGATCATAGGCAGCCAGCGCTGCGGAGAGGGCAGCAGAGTCACGCACATCCATTGGCGCCACTTGTCCTATCCCTGGCATCGACTTGGCTGTCGATCCGGATGAGGACTGCGCAGCAGCCGCGGATGCGCCGACAAGCAATGCCACAAGCAGTCGTGCAGAGTACCTCATCGTTCACTCCTCACAACGATACCTTTCACCGGCCTTCACTCGCTTGCCACATCACGCTTCCGGTCCTTCAAACCGGCTTCATAGAGCGGAAGACGTTGCAGGCGAATGCGGATGACCGATGTGTTTCCGTTCGTGAATCTCAATCCGCGGTCCGTCTGGTCGCCATTCCATATCCGCGACGTCTGCCAGACACCGTCCTTGTACTGGCCTTCATCGGCCTCAAGAATTTCAAGCTGCTCCTGTTGCGCCTTTCCGTCGGCAGAGGTCGTAAGCCGAAAACCCACACTGGCATCAAATCCTGTCACCAGAAATTCGAGCGGTCCGAGTTGCGCCACCATCGCGCGTCCGTCCAGCCCAGACGTGCCAGGAGGCATTGTGCCATCGCGCTGCGGAAACCCAAACGAGGCCACTGCTTCTACGTCTCCAAAATGAAGCGTCTGCCGAGGCGCGCCCGTGTCTTCCATCGCCGTCTGCACCTTGCCATCGAAGTTCAGTTGCGCAATCTCGCTCGCCATCGGCCTGAACAATGCGAAGTTTTCGGCGATTGCTGTCGGAATCTTGCCATCATGCAACGACCATCCCGTATAGTCCACACCAAATGGCGAGAATCCAATCGCGCCCTGCCCGAGCGCGTAGAAAAAGTACCGTCCGAAGTTGTTCCCCAAGCCGGTCTCTGGGATGAACAAGGGATTGTCGGCTCTCCGATATGCCGCCACTACCTCGCGGTAAAGGGCTACATCGTCTGAATAAAAATCCGGGCTGAGCGCGTCGATCGATGGCGCGGCGGCCTTCCATATCGCTATGTTCCCCTGCTGCGGTCCACCACTCGGATATTCCTGTCCCGGGCTGGGCAGGTTGCGGTGCTCCAGAGCATGTACGGGATACGTAATCCATACATTGCAGTACATGGGCAGCGCATACTCTGCCTTGCCCGCCGCAGCCACTTCATTGACATAGTGTGCCGTCGAATAAGCGGCAAACCGCTCATCGGCGTCCGCGCCAAACACCTGCGACCAGGTGCCGCTTCCCATCTGCAAGGGTTCCGGCACCTTCCCCTCGAATTCCTTCTTCGCCAGCGGCGAATAGTCGCGTACTGCGCCGATCGACCCAGACTCGTTCTCCACCTGGATCATCAGAACAGTATGGTGCGTTGCGTCGATCTCGCGTATGTGGCGCATCAGCGCTGCGAACGCTGTCTTGTCCGCCTCAAGATTGGCTGGCGCATTGGGTGACATCACATCGAGCACTTTCCCATATGCATCAATCTCCCTCGGATACTTCGCCGGATCACGCTTGATCCACTCCGGAACATAGTGGGCCTGTCCGTTCTTCCACGTCCCGAACCACAGCAGGACGAGATGAAGCTTGTGCTCGCGCGCCCCGTTGACCAGTAGATCGACATTGGTGAAGTCGAACTTTCCCTGCTCCGGCTCCATCTGTTCCCAGTACACCGGAGCCTCCATCGTGTTTGCGTGGATGGCCTCCAGCGCCGGCCAGACCTGAGGCAACGTACTTGCCCAGGAACTCGAGTTGTTTATCTGTGCACCCAACATCAGAAAGGGCTTTCCATCTACGACCAAAGAAAACCTGCCGTCCCTCTTTACAATGCGCGGCGTCCCCTGCGCATACAACACGCTCTGCACTACGCCTAGCAGAAGCAGGCCCTTCAACCCACGGCTCATCTTCAACTCGTTCCCCTTTCGGTGCAACTTTTCGAGTCCAGCGGTTCGACCGTCACTCTACTATGGCGTCTGTTCTGGAGCAATCGGCGAACGCCATACGTTTGTCACGCGTCTGCGATCGGAATCGTCCGACGCCAACAACACTGAGGTGCAGCAAATTTCATCGCAAGATTAAGCAAATTTAATCGGTTAAGGTAGAAAAAAAACTTGACACCAGTGTCGGGCCTCTGACAGCATGTGTCCGTGTTCATTATTCCACTGCTCCAAACTTTCTGAACGCCTTTGTTTCGCCGTTTCTTGCCTTCGGCTATAAACCCGGTAACCTAATGTCGAAGCAAAACTGGCGATTGCTGACTGAATCATTCTAATGTAACCGATTTCACTGGAGGCCGTACATGAAACAATTTTCACCCTTCCGAATACTCAGGTGCCTCGGGGCATTGCTGAGCATCATGCTGGTGTTTAGCGCGCTCAATCATCAAGCTATGGCGCAAGTCGATCAGGGCGCCATCACGGGCCTTGTTCAGGACCCAACTGGCGCCGTCATACCCAATGCTCAGGTCACCCTGACCAATGTTGATACCAACCTTACGCTTCAGACGCAGACCGACAGCAGCGGCAACTACGTCTTCTCGCCCATCAAGATCGGCAAATATAAAGTTTCCGTCGCCGCTGCCGGCTTCCAGACCACAACCCAGGAAAACATCCAGTTGCACGTGCAGGACCGGATTGCGGTCAATGTCCAGCTCAAGACCGGCGAGACCTCGCAAGAAGTCACCGTCACAGACGCTCCTCCGCTGCTCCAGACCCAGGAAGGCTCTACCGGCCAGGTCATCGAGTCCAAGACCATTAACGACACACCGCTCAACGGACGCAACTGGGTCTTCATCGCGCAACTAACGGCTGGCGTCGCTCCCTCAAATGGAGCCCGCGGCCAGAAGGGCGGAGACTTTAACGCCAACGGTCAGCGCGCCGAGCAGAACAACTACATCATGGATGGCGTCGACAACAATGTGAACGTCGTCGACTTCTTCAACGGCGCCAGCTACGTCGTGCGGCCTCCACCGGACGCACTCGCCGAGTTCAAGGTGCAGACCGGGGCCTATAGCGCCGAGTTCGGCCACTCCGCCGGCGCCGTCGTCAACGCCAGCATCAAGTCCGGCACCAACAGCATCCACGGCAGCGCATGGGAGTACATCCGCAACGACGCCTTCGATGTCCGCGAGTTCTTCCAGGGTTCATCTCCCATTGCCAAGTACCGCCAGAACCAGTTCGGCGCAACCCTTGGCTTTCCGATCATCAAGAACAAGCTCTTTTTCTTCGGAGATGCCGAGGCCAACCGCATTGTCTTCGGCGAGACCCACTCCGGGATGACGGTGCCCACCGTCAAAATGCGCACCGGCGACTTCAGTGAGCTGTTGAACAAGAGTCTTGTCAACGGCAATACCATCCAGTTGTATGCTCCCAACCCGAACGCAAACGGCTCCACGGCGATTGCGGGCAATCGGCTCGATCAGTCCGGTGTCCCTCTCGATCCAGTAGCGCTCAAAATCCTCAGCCTCTATCCGCTTCCTAACGTTGGTGTTCCCGGGCTGACCTACAACAACTTCACCGCACAAACAAATACCCTCGACAACACCTTCCAGTGGGACACGCGCATGGACTGGAACGTCAGTTCCAAAGACCAGGCGTTCGGCCGCTACAGCTATAACCACGAACCCGCAACCCACCCTGCTCCACTGGGTCCCATCCTCGACGGCGGCGGATTTGGCGACACAGGTCAGGTCGTCCAGCTCGGCGAAAACTTTGCCGGCGGCGAAACGCATATCTTCACTCCAACACTCACCAACGAGTTCCGTTTCGGCTACAACTACGGCCATTACACCGGCCTGCACGAGAATGCAAATAACCCCAATGCTGCATCAAGTCTGGGTCTCGGCGGCATTCCCTATGCCCAGAATAACGGCGGTCTTCCGAGGGTCAGCATATCGGGCATCTCGGCCTTCGGTTCGCCGACCTTCTATGCGACCAACGAGTACGAGAACGTCTATCAGATTCTCGACAATGTAACCAAGGTGGTCGGAAACCATACGCTGAAAGCGGGCGTCAACTTCCAGCGCATCCGCTTCTCCACCTCTCAGCCCACGCAGCCGCGTGGCAGCTACAACTTCAACGGAACCTATACCGGCCAACAGGGCACGTCCAACACTGGCTTTGGAGTGGCTGACTTCCTGACGAACAACATGAACAGCGCAGCCATCTCGAACGTCTTCAACACCGACGACGTCCGCTTCAACCGCTCTGTCTACGTTCAGGACTCCTGGATCGCGTCTCAGCGGCTGACCGTAAACTACGGCATCCGCTACGACTACTCCACGCCGTATCTTGAGCGCCACGACAATCAGGCGGCCTTTGTGCCCACCAGCGCACCTACGGCTGGTCAGAGCACGGCCCTCTACCTCATTCCCAAGAGCAAACAGGGCATCGCCCTTCCGGTTGCGTTTACCCGGTTGCTGGACCTGGACCACATCAAGATCCAGTTCTCCGACAACCGCTACCTCGTCGAGCCGCAGAAGACGAACTTCGCCCCGCGCGTCGGCTTTGCCTATAGAGCAACGGACAAAGCTGTCGTCCGCGGAGGCTATGGTATCTTCTTCGGTGGCCTGGAGAGCACTGGATACTATCCCAACCTGGGAGAGAACTTCCCATTCGAATTCGATTCCGGCTTCGGTGCACCTAGCTGTAACGCCGGTGGCAGTTGCGCCAACAATGGGTTCACGCTTGAGAGCGGATTCTCAAGCGCCATCAGCGCCGGCCTGCTCAACTCCATCCAGCAGCCCGCGCTTCGTGGCAGTGAAGCCAAGGTTCGCACCCCTTACAGCGAGCAATACAACCTCACCGTGGAGTACGGTTTCAGTAATACGCTGGTCGGCTCGGTCGGCTATGTAGGCTCTGTCTCTCGCCATCTCCAGTCCTTCCCCGACCCCAACGGCCCGGTCGCACTCGCACCCAATGGGTTCAACGGATACAAGAACGCGGCTGGGGACAATGTCAATCCCCTAAAGCCCTACCCGCACTTTGGCGGTGTCTCCTTCACCGCATATGATGCTGCCAGCAACTACAACTCGCTGCAGACCAAGCTGGAAAAGAGACTCTCTCGCGGTCTCAGCTTCCTCGCTACCTATACCTGGTCGCACTCACTCGACGATGCGCCGACGCCTCTCGGTAGTACGGGAGACTTCGGCTACCGCAGCCTCAACATCCTCGGAATGGGGGCCGACTACGCCAGCTCTCCGTTCGACGTGCGGCAGCGCTTCACCCTCAACGGCAACTATGAGCTTCCGTTTGGCCATGGTCGCCAGTTCCTGAACACTAGCGGCCCGCTGGACTACATTGTCGGAGGTTGGTCGACCAGCGCTGTCTTCCGTGCCCAGACAGGCGAACCCATCAGCATAGGAACCAGCAACCTCACCAGCCCTTCGGGTTCTGGTGTGCGCGCCATCCGTGTGGGCGATCCCTTCAAGGGCGGCGGCACTCCCAACCCCTCCAACCCAAGCATCACCTGCCCTGCTAACGTACGCACGGTGAAGAACTGGTACAACCCATGCGCATTCGCCAATCCAAAAGCGGATGACATCACCTTCACCAGTGATACCTATGGCGACTCTCCTTCGCATCAGAAGATTCCAAATAAAGTGACAGGCGCGGCCGCGCTTCCATATGTCGGCAGCTCTCGTGGCCAAACGTATGGCCCCGGCTATGACCGCGTCGACATGTCGCTGTTCAAATCCTTCCCAACCTACCGCGAGCAGTACCTGCAGTTCCGCGCGGACGTCTTCAACCTGCTCAACACCCCCGCCTACGGCAACCCAAGCAATACGGGCATCTCGGCTACGGGCGGTCAAATCACCGGAGCGCGCTTCTTCTCGAGCAACACTCCGGATTCACGCTTCTTCCAGTTCGCTCTGAAGTACGCCTTCTAAGCGACCCAAACCAACAAACGGGCAGACGCGTCAAAGCGCCTGCCCGTTCTCTTTTGCCTGCATCGCTAATGGAACACAGGGTAGAGCATTCTTCCCAAAAGGTAAGTGGACTGTATGCTCCAATGCGTCGAGCGAGCGGGAGTTCGGGCGACATACTACTGATTCTTGGGCTATTCCTCATCCTCCAGGCACATGCGGATAGCGTCTTTTCACAATTGCCCGCGAGGCTGTGCCTGACACGGGTAGGGTCGGCATTGACTTCTTTCTTTCTGGCGAAATGTTCGGCTTGCTCCCAGCTTCGTGTTCCAAGAATGCTCAGCGCGTCGAAACGATAAAATCCCTCTTTCCCCGCTCCTCTTCTCCGGACTCTCTGTCTTTGTCGGGAAACGTACAGGATTGCTGGAAGTTAATCGGCGGCAATTCGTCGCGATCAGGGTGTGGACGGTCCGGAATCCTGCAAGCCGACCCAGTATTATCAAAAGCACTGGTTTCGACGGTATTGTTTTTTGTGTCGCCCGAACTCGCAGCCAACCCAACGTAATAGGTACCCGCCATCGGCACCGTACTTGTCCCCACAGCAAACCAGGTCACTCCATCAGCGGATTGGTAGCCAGTGAACACGTTGCCGGAGCGACGTAGCCTAAACCATACCGGCATCCAGGTGTACTGATCTCCGGTCACCCACCTCATGGAGCCCCCAGAGAGCGATCGAGTGCCCATCTCGGCAATGCGCCAGCCGGTGGAGCCCAGAAGCATAGCGACCACGGGAGCATCGCTATCCAGTGATTCACGCATCATCAGCCCTGTGCTGTTCAATGCTTTGCCGTCTACGTTTGTCAGCCTGGTGGTCAGAGTGAAGTCTCCGGTTACCTGTCTGTATGCAAAGTTGAACGAATCGGATGCTCCGCCGATACCGCTTCCTTGACCTGTAACGAGCGTGGTGCCATTGCCAACCTTTGCATATGCAGCATTGCCAATCGTCTTTACCGTGCCTATATCCGTATCCTGCCAGCCGGAAGGAAGCGCACCGGCATCCAAAGGTGTAGCGGAGACAGCACGCGATTCAACACTCGTGCCGGACTGGTTAATCGCTTCGACCTTGTAGGAATACGTCGTACCGTTCGTCACGCTCGTGTCCGTATACTCGGGCCAGGTGGTCTGGGTCAGTCTGGCAATGCTCGTATACGAGTCGCCGTCGGAAGCGCGAAGCACGTCATAACCGTTGGCGGTCCGCACTGGTCTCCACTTCAGATACACACGACCAACGCTGGCTGTTGCTATCACCGGCTCTGGCGCCTCAGGAATTGGCGACGATGGATAGGGAGAGGATGTTCCGCTCAACGTAAACGTCAGCGTGCCATAACCAAAGTGATCGGCGCTGCCATGTTCGGGCCTCATCAGCTCCGCCATCCTTCTGCTGCTAGGGGCAGGCAGTCCTTCGAGAACGTGGTAATGGTTGTAGATCAACTCCCAGACCGGTCGATCATCCAGCCGTCCGGCCCCATTCGTGGAGATATAGTACTGGTTCACCGTGTCGCAGTTGTTATAGGTGGTGTAGGGAACCGAAAACGTGGCATTGTATTTTGCCGTGTACTCCGATCCGGCCAGAAGACGGTGATTGGCGTAGCCAAAAAGATCGACTCCTTGATTCCAGGCCGTTTGGGCGGCATATCCTAGTAACCCGACCCCTAGCTGATCATGCTCCTGATCGCGACCCGCTTCCTGCCATTGTCCCAGGTCTCCGGGCCACAGATGGTAAACGGCATTCACAATGGATCCGTTGCCCGGCCCATTCTCGAAGTACTCAATCCCCTGACTGAACCATGCCTTGTTGTCGTTGAGCACGCCCATGGCAATGAGCGCGCCGATATTGGCTGCGTCCCAGTTGGCCCAGTAGTGGCTGATACAGGCACCATTGTGCATGGTAAGAAAGGTATTGACCACCGGATACAAATAGTTCGTAAACATGGACTGGAACTGCGCAAAGTCGCGATGATTCCATCCCGGATAGATGCGCAGGACCTCTCCGGCAAGAGCGAAGTCCTGAATGGGAATCCCGATCAGGCCAGGAATATCCGTGCCCGTCGGAACCTGATTGACAGTATAGGCATACTTGTTCAGTATCCTCACCGCGGCGTCGGCATAGGCGGTGTCGCCGGAGATGTACCAGCGAATCGCATTCAAGTACGCTGCGTGAGCGTCCTGATCGGCGCGTTGACGGCTCTTGCCCATATTAGGAAGTGATGCCGCTGTATAGCGGCTCTGCGCCAGCGGATCTTTGATCAACAGATTCCAGTCGTCGATCCACGGATGGGCGCCCGCCGCCACCTCGTCCTTCATGCGATCAAGATCGGCCTGTGTGTGCAAGCCTCCGGGATGAACAAACTGTGCACGCGATACCTCACCCAGAAGGGCAGCCTGAAGCAGGAACAGACTCACACATATCGTCAGAAATTTTGCTTTGCGCATTTCTCAGGACCTCCTCTGATCGGTAAAATCACACGGATAACGGACTTTGATCAGGCCGTATCCATCTGGAGACGGTATACCTCTCGTCTCCACTCACTCGGATCGAGCCTGCTTTTCGCAGTTCGTTCCAGATAATCTCGACACTGCCCTTCGATGCCTGCAACTGAAAGGGCAACCTTCCATCTCCAAAGATGCGGACCTCCAGGGAGCGGCACGCCGGATCAGCAGTCGATCCTGTGACTCGCGCCAGGGGCAGCACCGCCCCTGACTTTACAAACACCGGAATATTTCGCGTGCTCGCGGCAAACGTCAGGGATACACCGCCTGTGTGAGGTTCGCCCGTCCAGAAGTCGTACCACTCACCTGGCGGCAATATCAGCGTGCGACCATCAGGCTCGCCTGCAATCAGCGGTGCAATCAGGAGACGGTCGCCCATCATCCATGCATCATCGACGCGCGCCAGCTCGGGAATTCCGGGCCAGTCCAGTGCGAGCGCACGGAAGGGCGGCGTCCCATCGGCCGCATAACGGGCAAATGCTGCGCGCAGATACGGAATCAACATCATGCGCCATCCCAGGATCTCGCGACAGCGTGCTTCCAGTTCCTCAAAATCCGGTGAGATCTGGTTTGCATTATTTTTCTTCCTATCCAGTTGCTTCCACGGAGGATTGGGGATGTACCATGCATTGATCATGGCTACGGGCGAAAAGACAACGGTCTGTAACCGCCGGATCAGATCTTCCTCGCTTTGGGCATCGCGGACCTCGGGGCACCACAGCAAACCGCTGAAGCCGGAGTTGACCAGCGCGCGCACAAATTGCCGGTGGTCGTATAGATCGCTGTACAGCACAAATGGATAGGGCGACGCAAGCGCACCGCTGGAGCGCGCCAGGCAATAGGTCTCTATGTTGCGCTTCAGAAACTGCTCCCAGATCGTGCGCTGATACCGCAGACCGAAGAGGCTATGCATCTGCTCACCGTCGACACCGGATGGAAATTGACTCAGCTCGGCAAACGACCATCCGCCGGTGTAGTCGGAGTTGTCGCATTCATCGAGCTTGAAGCCACTGACTCCAATGTCGAGCAGATTCTTTCCGTGGTACTCGCCGAACTCCCGGCGCGCTTCGTCACTCTGAAAGTCCGGCACCAGCCCACCCCACACAGCCGTGTCTCCGGAGAACTCGTGCACAGGTTCGAAAAGCGGAGAAGATGGGTGGACAAAGGCATGCTCCCACAGGTTGACATGGAAATTGCGGGATCGCAGATCATGGACGAAGCTCTCCGGGCGGGGGAAACGCGAGTCGTTCCAGGAGAATGAGCAAGAATAGGAGTGAGACTGCCACCCTGCTTCAAGACCCATCACATCGCACGGTATGTTTCGGTCACGAAACTCTGTTGCCAGCCGGATAATGTCATGGTCCGTTGCATTGCTCACTGCTCGATACCAGCAGCCCAGTCCCCACTCAGGAGGCATGACGCCTCCACCGGAGAAGAGGTTGTAGCGGCGCACAGCATCCAGCATCGAAGGGCCGGCAAACAGGTACACATCTGCTCCCCGTGCGGCAGGAATCTCTACAACAATGTGGGACGCCTCTCCGTCCTGTAGCGTCTTTGTATAGAGAGGAACATCGCCGGTTTCCTCTTCGGATGAAACCGATGGGCGAGGCAGCGCCTCTCCGCAGTAGAACGTCGCGTAGCGCGCAGTATCGACCAGGAGCCCATAGCCACGACTGCTCACATAGAAGGGCACAGGCGCGTGTGAGTCTCCGGTATCGCTACGAGGGTCGGCATTGACACGAATGGCGCGCTTCTTCCCTCGATGATTCATGCTGAAAAACTGGAGGCCAAATCCGTAGATTTCTTCGTGCGAATCCAAAGGCAGAGATAGCTGTGTTCCTCGTGGACCAAGCCGAAAAACCGGCGGGTCGATTGCCGGTATGGAGATGTGCGGCAATCGGCGCAGCGCATCGGTGCAGGGTGACACCAATCGTGAACGTACAGGCGTGATCGCTTCAGGCTCTCCCGCCGTTGCGCACCACACACCCTGAACGACCGGCTGCCAACGTGTATTCTGTGTGTGATTTACTTCACTCTTCTGCGTTGCTGAAGCCTCGCGGCATGTCAACGCCAAAGCCGCACCGCCAATTAATCCTTTACCAAATTGCCTGCGGTCTAACCTGTTTTTCATCCCTGCAATCCTGCGGGTACCCTGAAGCTGCATTTGTAAGAAAGGGGGCCATCCGTGAGCCTACCGAATGGCCATAAGGAGTTTGCGAAGACATCACCAAGTCAGTCGTCCGGTAAGCTGGATCAACCTGCTCTGCTGGCTTCCATTGCCGGAAGAACCTAGCCGGACGATGCCGAAGTTTCCGTCCGTTGTCGACGTGTCGTAACCATTGGCGAAGGTCTGCACATGGTTCAGAACATTGAACGCGTCGATTCGCATCTGGAAGACGAGCTTCTTCTCGGGCAAGATGCTGAAGTTTTTCGAGATATTGGCATCCAGCTGGTTGTGCGAACCT
>Ga0207667_10003455_pt1 | contig 19507 bp, 18 predicted proteins | sample KBSCornC52_FD_184301 | JGI IMG/M metagenome (GOLD analysis project Ga0207667, IMG submission 184301) | Corn rhizosphere microbial communities from Kellogg Biological Station, Michigan, USA - KBS Corn C5-2 (SPAdes) (version 2) | ecosystem: Host-associated > Plants > Roots > Rhizosphere > Soil ...
CGACGGTGTGCAGCTGCAGGCGCGGACGGTTCCGCATCCGGCCTCGGTCAGCCAACGGGCGCGGGACGCGCTGGCCTTCATGGCGGCCAATCCGCGGCCGGTCCGGCCGAACAACACCGATCCGGTCGCGTGGAAGGCAGCGACCGCGGCGGCCGACGCCAACATCGTCGCCATGCTGGCCCCCCGCTGCGAGGGATTCGATCTCGAGCGCGACGAGATCACGCTGGGCGGCGTCCCGACCTATGTCAGCCGCCCGCCGGCTGCGCCCTCGGACCGGGTCTATCTCGACATTCACGGCGGCGGACTGACCTCGGGCGGCGGCGAGGCCTGCGGGCTGATGGGCCTGCTGGCGGCAAAGCGATCTCGCGCACTGACCTATTCGGTCGATTACCGCATGCCGCCCGACCACCCCTACCCGGCCGCGCTCGACGATTGCATGGCGGCCTATCGCGCGCTGCTCGAGCAGTTCGAGCCCGGTCATATCGTCGTCGGCGGCGCCTCGGCCGGCGGCAATCTCGCGGCGGCGCTCGGCCTGCGCGCCCGCGACGAGGGCCTGCCGGCGCCGGCCGGGCTGGTGCTGCTGACGCCCGAGGTCGATCTCACCGAATCGGGCGACAGCTTCGAGACCAACCGCTTCGTCGATGTCATGCTGCCGCAGGGTCTGCCCGGCGCGAACGCGCTGTATGCCGGTGGCCATGATCTCGCCGATCCCTATCTGTCGCCTTTGTTCGGCGATTTCACCAAGGGCTATCCGCGGACCTTCCTCCAGGCCGGGACGCGCGACCTGTTCCTGTCGAACACGGTCAGAATGCACCGCGCGCTGCTCAAGGCCGGCATCCCCGTCGAGCTGCACATCTTCGAAGGCATGCCGCATGGCGGCTTCGGCGGCGCGCCCGAAGACGAGGATCTCGACCAAGCGGTACAGAACTTCGTCGCCTCTTGCTGGCACTAACCGGCAGCGCAGCGGAAATTCACCAGGATCGGAAGGCAGAGCAGCACCGCATGGCGCACATTCACTTCATTCATATCTACGTCGACTCGCCGACCACGCACATCCAGAGCACCTGGCTGAGCCCGGCCGACCGCCAGGGCACCGGCCATGGTACGACGCGCTATTGGCAGGATCTCGCGCGCACGCTGGAACGCGGCCGCTTCGACGGCATCTTCATCGCCGACATCCAGTCGATCGAGCCGGAATTCGCCAAACAGGACATCGCCTTCGGCAGCGGCATCCCGCGCCATGATCCGCTGATGACCCTGCCCTCGATGGCAGACGTCACCGAGCATCTCGGATTCGGTGTCACCCTCTCGACCGCCGGCACCGCGCCCTATGCCGCAGTGCGCCGGCTCGGCACGCTCGACAATCTCACCGGCGGACGGCTCGGCTGGAACGTCGTCACCAGCTACCAGAAGAGCGACTATCTCGCGCTCGGCATCGATCAGCCGGATCACGATCTGCGCTACGACATGGCCGACGAATATCTCGAGATCTGCCGCCGGCTGTGGGACGCCTTTCCGCGCGACGCGATCATCGCCGACCGCGACAAGGGCGTGTTCGTCGACGTAAACAAGATCAAGCGGGTCGAATTCGCCGGCAAATTCTTCCGTTGCGAGGCCTATCCCGTCATCGAAAACTCTCCGCAGGGCCGGCCGCTGATCTTCCAGGCCGGATCCTCGGGCCGCGGCGTCCGCTTTGCCGCCACCCATGCCGATGCGATCTTCGCATTGCAGCCGACGATGGAGGCGATGAAGGGTTATCTCGCCAATGTCGGCGAGGCGGCCAAGGCGGTCGGCCGGCCCAATCCGAAAGTCTATCTCGGCATCCAGCCGTACATCGGCGGCACCGAGGCAGAGGCGCAGGCGCGGCTCGATTTCTACCGCGACCGCATTCCGGTCGACGTCGCGCTCAACCGGCTTGGCGCGGTGCTCGGCATCGACTTTCGCGGCATGGACGTCGACCGGCCGTTCGACGAGCTGAGCAGCGATGCCGGCTCGCATGGCCTGATGCGCGGCCTGGTCGACTGGGGCAGCGGCGCCGCGCCAACGATCCGCGACGCCGCCTTGCAGATGTCGATGTCGAGCACCATGCCGCGGCTGGTCGGCACGCCCGAGCAGCTCGCCGACCGCATCGAGACTATCTGGCGCGAGACCGGCTGCTTCGGCTTCGCGCTCAGCCCCCATGCCAGCCCGCAAAGCGCAGAGGAGTTCGTCGATCAGGTGGTGCCGATCCTGCAGAAGCGCGGACTGATGCGCACCGACTATGCCGGCACGACCTTCCGCGAGAACCTCAACCAGCCGTGATCCTCCCACGCGAAACCCAGACGCATTCGGCGGTCGCGGATCACTATGATGATCTCGACGAGATCTATCGCGGGCTGTGGGGTCTCGATGTGCATCACGGCTATTGGCGCACCGGCCGCGAAACGCCCGACCAGGCGGTCGCCGCGCTGAGCGAGCTGGTTGGCGGCGAGCTGGCATTCAAGCCGGGCGCGCGGCTGGTCGACATCGGCTGCGGCTATGGCGGCACGGCGCGCCGCTTCGCCGATCGCGGCGCGGATGTCATCGGCTTCAGCCTGTCGCAGGAGCAGATCGCCCATGCCCCGGCGGCATCGCGCGTCGAGCTGCGCTGCGCCGACTGGCTGGCGAATGCGCTTCCCCCCGACAGCTTCGACGGCGCCTATGCGATCGAAAGCTCGGAGCATATGGCCGACAAGGAACGGTTCTTCGACGAGGCGCGGCGTGTGCTGAAATCGGGTGGCCGCCTGGTCGTCTGCGCCTGGCTGGCGAGCGACCGGCCGACCGGCTGGCAGATCCGGCACCTGCTCGAGCCGATCTGTCGCGAAGGCCGACTGCCGTCGATGCTCACCGCCGGCGAATATCGCGACATGGCGGCGGCCGCGGGCTTTCGCTGCCTGCGCTATCGCGACATCAGCCAGTCGGTCGCGCGGACCTGGTCGATTTGCTTCCGCCGCTTCCTGCGCGCCATGGTGATCGATCCGGCGATGCGACGGCACATCCTTGCCGCGCGCAACCGCATTTTCGCGCTGAGCGTGCCGCGCCTGATTCTCGCCTATCACACCGGCGCGATGCGCTACGGCGTGTTCACCCTGACCGCGGAGAGTTGATCGCGGACGGCGTCAGCTGAACGCCCAGCGCAGCGTTCGCGCGATCCCCGAGGTACCGGCGCGGACCAGCGGCCGGGCGAGGCGCGATTTACGAAAGCCGTGCATGCGCCGCGCCCAGTCCGGCAACAGATCGACCGCAGCACCGAACGTCAGCGCCTGGACCGGCGCCACCATCATGTGGCTCGAGCGTTGCTCGAGCACCAGTCGCGCGACCTTGTGGGTGCGCTGCGAGACGGCGAGCTCGCCGCGCATCGACTCGATCAGCTGGTTCGCTTCGGCGCGGCTGCGCGGCACGGGATCGGCGCCGAGCGCCTCGGCGATTCGCACCATCTCGGCAAAATAACGGTCCTGCTCGCGCAGCGGCATGTCGGGCTCGGCATAGCGGATCCAGGCATCGAGGAAGCTGGTCGCCTCGGTGACATGGACCCAGGCGAGCAGATGCGGATCATTCGCCGCATAGGGCGTGCCGTCTGGCAGCGTGCCGACAACCTTGTCATGCACCGCGCGCACCCGCGCCATCGCCCCTTCCGCTTCGTCGCGCGAGCCATAGCTGGTGAGGCTGATGAAGCGCGCCGTTCGGCGCAGACGGCCGAGCATGTCGCTGCGGAAATTCGAATGGTCCCAGACGCCGGCGAGCACCGCTGGATGGAGCATCTGCAGGAGCAGAGCGGCAACGCCGCCGACCATCATCGTCGTGACGTCGCCATGCACCCGCCAGACCACCGAGGCGCGGCCGAACAGGCCATCATCGCTTCGCACCACCGGCTTCTCGCCGCGCGCCTGGTCGTTGAACACCGCGCGCACCTGGCCGACCATCAGCCGCTTGGCCCGTCGGGCGAGCGGTCCGGTGCCCATGGCAGGCTGGCGAGAGGTCGTCGACGGGGCCATTGCGGCCATCATAACGCCCAAACGCAGCTTGCGCCCAGAGAAGGCAGATCACGGTTGCCGCATCAAGCGAACGGGTCCAGAGCCGCCGCTGGGCCCTCGTGACGGGCCAGGAGCGCAGACCGATGACGATCCCCCCGCGTGATCAGAGCCGCCAGGCGAAGGCGCGGGCCGACTTCTTCCGCATGGCGCGCTGGATCGTGCTGGTCGGCGTGATCATGGTCGCCGGCGCCCTGTTCATTCTCGCCCGCCAGGGACTGGCCCGGCCCAGCGTGGTTATCGGCACGATCGGCGGCGTGTTCTTTTCGATCCTGCTCGGTTGCGGCCTGTTCGCCGCCGCCTTCTTCAGCGACAAGAGCGGGCATGACGAGGCAGCGAGCCGGACCGGCAAGGACGATCTCGACCGGCGCAGCTAGGAACGCGCGATCAGTGCTTCACGAAACGCCGCCATGCGGCCGACCGCCTCGTCGAGGACCTCCGGCTGCTTGGCGAAGCACAGCCGGATGACCGAGCGCAACGGCTGCTCGGCATAGAAGCTCGACAGCGGAATCGAGGCGACGCCCGCCTCCCTCACCATCGCCAGCGAGAAGCTGCGGTCGTCGACGCCGATGCCCGAGGCGCGCAGATCGACGCAGAGGAAATAAGTGCCGGTGCCGGGCAGCACGGCAAAGCCGGCTCCGGTCAGCCCGGCCGCCAGCCTCGCCCGCGACGTGCGATAATCGGCGCGCATCTCCTCGAACCAGGCCGCATCCTTGGCGAGACCGAAGGCGACCGCCTCCTGCAGATTGGGCGCGGTGGTGAAGGTGAGGAACTGATGCGCGCCGGCGACCCCGGCAAGCAAGGCCGGCGCGGCAACGACGAAGCCGACCTTCCAGCCGGTCAGGCCGAAGATCTTGCCGGCCGATCCGATCTTGACCGTTCGCTCGGTCATCCCCGGCAGACCGATCAGCGGGATATGCGGATGATCGCCGAAGACGACATGCTCCCAGACCTCGTCGCAGATTGCGATCGCGTCATGGGCGACGCACAGCCGGGCGAGCGTGGCCAGCTCTGCTTCGTCGAACACCCGCCCGGTCGGATTGACCGGATTGTTGAGGACCAGCAGGCGGACACCGTCGTTCAGCGCCTCGGCGATCGCCGGGAGCGGCAGGCGCCAGTCGGGCGGCTCCATCCGCGCGAAGCGCGCGCGGCCCCCGGCCTGCCGCACCAGCGGCAGATAGGCATCGTAGAGCGGCTGGATCAGCAGCACCTCATCGCCCGGCGAGACCAGCGCCAGCAACGCCGAGGCCAGCGCCTCGGTCGCCCCAGAGGTGATCAGGACATTGTCGCTGGTGACCGCCAGCCCCTGGAAGCGTCCGTAATGGTCGGCCACCGCCTGGCGCAGCCGTGGCGTCCCCCGCATCGGCGGATATTGATTCGAGCCATTGAGCACCGCCTCGGCCGCAGCCTGCCGCACATCCGCCGGCCCCGGCGCATCGGGAAAGCCCTGGCCGAGGTTGATCGCCCCGGTTTCGCGCGCGAGCGCCGACATCTCCTCGAAGATGGTCGTCGGCAGCGCCGCGTAGATCGGATTCAGACCGCCCTCCCCATTTGAACCTGCGCCCCCTTAGCCGGGAACTTAGTCGTGCCGCGAGGGCTTCCGACTTACCCCCTCCAATTTCGCGAGAAACTGGCGTATCTGATCGGCCTTGGGGCCGTATTTGTCATCGCTTGAGGTGAAGATGTCCGTGCCGACCAAATATGGTTCCCCTGCGCGCAGGCGCCTGATGCCCCTCGCCGCAACCGCTTTTGCCGTCCTCTCGCTGCTCGGCTCGGCCGGCCTCGCGCAATCGATGTTTGGCGATACCGCCACGACCAGCGGCCCGAAGCCGAAGCTGAAACGGGTCGAGCGGCCGAAGCTGAGCAGCTTCGAATATCGCCTCAGTTGGGGCCTGCAATCGATCGAGGCGGACCGCGCCTATGCCCGCGGCATCACCGGCGCGGGCGTCACCGTGGCGATGATCGACACCGGCGTCGCCTCGCAGCGGAACAGCGGGCTCGGCAGTCTGTCGCCGCTCTCGACCGATCTGATCGCCAATCGCAAGCCGCCGGCGACGGTCGACCCGCATGGGCTGCAGGTCGCCAGCGTCATCGCCGCGCCGCTCGACAACAATGGCACGGTCGGCGTCGCCTATCGCTCGACGATCCTGTCGATCCGTGCCGACATCGACGGCAGCTGCGCCAAGCAATGCGCGGTTTACGGCAAGGATCTGGCACGCGGCATCGACTACGCCGTGTCCAAGGGCGCCCGCATCATCGGCGTGCCGCTGGTCGGCCCCAATTCACTGCCGACGGTCGAGGCGGCGCTGGGCCGCGCGGTTGCGGCCGGTGCGATTATCGTCATGGCGGCGGGCAACGACGGCGGCAAGGAGCCGCTCTGGCCGGCACGTTATGCCGCCGACGCCCGATTCAGCCACGCGCTGATCGTCGCCGGCGCGGCCGGGCGCAACGGCCAGCTCGCCAGCTGGTCCAATCGCGCCGGCGCCTCCGCCGATCGCTTCGTCTCGGCGCCGGGCGACAACATCATTACCGACTGCGACGCCAAATATTGCTGGCTGGTCTCGGGTTCCTCCTATTCGGTCGCCTATGTCGTCGGCTCGCTTGCGCTGATGCTCGAAAGCCGACCGGACCTCTCACCGCAGGAAGCCGGCAACATCCTGCTGCGCACCGCCGAATGGGGGCACCCCAACCGTTATGGCGATGGCCATGGCCTGGTCGATGTCGGCCATGCCTTGCGGGTCGCGCGGCAAAAGCAGGCGAGCGCGAGCTAAGCGCGATCTAGAGCGCCGCGTTCAGCGCCGTCACGAGGATCTCGGCGAAGTCATCGATCTCCTGGGGCGTGCCGAGACGCGCCTGCGCGACCTCCAGCTCGGCATAGGGTAGCCTGGGGAACGCATGGCGCGGCACGGTGTGGTCGGTGCTGTCCATCCGATAAGGCTCGTTGTCACCGACGACGAGACCGTCGTTCTGCTGGAGCCGGTCGAGCAGACGCCTGGCGAAGCGGTCATTATGGCCGGCATGGAGCACGCCGACGTGCCAGGGCCGCTCCTGCCCGTTCAACGCGGGGGTAAAGCTGTGGAGCGAGATCAGCGTCGTATTGATATGCTGCGCACCCCGGCGGACCAGCTCCTCATGGATCGCATGCTGATAGGGGTTGTGGATCGCCACGACGCGCATCTGCCAATGCGCCGGGTCCATATCGTGATTGGCCGGGATCCGGGTTCCGTCGCTTTCGCGGGGATTGGCCTCGGGCGACAGCGGGTCGCGGTTGCAGTCGATCACCAGCCGCGAATAGCGCTGGGCGATGAACGGGGCGTCGAGCTTTTCGGCCAGCGCCCTGCCAAGGGCGGCGATGCCGATATCCCAGGCGATATGCCGTTCGAGCTCGCGCGGATCGAGACCGAGCGTGCCAAGTGATTGTGGTACAAGATTTCCCGCGTGATCGCCGATTAGCAGGAACGACGACGCGCCCTGCGGGTTGATGAAATCGACCGCCGGCAAATCGGCGGCGCCAAGCAACCCGTTTGCTGTGACGTCGTTGGAGTCCCGATCGCCGGTCATGCCAGTCCTAACCATCCACCATGTGACGACCTACCGTTTCCATCAGCCGGTCGCTTTTGGCGAGCATCGGCTGATGATACGGCCGCGCGAAGGCCATGATCAGCGGCTGATCGAGAGCCGGCTGGAGATCGATCCCCCGCCGACCGAGCTGCGCTGGCTGCACGATGTGTTCGGCAATTCGGTCGCGATTGCCCGCTTTGACGAACGGGCGGCGACGCTGCGCGTCGATAGCCGGGCGCGGGTCGAGCATATCCCGACCGAAGGGTGCGATGTCGAGGTCGAGGCTTATGCACGGTGCTACCCCTTCACCTATTCCTCGGAGGACATGCCCGACCTGCTGCGTTCGATCGAGCGCGATCACGGCGACCTGTACCGCGTCGTCGACGATTGGGCGCATCGCTTCGTCCGCAGCGATGGTCCGACCGAGACCCTCGCCATGCTGGCCGAGATGACGCGCGCGATAAAGCGGGAATTCACCTATGTCCGCCGCCCTGAGCCGGGCACCCAGACGCCGCTCGAAACGCTTGAGAGCCAAGGCGGCAGCTGCCGCGATTTCGCTGTGCTGATGATCGAAGCGGCGCGCGCGCTCGGATTCGCCGCGCGCTTCGTCTCGGGCTACGTCTATTCCCCCAGGGCCGACGAGGATCGCGTCGGCGGCGGCAACACCCATGCCTGGGTGCGCATCTTCCTGCCCGGCTCGGGATGGGTCGAGTTCGATCCGACCAACGGCATCGTCGGCAGCCGCGGGCTGGTCCGTGTCGCCGTCGCCCGCGATCCCAGGCAAGCGGTGCCGCTGTCCGGGACCTGGCGCGGCACCCCCGGCAGCTACATCGACATGGAAGTCACGGTCGATGTCGCGATGGATCCGGATGTCGATGATGCCGGCCTTGAGCTCGACCAGCAAAGGCGGGCGCAATGCTGATCCGCTGCGGTTACGACATCCGCTTCGAGGCCGCTACGCCGGTGCCGATGCTCGCGCTGCTGAGCATCCATCCCTCGCGCAATCAGGATTTGCGCACGCCGCACCGGATCGCCGTCTCGCCCGACGTCCCGATCTATGACTTCGTCGACGGCTTCGGCAATGTCTGCACGCGCATGACCGTGCCCGAGGGCGGGCTCGACCTGGCCTGCGACTTCGTCATCGAGGATAGCGGCGCGCCCGACTTGCTGGCGACAGATGAACCGCAGCTGCCGGTCGCCGCCCTGCCCGATGAGGTTCTCGTCTATCTGCTTGCCAGCCGTTATTGCGAGACCGACCGGCTGCTCGATCTCGCCTGGGGACTGTTCGCGGGCGCCGCGCCCGGCTGGGCGCGCGTCCAGGCGATCGTCGACTACACCCATCAACGGGTCGAATTCGGCTATCACCATGCGCGGCCGACCAAGACCGCCTGGGATGCCCATGACGAGCGGCGCGGCGTCTGCCGCGACTTCGCCCATCTCGCGATCGCCCTGTGCCGTTGCATGAACATCCCGGCGCGTTACTGCACCGGCTATCTCGGCGACATCGGCGTGCCCCCAGTCGATGCGCCGATGGATTTCTCGGCTTGGTTCGAGGCCTATCTCGGCGGGCAATGGTACACCTTCGATGCGCGGCACAACCGCCGGCGAATCGGCCGTGTCCTGATGGCCCGTGGCCGCGACGCGGCCGACGCGGCGCTGACGACGACCTTCGGGCCGGTCACGCTGGCGCGGTTCGAGGTTCATACCGACGAGGTCGCCGGTATCGATTGAGCCAGCCTCAGACGGGAATCGTCACATTCAGGACCAGCCGCCCCATTTCGTCCTCGACCTCGACCGCGCGCCAGCGCGAGCGCTCCGGCGGCGGCACTTGGGTGAGGAAGCTGGGTGCGATCTCCCGGGCCGATTCGGAATCGGCGAGGTCCAGGCCCCAGGTGTCGGAGTGACGCCCTTCGAGATCCGAGCAATGAAAGAAATAGAGAGCCATACTTACCCCCGATTTCCATGCGCCACGTCATAACGCATGTTAGCCCCGAAGGTATCCACTCCCGTTATGTCTTTGTTTCGACATAAACCGATTCGGCCCGATCAGGCAACGTCGCGGGCGACGCTGGCGGTTTCTCCCCAGAAATGGGCCCGGTATTGTCCGAAGCAGCGCGCGCCGCATTGCAGCCGGATCAGCGCGCCCTCGGCGATCGCCGTCGCGCGGCGTGGATCCTCGGCGACCAGCGGCCGCAAGGCCTCCCGATTCCAATCCTCGCTGTGCTTGAGGTCGAGGTGGGCATGGAGGTCGAAGTAGCGGCGCTCGCGTTCGCTGAGCCCGATCCGCCGCAGCCCGGCGGCAACCTCGGCCGAGCGCCCCGGGGCAGTCAGCTCGATCACGCCGAGCGCGCCGATCGCATGCCAGGCATAGCCGCGGTTGGTCGCCAGCGCTGTCATCGCATTGGCGAGCGCCAGGCTCTGCCAGATGGTGGTGTCGATCGCCGGCCTGAGCGCGAGCGTTTCGACCAGCGCGCCCAGCATCGGACCATGCATGCCGGCCGCCTTGCCGCGGCCCATCTCGTCCCAATAGTTGCGCGCCAGTTCCAGCTTCGCCGGGACCGGCAGCTTGACCTGGGTATAGGCAAGGAGATCGTCGAAGCCGGCCTCGCCCGCGGCCTCCTGTTCGAGGAACCAGCGCAGCTCGTCGCGGCTGGCGCTCGTCGCGAGCCACGGAAACAAGGGATCGCCCTGCCCCGGACCGGTCTCGCGCAAGCCCTCGAACCAGGCGACGAAGCCGTCCGCATCGGTCGGCGCGGCGGATGCCGCCGGCGCGATCTCGCGGCGCAGCTGTTCGAGAAAGGCCGTCTCGAGGCGAAGCATGCGCATGTCGCGATCGATCCGCGCGTACCAGTCAGCCTCCGGAAAGCCGGGCGCGAGTCGTTGGCGGTTCCAATGCGCGAGGCCGCGTTGGAAGTCATCGATGAGAAATTGAGAGGGGTTCGGGCGGGACTGTCGCGCTTCATTCGTCATGGCGCATTGAACGAGCCCCTCGTTCGGCAAGTTCCGCGAATTGATGTGAATCAATCGCTTGGATTAGACCACCCGGGCGGACCGATCAGGACGGCGCCGTTATGACGGCGGCGACCAGGGCGATGCGATCGACTTCGCGATAAACCGGTCGCGCCAGCTCCTCGCCGAAGACATCCGGGTCGATTTCGCGATAGGAGAGGCTCGCGCCATAGGTCGTGGCGAGCTGGGCGAGGGTCGCCCGTAGCCGGTCCTTGCCGGCGATGATCGGGCTGCCGGTGTAGAGGATCAGCCGTCCCCCGGGATTGAGCCGGTCGACCGCCTCGGCGCTCAATTCGAGCGCGACCTGCGCGCCGTGATTGCCGCCGCCGTCGCGATAGGCCGGGCCATCGGGATCGACGATATACGGTGGATTGATCACCGCCAGGTCGAAGCGGCCCTCGACCTGCTCCAGCCCGTTCGACTCGACCAGCGTCGCAGGCACGCCTGCTGCCGCCAGGTTGACCCGGGCGAACCGCAGCGCCGCAGGGTTGACGTCGCTGAGCAGTATTTCCGCTTCGGGACAGATCCGCGCGACGACCAATCCGCCGACCCCCGCGCCGGCGCCGATGTCGATCACTCGCGGCGTCAGCGGTGGCAGCTGCAAGGCCAGCTCCGCGGCGATGACATCGGCGAAACGATAGCTGTCCGGCCCGAAGAAGACCGCGTCATCGGCCTCGGTCGGATAGGCCGAATGGATGAACAGATCGTCGCCCAATGACGATACGCGCAGGCGGCTCCGCCACACCCCGCCGTTGCGATCGATCATATCGGCGCGACGCAGGCAATTGCGCACATCGTCGGGCAGGACATGGGTGGCGAAGTCGAGGCTCCAGCCGAGCGCATCCTCCATCGTCCGCGCCTGCTCGCGACCACTGCGGGCGACCACCCGGGCATGGCTCTTCGGCGTGATGGTGGTGAAGCGGTATCCCCGCGCCCTCAGTTTGCCGAGCAGATCGACCAGGGCGTTGTCCTCGGCGCTGAAGCGCCCTGTGGATCTGCCCCAAGCCATCAATCCGCTCCCGCCCCGGAACGCCGCCATCATTGCGACCGTTGGGCACTGAATACCATGCGCATCCTCGGTGTTACAGAAAGCTGCGATCTCGGCTCGCTCTATCTCCGGCTGGCCGCCGAGGAGCATGACGTGCGGGTGGCGATCTCCGAGCCGTTGGCGCGGGGGACGCTCGCCGGCATGATCCCGCAGGTCGGCGACTGGCGGGCCGAGCTGGACTGGATCCGGGCGGCCGGCGACGACGGCCTCATCCTGTTCGAAAGCGTGTCCGAGGGTTTTGGCGCCTTGCAGGACACGCTGCGCCGCGACGGCTATCGCGTGATCGGCGGGAGCGCCTATGGCGATCGGCTCGAGAACGACCGCGCCTTTGCCCAGCGGTTGCTCGGCGATCTCGGTTTCCCGGCGGGCCATGTCTGGCAGTTCGCCGACAACGCTGATGCCGACGCCTTCATCGCCGCCAATCCCGGCCGCTATGTGTTGAAGTTCAGCGGCCCCGGCCATGCCTCGAGCGACAATTACGTCGGCCGGATGAGCGACGGCCGCGATATTCGCGCGATGCTGCGCCAGCGCCGCAACCGCGATGCCGAGTTCATCCTGATGGAGTTCATCGACGGTGTCGAAATGGGCGTCGGCGCCTATTTCGACGGCGAGCGGTTTCTCAGCCCGGCCTGCCTCGACTGGGAACACAAGCGCTTCTTCGCCGGCGATCTCGGCGAGCTGACCGGCGAGATGGGCACGGTCGCGACCTATGACCGCTCCGCGCGGTTCTTCGCGCTGACGCTCGGGAAGCTCGCGCCGTATCTGCGCGGCAAAGGTCATGTCGGCTATGTCAATCTCAACACGATCGTCAACGAGCGCGGCATCTGGCCACTCGAGTTTACCTGCCGCTTCGGCTATCCGGGCTTTGCCGTGCTCGAGCCATTGCAGGCGATCGGTTGGGGCGCGTTGTTCCGCGCGATGCTCGACCGGTCGCTCGACCGCTTTCCGACCCGCCCCGGCTATTCCGTCGCGATCGTCGTGACCACTCCGCCCTTTCCCTATTCGCGCAAGCAGATCGATGAACCTGTCGGCCTGCCGGTGCTGTTCGACCCGCCGCTCGATGAGGAGGACGATCGCCACGTCCACTATGGCGAGCTCGGCCTTGCCGACAGCGCGCTCGTCACCAGCGGGCTTTACGGCTGGACGATGGTCGTCACCGGCACCGCCGCGAGCATCGCGGAGGCGCGCAGCACCGCCTATCGGCGCGCTTCCAAGGCGATCATTCCCAATGCCCGGTATCGCCTCGACATCGGCGAGCGGTTGATCGATCGCGACTACGCCCGGGTCGAGGCGCTTGGCCTGCTCGATTAACCCCTTCTAAACGGCCCGGCACGTGCTGACCAAATCACTGCACAACGGGATTAATCCCCCGGTAGCACTCTCTAGTACATAAGCGGGGCGATGCGCCCGCTCGCACCCCATTGGCTGTCCGGCGTCAACGGCGGCGGAATCAACGCTTACAGCGCCCGGATCGTCGCGCTCGCGCTGCTCGCCACGGCCTATCCGCTGGCCGGGCTCTACAGCTATGACCGGCAAGCCTTCGTCCTGGCGCTGGCCGCCAGCCTGACCGTGCTGATCCTGCTCGTCCGACGGCTATCGCCGCTGGTCCAGACGGCAATGCGCCTGCGCGATTCGATCGATCTGGCGGAGACCCCGGAGAAAGAGGATGAGGGCAGCGGCGGCCGGCTGCTCGCCGATGCCGAGGAGGTGACCAGCCGGCTGGCCGAGCTGCGTCATCGCGAGGCGATGCGCCATCCGATCACCGGGCTGATGACGCGCGAGCCCTTCCTCACCAAGGTCCAGCGCGAGCTGAACCAGGGCGCGCCGGCATCGGGCGTCCTCGGCGCGATCCGCTTCGCCGATTACGAGCGCCTGTCGGCGTTCGACCAGGACGCCGCCGACGAGGCGTTGCGCGGCTTTGCCCAGCGCATGCGGCGGGCCCTGTCGGGCAATCGCCCGCTGGCGCAGGTCGACCGCGCGTGTTTCGCAATCTGGTTCTGCCCGGAGACGGTAACCGCCGCCGGCGCGGAGCTGCAGGCGCTGACTTATGTGCTGACCCAGGAGCTGGTCGGCGAAGGCTTCCAGCTGACCCCCGAAATCGAGCTCGGCGCCGCGGTCTATCCCGGCGACGGCGAGGAGGCGGCGGTGCTGCTCGCCCGTGCGCTGGCCGCGCTCACCCGCCCGCGCAACACCAAGAGCAGCGAGGACTCGCCCCAATTCTTCGCCGGCGCCGCCGCGGTCACCGCGCGCCAGGAATTCGAATTCGCCCAGGATCTCCGCCGCGCGTTGGAGCGCGGCGAATTCGCCCTGCACTATCAGCCCGTCGTCGACCTAGTCGAGCAGCGCGTGGTGTCGGCCGAGGCGCTGCTGCGCTGGCAGCATCCCAAGCTCGGCGTGATCGGGCCGTCGCGCTTCGTGCCGATGCTCGAGGACAGCGAGCTGATCGACGAGATCGGCCTGTGGACATTGACCACCGCCTGCCGCGAGGCGCGCGGCTGGATCGACCGCGGCATGGCCTCGCTCAAGGTCGCGGTGAATCTCTCCGCCCGCCAGCTGCGCGACACGACGCTGCCGGCGACCATCGCCCGTACCCTCGATCTCTATCGTCTGCCGTCCGACAGCCTCGAGCTGGAGCTGACCGAGACCGTTGCGATGGAAGATGCCGACCGCACACTGGCGATGTTCACCGCCTTGCGCGCGATCGGCGTCAGCCTTGCGATCGACGATTTTGGCGCGGGTTATTCGAGCCTCAGCTACGTCAAGAAGCTGCCGTTCGACAAACTCAAGATCGACCGCGAATTCGTCCAGGGTATCGACACGCGCCCCGACAGCCAGGCGATCTGCCAGGCGCTGGTCGCGCTCGGCCGCGGCCTCAATCTCTCCGTGCTCGCCGAAGGGGTCGAGACCAAGGCCGAGGTCGAGGCGCTGACCGCCTTGGGATGCACCACCTTCCAGGGCTATTATTTCTTCCGGCCGCTGCCGGGCATCGCCTTCGACGCGGCGGTTGCCGACCAAAGCTGGCTCGTGCGGTTGATCGGAGCCGACAAGGCAGGCCATAAGCGTAGCGCATGATGTCGCGTCGCTCCCTTTCGTACGGCAGCCTTGCGCTTGCCCTGGCGCTGTCACTCGCCGCGTGCGGACCGACCACTGGCTCCCACCCCGCCTCGCCAGGAGCGCAGCCCGTCGCAACCAAGCCGATCGCCAAGCCGAAGGCCGAAGGTGCCGCCGCACCAGCGGTCACGGCGCTGTGGGAAGGCAATGCCACCAAGGCCGACAAGCAGCTGCGCAAGATTCTCAAGAAAACGCCGAACGACCCGCTCGCGCGCAAGCTGCTCAAGCAGATTACCGACGATCCGCATAAATTGCTCGGCAGCGACAATTATCCCTACAAGGTCAAGCCGGGCGAGACGCTGTGGGGCCTGTCCCAGCGCATACTGGGCGATCCGATGATGTTCTATGCGCTGGCGCGCTACAACGACATCGCCGTCCCGCGCTCGCTCGCCGCCGGCACCACGATCCGCATCCCGGGCAAGCTGCGCGTCGAGGCGCCGCCCAAGCCGGTCGAGAAGCCGGCTGAGAAACCCGCCGAAAAGCCCGCCGAAAAGCCGGTTGCCGAAAAGCCACCCGCGCCACCGCCGGCGCCGGCGCGCGATCCCGCCCGCGCCGCCCGGCTGCGCGCCGCCGGCCTCGCCGCGATGAGCAAGGGGGCGATCGATCGTGCGGTCTGGACGCTCAAGCAGGCCCAGCAGGCGGATCCCGGTAACGCATTGATTTCGCGCGACCTCGACCGCGCCCGCAAGATCCAGGCGACCGTCCACCGCCGCTAGGCCGCCCGGCGGCCCATAACTCTGAATTAACGCAATACCGCTAAGCCTTTGGCGACGCGAAAGGGGCGGCATGCGTACAGTCGGGCGATACCAGCTGAACGAGCGTATCGGTGAAGGGGCGATGGCGGATGTCTATCGCGCCTATGACCCTGAGATCGGCCGTTCGCTTGCGATCAAGCTGCTCAAGCCCGAATTTCGCCAGAGCGAGGAATGCTGCACGCGCTTCCTCCGCGAGGCGCGCGCCGCCGGCGCCCTGTCGCATCCGGGCATCGTCACGATCCACGACGTCGGCGAGTCCGACGGCGATCCCTATATCGCCATGGAGCTGCTCGACGGCGAGCCGCTCGACGATCTCTTGAAGCGCACCGGCCAGTTCGGCGCCGAGCATCTCATCGCGATCGGCCTGCAGCTGGTCGAGGCGCTCGCCTATGCCCACAGCCTCGGCGTCGTCCATCGCGACATCAAGCCGTCCAATGTGATGATCTCGCGCGACGGCCGCAGCGCCAAGCTGCTCGACTTCGGCATCGCCCGGGTCGTCGAAGCCCACCCCGGCCGTGATGGCGAGAATCTCAAGACACAGGTCGGCCAGGTCATCGGTACACCGCGCTACATGAGCCCGGAACAGGCCCAGGGTCTGCCGCTCGACGGCCGTTCCGATCTCTTCTCGCTCGGCGTCCTGCTCTACGAGATGGCGACCGGCGTCGCCGCCTTTCCGGCGACCACCGCCGCCACCCTCGCCCTGCAGATCACGATGAGCGATCCGGAGCCGATCGCCTTGCGCGCGCCGGGCTGCCCACGCGGCCTCCAGTTCATCATCGAAAAGCTGATCGCCAAGAAGCCGGATAAGCGCTTTGCCGACGGCGCCCAGGCCGCCGCCGCGCTGCGCCGCGAGCAGGCCGGGCTCAACGCGGTGATCGCCGAAGGCCGCGCGCGCGGTCATGGCCGGCGCCTGCCGCTCGAAGCGCGCACCACCCTCGTCATTGCTGGCGTAACCGCTATCGCCCTGGTGATCGGCACGCAGACCATGCTCTCGCGGCAGTACACCGCGATGGAGCGGGTCGCGCTGACCTCCGGCTCGACCATCGCCGAATTTGTCGCGAGCAATGCCGCGCTGCGGGCGGTCGAGAATGCCAGCCTGCCGAGCGCAGAACAGGATTGGGCGCCGATCGCCGCCTTTGTCACCGCCGCGAGCGTCGAGGCGGACGTCAAGGGCATGACCGTGGTCGATGCCGATGGCGTCGTACGCGGTGCCAGCGACCAGCGGCTGATCGGCCAGCGCTATCACGCGCCGGCCGGCGAAACGGTGGTCCACGACGCGCCCGACGAGAAGGTCACCAACGCGCGGCTGGCCGACGGCGCCGACGGCTTCCGCTTCGTTCGTCCGATTCTCTATGCCGGCCGCCCGTTCGGTACGGTTGACCTCACCCTCAGCAAGGCCGAGCTGGAGCGCACCGCCCAGCTTTCGCAGATGCTGCTTTCGGCGCTCGCCCTCCTGATCCTGCTGGTCGTCGCCGGCACCAGCTATCTTGTCGCCCGCGCGCTCGCCAATCCGATCCGTCGGTTGCGCGACGGGCTCGATGCGGTCTCCGCCGGCGATCTCGACATGCGCATCTCGCATCGTCGCAGCGACGAGTTCGGTGATCTGTTCGATTGCTTCAACCGGCTGGTCGGCGAGCTCGATCATCGGGTCGAGCAAGAAGATCTCGCCGCGACGCAGCTCAACGCGGCGCCCGCCCCGGCGCCGTCCAAGCCGTCGCCTTCCCGCAAGGTCGCCTGAGGTCCCATGGTCACTCTTCGCCTGATCGACGAGCGCGATCCGTTCCGTCCCACCGCTTCGCGCGAGCTGACTCACGGCGAGATGTCGGTCGGCCGCGACCCTGGCGCCGATTGGCGGATCGACGATCCGGACCGCAAGCTGTCGCGCATTCACTGCGTCTTCTCGGTCGACCGCGAGGGCGCGGTCAGCGTCCGCGACACCAGCTCCAACGGCGTGTTCCGCGAGACCGGAGATCGCCTGCCGCTGGGCGAGCCGATGCCGGTGAAGATCGGCGACGGCGTGCGCATCGGCAATTTCATGATATATGTCGATCGGGTCGTCGTTGCGCCGCCCGAGCTGTCGATCGCGGCCGACAATACCAGCCGCGCGACCACGCCGGCGCTCGATCAATTTCCGGCGCACGACGGATCGCTGATTGAAGCCTTCTGTCAGGGCGCGCAGATCGACAGCTCCGTCTTTGCCGGCCAGGATCCGGCGGATCTGCTGCGCCGTCTCGGCGCGATCTATCGCGAAACCGTCCTCGGCGTCGGCCAGCTGATGGAAGAGCGCAGCACCGCGCGGCAAGGGATCGATCTCGATCGCACGACGATCGGCGCAAGCCAGAACAACCCGTTCAAATGGGCCTCCCCTGCCCGCGTCACGCTCGACCTGCTGCGTGGCGGCAATGACGCCTTCATGAGCGGCGCCGAAGCGGTCGCCAGCTCGTTCCGCGATATCCGCAGCCATGTCGCCGCGCTGTCCGGCGCGGCGCGCTCGGCGATCACAAACACGCTTGCGACGCTCGATCCCGTGGCGATCGACGAAGAGACCGCGCGGAACAGCAGCCTGTTCAGCACCGGCCGCGCCGGCGCGAACTGGAAGCAGTATCGCATGCTGCACAAGGCGCTGCTGCAGAGCAGCGAGGCGGACGCCAATCTGGCGCTGGTCGCCGCGCTCCGTGCCGCCGACGCCACCGCCAAGGAGCAGGCCGACTCCGCCGCCAATTCGGGCAAGCCGCGATGAGTGCTGCCTGGCCGATCCCGCGCTCGTCGACGACCCACTGGGACACAGTGGTGCGCTCGCATGTCGGCTGCGTGCGCCAGATCAACGAGGATCGCGCGCTTGATCGCCCTGACCTCGCGCTCTGGGCGGTGGCCGATGGCATGGGCGGCCATGATGCCGGCGACCGCGCCGCGCAGATGATCGTCGACAGCCTCGGCGAGGCGGACGGCACCCGCTCCGGCTGGGGCCTGCTCGACGACATCCGTCTGCGCCTGTTCGAAGCCAATGCGATGCTGGTCGCGCGCGGCCGCATGTCGGGCCGCACCAGCGGCGCGACGATCGTCGTCCTGGTCGCCCGGCAGGGTCGCTGCGCCTGGCTCTGGGCCGGCGACAGCCGCGGCTATCGCTACCGCAACGGCGACCTCGTCCGCGTCACCCGTGATCACAGCTTCGTCCAGGAGCTGGTCGATGCCGGTGCGCTCGCGCCGGCCGATGCGCGCACCCATCCGCGCGCCAATGTCGTCACCCGCGCGATCGGCGCCGATCAGACGCTCGAGATCGAGCTGCGCCATGACACGGTGCAGCCCGGCGACATGCTGCTGCTCTGCTCCGACGGCCTCACTGGCATGCTCGATGACAGCGAGATCGGGCGAATCCTCGCCAGCCACCCGGTCGAACAGGCCGCCGACCATCTCATCGCCGCCGCCCTCGCCAAGGGCGCGCGCGACAATGTGACCGTGGTGCTCGTCCAGGCACGCTAGTCCCCGACGGCGCCTTGGCGCCGCATCAACCTTATCCGTCGACACAGTCCAAAACCGATCGATCGACGATGGATCTCGTCGCCATCGCCGCGCTAGCTTGATCAATGGCCTGGCTGATCGCCATTTTTGTTCTGGGGCCGATCCTCACCCTTCGGCTGCCGCGCCTGCTGGCCGGCAGGCCGGCGCTCGTCATACGCCTGTTGATCTGGCTTTCGCTGCCTGCCGCTTTCCTGATCCTCGTTGTCGGCGACATCGCCGGCCCTCGCCCGACGCGAAACGACATCCTCCCTATCGTCGCGGTGCTGCTCGGACTGACCGTCGTTTTCGGACTCATCAACTGGTGCGCCGCGAAGGTAGGCCAGTACGGCGAACTCAGCCGCCGTGCGATGATCGGCGTATCGATCGTTATGGTGATTTGGATTCTCATGTCGGTCGCCGTCCTGCGGCCGGCCGCTCGTCATGCCGGCTTGTATCTTTCGTACAAATTCAGGACG
>Ga0207667_10003456_pt1 | contig 19506 bp, 14 predicted proteins | sample KBSCornC52_FD_184301 | JGI IMG/M metagenome (GOLD analysis project Ga0207667, IMG submission 184301) | Corn rhizosphere microbial communities from Kellogg Biological Station, Michigan, USA - KBS Corn C5-2 (SPAdes) (version 2) | ecosystem: Host-associated > Plants > Roots > Rhizosphere > Soil ...
TGCTCGCCGAGGCGATCCAGACGCTGATGCGCCGCTATGGCCTGCCGGAGCCCTACGAGCAGCTCAAGGCGCTGACACGCGGCAAAAGCGGCATGTCGCGCGAATCGCTGCAGGCGTTCGTCGACACGCTCGCGCTGCCCGACGACGCGAAGGCGCGTTTGCGGGCGCTCACGCCGGCGACGTACGTGGGGTTGGCGGAGGAGCTCGCGAGGCGCGTCTAGCCGCAATCACCCGACTCGCGGCGGGCGCGGTTTCGTCGCCGCGCGGCGCTCCTTCACGAACGTCATCACCGCCGGAATCAGCGACACGACGACGATCGCGATCACGATCAGCGACAGGTTGTCCTTGACCCACGGGATGTTGCCGAACAGGTATCCCGCGTAGACCAGCAGCCCGATCCACAGGCAGCCGCCGATCACGTTGTACGACAGGAAGCGCCGGTACGACAGCCCCGCCACGCCGGCCAGGAACGGCGCGAACGTGCGGATGATCGGCACGAAGCGGCCGATGATGATCGTCACGGCGCCGTACCTTTCGTAGAACGCCTGCGTGCGGCGCAGGTATTCCTGGCGAAACCAGCGCGAGTCGCGCCGGTGGAACGCCTTCGGGCCGATGTAGTGGCCGACACCGTAGTTGACCGAATCGCCGAGCACGGCCGCCACGATCAGCACGACGACGAGCACGTGCACGTCGAGGCCGGCCGCGGCAACCACGGTCCCGGCGATGAACAGGATCGAGTCGCCGGGCAGGAACGGGCAGACGACGAGCCCCGTCTCGGCGAAGATCACGACGAACAGGATCGCATAGAGCCACGCGCCGTACTGCGTCGCGAGCGAGGCCACGGTCTGGTCGAGCGCCAGCACCGAATAAACGAGAGTGGTCAGCATCGCTCGCGCTTCAGTCCGCAGCGGCCCACAGCTCGGATTGGCGGCGCACGACATCGGTCAGCGTGCCGGTCTCGTCGAATGCGCGGCGCAGCCACGCGGCGTGATTGCCGCGCTCGATGAGCTCGCGAAGCGCCGTGAGCGCGGCTTGCGAGTCGAGCATCTGCGCATGCGGTGCGAGTGTTGCGAGCGTTTCCGACAAATCCTCTGCGAGCGAGCGCGAGCGTCCGGTCGTCGCGTCGACGAGCGTTCCCGCAAAGCCGTGGCGGCACGCCTGGAAGCGGTTGTAGCTGTGGGGAAGATAGATGTCCGGCGTGATCTCGACCGGCCGCTCCTCCCACAGCCAGTGGGCGAGCGCCTGCGCGAACGCCGCGATCTGCGCGGCGCGGTCGACGCTGAGCGGCGTGTCGCACACGCGGATTTCGACGGTGCCGTACTCGGGCTTCGGCCGGATGTCCCAGTAGAAGTCCTTCATGCTCTTGACGATGCCGAGCGCCACCATCCTGTCGTAATAGCGGTTGAACTCGCTCCACGAGCGAACGAGCGGCATCGTGCCCGACAGCGGAAACGCATTGACGATCGAAAGCCGTGACGAATCGAACGCGGTATCGACGCCCTGGTAGAACGGGCTCGAGGCGGCGAGCGCGATGAAGTGGGGAACGTAGCGGATCAGCGCATGCGTGAGGTAGATCGCATCGTCGGCGCTCGCGCAGCCGATATGCACGTGCTGCCCGAACACGGTGAACTGCTTCGCGAGAAAGCCGTACTTCTCGGAGACGGAAAGAAAGCGCTCGTTCGGGTAGATCTTGCGCTCGCTCCACTTCTGGAACGGGTGCGTGCCACCGCCGGCAAGCGCCACGTTCATCTTGCGCGCGTGCCCGGCGAGCACGTCGCGCGTCGAGCGCAACTCGTCGAGCAGTTGCGGATAGCGCTCGTGCACCGACGTGTTGATCTCGATCATGCTCTGCGTGAGCTCGGGCTTGAGCTCTCCCTGCGGCGCGTCGCGGGTGATTCGCCGGAGCAGGTCGTCGGCGTCGGGCGCGAGGTTGAAGTCGCGCGTGTTGACGAGCATCAGCTCGAGCTCGACGCCGAACGTCAACGCCGAGGATGACTTGAACGTGAGCCCGGTCGTCATCGTGGGTCAACGCTGCGTCGTCCCCGCGACGGCGGGGACCCAGCGACGTGGGACCCCTTGTCGGGCGCTGTCGGCAGAAGACGCTGGATGCCCGCGTTCGCGGGAATGACGATCGCGCCGTATTCATGCATCGTCCAGATGACGTCTTGACCTCGCATGGCTAATCGCGCGCGCCGGGCTCGCCTTCGCCGGCGCGGATGAGCGCGTAGCGCGTGGCGATCGGCCCGAGGAGGTGGAGGATCGCGATGCCCGACACGACGATGGCCGCGAGGCGCGCGCCGAATTCAGGCGCGATGTCGTAGATCGGCTGCGTCATGCCGATGGCGAGTCCCGCCATCGGCGTGAGCGCGAGCGCGAGCGTGCCTGCCTGGCGCATCGACAGGTGAGCCGGCCAGGCGAGCGCGTACAGGCCCACTGCCTTGCCGAGCAGCCGCACGACGACGAACGCGAGGCCGATCCACGCCACGGCGCCGAACTGGTCGGGCCGCAGCGTCGCGCCGGTCAGCACGAACAGCGCGACGAAGAAGAGCTGGGCCGCGCGGCCGAACTCGACGTCGACCAGCCGGTGCTTGCGGTCGAGATTGCGCGTGCAAGCGCCGAGGACGAGCAGCGCGAGCAGCACCGAGAGCCGGCCGAGCTGCGCCGCGCCGACGGTGGCCACGATCATGCCGACGGCGAGCAGGAATTGCGGCACGTGCGACTTGCCGAGCCAGCGCGCGAAAAGCAGCATCACCTGGAAGGCGACGAAGCCGAGCAGGAACGAGCCTGCGATCAGCCACAGTGCGCGGCCCAGCGGATTGAGCGTGGCGCCGGACATTCGCGCCTCGACGAACGGCAGCAGCAGCGTGATCCCGATCGTCGCGATGATGTTGTTGAGCGCCACGTGCCACAGCATGCGGCGCGTCACCGGACCCTCGGCCTTGAGCTCGTTGGTGACGAGGAGCACGACTGCCGGCGCGGTCGCCGTGCCGACCATCGCCGCGACTGCCGCCTCGAGCATGCCGACGCCGGCGGCGAAATAGAGCAGCGCGAACATCGCGAGAAACGACAGCGCGCTCTCGGCGACACCCATCGGCAGAAGCCAGCGGTCGTGGCGCGCCCACGACAGATCGAGCCTTCGCCCGAGGTCGAAGACGATCAGTCCGAGCGAGAACTCGGCCAGCACGCGCGAGTCGCGAAGCGCCGATTCCGAGAGCCAGCCGAGCACCCCGGGGCCGAGCAGGAAGCCGGTGGCGATGTAGCCGGTGATCGCCGGCAGCACCCGTGTCGTCGCGGCAAGCCGCCCGCCGGCGAGGCCCGCCAGCAGCAGCAGCCCGAAGATCAGGAAGCTGTTCGCGGCAGGCGGCCACGCGGGAAGGAAATCAGGCACGCGCTACGGCAGGCAGGCGCGCGCTACGGAAGGATCTTCTCGCCTGCCACGGCACGCTTGCGGTCGGACTTCACGAGGTCCTCGCGCGACACGCCGAGCCACATCACGAGCGACGCCATGACGAGCGCGGACGAATAGATGCCGAAGCAGATGCCGATCGCGAGTGCAAGCGAGAAATGGTGCAGCGTCTCGCCGCCGAAGAAGAAGATCGACAGCACCATCAGCAGCGTCGATCCGTGCGTGATGATCGTGCGCGACAGCGTACGCGTGATCGCGCTGTCGATCACGTGCGTGACGCTCGCCTTGCGCATCTTGCGGAAGTTCTCGCGGATCCGGTCGGCGATGACGACCGATTCGTTCACCGAGTAGCCCAGCACCGCGAGCACGGCGGCGAGCACCGGCAGCGAGAACTCCCACTGGAACAGCGCGAAGAAGCCGAGGATGATCACCACGTCGTGCAGGTTGGCGATGATCGCCGCGACGGCGAAGCGCCATTCGAAGCGCAGCGCGAGATAGATGACGATGCCGATCGACACGAGCAATAGCGCGAGCGCCCCGTTCTCGTAGAGCTCCTTGCCGACCTGCGGGCCGACGAATTCGACGCGCCGCTGCGACGCCGTCGGGTCGTCGGCCTTCAGTGCGCCCATCACGCGATCGGACAGTTGCGCGCTCGACAGCCCGGCCTTCAGCGGCAGCCGGATGAGCGCCGTTTCAGAGCTGCCGAAGCTTTGCACCGAGAATTCGCCGAGGCCGAGCTTGTCGATGGCGCCCCGGACACGGCCGAAGTCGACCGCGTGGCCGTAGTTCACCTCGATGACCGTGCCGCCGCGGAAGTCGACGCCGAGGTTGAGCCCGTAGATCGCGAGGAACACGACGGCGGCGACGAACGTGATGATCGACACCACGTTGAACACGAGCGCGTGCCGCATGAACGGGATGTCGCGCGATATGCGGAAGAACTCCATGGTGGCCTTCGGGTGCGGGTGTTGGCGGCGTCAGGACTTGACCATCGACGCTTCGGGCTCCGGGTGCCATGCCTGGCCGACGGAGATGTGGTCGAGCTTGCGGCGGCTGCCGTAGATCAGCGCGACGATGCCGCGCGAGATGAAGACGGCGGAGAACATCGACGTCAGGATGCCGAGCACGTGCACGACGGCGAAGCCGCGCACGGGACCCGAACCGAAGGCGAGCAGCGCGATGCCGGCGATCATCGTCGTGACGTTCGAGTCGAGAATCGTGCCCCACGCGCGCTCGTAGCCGGCCTGGATCGCCGCATGCGGGGTGGCCCCCCAGCGCAGCTCTTCGCGGATGCGCTCGTTGATCAGCACGTTGGCGTCGATTGCCATGCCGAGCGTCAGCGCGATCGCCGCCATGCCGGGCAGCGTCAGCGTGGCCTGCAGCAGCGACAGGATCGCGACGAGCAGCATCAGGTTGATCGCAAGTGCTGCCGTCGAGATCACGCCCATCAGCATGTAGTAGACGCAGATGAACGCCGCGAGCACGAGGAAGCCGTACTTGACGGAGTCGAAGCCCTTCTCGATGTTCTCCTTGCCGAGCGACGGGCCCACGGTGCGCTCCTCGACGATCTCCATCGGTGCCGCGAGGGCGCCGGCGCGCATCAGCAGCGCGATGTCGTTCGCCTCGCGCGTGTTCATGCGGCCGCTGATCTGCACGCGCCCGCCGCCGATTTCCTCACGGATCACCGGCGCGGTGATCACCTCGGCCTTGCCCTTCTCGACGAGCAGGATGGCCATTCGCTTGCCGACGTTCTCGCGCGTCACTTCCTTGAAGATGCGCGCGCCGGTGCCGTCGAGGTTCACGTGGACGGCGGGCTCGTTCGTGCGCTGGTCGAAGCCCGATTGCGCGTCGCTGATGCGATCGCCGGTCAGCACCACCTGACGCTTGACGAGAATGGGTTCGCCGTTGCGATCGGTGTAGAGGTCGTTGCCGAAGGGCACCGAGCCCGAGCGTGCGGCTTCGAGCGCACCGGGATCGTCGTTGACCATGCGGATCTCGAGCGTGGCGGTGCGGCCCAGGATGTCCTTCGCGCGTGCCGTGTCCTGCACGCCGGGCAACTGCACGACGACGCGGTCCGATCCCTGCTGCTGGATGATCGGCTCGGCAACGCCGAGCTCGTTCACCCGATTGCGCAGGATCGTGATGTTCTGCTGGACCGCGCCCTCGCTGATGCGCGTCTGCGCCGCCGGCTTGAGCCCGGCGACGAGGCGCAGCTCGCCGCTTCCGGCGTCCTGCTCCTTCACGTCGAGGTCGGCAAACGCGTTCACGATTTCGTTGCGAGCGCGGGTGCGCTCGGCCGCATCCTTGAAGCGCAGGACCACGTTGCTGCCTTCGCGGCCGACGCCCGAGTAAAGGACCTTCTTCTCGCGCATCAGCGACCGGATGTCGGTGGTGTAGCGATCGGCCGCCTTGTCGAGCGCGCCCTTCATGTCGACCTGCAGCAGGAAGTACACGCCTCCGCGCAGATCGAGGCCGAGATACATCGGCAGCGCACCGATCGACGTCAGCCACGACGGCGACGACGAGAGCAGGTTCAGCGCGACGATGTAGTTGTCGCCGAGTTTCTGCGCGATGACGTCCTTCGCACGTACCTGCGTGTCGAGGTCGGGGAGGCGGACCTTGATGCCGACGGGGTCGAGCTCGGCTCCGCGGTACGCGATGTTCGCCGATTTGAGCGCGTCCTCGATCGTTGCGAGCAGCGCGGTGTCGACCTTCACTGCCGACTTCGACGACGAAACCTGCACGGCCGGCACGTCGGGGAAGAAATTCGGCACCATGTAGATGATGCCGAACACGAGCGCGATCGCGATGACGATGTACTTCCAGAGCGGGTAGCGATTCATTGATTCCTGCGGCGGGGGATGAGGGGCAAGGATCTGCTAGAGAGCCTTGAGCGTCCCCTTGGGCAGCAGCTGCGAGATCGAGCCGCGCTGAACGGTCATCTGCACGTTGGGCGCCACCTCGACCGTCGCATACTGCTCGTCGAGCTTGACGATGCGCCCGAGGATGCCGCCGGCGGTGACCACCTCGTTGCCCTTCTCGAGCGACTCGAGCATCGCGCGGGCTTCCTTCTGCTTCTTCTGCTGTGGACGGATCAGCAGGAAATAGAACACGATGAAGATCGCGACCATCGGCAGGAAGGTCAGCAGCGTGTTCTCTTGCGCCGCACCAGCGGCCGCCTGCGCGTAAGCGGGGGAAATCAGCACGAAGGAGTCTCCGGTTGTGGTGGCGGGTGCGACGTTGCACCCGCGGTGGTCCTGCATGGGCGCGCCGGCGCGGCGGGCGCTGACCCGGGACCGTCTGGTTCAACCCGCTATTCTAGCAGCGTAGCGCGTCGCCGCGGCGCTCGGCTTCGAACCGCAGGACGTAGTCGCCGAGCGTTCCCGACTCGATGGCGGCGCGCAGCTCCGCCATCAGCGTCAGGTAGTAGTGGAGATTGTGTATCGTCGCGAGCCGTGCGCCGAGGATCTCGTTGATCCGCTGCAGATGGTGCAGGTAGGCGCGCGAGAAATGGCGGCACGTGTAGCAGGCGCAGGTGGGATCGAGCGGCGCCGTATCCTCGCGATGGCGCGCATTGCGGATGCGGATGTCGCCATGGCGGGTGAAGAGCCAGCCGTTGCGGGCATTGCGCGTGGGCAGCACGCAGTCGAACATGTCGACGCCGGCGCACACCCCCGCGACGATGTCCTCCGGCGTGCCGACGCCCATCAGGTAGCGGGGCTTGTCGTCGGGAAGTCGCGGCGCGGTATGGCGAAGCACGTGCAGCATGGCGTCCTTCGGCTCGCCGACCGACAGCCCGCCGATCGCGTAACCGTCGAACCCGATTTCGAGCAGGCCGTCGCGCGAGCGCTCGCGCAGATCCTCGTACATCCCCCCCTGCACGATTCCGAACAGTGCGTTCGCGTTGCCGGCGTGCGCGGCCTTCGACCGGGCCGCCCAGCGCAGCGACAGCGCCATCGAGCGCTCCGCCTCGTCGTGCGTGGCCGGAAAAGCCGTGCATTCGTCGAACACCATCACGATGTCCGAATCGAGGACGCGCTGGATTTCCATGGATTTTTCTGGCGACAGGAACAGGCGGTCGCCGTTGACCGGCGAGGCGAAGGCGACGCCTTCCTCGTGCACCTTGCGCAATGCTCCGAGGCTCCACACCTGGAAGCCGCCGGAGTCGGTGAGGATCGGCCTGTCCCAGCCGGCGAAGCGGTGCAGCCCGCCATGGGCGGCGATGACGCCGGTGCCGGGACGCAGCCAGAGATGGAACGTGTTGCCGAGAATGATCTGCGCACCGAGCGCGATGAGCTCGGCGGGCGACATCGCCTTGACGGTTCCGTAAGTGCCGACCGGCATGAACACCGGCGTTTCAACACTGCCGTGCGCAAGCGTCAGGCGCGCGCGCCGGGCGGCGCCGCAGCGGCCGAGAACCGCGAACGACATGGGCCGGGCCTATCCGGCGGTGATCGTACCGTCGGAGTGCGTCGTCAGCGACAGCGCCGGGCCGAAACCGCTTTGCAGGACGTTGCCGTCGAGCATGACCGCGAACGAGAAGGCCGTCCGCCACGCATCTAGCTCGGCACGGCTCGCCCATCCGCGGCCGATTTGCCCAAGGTCTCCCGGCACGACGGCCGTTGCGATCTTGCAGGTTGCCGCAGCGAAGTCGAACGCATTGGCCCACACCCGGTAGAAATCGCCGCCGAAGTCGGTTCCGTACGTGCCGAACGTCGGAAGCACGCCGTACTGCGGCGCGATCGCGACGTGGATCACGCATGCCGCACCGGTCTGCCGGTAAGCGATGGCCGGATCCACGCCGCCGCGCGCGTTGGGCTGCGCCCACGCTGCGACGACGATCGTTCCCGGTTTCGCCTGATTGCCGCCGGCGTACGGACCGGGATTGCCGCGCAGCGCTGCAAGGCTGGTGACGCCGACCGTCAGCGGGTGCGCCACGATGCTCGCGGGCGCGAGGGTGCGTACCGCGTAAGCGGTGCCGGAACCGTCGGTCGTGTTCGGATCGATCGCTTCGAGCGCCCCCCAGCCGTGCGGGATCGCGCTACCCGCCGTCGCGTCGCTGCGGTCCTGGTCGTAGAAGGTGCCGAGAACGACGGCGTGCCCGGCATTGGCGAACTCCGCCACGCGGTTGCCGACGGCCGTCGCGTTGACGAACACGCGATCCTCGAACAGCAGGATCACGTCGAAATTCGCCAGGAGCACGTCGAGCGTCGGGACGCTCGACGTGACGTCGATCCCGGTGAAGACATGGGCGCCGATCTTCGCGTTGTAATCGGCCGCCGTTTCGGCAGACCACGCATTCGCGAGGATGGCAACGCGCGCTGCGTGCGCGGCGGTGCAGAAGCTGCAGGCGGCAACAACAGCCGCGATGATGCGGAACACCGATGGCATGGAGGCGATGCATCGGCCGGCGCGAAACGGCGGCCGGCCGGAATTGGGATGTGCGAAGGGTAGCCGAGCGGCGACGCGTTGCCAATCAAAACCGCTGCACGGAGGGCCTTGGGGCGCGGGTTTTGTGGCATTCGCGGCGATGCGGCAGCCAAATGTCGTCAAGCAGCGACATTTCTCATACTTGCGTCATCGAAGCACCGAGTCGACCGCCCGGAAAACGACGCGACGATTTGTCATCGATTTCCATGCTCGAGCAACATGGCGTCGCCATAGCTCATGAAGCGGTAGCGTTGCGAGATGGCGTGTGCGTACGCGCGGCGGACCGCCGCATGGCCGCCGAACGCACTTGCCAACATCAGCAGCGTCGATTTCGGCAGATGGAAGTTGGTCAGCAGCCGGTCGACGACCCGGAACCGATACCCCGGCACGATGAACAGCGACGTCTGCGACGAGCCCGAGCGGATCGCGCCGTCGTCGGTCGCTGCGGCTTCCAGCGCGCGCAGGCTCGTCGTGCCGACGGCGATGACGCGACCGCCTCGAGCGCGGGTTCGCGCCACGGCATCCACCGTTTCGGGCGCGATCGAATACCGCTCCGAATGCATCCGATGTTCGGCGATCAGATGAGTTTGCACCGGCTGGAACGTGCCGGCGCCGACGTGCAGCGTGATATAGGCCGTCGCCACGCCGCGCTCCGCCAGCGTGTCGAGCATCGCGCGGTCGAAATGCAGGCCGGCGGTCGGTGCCGCCACGGCGCCGGGATGGCGTGCGTATACCGTCTGATAACGCTCGGTATCCCCGGCGTCGGGCGCGTGCGCGATGTACGGCGGCAGCGGCAGCGAGCCGTGCCGGTCGAGCCAGCCCGAAAGATCGTCGATACCCTCGAAGCGCAGCTGGAAAAATCGGCCGTCACGCGCGACGACCGTCGCGCGAGCGCCGGCCGCGAGCTCGATGGTGCCGCCCGGGCGCGGCGGGTGGCTTGCCTTGATCTGCACGAGCGCGGCATCGCGCCCGGTGACCCGTTCGACGAGCATTTCGACTTCGCCGCCGGTGGGCTTGCGGCCACGAATGCGCGCATTGATCACACGCGTGTCGTTGAGAACGAGAAGGTCGTCGTCGCCGACGAGCCGCGGAAAATCAGCGAAGCCGAGATCGTCGAGTTGCGTGCCGTCGACGTGGAGAAGCCGGCTTTCGGTGCGCTGCGGCGCCGGCGTCTGCGCGATCAGATCCGCCGGCAGATCGTAGTCGAAATCGTCGAGCGTCCAGGGCGAATCACCGATCACGCCCGTGCCGCACTCCGCGAGCAGGCAGGCATTGCTGGTGCCGGGAGAGGGAGTCGAACCCTCACGCTGTTGCCAGCGGCGGATTCTGAGTCGGGGTTATACGCTTGTCGGCAAATGTTGAGAATTAACGATATCAATGACTTAGCTATTGTGGTGTGTTGGCTTTGCGGCCCGTTTCGTGGTCGCGCTGTCCAAAATTTGTCCCGGAAAAGAACGACCACTTTCCGGGCTCATGACCGACGATTGTCGATCCTTCCTGCGGCTAGCGCTAGCGGCATTTGGCAATCAGCTTATCGAGCGTGATCGGATAGTCGCACACCCGGCGGTCGCGTTTTGGACCGCGTTCGCGGCGGCGGCCGCTACACCGCAGATGCCAAGCTCCGCGACGCCCTTCGCGTTCATGGGCAACGAAATCGGATCTATCTCGTCCAGGAAGATCAGGTCCTGATGCGGAATGTCGACATGCACGAGCACTTGCTACATGCCGAGGTCCATGGGGTCATGAAGTCACCGAAGCGCTTGTTGACCGCGAACTCTGCCATCAATGCGGCGCTCACATCCATCGTCACCGCGCCGATCACTTGGCTGCGCGGCCTGCCGGTTTAGGACGGCGCCGCGGCCGGACGTCCGATTGGTGGAGGCGCTTGTCGAGCTGGTGGCATTCGATCAGGTCTTCCGCATACGGCGCAAATCGGAAAGCGCACTCATTGCGAGCGCGCTCTCCGACAAGTGGCGGACTAGTGGGTCGCGATAGGCGCCGGTGGCAGCGGTTGGCCACCTGGTCCATTTACGAACGTCGTTGGTATGGCATTCGTCTGATCGACGCCGGGCTTGGTCCAGTCGCATACTCCACTGGGGAAAACCGCTGCTAGGCGAGCCGCCTGGTCCGGGGTGAACGCGACGCCGTTGTAATCCGAATCGCTCAAATTTAATGCCTTCAGCTGGCATTTGAAGACGTTTTCGGCGAGCGGCCCACCCGCGGCGATATGCGGCGATGCCGCATGTTTGATAAGACATGCCGGTGAATCGAGACCGACGTCCTGCGACGGGTCGACCTGGGCGTCAGTCGTGCCCGGAGTGTTGAAACACGCGTCATGCACATCAGCCGGTTTGTTGTTGATGACTTTCTGTTCGATCGGCGTCGCACTCGTATCGCTCTCAATGGCTGAGAGCCAGCGATCCATCATGAAGAACGATTGATGAACGCCTGCCGCGCCGGATGACCCACCCGCGCCAGTGAAGAACGCACGGATCACCTGGTTGTCGTGTTGGCCGTTCGCCCTGTCGAGTCTGTCGCGTTCTGACCATGAGCGCCACGGCATGTGGATATTGGGAACCTGAAGATCCGGACGAATGTCGATGATCGCTACCTTTGCGAGCATCTTTCCATCAGTGAGAATGCCACTTTTGTAGATGGTAGGAAGAACATCTGCCTGGGCGGTGCGGCGCGCCGCGGGAATTACCGGATTGGCAATCGTGCCTCCAGACCAGACGAGGTCGTTGCTGTAGCTTCCGATGCCTTCATTGAGCCGGACGAACTCCTCCGCCGAAATGACACCGTTCTGCAGCGCCTCAAGGCCATATTGCACGCCGACGTTGTCGTATGGCAGCTTGGTCTTTGCGTTGCCGTCAGTATCGACGAACGTTCCCCACTGCGGCGCTTGAATGTCATGAATCGAGCAGCGCACGCCCTTCGGCCGTGCCGCGGCATCGTAGACGATCCCGACGGGAAAGCCTGCGCCGCAGTTTCCCGCAATAGCGGGATTCTGTGGATTCAGGAACGATGTCACCCATGTGTTGCAATAAGCTCCTCCCCCTTGCGCAGCATTCGGGTGACCGGTGATCGCGGCTTTCTCCGCTTCGGTAAGTAGCGCGCCGTTTGGCGTAAGGAAGTAATTTCCCCGCAGCAACCCGCAGTCCATCGTTTCGATCCACGTGCTGACGGCATCCGGATAGCTTGATGACGGCTGAATTCCGTTCAACAGACCGGGCATGATCGTCGAGATGTTCGTTTGCATCATCGAGCCGCCCGAGCCTCCGTCGCTCATCGTGTAGCGGATTTCGCCGTAGGTTTCAATGATGTGTTCCTTTACCATCATCATCGTCTCGGCAGCGAGCAACTCGTTGTTGTTTTGGGAGTGCTCGGTCGAACTTGAATTGGCAGTCATAAAGCCCGCCGAAAGCGCGTTTTGGTCGAAAATCGAAGTCGCGCTCGGCGCTGCCTCATAATGATTCGCCGAAGTCGATGCGCCCATCTTCCACATCAGCTTGCGGTTCCACCCCTTCTGCGGTGTCCACGGAGCCCATGGCTGCGCCGGGTCGAAGTACGTGAGCACTTGGTAGATCACCCGGTTGATGCTCCCTTTTTCGAGTCGGAGCATGCTCTTGACCGTGTCGCCGCGATCGTTCGTGAAGTTGGCGATGTCCGCATCTGCAGGTCGATGAGCCGGATCGTAGGCGACGAAGCACGGATTGGCACCGGTAACGGTCAGCGTGCATCCGGTCCCGACTTTGCTGACCGGTTGGTAGTAGTAAAAGAAGTCGGTGGGCGTATTGCATTGCGCATCGGTCGGATCCGAAGTCAGACCGCTGACTCTCGTTGCCGTGGTTCCCGAAAGCGTGGAATCACTCGGCGCCGTCACGGTCACTGATTTGGAAGCAGTCGTGGCGCAGACCCAAGGAGCAAGTTGCGCGCCCCCCGAAAAGACCGGGCCGCTGATCGGATGGTTTGTGATGACGATTTGCATCGCCTTGCCAGGTACCTGCGCCGTGAGCACATTCGGACCCAGCTTTAACCCTCGAACCAAGCCGTAGACGCGCCCATCCGGGCGAAGCGCGAACGTATCCTTCGGAACGGGAACGCCGTCTATTGAAGCTTGAAGCCGTACATTGCCGCCATTGCGGAGCGCTTCGATGATGCCTGGTGGCACCACGAGCTCGACGAGAGCGTCGCCCCCCGAGACCAAATCAGCGCGGTTCGATAGCACAACAATGTCGTGGTTATCGTCTGCTGCGAGGGCCAACGACGTTACCGGCCACACGACAAGTGCCAGCGGCAACAATAGGTCGCGCATCGTCCTGGTATTCAACTTCATTTTGCCTCCTCCTCAAATGTCTGTGTAAGAGCTCTTCTGGCCTCCTCGAGGGATGAAGCCAGCGACGCCTTCACCACTTGCCTTAAACTAATCGGCTCATGATCATGTCGTCCTTATTGAGCAGCGAGTGTTTCATTCGACCATCCATCCGCGAAGTTAGGCGCTTTGCATAGGATTTACTGTCGCGGGTCAGACAATCACGCCGCACTCGTTGTGACGATTTGTGTCCTGCGTACTTTGTATGCGACAGTTTCGCCCCAGGCGTTTGCCGCTCGCATCGACTCTGCTATTTCTCGAATCGCTTGAGGCCTTCGAGATCGAGAATCGTGACGCCGCGATAGCCCACGCGTACGAGGCCAGCTGTTTCCAGACGCCTCAAAGCCTGGTTCACGCGCTGCCGTGGCAGGCCAACGAGATTGGCCAGTTCTTCCTGCGAAACGGGCAGCGTCTTGTCGCTGCCTGGATACAGCATCGGATTGAACAGCGCGGCCAGCTCTCTCGCCAGTCTCGGGTCCGGGCCCAGCATGCGATCGTGCTCCACCATTGCGACGAATTGCCCCAAACGCTCATTGAGCTGTATCAAGAGGAACCGATTGAACGCGACGCTGGTATCAAGCAGCAGCATGAACGTATTGCGCGGGACGAGGGCGATGATGGTGCTCCGCAGCGCAATTCCGTCATAGAGTCGCCGCTCGTTCTTAAGCAGCGCGCCCTCTCCAAACCAGCCGCCGGTTGGAACGGCGATGAAGCTTACGGACTTGCCTTCGGGGGAAACGCTGACGATCTTGACCAGTCCGTCCAGTACGCCAATCCAGTGTTCTGCCGATTCGCCCTTGCGGCAAACAAAACCACCGACGGGTATGGAGCGGATTGCCGTCTCCGCCAGAACCCGCCGGCGCAGTTCGTCCGACAAACCCTGCGCCCACCGCGCATTGACCAGTGCAGCATGCGCAGACATGCTTGGAGCGGTACGCTTCATGGTGATGCTAATCAGCGTCCCTGACGGCGCGCCGCATCTTACGGACGGCGCTTGTTGCATTATCGCGCCGTCTTCGCGCGGGCTGCGCACCACCTACGGCGACGCCGGCTATTTCGACTAGCGGCTAACTTTCACAGTTGCACTGGTGGCGAACAGGCTTCTGACTCCATTGTGCTGCAGGTTTCCGGTAATCATCAGATCCACGTCCTGACGGTCCGGATTTCCGCCGTTAAAGCTTTGCAGGTCGACGCGATTGAATTGGACGACGTATTGCCTGCCATCGTCGGAGAGCTTTCCCGACATAGCGACCGCGCCTTCTGCTTTGATGTCACTCGGAAGCCACTGGCGGAAGGTGTCCGATCCTTCGGGCGTCGACAGCACAATGACGACCTTTCCGCCGCCGTTGCGCAGGTTCAGCGCCTCGGGTGCGCTCGCCTGAATGATTAACGGAGACAAATATTCGCGTGCCGGGTTCTCCAACGACGGGTCGTTGGTGCCGTCGTCGACGCATGCGAAATTCGCCGCGTCGTTGGTGGCGCCGCTCCCCAAGTAGTGCGCTTCCTTGGGATATGCGCAGAGCGGTCGCGACATCAAAACGGTACCGCCTTGGGACCGGGTCGCGACGATGCTTTCCGGGGCTTTACCGTTTTCGACCCAGTTGAAGAGAGGCGTCAGAGCGTCGAAGGTATTCGGTCCGGGCCCTCCAGAGCAATGGCCCATTCCAGGCACCAAGAAAAGCCGGGCGAACGATTGCAACTGCTCGGGCGAGAGGCCTTGCTCGTCTCGCAGGCGGTCGTAGTAAGTAATCGTATCGCGTGTCACCACGATGGGATCGGCGAAACCGTGGTAGAGAATCAGCTTGCCGTTATGGCCACTGAAGCGGGAAAGGTCAGTGGACATGAAGTTGACAGTCGGCGCAAGCGTTGCGTCGACCGTGGCACTGTCCTGGTCCCAATCGACCGTCAATGGGTTGTAGTTGGCACCCAGTGCCCAGTTCAGAATGCCTGGGAAAGCGGGCGACGTTGTGCCCTGCAGACCACCCCACCCGGTTTCAGTGCCACGTGCCCAACCAGGATAGATCAGCGCTCCGGTTCGAGGATTTCGTAACCCGTCATAGAAGGCCTTTGCCGTGTAGACCTCAGACGCCGTAAGGCACGACGGTGCATCGCTAGTGGTGCACAACAGCGTCGCCGGGTCGAATCCGCACTTGCGCGGATCGGTGAGAAACCCGTCCGTTGCTACGCCGCCATCCTTGCCGACGCACGCGTTCAATACTGCTTGATTGAGCATCGTGAGCTTGCTCGCAGAGATGACCGAGCCGGGCGTCGTGTGCGGGACCTTGTAGTTGTTGACGAACGTCATGTGGAGATGCGTTCGATTGTGGCCGGGCGCGCCGGCCAGTATGCCGTCGTAGTCATCAGGAAATACCTGGGCTTCTTCGAGGCCTTGATGTCCGCCGGTGGAGCAACCGGTGAAGTAAGAGTAACGCGCCGGTTGCCCATAGAAGGCTTGGACCAGGAGCTTGCCGGCGACCGTCATCTCGTGAGTGGACCTGGATCCGAAGTCGAGCCATTTTTCAGGATGCCCGACAAGCGATGTCCCGTTGGTCACCGTGGCGGGCACCGTTCCCATATCCGTGTTGGCGACCGCATTTCCAAGATTGAGGCCGGCTGCCAATGCGCCGTAGCTTATGCTGCCAGTGTAACCACCTCCACCGGTACCTTGATAGCGGCCGGTCCAGCCGATTATGGGCATCCAGACTTCCACGCGAATGCTCGAATCGGCGGACGGCGCCATCGTCAGCGCCACGCGGCAAAAAGCCGGCAGATTGTTGATCGGCGCACCGATCGGCGGCGTGAACGTGCCAGCCGGCACCGACTGAGCAGTTGTTATCGTCGCAAACGGTATGGCTACCGATGCGAGGCTTTCGCACGACCCGGTGGCATGCGCGGCCCCAACCTGGGCCATGAAAACGAGCGAGATTGCGCACGAGGCCAGCGGACCCTTGGGAAGCCGGCGGACTGAAAGTGGTTTAGACATTTGATGCCTCGTTGACCTATTGATGACTGAAGAAGCGTAACGTCGCGGCGTCACCGAGGTTTCGGTGGCGCCGCCAAATCACGTGATTCTCCGCAAAGCCGGCTCGATGCGAAAATCGAGGCACGTGCCGTCAAGCTTGTGGCGCTGCACGCCGTTGTTCTCGTCGTCGCACACTCCGGTGGGCCGCGGAACGTTCAGAGTGACGGCGATATCGCTTGGCGAAGCGTTCGACGAGATGGCTATTCCATACGAGTCATCGCCGCCTGAGGCACTCGCCGCATCTGTCGGGAGCGTTCTGACGACGAGCTGGTTATCCGCCGGTTGCGATGCCTGCGCGACAACGGCCAATGACACGAGCATCAACGCCGCAACGAGCGCGGACAACCATTGACGCGATTTCATGTACCTCGTCCTTAACGTCTGGATATCGACAGCATGGACTCGAACAGGGCCCGTCTCGCAGCCACTTTGCTCAGGACTACGTAGTGATGAGCACCTGTTCGTAATCTTAAGTGTTGGCAGCGTACGCGCGGGTAAACGCTCCAATTGTCACAGCCCGGACAGTTCCGGTCTTTTTTAACTCCGAAGATGCCGCACTTGCCGCGGCCCACTGGCATTGCACCCGGAGTGCAGCCGCAGGTGCCGCTGTGCGGGACTAGATTGACTCGTCGGACGTCGCCACGCGGCGTCGAAGTGTCGCGCACCGGACAGCTTTAACCTTTTCCACGGCGTATAAGTCCGGGCGCGGCATCCTGAATCTTCACAAAGCGTAAGCACGATCCGTGTTCGAACTGACAGTTCTCGACGCTCATCATTTCCTTTTGATCTTCGAGACTAGCGCTTGCCTGGATTTCGCGAATCGCGATGGAGAAGCTGCAGTTACGGCGCAACGTCCGTTCCAAACGAAATATCTGAGGAGCAACATGAAGCCATTGAAATCGCTGCTGCTCGGCCTGGCGATTATCGCGGCAGCCGGCGCGGTGCAAGCACAGAACGAACAATTCATCCCGGTGCTCTCGTATCGCGTCGGCCCGTACGCCGCCGGCGGCTCCGGCTACTACGGCGGGGCAATTGACTATTGGACGCTGGTGAACATGTCGGGCGGCGTCAACGGCGTGAAGCTCGTTTGGGAAGAGTGCGAGACCGAATACAACCCATCGAAAGGCGTCGAATGCTATGAGCGGCTAAAGAGCAAAAACGGCGGCGCGACGACCGTCGAGCCGCTGTCAACCGGCATCGCGTACGGGCTCTTCGATCGCGTCTCGCGCGACGAGATTCCCATGACGACGTTTGGCTACGGCTTGGCGAGCTCAGCGGAAGGCCGCGTCTATGACTGGATCTTTCCGCTCGGAACCACGTACTGGGATCAAATGGCGGCGATGATCGCGTACCTCGGCCAGAAAGAGGGCGGCGTCGAAAAGCTGCAGGGTAAGAAGATCGCATTCCTCTACCACGACTCGGCGTACGGCAAGGAGCCGATCCCCGTGTTGGACGCGCTTGCGACGCGATACGGCTACAGCGTGCTCAAGATTCCCGTCACACCACCCGGTAACACGCAAGAGTCGCAGTGGCTGCAGATCCGCCAGGCCAAGCCCGATTATGTAATCGTCTGGACGTACGGCGTGATGAGCACCGTCGCGCTCAAGACCGCCGCGAAGACCGGCTATCCGAAGGACAAGCTGCTCGGCGTATGGTGGGCGGCGTCGGAAGAGGACGTGGTCCCCGCCGCTGATGCCGCAAAGGGCTACGTCAGCGCGTCGTTCACCGCGAGCGGCCTCAATTTCCCCGTGATGCAGGATATCAAGAACAAGGTCTACGGCGCCAAGAAAGGCAATCTCGAAGATGCGAACCGCCTCGGTAACGTGATGTACACGCGCGGCGTCGTCTACGGAATCATTCTCGTCGAGGCGTTGCACGTCGCGCAAAACAAGTTCGGCAAGGGCAAAGTGATGACGCCTGAGCGAGTGCGCTGGGGTCTTGAGCACCTGAATCTCACCGAGGCGCGAATCAGGGAGCTCGGCGCGCCAGGACTCTTTCCGCCAATCAAGACGAGCTGCGAAGACCACGAAGGGTCGGGCATGGTGAAGTTCCAGCGGTGGGATGGAACGAGCTTCAAGCAGGTTACGCCGTTCATGGCGGGCGACCGCGCGATGGTGCGCAAGATGGTCGAGGAGAGTGCCGCGAAATATGCGAGCGAGAAGAAGCTTTCTCCACGTGACTGCGGGAAGGAAGGCTGACATCGAAGTCTGTCGGCATGTCGTGTGGCTGCAACTTGAAGGCCAAGTTCCGCCAGCCGGTACCCATTGCTGGCGCACGAGCGATTCTTGTTGAAGCGCCGCTCGACCGACAGATAGTTGTACGCTGCCAGCAGCTTAATCATTCGGCGGACCGTACGCTCGCCGAGCTCGGATTTTTTCGCGACGTGTTGATGGCTGGGGAAACAGAAGCCGGAGTCGTTCGCCTCGTCGGCGAGTGCGAGCAACACGATCTTGCTCGTAGGCGGCAACCGGACCGTACAAGCCCAGGTCATGATCTTCAAGCCGACTACGAACTGAAGTCCACACGGGAGTAGAGGTTTCCTAACGAATAACGTCACGAAAACTCACTCCAGGCATTCCAGCGAATTTCGACGCCGCGACTGAGATCGGCGTTCAGACCAATGAGGTTTGGTCGAAGCTCAAGCGTAACGAAGTGCTTCCACGCCGAATCGCGCTCCAGCCCTCTCCAGTAGGTTTATCTCGCAGACGCCGTCTAATACATTGCGGCCCATCACGGCCAAGAATGTGGAGGAACAAATGCTGAGGCGAAACTGGCAGTCAGTGACAGCCGTAGCAGCTGGCAGTCCATTTAGCGAAGCGCAATTGCGCTGGTGGATATTCGCATCCGGGACCAACGGGCTGGATGCGGCGAATGCAATCGTCCGCGTTGGTCGACGCGTTTACATTGATCTCGATCGATTTGATGCCTGGATCGAGCAACAGAACGAACGCCAGACGCAGGCCGCATCAACTGCACGTCAGGCGAGCAGAGTTTTGTGAGATCGGTCGCTAATCGGCGCGTGCTCGGGACCTTTGCTGACGCTCAGGACCGGATTTGCGGGCAGCCAACCGAGTTCCTTCCAAGCCCATTTGCAGACGGCGGACAGGGCGGCCAGGTATCGATTCGCTGTTGACTGTGCGATCAGCGCCCCGTTGCCGGTCTCCCGCGCGAGCAACTCGGACTTGAGTCCGGCGATCGCTTGTGGCGTGAGCTTATCGAGCGTGACGTGTCCGGCGTTGTCCCGCCACCACTTGAGCTGCGCGGTGATGTTCCGCT
>Ga0207667_10003457_pt1 | contig 19502 bp, 18 predicted proteins | sample KBSCornC52_FD_184301 | JGI IMG/M metagenome (GOLD analysis project Ga0207667, IMG submission 184301) | Corn rhizosphere microbial communities from Kellogg Biological Station, Michigan, USA - KBS Corn C5-2 (SPAdes) (version 2) | ecosystem: Host-associated > Plants > Roots > Rhizosphere > Soil ...
TGACTCGTGCACGCCAACCACCGCCATTGCCGGATTATCCGGCAGCTTCACATCCGGCGGCACAGCAATCTTGTTCTCGATCGCGAGCTTCGGATTCTCCAGCACCGGCACCTGCACCGGCGCCAGAGGATGCATATCCTGCTTCGGATTGTGTCCCTTGTTCGCGTCGATCAAATTGTTCGCCCCGCCTCCGCTGCCCCCATTTGCGGCACTCGCATTCAACGGAGCAAACAACGGGAGGTCCTTGAGGATGAACTTGTTCGCCGGATCCCTGTAGGAGAATGGAGGCTTGCGATTCACGGCTCCTAGCCCCAGCAGAATCACAAGCACTGCAATCCCGCCGTTCACCACGGTCGCCGTCCCAATCGCCCACGGATTTGTGTTTGAGGCCATGCGATCCGGCACTGGCACCGGAACCGAAGTCAACTCAAGCGGCGGCAGCTTCGGCGGAAACATCCTATCGCGCAACTCAGCGTACAGCTCGCTCCACAGCGGCTCTTCTTCCACCCGATTCGAGCAAAACAGATCGCGACCGCGCACACCCGGCGGCTCCGGCAGAGTCATAGGTCCCCCCCTGCGCGGCCCTGCAACATCAGCCGCGCGTCATTCTGACGCCGTACTGCAACTCCGATACCTCATAGACCGGAGACCACCAGAGTTCGTCATCAAACAGTCTTTGAATCGGCGCGCCCGAGCGTCAGGTTTTTTCTACTGAGTTGCGCAGACTTCAGCGTTGTTCAGCGTCCAGAGCCGGGAACGGACGCTTTCACAGCTTGGAAGAGAACACTGCAAGACCAGCTCGGCCTCTCAATCGAAAGCCGGAAAGCGAAAGTTCCTGTCGTAGTGGTTGACGCCGCTGCAAAGGTTCCGACAGCCAACTGACAGCCGCTCCCGGCAACCAGATCTGGTCAGCAGATTCCCGCTCAGAACCCCATGATGTTGTAGCCGCAATCGACATACAACGTTTCGCCCGTCACCGCGCTTGAGAGATCGCTGGCCAGAAAGAGCGCGACGCCTCCCACTTCAAGCTGATCTACATTGCGCTTAAGCGGAGCTCTGTCGGCAGCGGCCTTCAGCATGTCGCCGAGGGCCCCGATACCCCGTGCGGCCAACGTTTTGATGGGTCCGGCTGATATCGCGTTCACGCGGATGTTTTTAGGACCGAGCCCAGCCGCCAGATAGCGCACACAGGATTCGAGCGAAGCCTTCGCCAGCGCCATCACGTTGTAATTCGGCACGACCTTCTCAGCGGCAAAGTAGGTCAGCGTCATGATGCTGCCACCTTCGGTCATCAGCGGAGCAGCTGCACGACTGACAGCAATCAGCGAGTAGACGCTCACATCGTGGGCGATACGGAACCCTTCACGGCTCGTGTTGATGAATTCGCCTTTCAGATCTTCGGCCGGCGCGTATGCCACCGCGTGCACCAGCACGTCGAGTTTGCCGTATTTCTCCTTCAGCGCGGAAAAGAGCGTCTCGATCTCATTGTCCGCAGAGACATCGCACTGGAACCCGCTGGCGCCGGGGAGTTCCTTGATCAGGTCCTCGGCTTCGGCCCGCATGCGCTCGTTCTGGTAGCAGATCGCCAGCGTGGCTCCGGCTGCGGAGAGTTTCTGGGCGATACCCCATGCAATGGAACGCTTATTCGCCAGCCCAAACACAACAGCCGTTTTGCCCGACAGATTGATCATGCTCTCCTTGTTCCTCCGGGCTCGCTCACGGTGCGGGAAGCAGTCGAGCCAACCGTCTCCTAGAATATCAAGCGGAATTCAGCTCTTAGCCGCCGAGATCCACCAGTTGAACTTTGCCCGTCGGTCTGCCTAGAAAGCGCGAACCGAGACGCTCGACTCTATCCACCGAATCTGTCGCGAAGCATTGGATCTCGGTGGTCTGGGCGAGATTCTGAGAGACCGCCGACCGCGAACCGCCGTTGATGAGAACAGCAGCCGCTTCAGCTGTAGATTCAGCGGAATCGATTACCGTAATTCCGCGAGGTGCCGCGCGCTCAATCAGTGGCCGCAGAAGCGGGTAATGCGTGCATCCAAGTACAAGTGAATCGGCACTCATCCCCGCGGCGGCTGCATCGCTCGTTAGTTCGCCCAAGTAAATCCGAACCACTGCATCAGTAACGTGGTGATTGACCCAGCCTTCTTCCACGAGAGGAACGAGCAGCGGACACGCTTTCTCATACGCGCGCAGATTCTTGGCAGCGCAGGCAGCTTTGTAAGCGTGGCTGTGCACCGTAGCGTCCGTTGCAATAACAAGGACGTCTCCAGTTTGCGAAGCTGCCTGTGCTGCTGCGGCGCCCGGCTCGATGACACCGAGCACCGGAACTGGAACAGCCTCTTGGATCGCATCCAGCGCTAGGGCGCTGGCAGTATTGCAGGCAATCACGAGGAACTCTGCTCCCTGCTCGCGGACCAGGAACTGCGTGCTTTCGACGGCGTAGCGAGCGATCGTTCGCCGTGACTTGGACCCGTACGGAAGGCGCGCCGTATCGCCTATGAAAACATAGCGCGCGTGGGGCATCTTGCGGATGAGTGCGGCAAGAACGGTGAGTCCGCCAAAGCCGGAATCGAATACGCCGATGGTCGGAATCGATTGAGTCTCGGTCACGGTCTGGTTCCTTCCACCGGCGCGGCTTCGCTGGTCAGGTAGGTGCGGGTAAGGTCGGCATGGCCGGCCAGGGTTGGGCGTTCAACTCCGTCCACAAGGAATCGCACCTGCGTGATGCTGGGCAGGTTGGCGCGTAACGTCGCGCAGATCGACAGAACGGTCAGTGATTCGGTCTCCAGCCCCGCTGGATGACTGGCTGCAAAAGTGCCGGTAAGGTTGACGACAGCCAGTTGATCGCTGGAACTCTTCGAGTCATGCACCGGAACCAGAAAAACCTGGTCGACGGATGCGGCGCCCCCTGGAACTTCATGCGTGGATTCCGGTGCACCATAGAGATCAAGCAGCTTTCCCAAAACCGCTCGCGCACGCGCCCCAGGGTCTGCGGGCAATGGAAGCGAGTAGACCTGCGGCACAAGTGCATTGTCCAGGTCGTTCGCCACAACGAGCGTCGCCTGTTCCGCCGGAGCCACCACTGGGGCAGCCGTCGGAGCGACTGTCTGTCCTGTCAGAAGCCGCTTGTGCGCGCGATCTCGAAGCTGCCAGAGTTTGAACCCCATCCCAAGCGCGGCAATCAGGAGGATGACGAAGAGAGCCTTTTGATAACGAGGAATCACGGTTGCCGTCCCCCCGTCCGATTGGGATCGGAGCGCCACTCCAAGATCGCCGCCGCGAGTGCACTGGCAACCTGCGCCTGATACTCGGGGTTATCAGACTCGGCAGTCACCTTCTTGTCTGCGTCACGTTGCGGGCCAAGCTCGACAGCAAGCGCCGGGCAGGTCATGCTTTCGATTCCGGGAAGCGGGATACGGCCAAGCGTGACGGTAAGTCCAGCATGAGTTAACGCCGAGTTGACCGCGCCCGCCAGAGCCAGGCTGCGCGTCTCCCAGGCAGCTTGAGCTGTCTTCCAGGGAATGAACCGCGTCGGTGCCGCCGGTGCCAGCGACGAGGCGAAAAGATGAATCCCTGAGCCGCTCTCAGTCGCGTGCAGGCTGAGACAAGCAGCGGCATTCGCGTGGTTGGCAAGTTCAGCACGATGATTCCAGTCCACGAACGTATCGTTCTCCCGCGTAGTGATCACCTGGAATCCACGCGCAGTCAGCAATGAGCGCAGACGGACGCTCAAAGCAAGATTTGCCGCTTTTTCAAGTTGCCCGCTGGAGAGGTGTGCGCCGGTGTCGTCACCGCCATGAGCCGCATCGATCACGACCACAAACCGGGCGGCTGGTGCAGGCGGTGCCGGTTGAGGTGCGGGTGCCTGTTGCGCGGCGGTTTGCAGCGCCAGAGCCGCGATCAAAGCCGTTGTGGTTTTACTCCAGCGCATAGATGGTGAGGCCGCTCAGCAGCTTCGGATAAAAGTCGGTCGATTTCTGCGGCATCACCGACCCGGCAAACGCAACCTCGCGCAATTGCTCCATGGTCACCGGATTCGTAAGAAACGTAATGTCGGCTTCGCCGCGCTTGACCTGATCGACAGCCTCACCTGCATCGCGAAGGTAACGAATATTGGTCTGCTCGCGAACCTTCTCCGCATCCAGACCGAGAACCTTGTCGAGGAGGATGGAGTGGAGATGGCTCAAATCGAGCTGGCGCTGGTGCTCGGGAAGCGCTGACAGAGCTGCGGAAACAACCTCAGGTTTCGATCGCAGCAGCATCACGCTCTGCCGCGTGATCGCGATGAAAGCAGTCCCCTTCTGGCTTCGCAGAGTCTCCAGATAGCTCGCGGCGGGGGCCTCCGCCAATTTCTCCACCGAGAAGTACTGCTCGGCTGCCTTGGCAAACTCAGCAGGGTCAAAGGCCGGCAAGCTGTGCACCACACGATGCGTCGGCAGAATCACAAGCCCATCCGAATCCATGTTCACGAAGGTCATCATCACGGCCGCTTCGGGATACGGCGGCAGCTGAAGACTATTGGCATGGTGTTCCGCTCTTACCGGGCTTCCCGGAGAATGCTCTTTCGAGTAGTTCAGAGCTGTTTCGTAACGATGGTGACCATCGGCGATGATGAGCTTCTTGTCTCCCATGGTCGATGCCAGCATTCGAATAACAGCCGGATCGCTGACCCGCCAAAGCCGATGCAACACCCCGTACTCGTCGGTCACTTGGGCATCTGCTGGACCCGCGTCATCGTAAAGGAGCTTCTCTACCGTCCCGGCAGGGTCGGAATAGAGCATGAAGATTTGTCCAAAATGAGCGCGCGTAGCCCTCAGCAGGTTCAGCCGGTCGCTTTTTGGCTTCGAAAGCGTCTGCTCGTGGCGAAAAACGACTTGGTCGGTGTAGTCGTGAAGCTTGCCGAGGGCAATGAAGCCACGCCGCTCCTTCAACTCATCCGAGTCCGGCACCTTGAAACGCTGCGAGTAGGCAAAAATGCAGGGGTCCTTCTCCTGCACCAGGACGCCCTGTTCGCGCCACGCCTTGAAGTCGCGAGCGGCGCGTGTGTACACATTCTCTCTGCCGTCGGCATCAAACAGCTCAGGCAGTCCAAGAATAATGCGGACAAGGTTGAAAGGGCTGCGCTGGTAGTAACCCTCCTGCATGGCCGGTGAAATCTTGTCGTAGGGCTGCGTAACGACGTCGTCAAGTTGAACGGCCGATGGGTTGTAACGCCATGCGCGGAACGGATAAATACTTGCCATGCGAACGGGCTTGCTCCCTGAACAAGAAACAGAATTTGCGCCCCAGATCCGCTATGTAGAAGTGCCGTTGGAACTGTCGCTTAGAGTCGATTGTATCCCAGCGCAGATGACGGATTTCAGGGAGGCAACGTCAAAGAAATTGAGGGCATCAGTGGAGAAGCGCGGGGCCTCCCCCGACCGTGCTAATATCGCCTTCATCATCCCCTGGTGCGAGACAATGAAACCACTCCTCCATCGCTCCGAGGTGCCACACGGATCGAACCGCGCCCCGCGGAGGACCGTGATCTGCCTTGTGGCTTTGGCCGGTTTCTGCGTAACCTCTGTCCTCGCTCAGGACGACCCCCTGAACAAAGTCCATGTTCCGCCCCCTTCCACAACCAACACGCCGGCAGTAGGCGCACCCACCGGGGTTGACGCCCCCGCTGTCACTGGGGCCCCGAAAGATCGAGTCAAGCCCGGCTCCGTGATCCGGATGAACGTCGACATGGTTCTCGTGCCCGTCACGGTCACCGATCCCATGAACCGGCTCGTCACCGGCCTGGAAAAGGAAGACTTCACCATCCTCGAAAACAACGGTCCACAGCGAATCAAGAGTTTTGCCGCTGAGGACGCTCCTGTCTCCATCGGAATCGTTTTCGACCTGTCCGGGTCAATGAACTCGAAACTGATCCGCGCGCGCGAGTCGATCCTCCAATTTGCCAAAACCGCCAATCCCGAAGATGAATTTTTTGTTATCGGCTTCAACGACCGCCCGGAGCTGATCGAGGACTTCACGAATTCTGTGGAAGAGATCCAGGCCCGCCTGGCGACCGTCCGCAGCGGCCACCGTACCGCCCTGCTGGACGCGATCTACTATGGGGTCGCCAAAATGAAAGAAGCCAAACATGAGCGCAAGGCCCTCCTCGTCGTCTCCGACGGCGGCGACAACCGCTCCCGCTACACCGAAGGTGAAGTCCGCGCCCAGGTGCGTGAGTCCGATGTGGAGATTTACTCCATCGGCATCTTCGATCCCTATGCCGCGACCCCCGAGGAGCGGACGGGCCCGATTCTGCTCAACGAACTCTGTGAAGAGACGGGCGGACGCCTCTTCCGAGTGGACGACATCGCCGAAATGAGCGACATCGCCGAGAAAATTTCCACCGAGCTACGTAACCAATACGTAATCGGCTACACCCCGAAGAACGCCTCGCGCGACGGCAAGTGGCGTAAAGTGAAGGTGAAGCTCACCCCGCCATCGGGTTTGCCTCCACTCACGGTCCATGCTCGAACCGGATACTATGCGCCTTTGCAATAAAGCGGTCCTTTCCGTTCTTATCCTGGTTTCAACACTCTCCCTTGAGGCACAACAGCCTGCCAGCCGGCTACACCCGCCCCCTCAAACACAGAATCCGTCCCTGACCGTGGATCGCGATCCGGTCCGCTCGCCCGATGTGGAAACCCCGGCAACCCCGGCCGGCGAGCCGCTTGAAAAGAAGGGCGAGAGCTACGTCCTGCACACCGACGTGGAAGAGGTGGTTCTCAATGCCACCGTGCTGTCCGGCAACAACCAGCTTGTTCAGAACCTCAAAAAGGAAAACTTCCAGGTCTTCGAAGATGGCGCAAAGCAAAACATCGTAAGTTTTCAGCACTCAGACTTGCCGGTTTCGATCGCCCTGGTTGTCGATAATTCCGGATCGATGTCGAAGAAGCGCCCTTCGGTCAACAAAGCTGCCCTTGACCTCGTAGAAGCTTCCAACCCCCAGGATGAAGCCTTCGTCGTGAACTTCTCTGACGAGGCCTACATTGACCAGGAATTCACCTCCAGTGTGAATAAGCTGCGTGATGGCCTGGCCCATATCGAATCTCGCGGCGGAACCGCATTGTATGACGCCGTCGTGGCCTCGGCCGACAAGTTGGTCGCCGACGCGAAGAGGCCTAAACAGGTTCTGGTCATCGTCACAGATGGCGAGGACAATGCCTCGACTTTGACCCTGGAACAGACCATCCGCCGGGTGCAGGAGCTTTCGGGGCCCGTTATCTACTCCATCGGGCTGCTCTTCGGCGACGAGATGAGCCGCGCGGAGGTGCGGCACGCCAGGAGAGCCCTCGAAATGCTATCGACTGAGACTGGTGGCATTGCTTTCTTCCCTAAAAACATCGAACAAGTCGACGAAATTGCCGCCGAGGTAGCGCGCGACATTCGCAGCCAGTACACCATCGGCTACCACTCCACCAAGCCATCCACCCAGCCCGGATTCCGTCGAGTGCAGGTCACCGCGGAGGAACCCGGCGCCGGCAAGCTCTCAGTGAGAACACGCACCGGCTACTTCCCGGAGAGCCGTGCAAAAAGGGCCGGCGCAGCGAAGAAGTAGCGCCTGCGCCGCAGCACGGCAATACGCTAAACTAACTTCCCATGGCAGTCGAAAGCCCTTCCACTACCCCCTCCTCCCGCATCGCAGCCGACATCACAGAGCTCGTAGGCCATACACCCATGCTTCGCCTCGGCAAAGTCACGCCCGCGGGATCAGCAGACGTCTTCGCAAAGCTTGAGTTTCTGAATCCTGGCGGCAGCGTGAAAGACCGCGCTGCACTGGGCATGATTCTCGATGCCGAAGCCAAAGGCCTGCTCCAGCCGGGCTCGACCATCGTTGAGGCGACAGCGGGAAACACCGGCGTGGGACTAGCGCTGATCGGCGTAAACCGCGGTTACAAGGTAAAGCTGTTTGTGCCCGAGGGCTTCGCTGAAGAGAAGTGCATCCTGATGCGTGGCTTCGGGGCCGATGTCGTTCGCACGCCCGAAGCGGATGGCATGAAGGGCGCCATAGCCGAGGCCAACAAACTGGCCGAAACGATTCCCGGAGCGTTTATGGCCGGCCAATTCACAAACCAGGCCAATCCCAAATTCCACCACGACACCACAGCCGCCGAGATCTGGGAACAGATGGAAGGCCGCGTGGACGGCTTCGTCGGAGGAGTGGGAACAGGTGGAACCTTCTCCGGCGTGGCGCAGTTCATGAAGGAGAGAAATCCGGCAATCGTCACCGTAGCCGTCGAGACTCAAGGCTCAATTCTGCAAGGGGGCCCTCCCGGCAAACATCGCGTCGAAGGCATCGGCGTCAGCTTCATCCCCGAGACATTTCACAGCGAAGTCTGCGATCGCGTGTTGATGGTGAGCGACGAAGACGCATTCACGATGGTGAAGCGGCTGGCAGCGGAAGAGGGAGTTCTCGGTGGATCGAGCGCGGGCGCTGCGGTGCACGCAGCAGTAACCTTGGCCCGTGAACTGGGTCCCGGCAAGCGCGTGGCCACCATCATTCCCGATTCAGCCGAGCGCTACTTATCCAAGAAGATTTTTGAAGGCGGCGTGTAAACAGCGTCGTCCTGCGGGCCCGCGGGCGAGAAGTTCCTTCTAGCTCCAGGCAGACCTTCACTGCGCGAGCCCTCGCCCGTTATCAGGAACACTGATCCAAGGCAGAATTGAATCGAAGCTACGCTCTCATTCCCGCATGAGTGCAACCATCGTGTCCGCAAGTGCAGACAATCTCGATCTTCTCGGCTATCCCTTCGCAGTGGGCGCTGCAGTACTTCTCTTTTGTAGGAGCAGGGCAAGCGCAGGCGGGGTTTGCGCATTTCTTAGGAGTGCTAGCCATAAGACCTCCTCTAAAGCCGGAATGGCTTCCGGTGTGCCCGGTTTCGATGCCGGTGGCGAGGGAAAGGATGCAGCAGCACTGCTTCCGTAGCCACCCTGAAATGAAGCATGTCAGCGCGTTAAGCTAGAGCAGGAACGCCTGGAGTTCGAACCCCACCATGTCGAAACCAAAATATGCAACCCTGGCAGTGCACGCCGGTCAGCAGCCCGATCCGCTGACAGGCGCCGTCAATGTCCCTGTTTATCTGACCTCAACTTTTGAACTTACGGGGATCGAGTCCAACAGGGGATACGACTACTCCCGCGCAGGCAATCCCACCCGCGCCCGAGTTGAAGAAGCCCTGGCGGCGCTTGAAGGTGGCATTTGCGGGCACGCCTTCGCCAGCGGCATGGCGGCGATCTATGCGCTGGTAGCCACGCTCCGTTCAGGCGATCACGTCATCTGTTCTGCCAATGTCTACGGAGGCACCGCGCGGCTCTTCAACCTCATCATCCAGCACTACGGAATTGCGATTGAATACGTCGATACCGGCGATCTCGATGCGGTGAAAGCGGCCATCAAGCCGAACACCAAACTGATCCATATCGAGACGCCAACGAATCCCCTGATGGTCCTCACCGACATCGCCGCCGTATGCGAAATCGCGCACGCCAAAGGTGTCGAGGTCAGCGTCGACAACACCTTCATGTCGCCTGCCCTGCAGAACCCTATCGCGCTCGGAGCCGACGTCGTGATGCACTCTACAACGAAATTTCTGAACGGCCACTCCGACGGGCTGGGTGGCGCGCTGATCGGTACCAAACCAGAGCACAAGGATCGCTTTCTGCTCGTTCAAAAGGCCGCCGGTGGCATCATGTCGCCATTCGAGTGCTTCCTGGTTTTGCGCGGCATCAAGACTCTCGTACTGCGCATGAAACAGCACGAAGAAAACGGACGCGCAGTAGCCGAGTTTCTGTCGACTCAAACCAAAGTCAAGCGTCTACACTACCCAGGACTTCAGAATCACCCGCAGCATCAGCTCGCCAAAAAGCAGCAGCGCGGGTTCGGATCGATGTTGAGCTTCGACCTTGGCTCTCGCGCCAATGTGGCGAAGTTTCTCGGCGCATTGAAACTCTTCTTGAACGCTGAATCGCTCGGCGGCGTCGAGTCCCTCGCATCGCACTCGGCCACCACCACACACGCAGCCCTCTCCGCAGAGGATCGTGCCAAGGTCGGCATCACCGATGGGCTGGTACGCCTTTCAATCGGCATTGAAGACAAGGAAGACCTGATCGCCGATCTGGAGCAGGCACTTAAAGCGGTGTAGTTGAGCCACAACAGCTGGCTACCAGCTACACGTAATGAATCTCGGCTGAAGGAGGCGTTTCATGCCCAACTCAGACCTGGCATTGCGCCAGCTGATTGCCGCGATTGCAGAGGGCGACTCCACGGAGTTTTCGAAGATGCTGTCTGAGAGCCCCGCGCTCGCGACCGCCCGCTTCGAAATCACGAATGCAACGCGCCAGACTGCTAAAGAGAACTTCGTACCTGAGATTGGAAGATACATCTACCGTGGAGACACCGCGCTGCATTTCGCGGCGGCGGCTCACGATCCTGCAATGATTCGAGAGCTCATCACGCGAGGCGCTCCTGTTCGTGCCACGAACCGTCTCGGCGAAGAACCACTGCATGCGGCTGCGGTGGGAAACCCGGGCTCTCAGAGTTGGAACCCGAAAGCGCAATCGAGTGCGATCAACGCCCTCATCAACGCCGGAGCCGATCCGAACGCCATCAACAAAATGGGTGTTGCGCCCTTACATAAAGCTGTGCGCACCCGCTGCGCCGACGCGGTGCGCACTCTGCTTGCGTGCGGCGCCAATGCCGCACTTCAAAATAAGAGCGGCTCGGATGCGATACTCCTTGCACGCCTGAACCCTGGCCGCGGCGGCTCCGGATCACCCCAGGCAAAAGCACAGCAGCTTGAGATCATTCAACTCCTCAATCATGGATAAATTGTTCGCTCGTGGCGAAGCTCCCCTGTTGCTCGGTGCCATAGGCGGCAGAAAGCTGCCCACCGGGTACAGGCTACCGGCCACAGGCTTAGCTAAAATCAACTGAGTGAAGCACGAAGACAATCCAGAATTCACAGTGATCCAGCGCATTCTGCTGGCTGTTGTGCCGCGCATTGTGTGGGCGCTGCTGTGGATCTTCGGGCGAACGTGGCGTTTTGAGGTGATCGCAGAAGAGGGAGTCACTCCGGTGCTCTTCGGACAGAAGGCCGGACCGGAGATCTACTGCTTCTGGCATCAATGCGTCCTTCCTTGCACGGTCTACTTTCGAAAATCCAATGCCGTCATTCTCATCAGCCAGAGCTTCGACGGCGAGTTGATCACACGAATCCTCAAGATGTTTGGGTTCGACGCTGTGCGCGGATCCAGCTCTCGCAATTCGCGCGAGGGCCTGCTCGGTCTCAAGCATGTCGTCGAAACCGGACGCACAGCTATCTTCACCGCCGACGGACCCCGCGGCCCGATCTACCAGACCAAAATGGGGCCAATCAAACTGGCGCAGACAACGGGCGCGCCCATCGGCGCATTTCACCTGCTGCCCGAGCGCGCGTGGGTGATGAATTCGTGGGATCGGTTCCTCGTGCCAAAACCCTTCACCCGCATCGTCGTCAGTTGGGCGCAATGGACGCATGTGGCGACAGATCTGGAACCTGACCAGTTCGAATCAAAGCGGCAGGAACTGAACGATGCAATCGAGCGAGCCCGCTTGCGTGCCTATCAACACTTCGGACAGCCGACCCCATGAGCAATCTGCTCGTTACCGATTTCGACTACGAATTGCCGGAAGAGCTCATCGCGCAGGAGCCGCCACCTGAGCGCGGTACTAGCCGCATGCTTGTCATGGATCGCAACAGCGGCGAGACCCGTGACAGCAATTTCGGCGAATTCCCTTCTCTGCTCCGTCAAGGCGATCTGCTGGTGCTCAACGACAGCCGCGTCATACCAGCCCGTCTCTACGCCAGAAGAACCCTGCGCCGCGAAAAGGAAAAGCCAACCGGGCGAATCGAAGTGATGCTCACTGAACCCGCCGGCGAAGATCGCTGGCACGCGCTCGTCCGGCCAGGCCGTAAAGTCGCAATCGGAGAGCGTCTCGTGTTTCCGGCCGAAGATGGCAACATCGTGCTCGAAGCCGAAGTGCTCGAGCGCGGCCAGTTCGGCGATCGTCTACTTCAATTCGCACCTGTCGATGACTTCTTCGGTATCCTCGACCGCATTGGACACATCCCGCTTCCGCCTTACATCCATCGCAATGATGCCGCGCCCGACCGCGAGCGCTATCAGACCGTCTTCTCCCGGGAGCGAGGTTCCGTCGCTGCCCCCACCGCCGGGCTGCACTTCACGCCGCAGATGCTGGACTCGATTGCGAGTCGCGGAGTCGAAATCGCACGCGTGACACTGCATGTCGGCCTCGGGACGTTCGCCCCTTTGAGGGTCGAGCGCGTCGACGAGGTTCACCTGCACCGCGAACGCTACAGCATATCCCCGCTCGCCGCCGATGCCCTCAATCGCGCCCGAACTGAGGGCCGCCGCGTCGTCGCCGTAGGCACTACAGTCGTCCGCACCCTTGAATCGGCTGCATTGCAGGCTGGCTCAGGCCCAATTACCGCCCACTCCGGTGACACAGAAATCTTCATCTCGCCGGGTTTCCAGTTCCGCCTAGTCAATGCGCTGTTAACCAACTTTCACCTGCCGCAATCGAGTCTGCTGATGCTGGTCAGCGCGTTTGCTGGAAAGAACCATGTACTCTCCGCTTACAGGCACGCCGTCGACAATCGCTATCGATTTTTCAGCTATGGCGACTGCATGTTTCTGGCGTAAACCGCATCCAAGCCTGTGAGGGAATCCCTCGATCGCTACACGTGTGAATTAAAGTTCCAAGCTGGCGGGCGCTAGACTTACGCCGTAAGCTTTATAGAGATCGACAGCGCGGGCCCGGCTCCTCAACCCCGACTTTCAGGCCTAACAGTTAAGGAATTGACTAAACAATGACATCTACAAAAGACGCGATTCTCGTCACAGGCGGCGCGGGATTCATCGGTTCGAATTTCGTTCTGCGCTGGCTCGAGAACGTTGGCACCCCCGTTGTAAACCTGGACCTGCTCACCTATGCCGGCAATGCGGCAAACCTCGCTTCACTCGAAGATGACTCGCGGTATCAGCTCGTGCGTGCCGACATTTGCGATCCCGAAGCCGTAGCCGCCGTCTTCGAGGCACACCGGCCCCGAGCCGTGGTGCATTTCGCCGCCGAGAGCCATGTCGATCGCTCCATTGTCGACCCAGGCGCATTCATCCGCACAAACGTCCAGGGCACCTACACGCTGCTGGAGCAGGCGAGACGCTATTGGTCCGGTCTGCAAGGCTCAGCCAAAGACCATTTCCGCTTCCTGCACGTCTCCACCGACGAGGTCTATGGAACGCTTGGCCCCGACGATCCGCCATTCTCTGAAACCACCCCATACGCGCCCAATAGTCCCTACGCCGCATCGAAGGCCGGATCGGATCACCTGGCGCGCGCCTATTTCCACACCTACAAAATGCCCGTTCTGACCACGAACTGCTCCAATAATTACGGGCCCTTCCAATTTCCTGAGAAACTGATTCCGCTCATGATCCTCAACGCGCTCGAGGGCAAACCACTGCCCGTCTATGGCGACGGCCAGAACGTGCGCGACTGGCTCTACGTTGACGATCATTGCTCTGCCATCCGCACCGTGCTTGAAAACGGCAAGCTCGGGGAAACCTACAACGTCGGCGGCAACAGCGAACGTAACAATCTGCACGTCGTGGAGACAATCTGCGATCTCGTCGACGAATTGCGACCTGATGCAACCATCGGCTCCCGCCGCAATCTGATTAAGTTCGTCACCGATCGCCCCGGTCACGATCGCCGCTACGCTATCGACGCTCGCAAAATCGCACGCGACCTCAACTGGCAGCCTTCAGTCAAATTCGAAAATGGGCTGCGCAGCACCGTCGAGTGGTATCTGAACCACTCCGCATGGGTCGAAAACGTCCGCAGCGGTGCCTATCTCACCTGGATCAAGCAGAACTACGAGGAGCGGATCGCGCAATGAAAGGAATCATTCTCGCGGGCGGTTCCGGAACGCGGCTTTATCCGGTAACCCACGTTGTTTCCAAGCAGCTTCTACCCGTGTACGACAAGCCGATGATTTACTATCCGCTGAGCACCCTGATGCTGGCTGGCCTGCGCGATATCCTCATCATCTCCACGCCCGAGGACACGCAGCGCTTCGCCGACCTTCTTGGCGACGGCAAACGCTGGGGCATTAATCTCAGCTACGCAGTACAGCCAAAACCAGAGGGGCTCGCCCAGGCCTTCACCATTGGCAAGCAGTTCATCGGCACCGACTCCTGCTCGCTGATTCTCGGCGACAACATCTTCTACGGCCAGTCATTTTCCCGCGATCTGCAGAAGGCCGCGAAACTAACCAGCGGCGCTCTCGTTTTCGCCTACCCGGTGCACGATCCCGAGCGCTACGGCGTGGTGGAATTCGACGCCTCTGGCCACGCAATCAGCATCGAAGAGAAACCCAAGCAGCCCAAATCGCGCTACGCCGTCACCGGGCTTTATTTCTACGATAACGACGTCGTCCAGCGGGCCGAAAACCTCAAACCATCGGCGCGCGGCGAACTCGAAATCACCGATCTCAACCGACTCTACCTCCAAGCTGGCAAACTGAGGGTCCAGGTCATGAGCCGCGGCATGGCCTGGCTCGACACAGGCACGCACGATTCACTCTTTGAAGCGGGCTTGTACATTCAGACCATCGAGCGCCGCCAGGGCCTGATGATTGCCTGCCCCGAAGAGATCGCCTATCACTTCGGCTATATCAATGGCGACCAGCTTGAAGAGTTGGCCAAGCCGGTGGCCAAGAGCCACTACGGGCAGTACCTGCTTGCACTGCGCAATGAGCGGCACATACCTGGATCGGGCGGCGAACTATGAACATTGAGGAGACTTCCCTCCCCGGCGTGCTGATCATCACGCCAAAGATCTACAGCGACAATCGCGGCGCTTTCTGGGAAACGTGGAACCACAAAACGTTTGAGGGCTCAGGCCTCCCTTGCACGTGGGTGCAGGATAACTTCTCCGTCTCAAAAAAGAACGTGGTCCGCGGCATTCATTATCAGGTCACGCAGCCCCAGGGAAAGCTGGTTCGCGTTGCATTCGGCGCTGTACTCGATGTCGCTGTCGACCTTCGTCGCAATTCACCCCACTTCGGCAAACACGTCGCTGTCGAACTAAGCGAAGATAACGGCCGCATGCTTTGGATACCGGAAGGATTCGGCCACGGGTTCCTCGTCCTGAGCGACCAGGCAGGATTCGCTTACAAAGTCACCGACTATTACAGCCCCAAGGGTGAACGCACGATTGTCTGGAACGATCCTGAACTCGCAATCCAGTGGCCAATCAAGCCTGAAGAGGCCATCGTCTCCGAAAAAGACGCACAGGGCGCAACCCTCTCCACTGCCGAGGTATTCGCGTGAGCAGTAGGCCGCGAGTCCTCGTGACAGGTGCAGATGGGCAAGTCGGACGCGCCCTGATTTCTCAATTCGCCAACACAGCCGAACTCATCGCGTGCAACCGGCAAACCCTCGATCTATCAAACACCGATCAGATCCGCGCCAGAATTCGCGAAGCCAGACCGGACATCATCATCAACGCCGGCGCCTACACGGCCGTTGACCGCGCAGAAACCGAACGCGATCTCGCCATGTCCATCAATGGCCAAGCCCCGGGCGTCATGGCTGAAGAAGCGATGCAGACCGGAGCGCTTCTCATTCACTACTCCACCGACTACGTCTTCGATGGCTCCAAGCCTGGACCTTGGCTCGAGGACGACCGCACGAACCCGCTCAGCGTCTATGGCGCCAGCAAGCTGGCCGGCGAAGAGGCGATCCGTGCCATCGGCGGCCCGTACTTGATCTTTCGCACAAGCTGGGTCTACGCCCCGGAAGGCAAAAACTTCGTCCTCACCATGCTTCGTCTCGGTCGCGAGCGCGATTCGCTCAACGTAGTTGACGACCAGATCGGCGCTCCCACTACGGCCGCCGAACTGGCCCGGGCGACACACGAAATTACAACCGGCATTCTGAATAGCAAGTTCGGCCCTCAGCCCAGCTGGGCCGGAACGTACCACATGACCTGCTCCGGAAGCGTCTCGTGGTGTGGTTTTGCGCGCGCAATCTTCGAACGCCCGGAACTCCTCAGCGGTAAGAAGCCGACGGTAAACCCGATCAAGACCAGCGAGTATCCCACCCCCGCAAAGAGGCCGCTCAACTCCGTGCTCTCCAACGGAAAGCTGTACCAGAGATTCGGAGTAGAGCTCTCAAGCTGGCAATCGGCTCTCGATCAGGTGCTGAATTCCATCTCCGTTCAGCAAAGATCCTGATCTTCAAAGAGATTCCCACCCGCCACGAAGCCCTGCCGACAGTACCACGGTGTATGCGCCTCTGCGGGGTAACGCTTCCCCGCCAGATTGAGCCACAGGTACTGTAGAAAGATGGACTCCATCTCAGCCCCGGAGAGCCCGGCCCCCGTCCAGGTCATGCCCGTTGAAGCCGCACCTGCTGCAGATAGCCCTTTCCAGCGGCTCCTGGCTCGCATCTTCACCCGGCACGTGATGAACATCGCCATTTTGATGGCCCTGCCGGTCATTTTCTCGATCTCCCTCAACCCGCTTTGCCGGGCGCTGGAAGATCCCGACATCTGGTGGCACCTCGCGGACGCACGTCAGCTTGCCACAACGCATCACTTCATGCACGCCGAGCCCAACTCTTTCACGGTGGGCGGGAAGCCCTGGGTAAACCCCGAGTGGCTCGCCGAACTGCCCTATTGGTTCAGCTACAAAGCTCTGCACCTCCAGGGAATCTATCTCGTCGAATGGCTCGTCCTCTGCGCCAACCTCGTCTTCATGTACTGGCGCGGATACAAGCGCTCAGGGCATGCAGGGGCCGCTTGGTGGGCCGCCGCACTGGGGTTCACTCTGGTATCAGTCAATGCCGGTCCGCGCACCATCGCCCTCGCTTATTTGGCAATGGGGGCTGAGCTCGCCATCCTCGAGGCCTATGAACGAGGAAACTCACGCGGCCTCTGGCTGCTGCCTCCGCTCTTCTGCATTTGGGTAAACCTGCACGGAAGCTGGCTGATAGGGCTGGCTCTCTTCGTGCTCTACATACTCTGCGGATCGTTTGGATTTAAAAAAGGTGTCATTGAACAGGATCCCTTCTCGAGCGCAGCGCGTAGTCGGCTCCTGCTGGTTCTCGGTCTTTGCCTCGTAGCATTGCTCATCAACCCTTACGGCTGGCACTTGGCGTGGAATCCCATCGACATGATGACCAACCAGAAGCTCAACATCGCCAACGTTTCTGAGTGGAAGCCGCTAAACCTAAGCACGCTCGCCGGCATGTTTGCCTTCGGCGCAATGTGTCTCATGGTGATTACGAATGCCTTCAAAGGAAGACAGTGGCGGGTCTACGAACTCGCCATCGTCTTCTTCGCCTGGTTCGCGGCCCTGGACCACATGCGGTTCCTCTTCCTGGCAGCGGTCCTCACAACGCCGATCCTGGCTGTCGACATTCGCAGGGGATTCGACCTCGAGTCAGACAAGAAAACCATCCCCGCCGCCAATGCCTTCATGGTTGTTGCCGCTCTTGTTGTGATCGCGCTGATCTTCCCCAGCGAAGCAAAGCTCACACGAAAGCTCAACTCCTTCTTTCCCATGAAGACGATCGCGGCGATTCAGCCTTCGTGGCGAACATTCAATTCCGATTACGTCGGCGGGATGATGACTTTCCAATTAAAGCCTGGCTTCATCGATTCGAGGTTCGATATCTTCGAGCACGAAGGGGTACTAGCCGACTACCTGAAGGCCATGTACCTGGTGTCGTCGTTCGAAGTCCTGGACAAGCACCACGTCGACCATCTCCTGTTAACTGACACCATGCCTTTGAGCTATCTGCTGAAGCACTCGCCCGGTTGGACAATCGTGAAGCGGGAAAGAACTCGCGACGATCTCTACGTGATGTTCGCCCGCACCCCAGGCGCGCCGGCTGGCGCTGTCGCACCAGACGCAGGGGATGGCGGCCCGATCATCAAAGACGAGGAAAGTAAATAGCCCGGCCAGTGCCAAGGATCGATCGACAGGCCAGAACCGCGGTCTTCCAAACTAATTGGGCTCAAGCGATCAGCGCCTTTCGTTTCGCGATTCCCTGTGATCTGCGTTGTAGTCTCATGTAGCGGAACACGGGCTTCCCGGCCATCCGCACGTGACCCATGTCACATCGGCGGAGCCTTTACCCGTGAAATCATGCTCGGGTATCGGTCCTATCGTGATCGCAATGACCACACGTACGTTTTGGAGCGCGTCAGTGAATTTCGATTCATCCTCGTTTGTCGCTGAAAAAGAACTCATCGAGGCTCTGGAGAAACGTTCATCGACCCTGGTGTGCGAGGAAGAGCGAAAGCTTTTCACCCAAGGCGGTAACCCTAACGGGCTCTATATCTTGCGCAAAGGGTCAGCTACGCTTTCCATGGAGTCGCCCACCGGCGGAGTCCTCATGTCGATCACTCTTTTCCCCGGCTCCCTGCTCGGCCTGCCGGCCCTGATCGGAAACGAGCCATACACCCTTACGGCAACCGCGCACAGTGGGTCCGAGTTCGGCTTTGTCACCCGCGAAGATTTCAACAGCCTGATGCTGACCGATCCAACCCTGGCAGTGCGTGTCCTTCGTGTGCTGGCCGCCGAAGTTCGCACCGCCCGGCACGCAATTTCAGAGTTCTAAGACCTGCAACCCGGCACGAAATAGAGCAAAGTTCGACGCTGCCTTCCCACCTTGCCGGCGATACCCCTCTTCTCCAATTCAGATGAACTGACTCGGCTGTTGGCATGTGCTTCATGACCTCCGAACAGTGCAGTTACAAGCGCGCAAGCATATGAGACACGTTCCTCTCTAAGACAAGTGTCAACCCTCGAGCAACTGTGGAACGGTGCTCAACGCAATGCGTTAGCATCCGAAGTGTGTTCCGGCTCAGCGATGAAGTGAAGTTTGTGCGCGGTGTTGGTCCGCACGTTTCCGAGATGCTCAAGGCCAAGGGTATCGAGACGGCGGAAGACCTGCTCTATCATCTCCCGTTTCGCTATGAGGACCGGCAGAATCCACGCAGTCTTGATGAATTGAAGCCCGGCGAAACAGCCAGCGTCATCGCCGAAGTTCGCGGTGCAATGCTGATGCGCACCCGCAAGATGCCCATCTTTGAGCTCACCGTCGGGCAGGGCCGCCACGCGCTCAAATGCCTGTGGTTCCATGGGCACTATCTCGACGGCAAGTTCCATGCGGGACAGACCGTAGCTCTCTATGGTCGCCTCGAGCCTTCGCGTTCCTCGAGCAACCTGAAAATGATGCAGCCGCAGTTCGAGATACTTCCTGATTCGAGCGACGACGCAGAAACACGTCTGCTCGAAGTCGGCCGCATCACACCGGTTTACGAGTCCCTCGGTGGCAGTCGTCTCGCCTCCCGCTGGCAGCGAAAAGTAATCTTCAATCTTCTCGAC
>Ga0207667_10003458_pt1 | contig 19497 bp, 14 predicted proteins | sample KBSCornC52_FD_184301 | JGI IMG/M metagenome (GOLD analysis project Ga0207667, IMG submission 184301) | Corn rhizosphere microbial communities from Kellogg Biological Station, Michigan, USA - KBS Corn C5-2 (SPAdes) (version 2) | ecosystem: Host-associated > Plants > Roots > Rhizosphere > Soil ...
GCGCTTTTTTCAACATTTTTTCCGTGCCTGCGCTTACATAAGAAACACACGAATTCTTATTATATTTCTGAGAAATAATCGTCCTAAATTTTCACGACTTTTCACACATCTGTTATTTACATAAAAAAGAGCCCGGTCACCCGAGCCCTTTCCGGATAGTTTAGTAAATTATCCTTGGCAATCTACATGAGAATTGTTGTAGCCAGTTGCACCTGGGTCTTGGCCGACAGCACCACTATGATAAACTGGTGTGCCCCCATGACCAACAACAGATCCAAAACTACCATTCACGTCTGCAAAAGCACCGTGAGCTGCTCCACAGGCAGATGCACTTGAATTCGCGGAATTACCTGGTGCAGCGGCGTGGCTGATGGCTGGGATCGCGACTGCAAAACCAAGACCGCTAAAGGCCATAACTGTTGATATTCCAATGGCTAATTTTACTTTAATTTTCTTAACACCATTATTAACGTCATATTTTGACATTTGTTTTCTCCCTTTTTGTTACTTTTTAAGGTAAGCATTATGCTACACCCATAACTTAAACCCGTCAATAAAAAACCAGCGCCCGTAGGCGCTGGTTTAATGATTATGTTTTTGATTTTTTATTGCACTACAATGTCTCCGATTGTTGGGGTGAAATTGTAAACTGGTGGAACAAAGCCTGTTTCGCATAAAGCGTTAGCATCTGTCCCATTGGCTGTTGTTGTGAATCCAGCTGCATCGGGAGATCCATCAACAACCTTCCAGATTACCCATACCCCGACTGAGGAGGTAGCGTCATAGGCAAAGTATGCAGTATTCCCGACTACATTTACGCAGGTAAGATTAGCTGTGTAAGATACAGCCGCATCTAGGTTTGAATAGCTGACATTTCCGGTATCCGAAGAAGATGCGCCGTTGTCTACAGCACTGAAACTTAGTGTTTGTGATGGGTTAGAAAGCACCACATTACCAGTCGCAGAATGAGAGGCAAGTGAGCCTGCCGCAGTATTCCTGCCATTGGTTGCAAAGTAACTTACGCAATCACCTTGATTCTTGAAATGTCTATTGTTAACATCCAGCATCGTTTTCCAGCCATTATTTTTGCAGTCATCTTTGCCTGGGGCGTTAACCTCAACTTTGATATTTGGCTGGAAGCCGGTCCAGCAGTTCGCGTCTAGTCGAAAAGTACCTGTGCTCTGATTGGAAACGCAGTAAGCACCTGCCCACGAAGAATTGAGATAAGCATCGTTGGGAGCTGGCTGTGAACCCACCGTTGGGGTACCGGTTAGTGCAACGTTCAGTGAGTCATAGCCACAACCACCTGGCTCGCTGAAACAAGTTGCTAATTCACCGATCGGATGGTAACCATAGTGAGTAGTGTTGTATGCAACGGCTATAATTGCATTTTGTGGAATTGTTCCAGTCAGATTGAAAACGACCGGTGTAGCAAAACCATTGAAACAATTAGCTAATGTACCATCAGACGACCAGCGACCATCGCCACAAACAGAATCTGCCGAAGGGCGATATGGGATTTGGAAAGTCTGAGTCACGGATGCTGCGAGCGATCCCACAGAATTGTTTGCACCAACGTTATAGACATTAAGAGTTATTGGCTCAGAGAATGTCGCGCCTGTACTTGTCACACAGTCATGATTATTCCAGCTTCCACTTTCGCAACCCCAACTACTCATCTGTACTGTTACCGTCGGATTTGTAGCTGTACCTGTCATATGGATTTGACCGCCAAATTCTGAAGCTGACTGTGCTTCAAAGGCTTCGCTGGTGTAGTTTCCGGCGCTCGGATTAGGAATGCTGTTATAGACAACTGTTGTTGCTGCGTTAGCGCTTCCTAAAATCGCCATTGATCCTGCAAAACCCGCTGCTCCTATGCCTAGGGTTGATAAAGCTATGAAAGCCTTGGTTTTTATTTTCTTAACACCGGTTCGAATGTCATATCTAAGCATGCTCATCTTCCCATTTAATTGTCCTTCAATTATAGCACCATGTTTTTATCGCTAGTGGAATAACAAAAAGCACAACAATTACATCTGTCAAGCTACTATACTGCCCGCTTGCGTTTAATGCTATTATTGTTCGTAACAAGGCTGAGGGGCCGTGTTGGGGGTTTTAATTAATAAGCTAGGAGGGTGCTGTTGTGAGGGATATTACCGCAAATGTTCGTGGGCGTAAGCCCGAACCGCAAAACCAAAAATCCGCCAAAAAATACCTGTTCGCCAAAAAATTTATTCCAATACTTATCATCGCGTTAGGGACATCGGGACTGGCCTTAACTTCTCTAGTCTCAGCTGGCAATACTGTGAACTGGGTTGGCAATGGCGCGAATAATGGCACCTTGGATACGATCCAATGCGACGCGAACAATACTGCCTATCTTTTGTGGATATTCACCGGTAATGGCGCCACTTCTGCCAGGATAACCATTAAAAGCGGCAGTACTCCGCTGGTCAGTGCAGCGAGCATGACGCAGAAAGGCCAGGGCGCTTATCAGTATCAAAGCGGGTATTATGACCCCAGTACGATTACGGCATCGGTAGACTACACCGGCACTGTTAAAGGCCGGCCGGTGCTAACAATCAGCCACGGCTGCCCCGGCGGTACCTCCGTTACAGCCACGACATTAAAAGATTCGTCTAATAACGCGGTCAGTGAAGGCGCTTCGGTACCATTAGGCTCTGTGATACACGACACTGCGACAGTCACTCTTACCCCGTCGGCTGTTCCGACCGGCAGTGTAAGCTTCCGTTTTTACACCTCAGTAGCGGCTTGTACCGCCGACACGGCGTTTAGCGCCGGCACCGCAAAGGGGACAGTGGCATTGAACGGCAGCAACCCCGGCGTGGCTGACCCGTCAGACGCGACGGCCGCCCTAACCCCCGGCACTTACGCGTTTAAAGCCAAATGGCCGGGAATGACAGGCTACACCGGCAGCATCAGCAGCTGTGAAACGTTTACCGTAACCCAGGCTCGGTTGGGCGTTAATACCACGGTTCATTCTGACAGCCCGGACCAAGCGTTAGTTGGTAACCTAGAGCTGGGAGAAGGCGCGCATGATTCGGCGGCCGTCACCGGCGGCGTTACCGGCTTTGCGTTACCGGACGTAACTTTCTACTTCTTCGCCAGGGGGGTTGCATGTACTAATGGCAGTACTGCCGGCGGCACCCAACTGAATACCTTAGCGCCGGACAGTTCCGGCGTCGCCCATCCATCGACCAGCGAGACAAACTTAGCGGCCGGTACCTACAACTTCATGGCTGTTGTCGCCGGAGATAGTAACTACCTTGGCGCTACGAGCGATTGCGAGCCATTTACTGTCAATAAGGCGCAGCTGGGCATCTCGACCATCGTGCACGACTCGGCACACACGGATATAACCAACAACAGCGTCGCACTGGGTTCAATCGTCCATGATACGGCTACGGTCACAGGCGGTGTTGGTGGCTTCCCGGTACCCACATCTGTCAGCTTCACCCTTACAAGCAACTACACGACTTTATGCGCCAGCGGCACGGCCGTGGGCAATGACGGCACAGAACTAAGCGGCGCCTACAAATCAGCGGACAGCTTAGCATTAAGCGCAGGAAACTACGCTTATCGGGCGAGCATTGCTGGCGACGATAACTATATCGGGGCTAACAGCACCTGCGAGCCATTTACTGTCAATAAAGCCCAGCTAACCGTTACAACAAACATACATAATGCAGACCATCAAATAGTAACATCGGTGGCGACCGGCTCGGTGGTCCATGATACGGCCACCTTAAGCGGCACTGTAAATGGGTTTACTCCGCCGGCAATCACATTTACTTTCTATGCGAATAGCACTTGTACAGGTGACGGCTCCAGCGTAGCCAACGTTGGCGCTGATGAGAACGATTCATCGTTAGTACGATCAGCCAACTCCGCGGCACTGGCGGCCGGGAGCTACTCTTACAAAGCCAGTGTAGCTGGGGATTCGAACTACCTGGGTGACAGTTCTGACTGTGAACCTCTGACAGTTAATGCCTTCTGGTGCTCGCCTGGCTTCTGGGCGCAAAATCAGGATAAACTAGCGGGCTCAGCTTACGATCCAGCACCGTATCTAGACGACATCGTTCCAGGTACAAGCTACACGGTCGGATATGCGCTGGCTAATCCTAACATTGTTGGAGGAACTGTGTTTAACCAAGCGGCAGACTACCTTGCGGTCCAGTTTGGCTGGAGCGGCACGCATGTGTCGGGCGATAATTGTCCGATTGACGCCCACGGCAACTTTACCGGCACGCTGACTATACAGACACTCTAGATAAACACAAATAAAATACATAAAGGCGGGCTTTTCAGCCCGCCTTTATTATGAGAATAAAAAGAAAGAGGGCCCGGGGAGGGCCCCTACGGCTCCCCGGGCCAGTGCCCGGGCGGGGAATTGAACCCCGCCCGGGCTGTGCCATCGTGCGTTCAGCTGATGCCCGCGGCCGTGAACAGGCTGACCTCTTCCGGCGAGATCATCGAGTGCGCCTCGGTGCTCAAGCCGGTGACCCGCATCTCCTGTGCGCCGATCTTGAAGAGGAGCTTGGCGTTGCGCAGCTTCTCGTTCGCCTCGACGAACTCGCCCTTCCAGGTGTGCACCAGACTCTGGGCGAGCACAGTGGCTCCCAGCTGCCAGTCGGACCCCTGGTCGGTCTGGATCCGCGACGCCTCTTCGAGGTAGCCCTCGGCATCCTCGAACTTCTTGAGAGCGATGTTGGTCTCCGCCAGGTAGCGGAGGGCCGTGGCCCGGAACACCGTCGGCCGGTCGTACTTGGCGACGATGTCCTGGAACTTCTTCTCGGCCCGGGCGTACGACTCGCGTGACGGCATCTTGACCTGCGTCCGCGATTCGCCGATGAGGGCCTGGCCCTTGCGGACGATGTCCGTCTTGGCGACCGCGTCGTAAATCACGTACGCGTACAGGTTCGCGCCTTCCAGCTCGCACTGCGCGGCGAATGCCAGCAGCTCGTTGGCGGCGTGCTCTTGCTCTTGCGAAGTAGAAGTGTGTGACACTACATAACTCCTTCGGATAGAAATGAACGAACGATGGCTTTTTTCGCAGAGGCCGCAAAAAAGGATAAACCTCCTTTCGGTAGGGGAAAGGCCTCTACAAACAAACGACTCTCTGCCGAGAGTCGCCCATCATTATGATTGTGCTAAAGAGTAATTGCAGTTAAATATATCTCTGGAATATAGATGTGGATGTGTCCAAATAAGCTTTGGCGCCAATCATCCTTTGACTATTACACGGTTTAGGTAATAATTATGCTTAAGTCAGGCATAGCTAATACCTATGACTAAAATGAAAATACTCCCACTAAAACGAACATCATTCTCCCGCCCCCAGCTCCTGATCTTCATAATCGCCTTCAGCTTGATAGGCTACCTTATCTTCAAGTCTTTCGCCCTTAACCCTAACCTCCCAGGCGACCTTAACTCTGACAATACCGTCAATGTGACGGATATGTCGATATTGCTGTCTAATTACGGCACATCCAACGCCGCGGCTGACATCAACTCTGATGGGACCGTCAATGTCTTAGATATGTCCATACTGCTGAGTCACTACGGACAGAGCCTAAGCACTGGCTTTACCAATACGGTTAAACCAACGATTTCAGGTACCGCCAGTGTCGGCTCCACCTTAACGGCCAGCCCGGGCAGCTGGACACCCACTCCATCCGGTTACGGTTACGCCTGGGACCTTTGCGACTCGGCTGGCAACAATTGCGGCCTGTCGCCTACGGCCGTCAACCAAAGCACCTACGTAATACAATCCGGTGACGCCGGACACACGATCAGGGTAAATGTAGGGCCAAAAGATAGCGGCGGCGCTACCCAATGGGCAGTTTCCGTATTATCTAATGCTACGGGAGTGATTGGCGGTTCTGGCGGCACAACTCCGCCGCCTGCCGGCACCGTCTACTTTGATGGCCGGGCAACCCATATGACAAGTTTAAGCTCCACCGGACTATCAAGTACGAATAATATTGTAACCAGCCAGGTACCGAAACTTTGGGACTGTTTATGCTTTACGAATAACGATATCCAGCTGGCTAGTGACAGCCGGTATAGCAAGGTTTACTCCATAAAGGCAGAGCAGGGCTCGCAAAACCCCTACAACACCGGTGCTGTCACCACTGAGGCCGCCGCCGCTGAAGTATCGCACATCCAGCCGATGACGATGGGCCGCTGGGACTGGTATGCCAATGCCTATAAGATTAGGTCGGGCTGGACACAAACGCCGTGGATGGTCCTCTTCCAGTTCGGTTATCCAACTCTGTCCTCGCCGCCGATGGCGCTTGAATCAGATGATCTTGGGACCGGCATGCCGAGTTTCCAGATATTTACGAATTCCGGGCTGCTTACTAAGAACAGCAGCGGCTTTTATGCCGGTTCATTACGTACGAACTGGACAATTATGAACATCCCCTTTGATACCTGGGTGGAGATAATAGTAGGAATTAAATGGGAAACGGATAATACCGGAGAAGTTCAGGTTTACACTCGAATTCCCAGCCAAACAACCGCCTGGTCCCACCCGCTATCAAAAACCGGAATACCAACCGAACAGTACGGCTGTACATCTTACGGCTGTGTCAGCGCCGACTTCCACGAAGCGCCGACCGTAACGGATCATGGCGGTGAATACTATGGCTATTACGGCGCCCATTCAATACCGACTAATTACAGCTGGCAGTCGGGCCTGGTAGACACATCAGACTTACCCACCGCCCAATCGATTTTTCCTTAAAATATGAGTGTGCGTCATAAACCCAAAAAAATAATAAGCCGTAAGTCGTTCTCCCGCCATCACCTCCTACTATTCATGGTCGCATTCAGCTTAATCGGCTATTTGATTTTTAAATCCTTAGCCGCCCCCAACCCCAACCTTGCCGGCGATTTGAACGGCGACAACACCGTCAATGTGACCGATTTATCTATACTTCTTTCAAACTATGGCAGTTCTAACACTGCAGCCGACATCAACTCCGATGGAACCGTAAATATACTGGATCTATCCATACTGCTTAGCCATTATGGGCAGAACTATACGCCGGCGCTTGGCAGTTCTTTGCCGGCGCCATTGCCGCAATCCAGTGGATCGCAAATATCCGGATCGCCAGCCAGCTCATTAACCAGCTTATTCAGCGGACTGAGCGCCGGTACGACACTATGTCTGCACTCAGGGATTTACGGCCAGGGCCTGACGACTTCCGTAAGCTTGGCGGCTTCCGGTACAGCAGCCAATCCGATTACGGTAAAATCCTGCCCCGGCGAGACCGCCCAGATCGCCCAACTGATTGTGGCCTCCGGCAGCTATATACGCCTGTCAAACCTGAAATTCATCCGCAATAGCTACCCGACTGATAGCCGCTACGGACAAAGCGGGAGCAACCCGGGAGGTAATGTCGGAATCTGGCTGCAAGGACCGCACATAACGCTTGAGAACTCCGAGATTACCAATACCACCATGTCGGCTATCTTCGGCGGCGGCGCATACGACCAAATCTTGTCTAACTTCATACACGATAACGGGACTACGCCCGATGACCATGGGATCTACTACACCAGCGACGACTCTTTGATTGCCAATAATGTTTTTTACCATAACTACGATTTCGGTATCCAGCTGGGCTACACCGGCGCTTATAACAACATCATCGCTAACAATACGGCCGTGTATAACGGTTTTGGGAATCCCTCGTATCCAGGTTCCGGTACAGTTACATTTTCCGGTACGGCTAACAATGTCTTCGTGAATAATATTTCGGCGTACAACGCCCAATACGGCTATAAGACTTACGATACTACCAATTCACTGTCGAACAACGATGCCTACAGCAATCCTGCCGGTACGACCAGCGGAACCTTCTCTTCCATTGCTGATTTGTATACCTCTGACCCGATGTTCGTATCATCGACCGATTTTCATCTGCAGTCGGGCTCTCCGGTTAAAGCGGTCGGGAACCCGGCATACACGCCGCCTTTGGACTTCGACGGGCAAGCCCGCCCATCAGCCAGCCTCGGCGCATATCGCTAGCCACGTAAAAACCCGACATGAGGTCGGGTCTTAACGTGGTGGCTCCTCCCAGACTCGAACTGGGGACACAAGGCTCTTCAGGCCTCTGCTCTACCAACTGAGCTAAAGAGCCTCGTCGGAATCGACGTGCCGGCTTGCGTAAGCGCGTGATACTTGCTTACTTCAGCCTCAGGTCGCTTCCTCCTCTCAATTTTACGAAACACTGCACTGCGGAGTTTCGTAAAATTGTCTGGCTACAAGGCGTATTTTACGAAATTACCTCTGTTTTTACAAGGCAGCCGATCTTATTTTTCTTTGGCCAGGAACGACTTGATGTCTTCGACAGTGCTCATGAACTGGGCGGGGAAGATTACGGTGCTGTTTTTCTCGCTGGAAATCTCGGTCAGAGTTTGCAGATTGCGCAGCTGCAGGGCGATCGGGTGAGCGGCGATGATGTCAGCGGCGTCGCCAAGCGCCGCGGCGCTGAGCTTTTCGCCTTCGGCGGCGATGATCTTGGCCCGCTTCTCACGTTCGGCCTCGGCCTGGCGGGCCATCGCCCGCTGCATGGTATCGGGCAGTTTGATGTCTTTCAGCTCCACCGTACTGACATAAATACCCCAACCGGCGGTGGCGGTATCCAGAATTTCCTTGATTTTGTCGTTGATGTCGGCGGTATTGCTCAAAACCTCGTCCAAGGCGCTCTGGCCGACCACGTTACGCACGGTCGTCTGGGCGATTTGGTAGGTAGCGCTAATGACGTTTTCGATTTCGACCACCGATTTGATAGCGTCCTTGACCTGATAGTATGCCACGGCCGCGACATCTATGGAAACGTTGTCTTTGGTAATGACCTGCTGGCTATCGACCGGCAGGGTCACGATACGGATGCTGATTTTGCGCATCTGGTCGACAATTGGAATAATCAGCCGCAAGCCCGGCTCTTTGACGGCCGGCCTGACTTTGCCGAGCCTTAAAACAACCCCTCGCTCATACTGGTTGATAATCCGAACCCCTGTGATTATCAGAATGATAATAATAACTATAAGCACCCACAAAACCGCCATAACGTCCTCCTTCTACATAGATTGTATATCCAAACGGACAAAACCGCACCCGAATTGTTTTTACCCCTGTAATTTAGTAAAATACATAGGCTTGTTCTTCTACGATTTTGCAATTTCGTGCTTTAGCAGAATATTGCAAAATTGAGAGGAGGAGGCGAGCCGAGGCTGAAAGTAAGTTTAATAGTTTAAACTTACGGAAGCCGATGCCTCGACTCCGACGAGGGTGAGTGGTGAAATTGGTATACACGCAGCCTTGAGGTGGCTGTGCCGCAAGGCGTGGAGGTTCAAGTCCTCTCTCACCCACCAGGGATTGTAGCTCAGTTGGCTAGAGCGCCTCGTTTACACCGAGGATGTCGGGGGTTCGAGTCCCTCCAATCCCACCATATCGCAACCAATATCGACCTTATTTATGTAATTTTAGTGGCATCGCGACGCAGGAACAGATACCAAGCCACAGCCCAGCCGACTACAAGATAAACCAGGAATACCAGCGCGCCTTTTGGAGCCGAGAGATAACCGGTGTCATTGTTGGGGTGCGCCGGATGGCCATTCATTATAATCGGAGCCTGGACTACCTGGGACAAAGCCATAAAAGGTAAATATACGGAATCAGCTCTTAGCATAAGTGAAAGCAAGCCTTCAACCGGCCCCGGGATGACGAAAAGGGCGGCAAAGGCTCCGACTTGGTTCCGTATTAAGACCCCAAGCAGCAAAGCCGCTAGCGCATAGCCTTCGGCATAGAAAACCGACTTCGCTAGGTAGGTCAGATAATTAATATCCTGGTGAGGCATGACATTATGCGATAAGGCCAGGCCTACGTAAATCAAGCCGACGCCAATCGCCGTCATCACGACGGAATAGACAAAAACAAAACCCAGGACTGCCGCTACTTTGGAGAACAGGACTTTAGTGCGGCTGTTACTGATCGTCAAGGTGTAGGTAATAGTGTTGTAACGGTACTCGTGGGTTATCAGCAGAAGGGCGATTATGCCGCCGAAAATACCCACGAAAGTAGCTATTTGGGTGATAGTGCCGGCTATGAACAGCGGCAGTTGGGCCTTAATCGGATGATTGTGGCTGGAGTTTAAAAGATTGGCGCTGTCTTTAAAGCCTTCGCCGTAGACGCTGAAAATACCTATTATTACCAGCGCGATCAATATCAACAGATAAGTTGAACGGGTCGTGAATATTTTTTTGAATTCGGCTTTGATTGTCGGCATCATTTCTTTTCAGCCTTCTCGGTTTTAGCCTGGAACTCTTCGCTGCCTTCGGTCAATTCTAAGAATGCCTGCTCCAGCGAAGCCGTCCGAGCGGTCAGTTCCAGCACTGTAAGTTTGGCATCATGGGCTAATTTGCCGATATCGTCAGTTTTGGCGCCGGTGACAGCCAGGCCCTTGCCGTCTTTCTTAAACTTAAAGCCGGCTTTATCCAGCGACTTCTCCAGCTCGGCCGTACTGCTGGCTCGGACATATACTTCGCTGCCGGCTCCGGCAATTAACTTATCAATCGAGGTGTCGGCTATGAGTTTGCCCTTGCCGATAACCACGACGTTATCGGCCATCATGGACATTTCGCTCAGCAGATGGCTGGATACGAAGACGCCGCGGCCATTCTTGGCGTAATTACGCAGGAACTGCCTAAGCCAGGCGATCCCTTCCGGGTCCAACCCGTTGGCCGGCTCGTCGAGGATCAAATATTTGGGCTCGCCCAAGATGGCCGCGGCAATGCCAAGCCGCTGGCTCATGCCTAGGCTGAACTTACCGGGTTTACTTTTGGCTACGTCGCTCAGCCCGACCAGCTCCAGGACCTCATCAACCCGTTTATATGGTATGCCGCCGGCAGCAGCCAGGACTTTTAGGTGATTCCTGGCTGTCCGGGTCGGATGGAAAGCCTTAGCTTCTAATAAAATCCCGACTATTTTAGAAGGATTTTTATACGATTTCAATGCCTGGCCGTCATACGTGGTATGACCCCTGCCATTATCCAAGCCGAGCATCAGGCGCATGGTCGTGGACTTACCGGCCCCGTTGGGGCCCAAAAAACCCGTGACTTTGCCGGTCTCGACTTCAAAAGACAGATTATCGACAGCTTTTTTGACACTGCGGAAATCTTTTCGGACGTTCAGGCTGGTATAACTTTTGCTGAGGTTTTTGGCTTTGATCACTTCGATAAATTATACTAAAAACCTTAACCTAAACATAGGATACGCATAGGACCTTCCGTACTTTTACTACTTACCGAAATTGCTCAGTAGTATCGATAGATCCAGTATGTCGACAGTCCCGTCGTGGTTAATATCACTAGTAGCGTTAGTGCTCGAAAAATTGGATAGCAGAATTGACAAATCCAGTACATCGACATGACTATCAGAGTTTAAATCACCAGGAATAGGTAAAGAGGTAGAGCTACCGACAACCGGCGTCAGGATAGAAACCGGTACGGAGCCGACGGAGTTCTGCACAGTATACGTTAGTTTGATAGTTGAGCCGACATCAGCGGATTGGATTGTATATGTACCAGTCAGCGCGACATAGTTGCCGCAGTTGTTGCCTGTACTGTCGCATCGCTGCCACTTGCCATTGGCTATAGATATTCCAGATGAGCCGGTCCAGCCGCCGATTCCCCTTACGAGTGTTTGGCCAACTTGCGGTATTGAGCTGAAAGGGGCTATGCCTGTCGTGCCATTCAGCTCGTAATAAAGATGTGGTGCGGCGGTCTGAATCGGTGGGCTGACAGGCTGGGGATCAGACGCGCCCAAGGATTGTAGGGCGGCTAAAGCGTCTACCCGGCCATGGGCAATGGTGAAATTTACGGGTATGGCACTGTTCTCCAAAGCCTGCTCAACCTGGGTGTTAGTCAGGTTCGGGTTATACGAAAACAAAAGGCCGGCTATGGCGGCTGCGGCCGGGGAAGCGACTGAAGTGCCGCCGACTGCGGCGTATCCGGGCGCGCCGTTTATCGTTGGCCATGCCGTCAAATTACCCTCCGGAGCCGCTATCTGTACCCATGTGCCGTAATTAGAATCGCCTTGCTTGGTGTTGCTGTTTGACACTCCGGCTACACCTAGTACATTTTGTTCCGCCGCCGGGTATGTTTTGCAATCACAGTTGGAGTTGCCCGCGGCCGCGAATATAACTAAGCCCTTATTGTGCGCGTAATTTACTGCGTTTTGTAAAGTCGACGAATCCGTGGTTCCCGCCCAGCTCATATTGGCTACCCTGGCTCCATGGTCGGCCGCATAAGTAAGTCCAGAAGCTATATCACTGAGGGTGGCACCGGTGTCGTATCCGACCTGGATGGGCATCAGCTGGCACTTCGGGCAGTAGCCGGCATTACCCACGTCGTTATTCAGGGCGAGCCCAACCACTCCGGCTACGTAGGTGCCATGAGAGCCGGCGTTCGTAGTAGCGTCAGTAGAGTTACTAAGGACGTTCCAGGTAGAGCTTATCTGACCGTCAAAATCAGTTAAACCAGCAGTTTTGATACCGCTATCCAGAATAGCTATCTTGATGCTCGGATTGCCCTCGGTAATATCCCAGGCCTGATTAGTGTGGGTTATGCTCCAGCCCCAGGCTCCGCCGTCTAGGTTCCATGCGGAAGAAGGTGAGAAATATGGATCATTTGGCAGCTGTTCCTGTGCCTGAAGAATGGAATTATATTCTACGAAATCGACGTCTGAGTTATCCGACAACGCATTTTTTATATGTTCTAGGGAGGCACGCGGTACTCTTATCCGCTTTACTTTTATGTCCGATATCTCGCCAATGATCGACGCGTTTTGACGTTTTAAATCCAGGTCCTGATTACCTTGACTTACGTTGTCATTAAAATGGACAAGCAGCTCATTAGCAACATGGTCGCCGGCCGGAGGCACGATCGCTAAACTTCGCCAAATAATATAGCCGCCGGCACTAGCGAATATCAAAGCGAAAAACGATAATCCCGTGAGAGAAAATTCCCCCCGCCTTTTTATAACAGAGACCCTTGGTCTGCTTAAGCCCATATTGCCTTCTTTCGATTGGCGCGGGGGCGTTTTTGGCTCATCTTAACTTTATTCTAGCTGTGCGGCAAATGCTCGTGGCGGGCGTGGCTGTATTCGCCGCGCATGGCGGCTTTGACTTGGTCGGCAGTGGCGGTTTTGACGCCGCGGTTAAGGATGCCGTATGGGTCGAATATCTTTTTAACCTGCATCATCAGTTTGACCATCTCGGGGCCGTAAACGTGCCCGAGGTAAGGCGCCCGCACCCGGCCGTCACCGGCGCTGCCGCTGACGCTGCCGCCCATGGTTACGGCCGTTTTGTATAGGAAATCGGATAATTTAAAAAGCCGCTGCCGGTCGCCGACGTTGGATAAATTGAGAACCGGCTGGATACGGACGATGCCGTTGCCGGCGTGCCCCCACATTGCGGGCGCAAGTTCGCTGTTCACGAATGCCCGGTGGGCCTGATGCATGAAGTCCGCCAGCCTGTCCAGTGGCACGGATACATCTTCGGCGACCGGCAGCGCGGCGCTGCCGCCATGACTTTCCCAGAACAGGGTTGAGACTGACCGGCGGAATTTATTTATCTTCTCGCGGTCCTCGGCATTCTGGGCAATATACCAGTGGCCGCCGGCTTGCCCAAGATATTTGGTCAGGTTTTTCAGGGCCTTCTTCTGGGCGCCTTCTTTGCCATCATCGAACTCCAGAATCAGATGGATGGCATCGGCCGGATTGTTTATCACGCCCTTAAGCTGAGTGGAATTAAGCCGCATTATCTGCTGCACGGCGCCTTTGTTGATCATCTCGCACATGCTGGGCCCCAGATCCAATATACGAGGCAGGATGTCTTGCAGCGAAGCCAGGTCCGGCAGGCTGATGATGGCTGTTTCGCTCAGCGGGTTATGCCGGGCCAGCTGCAGCGTGGCCTCTGTGATAATACCCAAGCTGCCTTGCGACCCCAAAATCAAAGGAGTCAGATCGAATGAACCCTTTTTCTTGACGTCAAAAATGTTATAACCGGAGCGATTGTGAAGTGTTCGCAGTTGTTTGGCCTCATCGGCGATCAGCTGGTGGTTTTCCTCTATCAGTGCGTCGATTCCGCGGTAGATATCACCCTCCATTGTCGTTAAGCCAAGCTTTTTGTTCAGTTCACGCTTACCGATGGGGCCGGTTTCAATGACCTCGCCATTCGATAAGACTACGCTTAGCTTCTCGGTGTAGCGGCGCAGATCACCGTATTTCACGGATTTTTCGCCGATTGAATTGTTAGCCAGACCGCCGCCGATGGTGGCGTAGCCGGCGGTGACAGGGTAGGGCGGCAGAAACAGCCCATGGGTATACAAAGTCTGCTGCAGAGCCTGGAAAGAGATGCCAGGCTCGACGGTCACGTATTCCTTCTTAGGGTCGAGCGCTAGGATGCGGTTCATGTGAGCCGTAAAGCTCAGCATTACGCCGCTGCCGATGGCCGCGCCGGAAGTATCGGTACCACCACCGCGGGCAGTTATGGGCAGCAGCTTATTACGCTGGGCCAGCTGCCAGGAGAAGCGGGCGATCTTACGGACGTCATTCTCGTTAGCCGGATAAACTACCACTGACGGCATTATCTCGAGAATGCTGGCGTCGCGCGAGAAGTAGCGCCTCACCTCCATGGAATCGGTCACTTCGCCGATAAGATGCTCCTGCAGGTAATCAGCGATTTTGCTCATAATCTAAGTATTTTCAGTCTCCGTTTTGCTAATGCTTTCGTCCCTCACATCATAACATGTTAACGGTGGCGTAAACTGTCTTTTTGACGTAAAATACACCTGTTCCGGGGATGTGGCGGAATTGGTAGACGCGCTAGCTTCAGGAGCTAGTGAGCGCAAGCTCGTGAAGGTTCAAGTCCTTTCATCCCCACCACGTTTTGCGCGGCTCCGCGCAAAACGGCACAGCTTAAAATACTTAACTTGTTAAGTATTTTTTATTTTCGGAAGAGGCGCCAGTGCCAGGAAGGCCCGGGCAGGCTGCGCGTTAGCAGCAGGTTGGTGCCGGCTGTCTGCTGGCCGCTCAGGGCTGAGACCCGGCCGGCGGAAGAGCCGCTTGCGGCCGGGGCAACTATCGGCTGAGGGTTATTAGTCAGTTTTATTTCCTGGCCCTTCCAGCTCCATATATATACATCACTGCTGGCCGCCGCCTGTGCGGTCTCGCCCCATGATGTTTGGTAACTGGCCATAATCTGGCCTTTATGTATGACAGCCAGGTGCTCGAAACCGGTATCGGCAGCCTTGATTATCGGGTCTGCCGCGCCGATGGCATCATTTAATTGCGGTTGCGACAAAATCGCACCTACTAGTGTGAATTCGTGACCGCTGACATTCCTTTTAGCAGCGAAAAGATAACACCCACCGGCTTTATCGGTATTACCTGTCTTGATTCCGACTACGCCGTCTTGGCCTAGCAGCCAGTTTACGTTCTTCACGGTCCCAGCCACCGGAATATCAGCAGAACTTTGATTAACAACTTGAGCGATCGCAGGATTGTTCAGGGCGGCGATCCCGAGTTTGACTAAGTCAGTCGCTGTGCTGGTAGTGTTATCAGCAAAGCCGCTGGCGCCGCCAACTGTAGTTTGGCCCAGACCCATGTTTTTAATCATGGTATTGGCGTAGGTTACGTACGCATCCACCGAACCGAACGCCCAGCGAGCCAGGGAATCGGCCATATTATTAGCCGAAGGCAGCAGCATAGCCTGAAGTGCTTGAAACTCGTTTAGTTTTTCTCCTGCGTTCACCTGGGCCACCGAGCCGTCTCTTAAGTAGTAATAATTGAAAAAACCTACATCGGTATCATCGAAGATGATTGTGGGGCCTTGGGCACCGTCGGTAAGCGGCTTCTTATTCAAGACGGCCAGCGCGGTTATGATTTTGGCGATGCTGGCCACTGGTACCGGTGTCTGCGGATTATGACTGTCCAAAACGCCATAGCCGACGGCCCCAAGGGCTGCCTGCCCGCCGCCTGGCCAAGGCAGGCTGATGGCTTGAGTCTTGGGGACCGAGACTATCTGATTCACCGCTGGTATAGCCGGCACAGGCCGGGTATACAGGAAGATCAAAAATCCGACCAGGATCGCCATCAGCGGCAGGAATAATCTTTTTAAGGAGGCGCGAAGCATTATCCTTAAATAATAACAGCAGCGGGCTTTCAAGGACCGGTACGAAGAGATATAATCTAAAGCAATAAGGAAAAAGAGGTTTAAATGTCGACAACAGTTATAGTTCTGATAATCTTGGCAGCTCTGGCCCTGATTGTGGTTTTTATTTATAACGGACTCGTACGCGCTAAAGTCCGGGTAGATGAGGCTTGGAGTGACATTTCGGTACAGCTTAAACGGCGCTACGACCTGATTCCCAATCTTGTAAATACCGTTAAAGGCTATGCCGCTCACGAAAAAACCGTGTTTGAAGAAGTCACAGAGGCACGAGCTAACGCATTAAGCGCCCAAACTGTGACGGAGGCGGCTAAGGCTGACAATCAGTTCCAAGCGGCCCTTAAAAGCCTGTTCGCGGTGGCCGAAGCCTACCCGGACCTGAAGGCCAACCAAAGTTTCCAGCAGCTGCAGGCCGAATTGGTAGATACTGAAGATAAGATCCAGGCGGCCCGCCGGTTTTACAACGGCGCCGCCCGCGACCTGAACGTTAAGATCCAGACTTTTCCTACCAATATCTTCGCTGGCCTGCTGGGCTTTAAACAGCGTGATTTCTTCGAAGTCGACGCCGCCGAGACCGCGGCTGTCAATCAACCGGTCAATGTTGATTTCTCAGCCGATTCTAAGTCCAAGGCTAAATAATATAGATACAGATGTACGAGCAGATTTCCAGCAATAAGCGCCGGACGGTTTTTTTGATGCTGTTCTTTCTGGTTCTGCTTTGGGCGCTGGCGTACGTAATCAGCAAAGCGACCGGTAATCCGGGCCTGCTATTCTTCATCGGTATTTTTTCAATCGGCTATTCGATTATCAGCTATTTCCATGGCGCTAAGATGGCCCTGGCGATCAATCGGGCCAAGCAGATTCAAAAAAGCGATGACCCCAGGCTGTGGCGGACCGTAGAAAACCTGTCTATTACCGACGGCCTGCCGATGCCGAAGGTTTATATAATGGATGATCCGGCGCCGAATGCTTTTGCTACCGGGCGAGATTATAACCACTCTGCGGTCTGCGCCACAACCGGCTTGCTGCGGATAATGGACGACAACGAGCTGGAAGGCGTAATCGCCCACGAGCTGGGCCACGTCAAGAATTACGATATGCGGGTCAATACCCTGGCTTTTGCTTTAGTAGGTGTTATCTCGCTGATTGCCGATTTTTTCTTGCGCTGGTCATTTTTCGGTGGCCGCGACGACAGGGAAAATAATAATCAGCTCCTGATCGTCTTGGCGTTAGTCGCGGCTATCATCGCGCCGCTGGCGGCCAGCCTGCTGCAACTGGCTATCAGCCGACGCCGTGAATATCTGGCCGATGCTACCGGCGCGCTGACTACCCGCTATCCGCAAGGCTTGATGAGCGCGCTGGAAAAGCTGGAGCAGACCGGCAGCGCCACTCGCGTCCAGAATACTTCCACCGCGCACATGTTCTTTGCCAACCCGCTCAAAGGCCACGGCTTTTTGAATCTATTCAGTACCCATCCGCCGCTGGAAGCCCGCATCGCCGCCCTGCGCGAAATGAAGTTATAAAAAGCCGACAGATACCTCTGTTTTAGGCTATAATATATCTATGGCGAAAGAGGTGAAAAAACCGCGGTCCAAGCCGGCAGCGGCTGGCGGACGCGTGCGTAAACTGACCAAAAAACAGAGCCGGGCCAAGGCCAAGAAAAATGTCAAAGCCAGGCAGCCGCTGCCGGGCAGCTTTCGGCTGAGCTGGCGGGTTGCGCTGATTTTCCGCCAGCACTGGAGGACGCTTGGCGGCATCGTTCTCGTCTATTTATTACTGAATATCATTTTTGCCAGCGGTATCAGCAATGCCAGCACGGCATTCTCGACTATCAAAGATGACTTGCAGGCTAGCGGTGGATATAATCTTTGGCACGCTGCCGGCGGTTTCGCCAGCCTAGTCGGCTCGGCCGGCGCCAGCGGCTCCAGCACTGGCTCCACGCTGCAGAGCGTCCTATTCGTAATCGAAAGCCTGGTGATAATCTGGACACTGAGGCATCTGTTATCCGGCCAGCAGATGCCTGTCAAACAAGCCTACTACCGCTCGATGACACCGCTCATACCTTTCTTACTGGTCATATTCGTCATAATTATCCAGTTGCTGCCGGTAACTATCGGCGCCACTGTCTTCGCGGCCATCGCCACAAGCGTTTTTCCGGGCACGGCCGTAGCCTCGGTATTTTCGGCCATCGCTTTCATCCTGCTGGCGGGGTGGTCGCTTTACATGGTCTGCTCATCGATTTTCGCCTTATATATCGTAACCCTGCCGGATATGCAGCCGCGTCAGGCTTTGCGCTCGGCGCGCGACCTTGTCAGCTATCGGCGGCTGGCCGTTATCCGCAAGGTGCTGTTCTTGCCGATATTCGTGCTTATAGTGATGGGCCTGGTGATTGTGCCGCTGATAATTTTCGCGTCGGCTATCGTACCGGCAGTATTCTATATACTCAGCATGCTGGCGATCCTATTCATCCACACTTATCTTTATAGCCTCTACCGGGGAATGCTGGAATGAAGGACTCGCCGGCCGAGCGCGCCGCCAGGCTGCGCGAGCTGATTAACGATTACCGCTACAACTACCACGTCCTGAATAAATCGATTATGAGCGAGGCCGCCGCCGATAGCCTCAAGCACGAACTGACGAAGATTGAGGAAGCCCATCCGGAACTGATAACCCCTGATTCGCCTACCCAGCGGGTGGCCGGCGAACCGCTGCCGCAGTTTAAGAAAGTCCAGCATTCCGGGCGGATGCTCAGCCTGAATGACGTGTTTAGCGAAGAGGAGTTCAATGCATGGGTAAAACGCATCACCAAATTGGCCGCCCAGGATGAAATCGAATTCTTTATGGATTTGAAAATGGACGGTCTGGCCTGCGCCCTAGTTTACAAAGACGGGGTGTTGGTACAGGGCATAACCCGCGGCGACGGGTTTGTGGGAGAAGATGTTACGGCCAATATCCGGACAATCGATTCCGTGCCACTTCTCTTGAGAAAGGCGAAAGGCTACGAGAAATTCTTAATCGGCCGGACCGAGATACGCGGCGAAATCGTCATGTACAAAGATCAGTTCGAGAAGCTGAACGCCCAGCGAGAAAAACAGGACTTACCAAAGTTCGCCAATCCGCGCAACCTGGCGGCCGGCACTATCCGGCAGCTGGACCCTAAGCTTGTGGCGGCCCGGCCGCTTCAATTCCATGCCTACGATTTGCTGCGCGAGAACGCCGCCGATACACCTAC
>Ga0207667_10003466_pt1 | contig 19467 bp, 15 predicted proteins | sample KBSCornC52_FD_184301 | JGI IMG/M metagenome (GOLD analysis project Ga0207667, IMG submission 184301) | Corn rhizosphere microbial communities from Kellogg Biological Station, Michigan, USA - KBS Corn C5-2 (SPAdes) (version 2) | ecosystem: Host-associated > Plants > Roots > Rhizosphere > Soil ...
TGTAGAGCAGATCGTGGGCGCCTACACCAGAGAAAAGGTCAATCGCGGACCAATTCCAATAGCTTGTGTTCGTAATGGCCCCGCCACGCTGGAGTTCAACATAAATCCAACTCGACCCACCTGTCACGCGAAGGCTATTCATGATTGTCAATGGAGGAGTGTTCGGATTTCCTGAAGGCCACGCTGAAGTGTTGGTGAATATCCCTCCCCAATAAATGGTAGGGAAAGATGAAGGCACAACAATTTGCGCGTGCGTGTTGATGGATAAGGCGAACAAGAGCGTCGCAAATATACCGAATAGCCGCATGGGCTTAATAAGTCCATTACAACGTAGGCAGCATTTATGTCTCAAAAGTAAATCTCCTTTATTGAATTATGGTGAGTTTTCTTCTAAGAAGTCGCAAAGCATCGAACAATCCTGCCGTGTATGAGGATTCTTAAATATCCGGTCATCAGACAATGCCGGCTCGTCGTGTTTTGGTGCCAATGACCTTCAGGTAGTCAGGTTTGCACTGGTTCAGGTCGATAAAAGTTCATGTTGTCGGTACTCGCCACCCTCCGCTGTTGAGAGCGCCGTTCGCTCTCCCGGGTTTCACTTTAGCTGGTTTTTGGTCCATAAACATCGATACAGTTAACGATGACCGCAAAAAAACGAGTGAGATGCTACGGCCACAAACATTAGTCATGTTTATGAGCACAGTCAAGTGAGGCGTTATGTTCGGTCTTTGTATGAGGGGGCTGAGTCTTTGCTGACTGGATATCGCGCGGGAATGGAAGGCGCGACCTACTTAGAGATTTCTTCAACGCTGTCCAGGGATTTTCTTCGTTCCTTTGCTCTTTTTCGCCGATTTCCGTTGGGAGCTTCGGCGCTGTTGTCTTCATGCAGAGGGTAAGGCTCTTATGTCAGAAGTCGCCCAACACGGCTCGGACAGTATGTCGCGCATGCCTTTTGTCCGAACCGAGGATGGCTTCGGCAATCTGGTAGTGTCCCTTCGCGCCGCCGATAAAGTCCATGTTCTTATTCGTCGGGATCTCAAGGGTGGCGAAGTTGAATAAGGGGTATGACGAGCTGTGATAAGGGCTTTCTAAGGAATTGATTTCCAGGAAGTTGCCAGATCGCCTGATGGAAGATCTACGACAAATATTCCCCCAAACAATAACCTAATGACGGTAGTGTTGCGCTTTTGGGCCAATTAGACCTTTTGAAGGGTTGGACAAATAGCCAACCTGGAAGACTAAGAGTGGATGCACGCCGTGTGTCAACGGGCAACGACAGAGGGAATCACCGCTATCGCATTCAGAGAGTAGGTAATGTGGCAAGCTACAGCGAGAGCGAATCAACTCGCTGTTGACTGAACGTGAGGCTCGCAGTCATGCTGAGCGAATTCGCTCCTTCAGCGTATTGAGAAGACTTTCCTTTTCCTGTGGGAGAACAACAGTTGGATCACAAGCCACCTTCCACGCTGGTTACCTGCTTGTCGACTCTCGAACGATAAGTTTAGGTCGAAGTACAACATGCTCCATCTCTGAAGATGCAAGAAACGGTTCCTCATCCTTCTTCCGGATCACATGGTTGAGAATGATTTGCGCTGCACGCTCTCCGATTACCACACTCTTCTGATCGACGCTTGAGAGAGGAACCCGCAGAGATTCATCATAATGAAGATTACCGCAGCCAATGACAGCAATTTGTTTTGGGATGGAAATCTTTGCCTCCAGCAAACAGTTGATTGCACCTATCGCCATAGGGTCGCTGAAGCAAAAAAAACCGTCAGGCCGCGGAGTGCGCGAGATCATCCGCGCAGTTTCCTCCATGCCTTGGGTCTTGCTATCCACGTCACCTGAGGAGATCTCGGAAACCAATTCCGGACGGTAGGGTAGTCCAGCCTTCTGCAAAGCGCGTTTATAACCTTCAAAACGTTTTATACCTACCGAGTTCTCTGGTCCGCGAAGATGTGCTATTCGCCTACAGCCAACACTTATGAGATGTTCTGTTGCCATTGTTCCTACAACCAGGTCATTCACTCCCACGAAGTGTGCGTTGCGTATGGAGGTTTGGCGATCAAGCAGTATAAGGGGTGTACCGGAAGCGCTAATGGATTCTAGGATTACATCATCTCCGCCTACTGAGGCCACTACAATAGCATCCAGTCTGCGACTGATTAGGTGTTGAAGTTGTTCTCGCTCTAATTGAGGATCTCCCTCTGAGGAGCAGATCAAAAGGTATAGTCCATGCTCTCGGAGAGCGGCAGCCAATGACCTCGCGACCTCAGCAAAAAATGGGTGAATAAGATCGGGTACAAGAAGACCTACAAGAGAACTGCGGCCGGTGACAAGGCTCCGAGCTGTCAGGTTTGGGATGTAGCCCAACTCGCGTGATCGTTGGAGCACAAGTTCTCGCGTCTTCCGACTAATATCGTCATGATTTCGCAAAACCTTCGACACAGTAACCACGGAAACACCAAGGTCACGTGCAATGTCCTTCATAGTTACCGGCATACTTATTTCCTTGAATACCCAGTTGGGAGTGTTTGTGGACGGTTATGGGCTAGGTCGATATAGGAACTAGCGCCGAACTGATCTGGCTTACAGGTCTTCAATCTATTGGTCATTTCACTATATCTCGATTGCTATATTCCTCTGGTTTCGTCCCACACTGAAGATTTTTGTGATTGAGCATATCTCTTAAATATCACTACTGTTATCTGCTATAGCCTAGCAGGATTAGCGTCTTATTATCGTTTACTGTTTCGATATGTATGGATTAAGGCAACAATCCGAGCTTGTCAGAAGGAAATACTGGATACTGCGACCAAACCCAGGTAGCAGTATCCAGTAGGCCCATTCAATCGATCCGATAAAGTTTCAATTTAGTGGATATAGTCCGACTTGGGTAGCCCATTAGTTGATCCGCTGCAGCTCGAATTATCGAACAGTGCCGCACGGTTATGTAGAACTAGTCATCTCCGTGGACACGCCCCTATCGAAGACAGTTCCTGCCCGGCAGGCTCAGTGAATAAGAAAGCTGCTATCGAACAGCAGTGGGCTCAGTAGAAACTATATTAAGCGCATGTTGCTTCAGGTGTCAATCATTACTTTATCGTTTATCCAAATATTTATAATCGCCTTGTATGAGTGAGAGCTCGCCGTCCCATCGAACTGGACAATTCCAAAACATGGGCCTGCAGATTGGTTCTCCGATTTTTCAATGGGGTAGGCTCTTCTTGTGTTGCTCAAAACATTTCAGGTCAAACGAATATACCATAAAGTAAACGATAAATATGATACTCTCGCAAGCCTTAGCCGATTTAGATCCACTGCTACGAAGAAGATATATGACGCGAATGATCCTTATACACAACAACTCGATCGAGGGTTTCGATGGTATAAGGCTTTGACCAACTAAGCAAACTAGAAAGGAAAGCCGTGGACACCAGACGAGATTGTCTGAAGAAAGCGATCATGCTAGCGGGCGCGACAGGTACCACGGGCATGTTTTCGGATGCCGTAGCACGTGCGTATGCCATTCCACCTGTGCCCGAAACAACGTATCTTGATGCGGAGCATGTCGTCATCTTGATGCAGGAGAACCGTTCTTTCGATCATTGTTTCGGATCGTTGCGAGGTGTGCGAGGATTCGATGATCCTCGCGCCATTCGACAGCCGAACGGTAATTCTGTCTGGTTGCAGAGTAACAAAGCAGGTGAAACCTACACTCCTTTTCGGCTTGACATTAAATACACGAAGGCAACCTGGATGAGTGCTCTTCCACATTCCCGGGAGAGCCAGGTAGATGCGTGGAATGAAGGTCGATATAAACAATTGGATTGACAGCAAGCGTCCTGGAAGCCAGCAATATGCGCACATTCCGATGACTATGGGGCACTACACCCGCGAAGATCTTCCCTTTACTACGACCTTGCCGATGGGTTTACGGTCTGTGATCAGCACTTTTGCAGTGCGATGACGAGTACCACGCCAAATCGGCTGATGTTTTGGAGCGGATCCATACGGGCAGAACAGATTGAAAACTCGAAGGCCTATATTCGCAATCCGGATATGGAACTCGGCCGGAAACCCTTGGCAACCTGGGATACCTTTCCTGAAAGTATGGAGGCAAATGGGATCTCCTGGAAGGTCTACCAAAACGACTTGATGGCCAACGGAGGACTGACCCAGGAGGAGATTTCATGGCTTGGAAGCATGGGGCTTAATCCGCTGGAATATGTAGCACAGTACAACGCGCACCTCGCATCTCGCCATGCAAGTTTCAATCGTGGCCTGCTCGCGAAGCTCTCCAATGAAATCGGCTTGTTAACTAAAACGCTGGCATCACTGCCAAAAGAGAGTAGTGCCCGGCACTCGATACTAGCCGCCATTGGCGAAAAGCGCGCTCTGATCAAAGAGGTCGAGAGAGATCAAGCGGTGTTGGAACAGGGCGGGTTCTCCCGCCTTTCTCGACGTGAGCAGCTACTGCACGAGAAGGCGTTTGTCACCAATAAAAATGATCCGCAGTTTCTGGATTTGGAAACCATCACCTATCAGGATGGCGACGTGGAGCGAGCCTTTATTGTTCCGAAGGGCGACATCCTCTACCAATTTCGTAAAGATGTTGAGAATGGACAGTTACCAACCGTCTCTTATTTGGCGCCTCCGCAACAGTTTTCTTCACATCCCAGTGCGCCATGGTATGGCGCGTGGTATGTCTCGGAGGTTATGAATATTCTTACGAAGAATCCCGACGTATGGCGGAAGGCGATATTCATCCCGACGTTCGATGAGAACGATTGGTTATTTCGACCATGTGCCGCCGTTTGTAGCAGCAAACCCGCACCGACGGGAGAGTGGGTTCTCGTCCAAGGGCCTGGATACTGGGGTCGATTATGTCCTCCAGGATCAGGAAAGTCGCGAGGGCGTGCCGCCCGAGGATGCGGGCGGGGCTCCCGTGGGAATGGGCTACCGCGTGCCGATGGTGATTGCGTCGCCATGGACACGGGGGGTGGGTAAATTCGCAAAGTGTTTGATCACACTTCCAACATGCAGTTCCTTGAAAAGCTTTCGCTGGTAAATTTGGAAAAACGGTTCGAGAGACAAATATCACTGAATGGCGCCGCGTTGTTGCGGGTGATCTAACTTCTACATTTCAACCCGATGCGAAAAAAGAAGTACCCGATCTGCCCTTCGTGAAGCGCAAGCGCCCATACAAGCATACGTGGGTTTCGTTGCTTCAATACGACACTCCGGAGTGGTATCAGGACGCCAAGTTCGGCATCTGGGCCCACTGGAATCCGCAGTGCGTTCCGGAAGCAGGGGCTGGTACGCACGCAACATGTATATGGAGGGTTCGGAACAGTACAGACATCATGAAGAGCACTATGGAAGTCTTTCCAGATTCGGCTACAAGGACCTCTGCGCTCAGTGGATCCTGCTCAATCGGGAGCCGGATGAGTTGATTTCGCGGTACGAGAGAGTGAGTGCGAGACTATTTATGGCGTTTGCTGATCATCACGATAGTTCGATACGTGGAACTCAAGACGCCAGTCATAGAATGCAGGAGCTGTCGGCCCGCACAGGGACGTCGGGACTTGGGCTGCTGCCGCTCGCAAGCAGGGAATTCGGTTCGGCGTAACTATACATCCGGCTCGAATTGGTGGTGGTTCCAAACTTCCCCTAGTGCATATAAGACTGGTCAGGAGGTAGACCTTTCGTATTATGGCGATCTGACCCTTAGTTTATTGCAAAAGTCAGCGGCAAGGGCCTGATCCGCAACCGCTCTACGGCGTCAAGCATCCGTTCGACGCACCACGAGTTGCTTGGTACGGACGAAAAACTCAGTGCAAACAAAACCGCTGAGAGCTTGTCTGTGGAATTGCCGAAACAATATCAACCCTTCATCGATTTCGCAGCGGCCGTAAAATATTTCTCGCGTAGAGCATTTATTAGCCATGAAATGACAGGAGTAACCAACCTGCTCCGGGTTTATGTGAAAAACGTGATCAGCATCTACTCACGGCAGGTCCATCATCCAAAGGAACTCTTGCAGTGCAGGGCATCAAGGCCTAAGGCATTCAGGGTCCTTACTCACAAGATTGCTCGCTTGCCATCCATTCGCGATCACGTGAGTTTTCCTTGCAAAAAGGCTAAAAATACAGGGTGCAGTTATCGATAAAGTTTTCGTTGACATTGGCAACTGTCCTCCATATACTTCTCGTCAACGTAAGACATCGCTGTTGCCCCCGCGAACATTCCCGTTCCCGGACAAGTTTGAGTTTTTAGGAGATCATTGAATGCGAAAAATAAACGTTTCTGTTCGGGTGTTCATCCAATCATTGAGCGTGAGGAAATTTAACAGTTTTCTGAAGAATGCTTCTGTTCTAACTGGGCTGGTTTCCGGATTTCTGTTGCTGGCCACTTCTCTTACACTGCAGGCGCAGGTGGATACAGGAACGATTCAAGGCACCGTGAGCGATTCCGGAGGCGCTAGGATAGTGCATGCCGCAGTTACCGTGACCAATGAAGGAACGGGCCTGGTACAGACTGAATCCGTGAATGGGAGTGGCCTTTTCACTTTCAGCCCAATGCGTGTCGGACTATATACTGTGTCCGCCAAGGCCCCGGGTTTTGGGGTCATCCAGCGCGAACACCTGAAGCTGAATGTGCAGCAGACACTGGTCGTTGATCTCAGCCTCAAGGTTGGCAAGACGAGCGAATCTGTTGTTGTAACCACGGCTGCGCCGCTACTGCAGACACAGGATGCATCCGTTGGTCAGGTCTTCGAATCGCACGAGATCAACGCTCTCCCATTGAACGGACGTAACTTTACGTTGCTCGCGCAGCTTGAGGCCGGAGTGACAACAACGGTGGTGGAGACTCGCGGCCTTGGTCTGAGCGGATCATTCGTCGCAAACGGCACGATGTCGCAGTTCAACAACTATCTGCTGGATGGTATTGAGAACAACAATACAACCGTTGACTTCGGCAATGGCAACGCGTTCACTGTTTTGCCGCCGCCCGATGCGATCGACCAGTTCAAGATCCAGACGACAAACTACTCGGCAGAGTTTGGCCGCGGCGGTGGCGCCGTGGTCAATGCAGTTCTAAAGTCCGGCCAGAACCGATTTTATGGTGATGTCTGGGACTATTTGCGCAACGATGTGTTCGATGCCAACGACTGGTTTCTGGATCATGCCAAGAAGCCAAAGCCTGCGTTCCGCCGCAACCAGTTTGGCGCAACGTTAGGTGGCCCGATCTGGCGTGACAAGACTTTCTTTTTCGTGGACTACCAAGGCACCCGCAGTGCCCAGGGAGTGGCTTATGTCAGCAGCGTTCCGACGGCACTCGAACGCTCTTCCGGCTATACCGACTACACCGACCTTATTGCCAATCAGAAAGGCACTCAGACTGACCAGCTCGGACGTGTGACTCCAATCGGAACTGTTTTTGATCCCGCAACGACGCGGCCAACTACGGCGGGCCAGGTGGATCCAGTCACGGGACTTGTGGCAAAGGGGAATGGATCGGTACGCGACCCATTTGCGGGCAATATTGTTCCGCTAAATCGCCTCTCGCCTATTGCGGCCAAACTGCTGAACCTATTTCCCGCTCCCAATAACGGCACCAACATCAACAGTAACTACATCAGTACGCCATCATTGACCAACAATCTCGACGCGTTTGACGCTAGAATCGATCAAAATTTTTCGGCAAGAGATCAGGCGTTTGCTCGTGGCAGCTACTCGAATAACCCGAGGGTCGTTCCCGCTCCCATGCCTGGATACGCCATTGGCGCACAAAGTTCACAGTCCGGTAGCGAGACCGATAAGGTTCTCAGCCTTGCCTTGGGAGAGACCCATGTCTTCTCGCCCCATATGGTGAATGAGTTTCGCGTGGGTTACAGCCGCATCCACAGTCCCCGAGAACAGTTCTTCGCAAACCAGAGTGGTCTCAACGCGAAGTATGGCATTCCTGGCGTAGCTTTCGACAATGCTCCCAATGGCGGCCTCGTTCAGATCAAAATCTCGGGTCTTAGCGAACTTGGCACCCATAACAACATTCCTCAAAACGAGATCGGCGCGGAGACACAATACAACGATAACGTCACCATGGACAAGGGCCGCCACACCATCCGCTTTGGCGCGGAGTACGAGCGGCTGAAGACCTCTATCTACTCTGCTCAGTTCCCGCACTCAAATTGGAACTTCGGTGGTTCGTTTACCGACGTGCCGGCTGGAAACACGGCCAACACCGGCATTGCGCAATTCGCCATCGAGCCTATCGCTAGCACCGTTCCCACTGGATTCCCCTTCATCGGCGGAGCCCAACAGATACAGACCTCTCCACTCTCTCAGGAGGATTATCGCAAGCCGTACTGTGGCGCTTACGCGGAAGATACCTGGCGTGCAACCTCTACTCTGACAATCACTGCTGGCCTGCGGTATGAATTCTTCGAACTTGCACAGGATCATGCAGGTAGAGGCGGCAATTTTGTTCCCGCCGACGGCAAGAACTCTGCGCAGTTTTTGATTGATGATCGCCACAAAAATATTCCGCTCTCGCCGACTTTTCTCTCGTTGCTTGCCAAGGACAACATTCAACTCGTCTACACCGCGAATCATCAGATGGGCACCTTGCCAACACTGAACCTTGCGCCCCGCATTGGTTTTGCATGGCAAACCTCACCGAAAATCGTCTTCCGCGGCGGATACGGCATCTTTTATGCCGGGGTCTACAATCGCGGTGACGGCACCAATATTGGCAACGCGTATCCGTTTGCCTATACGGCGAACATTACCTCAACCAGCTTGACGAATGGTGCACTAAGTACCGATGGTTCTGTCGGCCCGCTGGATAAGGGCTTCCTGAACGCGCCTGTCGGATCAGACGTCGTAGCGGGCAGTACCGTAGCCCTGCGCGGCCTTCAGTACCACTCGCACGTTCCCTATGTGCAGGGCGTCAACTTCACCATGCAGGCCCAACTGACGCCGTCGATCGCATACACGGTGGGTTATGTCGCCACGTTTGCAAGACACGCCGAGGGCAACATTGGCAGCAATCGTCCACACATTGTTGTACCCAGCAATGTAGCGCTCACTCAGCGCGTTGGCGGTGTGATCCAACCGCACACGAATGATTGCACCGTAGCTGTCGGCGGTACTGTTTCCCAGACTTCTGCCGGCGCTCCCTGCTCGCTGCTGCCGTATCCGGACTTTCCGCAGAACAACACCTACGTTTATATGGAGGGCAATGACGCCTACAACTCGCTGCAGGCGACAATTCAAAAAGTCTTTAGCCATGGCGCGGGTTTTCTCGCTAACTACACCTGGTCGAAGGCGCTTGGCGACGGGTCGGATCCAGGCATCTTCACCCAAATCAGCTACCGTGGCCCCTATGTCCCAGGATTTGGGATGCGAGGTGACAAACAGCTAGAAACATTCAACATCGCGCACCTCTTTCATGTATCCGCTACCTATGATCTCCCTTTTGGCGCTGGAAGAGAGCATCTGAACCATCCGGGTGTACTCGATGCAATCGTTGGGGGATGGAGCCTCGATGGAATCTTTACCTTCCAAAGTGGCCAGCCGTTCACGGTCAATGGGACCAAGAGCAGCAACAACGGCAGCGGCAACTACGCTTACGTCGATACTTCAAAACTCTACACGGGAGCACACACTGTTACTCACTGGGCAAACGCGGCGGCATTCAGCAATCCCGCGACAGCACAGGGGCCAACCGATATCTCCGCATATGGTGGTTCCCCCGCACAAGGCGTCGGCCCGCACTTCCATCGCGACGACCTGGGTATTGCGAAGAAATGGCACACCCCGTTGAGTACCATATTGGAGTTCCACGCTGAAGCGTTCAACGTGACGAATACGCCGGAATTCGCACAGCCAGGAACACTTAGTCCTAACAGTTCAAACTTTGCATCGATTACCTCAACCCGCAATTCGCCAAACGACTCCCGACAGATTCAATTTGGGGTCAAGTTGATATTTGGACCGTCGTTGTAACGCCGTCAGATGAGCATAGCCGGGTCGTACACCGACCGGGCTATGCTCTTTTACGTTATTCATCTCATTCGCAATGCGGTCCTCGTATCAGTCAGCGTCTGAACTTACGAAGAGTAACAGCGTCTTCGTTTCATTTTCCAGCCACATGTCATGCTACTCAAAGCAATTCTGGAGCATGCTAAACAAGACCTCATGCATTTCAAGGGGAATCATTCATGGAGCGAAGGGATTTTTGTAAACTGATTGCGGCTGCGGCTGCAGCGGCGGCTGTACCTGCTGTGGCGCAAACAAGCGAAGCTACGCATTCACCTGCGCTCAATGGCGTGGATACCTATACCGAAGACTATGCAACATTTTGCGCTACTCCGGCGGATCGGAGAGTCTTTTATGCGTTGGAAGGTGAAAAGCTTGTAAAGGAAAAACTCGACGAAACCGCATGGCAACCCACAGACTGGGGCAAGGCTCCGAGTTTGCCCGTCCCTGGCGGTTCCTGGGATGGCGTGCCCATGAGTTCTCCGCTTTCCGGCCTAGGCGGCGACGGTCCCTATAAGCCCGTCTGGGATTCCCTGCTGGGATACGACGCTCCGGACTGGTATCGCGACGCAAAGTTCGGCATCTGGGCGCACTGGACTCCGCAGTGTGTGCCAGAAGCCGGCGACTGGTATGCGCGAAATATGTATATGCAGGGTTCCGAGCAATACAAATTTCACCTGGAACACTATGGTCATCCCTCGAAGGTTGGATACAAGGAGTTATGTCCTCAGTGGACGCTGCTCAACTGGGAGCCGGATGCGCTGATCGACCGCTTTAAAAAAGCCGGGGCCAGATTGTTTCTTACCGTCGCCAACCACCATGACGGTATGGATACGTGGAACTCCAAGCATCATCAGTGGAATACCACGAACATCGGCCCACATCGTGATGTAGTTGGCACCTGGGCGGCCGCGGCTCGCAAGCAGGGGTTGCGTCTTGGCGTCACGGTGCACCAGGCTCGCAATTGGTGGTGGTTTCAAACATCCCATGGGACGGATAAAAGCGGCCCCATGGCAGGCGTGCCGTATGATGGTCGGCTCACCGCGGCCGAGGGCAAAGGTCAATGGTGGCAGGGGCTCGATCCGCAGCAACTGTACGGCGCCAAACATCCCTACAATGCCCTGCCTGACATCTCTTATGTGAAGAACTTTTACGATCGCACTCGCGATCTGATCGATCAGCACGATCCCGATCTTCTCTATTTCGATAATGCTCTCCTCCCGTTAGGTTGGGGCGGCATGAACATCGGCTCCTATTTCTATAACCACAATCTGAAAACCCGCGGCGGAAAGATGGAGGCGGTTCTCAACGTAAAGATGGTGCCCGATCGTCTGGCCAAAGCCGTTGTAGCCGATTATGAGCGCGGCCTCACTAGCCAGATCATGCCGTATGCGTGGCAGTCGGAGACCTGCATTGGCGATTGGCATTACCGCCGCAGCCTGTTCGACCAGCCTGGAGAATACGGCGGATATCTGCAGCCGCGCGACGCGATTCACTGGATGATTGACACCGTAAGCAAGAATGGCACCTTCATCCTGAACATTCCGGGAAAGCCCGACGGCACCATCGATAGCAAGGAAATCGCCGTCCTCGATCAGATCACCGCCTGGATGCAGGTCAACTGCGAAGCGATCTACGAGACGCGGCCGTGGAAAGTGTATGGCGAGGGGCCGAACGTGGTAAAAAGCGGCTCGTTTCAGGGCAACAGCGTCAGCAAACTGAGCCCTAAGGACATCCGGTTTACGCGCAACAAAGCTAACACGGTCATCTACGCGATTGCTCTGGGCTGGCCGACGGACGAGTTTATCGTGCAATCGCTGGGCGCCGCGTCAGCCACTAACCCTGGAAAAATTGAACATGTACAACTTGTGGGCACAGAGGAAAAGGTCGCATGGAAGCAGACTGCCGATGGCCTGCGAGTGACCTTGCCAAAGCATTATCACCCATCCGTGGACTACGGCGCCGCATTGAAAATCTCGTTGACCTAACAATTGCCGATGGCTACACCCGAAAAGGTGTAGCCATCAAAACATGTCAATTAGTACGGCTTATCGCTGTCTTGCGGAGATGGAAATCTCGATGCAAATTAGTAACATCGAGCCAAGGCGAGACATCGAAGGACAAGAATAAGTGAAAGCTAAGATTTCGCGCCGCAACGTTTTAGGGATGTTGGCCGCTTCTGCAGGTGCCATTGCCAGTCCGGGATTGACACAGACTGCTCCGCGGTTCTCTATCGCCGATCCTGCGATTGCACCTGGCCCATTTCAGGGAACACTTGCCTCGCTTCGTAACTATGAGGTCCCAGAGTGGTTTCGCAACGCGAAATTCGGGATATGGGCGCACTGGGGACCGCAATCTGCCCTCGAGGCTGGCGACTGGTACGCGCGCAATATGTACCTGCAAGGCAGTCGACAATACGACTACCATGTCCAGCGCTTTGGCCATCCTTCGCAATTCGGTTATAAGGACACGATCCCCGAATGGAAGGCGGAAAAGTTTCAGCCTGAAGAGTTGATTAGTCTTTACAAGAAGGCAGGCGCACGTTACTTCATGAGTATGGGCGTGCATCATGACAATTTTGATATGTGGAACTCAAAGCATCAAAGATGGAATGCGGCAAAGATGGGACCCGAAAAGGACATTGTTGGAATCTGGGCAAAAGCCGCTCGCAGCGAAGGTCTAAAATTTGGCGTCAGTGAGCATCTCTGGATAACGTATAAATGGTTTTCTGTGGCGCATGGAAATGATGCGCACGGCCCCCTGGCCGGAGTTCCATACGACGGGGCCACACAAGCGAAGGATCTCTATGTTGACTCCGATCAGGTATATCCAGACTTTGGCGGCGGCGATTGGAATGAGGATGGCATCCCTGTCTGGTGGAAACAACATTGGTTTGATCGTATGTCCGATCTTATCAGTGCCTATGAACCAGACCTATTATCTTCCGACGGCGCGCTTCCTTTCGAAGAATACGGTCTTAACATCGTGGCACATCTCTATAACACCAGCGCAAAACGATTTAATGACAGGGTAGAAGCCGTTTACCTATCCAAGCGCAAAGAGGACGTGCTTGTCGGCACGGGAGTTCTTTCTCGCGAAAGAGGTGTTTTGACCGATATTTCGCCGCGACCTTGGGAGAGCGAGACGTGCATTGGGGACTGGCACTACAAGCTTGGCATGAAGTATAAGACGCCCAAGCAGATCATAGACATGATGGTTGACGTCGTGAGCCGAAATGGCAATTTTCTACTCAATTTCCCGCTGCCGGCAAGTGGGGATCTCGACCGTGAAGATCGCGAGATTTTGGACGCGATCACAAAGTGGATGCAAGTGAATAGTGAGGCAATCCACGACACGCGCCCCTGGAAGATAGCTGGTGAAGGACCCAATTCTCAAGCGGCTGCGGATGCAGAAAAGCGGTTTAACGAAGAGACTCGCAAGGATCTCACGACAAGGGACGTGCGCTTCACGACAAAGAATAATATCCTCTATGCGTTTGTGATGGGCTCACCCCAGTACGAAATTACAGTCCAATCGCTGGCGCTGAACACCCCGCTTCTTGTCGGTAAAATAAAAGATATTGAGTTACTCGGAACTGGACGGAAGATAGCGTGGGAACAAGATTCCAAGCAGTTAACTATCAAAGTGCCACGTCGAAATTATTCACCCATAGCCAATGTCTTCGTTATCCGCGGGGCGATTGTTTGAGCAAATCTTGTGTCTAATGAAAGCAGTTGCGCGCAATGGATCCGAGTTACAAGTCTAACGACTAACCTGAGCCTTCGCGACCATCACATAGTTTTGCACAATAGAGATGCAATGATCGTGATGATCTCCCCAGAGAAGGTAAGGTCGAATATCTCGAAAGCAGAAATATAGCGAGCTGCTACTCACGATGCACTAGGAGAAACAATGGATTTAGGGTTAAAAGACAAAGTGGTTCTGGTGACAGGCGGCGGTGTGGGGATTGGAGCCGCAATTTCGTTGGCGTGTGCGGCAGAAGGGGCAATTCCGGTGATCGTCAATAACGATGATCATGCAGCTCAGTGCACGCTTGAGACGCTTAAAGCTGCGAAAGGTAATTTTGAATTTATACCGATGTGGTTGAGGTCTCCTCAGGATTGCAGGGTGGCGGTGGCGCAGACGCTCAAGCGATTCGGCAGGATAGACGGACTAGTGAACAACATCGGCGTGAATGATCGCGTTGGGCTCGAGCATGGGACACCTGAAACATTTTTAGCATCGCTCGAGCGAAACCTTTGGCATTATTATTCGATGGCGCACTTCTGCTTGCCTTCACTGAAGGCGAGCAGAGGAGCGATCGTGAACACTGCATCGAAGGTGGCATATACCGGTCAAGGTGGGACTTCCGGCTATGCGGCTGCGAAAGGAGCTCAGCTCGCATTGACGCGCGAATGGGCAGTAGAACTTTTGCCATATGGAATACGGGTGAACGCGGTCGTGCCGTCGGAGGTGAGGACTCCCGCGTACCAAAAATGGCTGAATTCTTTTGACAACTCGGAGGAGAGACTTGCGTCGGTTGTCAAGAACATTCCCTTGGGAGGAAGAATGACGGAGCCGTGCGAGATAGCGTCGGCGACAGTGTTTCTTCTGTCGGCGCAATCTTCTCATACGACGGGACAGCACGTCTTCGTCGATGGCGGATACGTGCATCTCGATCGTGCTAGTACTACCCCCTGCTGAAGGACGAACTTTCGGTCCTATGGCAGGAGATGGGAAATGATAACCAAAGAAGTATTGTTGAAAAAGTAGTTTATGCCACTAAGCCAGAGTGTAAAAGAGTGCCCTAACAGGGCAAATATCCGATTGATGATTGTAGACCATTTTTGCACAAAAGTGAATTTCTCCGCTCTTCGATTGGAGGATTGGAATCGTTTTTGAATAAGTTCCTAGACTAGATCCTGAAACTAAAACAACAACACAAAGTGGAGTGATGCCGATGAAGCGCCATTGCCTGATTCTTGACCTAAAGGACGATGAGGATTTGATTACGGAGTACAAACAGCAACACGAGAACGTGTGGCCAGAAATCAAGGAGAGCATCTTATCAGCGGGTGTCGAAAGAATGGACATTTATCTGCTGGGTAATCGCTTGTTCATGATCATGGAGGTTAGTAATTCTTTTTCGTTCGAAGCTAAGGCGGCAGCAGACGCGGTGAACCCCAAGGTGCAGGAATGGGAGGAGCTCATGTGGCGCTATCAAGCTCCGCTAGCGCAGGGTAGACCTGGTGAGAAGTGGCTCCTGATGGATCATATTTTCTCGTTGGCTGCACTGGAGGAAACGAGCGATTCGAGCATCGATGGGCCGCTACCGGTAGACTAACTCCTCCAAGGATGTGAAGCCTGACGTGAAGTTCGGAAACAAAAGGCATCAAATTGAGACTATCTCTAAGGAGCGAGATGAAAGCAGTTGTGTTGAAGAAACCCGGATTAGCGCTCATCGAATCGATCTCCGTTCCAGTTTCGTCTCAGGAGACAGTCTTGTTGAAGGTCCGGATGGTTGGTCTATGCGGAAGCGACCTCAACTCCTTCCGCGGGAAAAATCCAATGATTGCCTTCCCGCGCGTCCTCGGACACGAAGTCGCTGCAACTCTCATGGAGGACGTGGAGAATAACGCGGCCCTGAAGTCGGGGACTGATGTTACGCTGTCGCCATATACGAGTTGCGGCAACTGTCCATCTTGCCTGCGTAGCCGTTTTAATGCCTGTGAATTCAACCAAACCCTTGGCGTTCAACGTGACGGCGCGATGACAGAGTATCTCACCATTTCCGCCGACAAAATCTTCCCTGCGAAGCTCTCAATCAAGAGCCTTTGTCTGGTCGAGCCACTGACTGTTGGTTTCCACGCAGTCGCGCGTGCTCGTGTGACAAGAGAGGACACCGTAGCGATCATCGGGTGCGGAGGCGTCGGTCTAGGCGCCGTAGCCGCTTCGGGGTATCGTGGTGCAAAGACGATTGGCATCGATGTCGACGATGAAAAACTTCGTATTGCGAAGGCAGCTGGTGCGGCCCACATCATAAACACGACCGTAGACTCGATGCATGATCGCCTGTCCGAACTGACAGGCGGCAGAGGCCCCGACGTCATCATCGAGGCCATCGGACTTCCGCAGACATTTCAGGCCGCCGTGGAAGAAGTCGCATTCACAGGACGCGTCGTTTATATCGGATATGCAAAGGAGCCGGTCGCATACGAGACCCGGCTCTTTGTTCAGAAAGAGCTCGACATTCTCGGCTCGAGAAATGCCCTGCCCGAGGATTTCCATGAAGTCATCAGAATGCTCGAAGAGAAACGGTTTCCCATAGACGAAGCCGTCAGTTCCATTATCACTCTTGACGAAGTTCCGGAGGTGCTGCGCGCTTGGAGTGCTGATCCGGCAAAGGTAAGCAAGATCATGGTGTCATTCGACGCGACACCTGCTGAAGCCTGAAGCGCTGGCCTCTCTGCATGATCGTTCGCGCGATCTCGATTGAGCCTCACCAAAATGAAAGTTGTTCTGTTAGGTGTGTTCTGATTAAGCGTTGAAAGAAGATACAATCCAAGGCAGGGATTTCCGCAAAATCGAGATAGACGGAGACTTCTTACCAATCTCCCGTGCCGCTTGCCGCTCCGTTGCCATGGGCCAGAGGTCACGACCTTCCTTATCGCGGGTCACGGCTATGTCATATCGCCCGCCTCGTTGTAGTGGGGAAGGATGATTGTTATCTTCGCTAGCGCGGCGGGCAACAACACAGCCTGGAGCCTACCAGGCTGCTCTCCGCGAAATGTTCCGGCATTCCAGAGATTCACGGTTCGGGGAGTTGCGGTCATGCCGCCATCTCTCCCTATGCGTCTGCTCTATGGCAACTCATTACACGAGGGCAACCATCAGGCAGGAGGCAATTGAGACTGTCAGTACCAGTGGTCTCCGTCGCAAATGGTCCTCGCGCCGCAATTCCTGTAATCGTCTCATGCAATTAGCGCAATTCACTGCGTGATCAACTCTAGGGTTTGATAGTTGGATATGTTTGGATCTTCTGGCCAAGCCCTTGAGAAAGACTTCATCGGGACAGGAGCCAGCAGCAGTATCTCCAGCTGTGAGCACGCTTTTCTGATGGCGCTGCGCAATCCAAGCTTCAAAGCGATCTTCACGAGTTGAAAAGGATGGCCTAGTTATCAGGACCCGATCTCAGCGATCGATTACGACGTGTGGAGTATTCGCTATTCCCCTTCGCTGGGTTTGCGGCACTGCATCTGATCGACGGACTGGCGGAATGGGGAAGGGAGTATCTGTCAGATGTGGCGAGCGAACCAGAATAGATTGCTGGGATGCCAAACGAATTGCGAATTCATCAGGAAAGCGACAAGAGGTGATTTCGGTTCCTTTTACTTAGGAAGTGTCCGGCGCCATCACGTCTTAAACCAGACTTCTGCTTGTTTTTAAAGGTTTGAGGCGGAAACTCAGGGCTCAAGGGCTGAAGGGGAGTCGCCGCAAAGCCAAGCTCGGATATGATCCCCCGCGGATCACCCCATGCCCACCCAGTTTGTGCCATTGGCTTTGTGGCATTTTTGTGGCAAATACCGCCGGTTTGGTCGGCTTTACCGGTTTATCCAACTTATATAAAGGGTTTTACCGTCAATAAGTTGCGGCAGGATCGGCACCTTCACACGGTGGAAGTCGTAGGTTCGAATCCTGCTGTGCCCACCATAGAATCAACAACGTAGTGACGGTGCCATTGAAAAGTTTGTGGCATTTTGTGGCAAATCGACAAAAGACTGTTTTTCAGACTTCTTTATCCTCTCCTCCTTTCGTCAACATTAAATACACCGATCCGACCATCTGCTGAACGCTAATCGGCAGCGCCTGCATGTCGTTGAACGCGGCATTCGCATTCTCGCGCCCGTGATCGGGATTCGACGTAAGAAGGATGAGGAAGCCGAGAAGGACATCCGCACTAAAAATCAGGCCGTTTTGGTTGGATTCCGCGCCGTTTATGTCTTCAATGTGAGCCAGACCGAAGGCAAAGAGCTTCCCGAGTTCTCCGAGCGCGTCTCCGGCAGCGCCGGAGAGTACCGCGACCGCCTTGTGGATTTTGTCATTGCTCAGGGCATCGCGTTGGAGTTCAAAGAGAGCATCGCCCCCGCCCTTGGCATGAGCTACGGAGGCAAGATCGCTTTGCTTCCGGGCCAATCTTCCGCCGAGGAATTCTCAACCCTTGTGCATGAACTGGCGCACGAGATGTTGCACAAGGCCGAACGCCGTACCGCCACCACCAAGACCGTACGCGAAACCGAGGCCGAGGCAGTTGCCTTTGTCGTCGGAAAGGGAAGGCGAGTCAGTCGGCAAGCTGCAAACCGCCTTCATCCGCAAGGCCGACGAAGGCGCAATCGGCAAGCTGATTGTCGAAGCTGCGATTCTGCTCTCTGGAAGATCCCATGCAGACGGAGGGAAGACGCTGCGCAGCGCCGCCCAGGTGTACGGAGTCGATCCCGATGCCGTGGCCCTCAAGGTCAAGCAGGAGTTCGCCGCCAAGGAGAAGGCGAGGAAGGCCACCAAGCCAGAGCCAAAACCAGCGGCAAAGGCCAAGCGAGCCGCTTAGCAAATCATGACTCTCTGGACCTGCCTTTGGGTAGATCTATTCTTTTGGTCCCTGCCAATGTTCCACCCTAAGTCGTTTCCGCATTCGCGAAAGCGTCAATGTTCTGCCCACCCGATGGGGCTTCGTAGAAGGTTGTGACGTCCACAGATAAGCAGATCAGGTGTACAAGGCCATACAGATGCTTAACTTTGCGAGACACTACAAAACCGTGCTTCATCTGATAAACTAAATTCCGTTGTTGGGTTGGCTGATTTGGTGTCCGGTTTGGTGTCCCCTTGGTGTCCAAAGAAGTCTGAAATTCAGTCCAAACCAGCGAAGCGGTAGAAAAGAGCGAAAATAGCGAAAGCCGCGAAACGCTTGATTCTATGTGACGTATAACCAAGTTGTTGAAAAACAATCTGGGGACGTAGCTCAGTTGGTCAGAGCGCTGCCCTGTCACGGCAGAGGTCGCGGGTTCGAGCCCCGTCGTCCCCGCCATCATTCTAAAAGACTTACGGAATAGATGGCTTGATCGTCATAGGTGCAGAAAGGTGCAGTTTTGCACCTGCTGACACCTATTTCTGGCTTAAGCGGCGTCGTGTCCGAGATTTGATTTGTGGGAACTTTACGGCGCGGGCCTGGGCACAGCTAACACGCTCATTACGGCTTCTTGAGCCTGAAGCTTGGCTGCAGTGATCGACTGAGTGTAGGTAACCACCGACAAGACAATTGGATACGGCGTTTCTGATTATGTAAGCACGAGCACGATGGATGGCTTGGGGCACGTGGTTCAAACCGCGCTGACCTCCGACCCAGGGGGACCGATTATACGGCTCTGACCTA
>Ga0207667_10003467_pt1 | contig 19462 bp, 15 predicted proteins | sample KBSCornC52_FD_184301 | JGI IMG/M metagenome (GOLD analysis project Ga0207667, IMG submission 184301) | Corn rhizosphere microbial communities from Kellogg Biological Station, Michigan, USA - KBS Corn C5-2 (SPAdes) (version 2) | ecosystem: Host-associated > Plants > Roots > Rhizosphere > Soil ...
GGGGCGACGCAGCGTCTGGAAAGGCCTTCGCGGCGCCCCAGCTCGACCTCTTGGGGGATCGCACGGACTGTCGTCGTCACCTCGGCGGCGAGCGTCCGGCCGAGATAGGGCAGGGCGCTGCTGCGCCCCAGGAGCAGAATGGGACGGCGCCCCACAGGTTCCGGTAACGTCGCCCACCAGATCTCGAACTGCTTCACCGGCGTCTCTTCGCGCGTTGCGGGCGCGGCGCCAGATGGACCGCCAACTCATTGCGTTCGTCCCAGCCCATCAGGTCCGGCAGAACGAGATCCGCCGGCAGGGGAGTTTTTTCGTACGCTCTCGCGGTCGCACGATCGAGAGCGAGGTCGATGGCTCGCCGGAGCGCAAGTCGAATGAACTCGGCGCGGACACGTTTTCCCGCCGGCGCGACCCGCTCCAAATCCCGCGCGCAACGGTCATCGAGCTCGAGCAGGATTTGCTTCATATACCTCAGTATATATCCGGGCGAAGCGGGAACAAGGCTTTCAATTGCACCTCGGCTCAGCAGCGCGTCGAGTTGCAGAAAAAGCGCCACTCACGTTTTGGCTGCCGCTCGTGCGGGGAATGACTGCGCCGGTGACAGCATCGAAGGCACAAAAGACGAACGGCATGCTCCGTGCGGAGCATGCCGTTCGCCAGCTGCAATCGAGACTCGCTTACTTGATGCTGAGCGAGCCGGCGACACTGCCCGCCGCGCTGAGCGACTTGGCGAAATTGTCGGCGGCCGTGGCGATCGTGGCGGCGATGGTCACGCCGCACACGGCACCCTTCGCGCCGATGTCACCCGAGTGATTGGTGGTGATATCCACGCCGGCCGAGCCCGCTGCTGTGAGGCTCGCCGTGAACGCCGCGCCGCGCGCCTTGAACACGATCAAGATGTTCGGCAGGTTCGCCTCGAGCGAGGCAATGGCCGTTTGCAGATTCGCCTGGCCTGCCGCATTGAGCGAGGCCTTGGCCTTCGCCGTGACCGCAATCGACGGCGGCGTGCAGGTGGCTTTTGCGCTGGCGCTGGCGTTGCAGCTGCCTTGGCAGCTGGCGTCGACCATGCAGCCGCCTTCGAGCTTGCCGCCCGAGCAGCTCAGCGGCGTGTAATCCGCGTCGCACATGCCGTCGCACTTGACCTTCACGTCCGCGCTGCCCTTGCAGGCTGCGTCGCAATGACCGTCGCACACACCGGCGCAGGTGATCTTCGGCGCGTCCGCGGCGAGCGTGCACGTGCCGTCGCATTGGCCGTCGCAACTGCCGTCCGCCTGGATGCCGGTGCCCGTGGCCGTCGCGCCGCCCTTGGCGCCAGCGCTGCAGGTGCCGTCGCACTTGCCTTTGCAATCGACGGCGACTCCGCCGCTCGCGGTGCAGCTGCCCGTACAGCCGCCGGTGCAGTTGCCCGTGCAAGCCACGGCGGCGCTGCCGGAAGCGGTGCAGCTACCGCTGCATTCGACGGACAAGGTGCCGCCGGTGCACGTCGGTGGATTGGCTTTGATGTCGCATTTCGCATCCGCCGAGCACGAGGCCTGGCAATTGGCGGTCGCGGTCAGCGAAGCCGTGCACTTCGGCGGCTCGAAGTCGATCGAGACGCTCGTGGCGAGCGAGCCAGAGGCGCCGAAGTCCGCCTTGATTTGCCCGACGGCGAGCGCGCACCAAGCCGAGAGTGCGTCGGTGCCCGTCTTGCCGGCGACACTCGCGTCGGCGGGGTCGGCGCCGAGATCGAGGGCGATGTTTTGGCAGGCCGTGGTCACGTCACCGACGGACGCGGTGGCCGTCGCGGAGAGATCGGATGCGGAGTTCGCAAAGGCGGCAAACTCGCCTTTGATGTTCGCCTTCACGCCGAAGTCGACGTTGGTCATGTCGACGCCCACTTCGAAATCTTTGCAGCAGGCCGCGTCTTGCGCGTCCTTCACGGCGCTGCAGCCAGCGCTGAGGCTGGAGATGGCGAGAGCGGAGAAGGCGATCAGACCAAGCGGCTTCAAGCGATTTTTCAGAATCATGCGAAGAACTCCTTAACGATGCGTCGGGTAGCTACCCACCACCACCATGCGGCACGGCGCGTCCCTGTTATTTCCGACGATTTATGCAAGCGACGGCGCAAGGACTCTACAGCAGGTCTGGTCGCGGATGAAACCCGGCAAAATCCGCCAGTTCTTTCCGCGATTGACCCACAAGGTGCGCCTTCGAACCGCCCACGATCAGCCGGTTAGACGAGGCTCGTCGAACAATGATGGCAAGCTCGCAACGGCCAGTGACTCTTTTGTGATCCGGGCGAGCGGACCGGCGGCCGGTGCTCGCGCCGGGTTCAGCGTGCCGGCCAGCAGCCCGTTTGTGGCGAGCCGAGCGACGAAAGCAGGCCGCTTGCCGTATTCGCCCCGACACAGATGCCAGTGCTCGAGCCGGTGGTCGCCGGATCGTCCTCGCATTGCATGTCGAGGCCGCCCGGCGAGAGCGGACATCCGCCGCCCGTGCACAAGCCGCCGCTCGCCATGCCATTGCAGCTGCAGCTCACGCTGAAATCGACGCACCAGCGCTCGCCGGTGAAGCTCGAGGAGTTGCACGCGTTGTTCGGGCCGCAATCGGCGTCTTTCTCACAGGGCTCGCAGCTCTTTCCCGTGCCCACGCATTGGCCGAAGCGGTGGGCGCAAGTCGCGAGTCCGAGAGCCTGGTCCCACACGCCGCACACGCCCGCGTTGCCCCACGGGCAAGAGGGATGCAGCGGGTCACACAGCTCGGTGCAAATCTTGGCGCCGCTCTGATCGGCGGCACAGATTTGGTTCGGCGCCGCCAAGCAGTCGGCGTCGCTCAGGCAACTGCTGCAGAACTTGCGCGGGCGGCACACGTTGCGTGTCACGCCGTGGCTCCCGCACTGGAACGGAAGGCCCGCGCCGATCTGCTCCGAGGGCACGCACTGGCGATCTTTCGGGCGGCCGACGAGACCGCAGGCGTCGCTGCACGGGCTACGCGTGAGCGGCGTGCAGGCAAAGCCCGGCGCACACGTGTCGTCGCCCTGACAATCGGCTGTGCAGTAGGCATCGAGATCGCCCGCGCCGGCGCCGACGCAAAAGAAGCCCGCAGCGCTGTCGCACTCGGCATCCGTGCCGGACGGGCAGTGCGTGTAAAATTGGCCGGGCTTCTGCGGCAAGCCGAGGTCGCAATAGTGACCGGCATGGCCGTCGCTGTCGCTGCCGTTCAAACATTCGCCGAAGCCCTGGCAGTCGAAGTGCGAGCTGCAGCTCGACCGACAGGTGCCGCTCACGCAGAACTCGCCGGGCGTCGCCGCGCACTCGCTATTCGCGCTGCAGCTCCTGCCCGTGGTCGAGGCGTTGGCCGAGCCAGCTGCTGCATCCGAGCCCGGCAAGACCGTGCAATAGCTGCCTTGCGTGCCGTCGTCGAAGCCCCACAGCGCGCAGCTCTGTCCGGTGCTGCAGTCGCTGCTCGTGCTGCACGGCGGGCGGCACTCGTCGGCGACGCAGCGCTGGCCGCTCGCGCACTTGGCTTCGTCGCAGGACGAGTGCTGGCCGCTATTGCAGGCGGCAGCGAGCAGGGCGCCCGCCAAAAGCGTGGCCAGGCTGCGAAAGCCGAGGCGCGCGCGCGCCCAAGACGCCGAGCTGGCTCGGGAAAATCGCGCGCGCTTGACGGGGCGGGGCATGGGGCTACCGTGCTGGATAGTACTCGGTTTTTTCAGCCGAGCGCAGCACTGCCTGCACTACCCGGTGCGAGATCGACTGCCATGAACCAAGAGCTCGCTTTGCTTCGATTCGCCGCGATCTCGCTCGCCTGTGGTTGCTCGAGCGCGCCGATCAGCACGATGGAGGGCGCGGGCTCGTCTGCGGCGGGCTCGTCTGCGGCGGGTTCATCCGCGGCGGGCTCGGGCGGCAGCGCGCCGGCATTGGTGTCCGAGTACGTGGATTATCCGCCGGGCCCGTACGGCACCGCGCGCGGCGCGACCATCCAGAATCTGGAGTTTCTCGGTTGGCGGCATCCGGATCAGGCAAATTATGACGTCACGCGCTTCGAGAAAGTGCGCTTGTCTGATTTCTACAACCCTGACGGGCGGAGCGATCTCAAGCTCTTGGCGGTGAACGCTTCAGCGGTGTGGTGCACCGTGTGCCGCGCCGAATATCAAGATCTGAACAGCAGCGACACGTACGCGACGCTTCGCCCGAAGGGCCTCGAAATGTTGGGCGCGCTGTTCGAAGACGTCGCGTACTATCCGGCGCAGCCTGCGGACCTCGCGCGCTGGGGCGAAACTCCGGCGCACGCCGTGAAATTCCCGCTGGTGCTCGATCCGGGCTTCAAAATGGGCGCCTACTTCGATTCCGACGCCACACCGCTCAACCTGCTGATCGACGTCCGTACGATGACGATCGTGCGGATCACGATGGGTTATTCCGCGACCTATTTCAGCGACGTACAGAGCCTGCTCGACAAACTGTGATGCGCCGCAGCGTGCCTTTTCTGCGGCTCGCGGGGTGCTCGCTGTGGCTCTTTTCCTGCGCCGCGAGCGGGCCCAGCGGGCGTGCCGCGCCGCAAGTCGCGCCACCGGATTTCGAGCTCTCGACCGTCGACGGCAAGAGTGAACGGCTCAGCGCGCACCTCGGCAAAGAGGTCGTGCTGCTCGACTTTTGGGCGACCTTTTGCGAGCCGTGCCTCGCCGGCATGCCGCACCTCGACGCGCTCTATCGCGAGCACCGCGCACAAGGCTTCGTCGTGCTCGGGATCGCCATCGACGGGCCCGACTCGATCGCGCAAGTGAAGACCGCGGTGTCCAAGCTCGGCGTCACATTTCCGATCTTGCTCGATCAAGAAACGCGCGTGGTCGCGCTGTACAATCCGAAAACCAGCGCGCCGTACAGCGTGCTGATCGGCCGCGACGGCCGGATCTTGAAGAAGCAAGAGGGCTACACGACCGGCGACGCCAGTAGCGTCGACCGCGACGTGCTCGCGGCGATCGCGGCGCCTCGATAGAGCCAGAGAATTTGGGGCGTGGGCGCTTCACGCGGTGGCTACAGCGCGGCTCGGCGCGGGCAAGCTCGCGCTGAGCCGTCCGAGTGGGACAGGGCCGCTCTGGCGAGGCGCGACGCCGAAGGCTGGGACGGCGTGCGACGTGAAGCGTGACCATCAAAAACAAAAATGAGCAGCGTGCGTTTTTGGGATAGCTCAGAAGCGCAAAGTGAGATCGAGCGAGGCGCCTTCGAAGGGCGGGAAGACGCGGCACACGCCGCCGACGCAGCGCAGCGCGCCGCGGCGTTGCCCGACAAACAGCGATACGCTCGAGTCCGAGCTCATGCGATAGCCGAGTTGGCCGTTGACGTAGGTCGGCGGAACGGCGGGGTTCGTGTCGTAAGAGAAGCCGAGCGCTGCCGACCAATGCGGCGCGTAGTCGATGCCGAACAGCTCGTCGCCTTCGCTCCAAGGTGCGCCGGGGCCGCCCACGGTTTGGTGACGGCGACGGTGCCAGCCCTGAAGCTCGAGCGACAGGGGGCCGCCGAGCGCCCAGCGTGCTTGGTGGCGGCTGTAGACTTCGCGGTAAAAGACCTGCGTTTCACCCGCGTCCGTCACGAGGGCGCGATCCGTGTCGTCGGCGCGGCTGCCCACCGACAGGTTGGCTTTGGATTTGCGATCCGTGCTGTGTAGCTCGAAGCCGCTCGTTATGTCCCAGACGCGGTTCCGCGTGGCGCGTGACACGTGGCAGGCATCGTTCGAAAGTGATTCGTCGAATGATTCGGAGTAGCCGAGCCAAGCGTAGATCGTTGCGCGAGGCGAGAGCGCCAGGTCCGCGCGCAGGCGTCCGCCGCTGACGCAGGTGTTGAAGTTTTCGAATTCGGTATCCGTGAACAGCGCCTCGGTCGTGGGCGGCGCGCTCGCCGCGAGCGTGCTGAACTCGCGCGCGCGCAGCGGGCTCACGTTGGCGAGCAGCGGAAAGAAGCGGCGATAGTGCTTGCCCTCGAAGAGCAGCTCGAGCGGGCCTGCCGACGCATTGACGCTCAGGTAAAGCGCTCCGCCGGGCGCAGGCTTTGCGGCGCTGGCGTCCGCGGGCGTCAGATCTTGCAGCGCGAGCTCGAGGTAGGCTGCGCCATGACCGGCGAGATCGGACAGCTCGAGCGACGCGCTGCCCGTCGCCACGCGGCGCGCGCTGCGCACGATGTCGTCGTTGAGCGGCGTGCTGCGCGTCAAGAGTGAGCCTTGCAGCGCGAGTTTGGCGCTGCCGCGGCTGAGCTCGAGTTGGCCGCCGAAGAGGCGATCCGGCGCGTAGCTGCAGCTGGCAAATGTCGCGCATTGCCCGGTGTCTCGCACGAAATCGCTCGGTACTGCGCGGGGCATGCCCGCTTCCAGCACGGACATGAAACCGGGCGTGACGCTGGCGTCCACGCCCAAGTAGCGCCCGCTCGCCGGATCGATGCGCAGGGGGTTCAAGCTGCCGGCCACGCCGGTCGCACGCAGCGAAAATTCACCGCTCTTGGCGCGGGCGGTGACGCGCGCGCCGCGCAGCGTGGTATCGGACGCGAGCTCGTCCAGCTTGCGCAGGCTGAGCACGAAGCCGCGTCCGAACTGCACGTAGCCGTCGCCGAGCGTGAGCTCGAGCGCGGGGCTCGAGTACGTGGCGTAGTATTTGGCCGGGTAGAGCCAATCGAGGTAGCGATTCGAGAGCTCCACGCCCGCCTCGTTCACTTTTTGTCTGAAATAGTCGGGCGGGCTTGCGCCGCCTGCATTAACGGGGCGCTCGCGCGTCAAATCCAGCCCGATTTGCGTGGGGTTCGGGTAGCGATAAAACCAGGCGTTGTCGATGCGCACGCCCACTTGCCAGGCGCCGCCATTGGCGAGCACGTTGGCGCGATTGTAAAACAGGCCCCAATTGTCGTTCGCGCGCGTGGAGACTTGGTTTGGGCGAGTATCGCGGTTGTCGACGTTATACGACACGGTCGAGCTCTCGGTGATCTCGAACGCGACGGGCTCGGAGAAAATGCGCGTGGGCTCGAGCGCGGAGGCTTTGCCGAGCGCGCTCGCCACGCTCAAGAAAACGCCGGCGTTGCGCCAGCGCGCGGCCCTTTTGCAGCCCTCAAGGCTTCGCGAGCGCGGCATCGATGAACGGCCAGAGGATCGTCGGTTGATCGCCGAGCAGCTTCTTTTCGATCTTCATCGTCCGCGCATCGACCACGAGATTGAGCGGAGCCGTCTCGGCCGAGGCATACGTGCCGAGCTGATAGTCCGGATCGAGCAGCATGGCGTAGTCGGAGGAGAAGGTTTCGACCCAGGCGCTCAGATCGCGGAGCGTGGCCGGATTTCGCGCCGCGTCTTGAAATAGGGTGCTGACGATGCGCACGCCGAGCGGCTGATACTGATCGTTCTTTGCCGTCAGCCCTTCGTGCTCGCTGCGACAGGCCGAGCACCAGACCGCGGCGGTGTTGATCAAGAGCAGCTGGTCGCCCTTGCTGCCCGTGGGATCGTAGTAGTCCGAAAACGCGATCGTTTCGAGTGAGGCTTGGTCGTGGCTGACCCGCGCCGGGTCGCGAAATCCTTTGAAGCAAGCGTTGGCCAGGGTGTCGCCTTCTTCCGAGCCGAACGGACCGCTCGGATAATCGGGCGCCGCGCAGCCGTTGCCGTTCAAGAGCTCGGCCGGGATTTTCGGCGTATTGTCACCGCAGGCGCTGAGCCCGAAGAGGACGAGCAGCGAGCCGCAGCACCGCGACGAGCAGGAGCGGAGGCTGAATGAGGCAGTGGACAAGCGAGCTCATTTCCTACGCAGAGCAAGCGAGGACAAGATCGGAATGCCGCCGCTACTGCTGTCGATCTCGCGGCCGTCGTCGCTCACGCTCGCGTCGGCGACCTTGGTCCAGTCGCCGTACGGCGCAAACTCCTCGTCCACCTCGAGCCCCTGCACGAACACTTCGACGGCGGTGTGCGGCGCCCAGCCGAGGCTATTTTTCAGCCGCAACTCTGCGGGCGGACAAAACGTGGTGCTGACCGGGGCAAGCGCGTACGCGAGCTCGAACCCGAAGCTCGGATCGAGCGCGCGCGCGCTCGCCGCGATCGGGATCGGCACACTGCGGAACACGAGCTCGGCATCGTCCGTGTACGTCAATAAATCGTGCGCGATCTTGCTGCCGGGAGCGAGGCTCAGCGTCACATCGCCGTTGCTGACGTCACCCGCTGTGGGAAAGGGCGCGCCTTCGGCGTAGCTCGGCAGCGGCAGCGCGACGAGCGCTCCCAGATCTTGCGTGGGCTGGTCGGACAGCTTCGCAGCAAGTTTCGCGAACTCGAACCCATCGCCGTACTTGAAGGCTGGGCTGAGCAGTGCCTCGCGGGGCGTGACCCGCGTCTTGCCCTGGGCATCCGTACTGCCGTTGAGGCAGATGTCGAGGCCGCACACCTGCACGGCGAGGTCCGGCACGGGCGTGCCACTCGGATCGCTGAGCTGGGCGTTCACTTCGTCGATTTCGATCGCCGGCGAGTGACTTGGGTACCCGGGGCCATCGCAGGCTCTGACGCCGCCCGTGCCCGCGCCGCTCATGGACCCCGAGCTGCCGCCGCCGTTTCCGCCGCCGCCGCCCGAGCTCGCTCCAGGCAGCGGGTTGCTGCTGCCGCAGCCCGCGGTCAGCGCGATGCTCAAGCAAGCCGCGAATACGGAGATGCGAGGCCGTGCCATGGCGTGTGAGGCAATCCTACACAACGTGGCGCGCCGCCGCCAAGCCGCGAGCGTTCGCGGAGATTCGTGGCTGAATTCAGCTCAGAAGAACACGCCCATGTACCAGCGCAGCGTCTGCGCCGCGCTGGTGCCCGGGCCGCCGCCGTTCAGCAATGGCGCGTCGACCGAGGCGTAGCCGAGGCCTTGCATCGGGAAGAGCACGCCGTACTCGAGCTTGGTGAAGAAGCCGCCGATCTTGTTGGGATCGTCGTTCAGCGCGCCGTCCTTGGACTGGAAGTAGACGCTGCCGTTCAGCTCGACGCCGAGATCGCGCGCGTGCCCCGGAGCTTGCGCGAACTCAGAGGCGCGCGACCAGATCGCCGCGATCCCGCCGCCGAGCTTTTGGCCCGAGGTGTCGCGCAAGAAATCGTAGCTCACGCTAGGCCGGAAGTAATAGGTGCCTTGGACCCGCGACAGGATGTTGCGATAGAGGATGAGGTCGACCGAGTACGCGGGGTTGAAGCGGAAGGTCGAATCCGTGCGGTTGCCGTGCTGGTTCTCCGGGCCGCTGATCGGCGGCGAGAGCCCTTGCACATCCGAGTCGCCGGAGGCCCAACCGAAGTTGAAGCCGAGGTGCAACTTGTCTTCGGCCAGCTTTTGCTCGATCTCGGTGGCGATGCCGTACTGGCGGATCTTGTAGCCGATGTTGGCGGCCGCAGATCCCGTGTCGGTGACGTTGTCGAGGTTGCCCTGAATGGTCACCGCTTCCGTCTCGAAGCGGAAGCGCTTGTACAAGAGCTGCAGCCAGACGTCGGGCGTCCAAGCCGATGCGCCGCGGCGCACGAACGACAGATCGCCGGGCGAGCAACCGAGTGCCGCCGCGTGCAAAGCGCAGGTTCCGCCCGTGAGGGTGGTGCTGTCGTCCGCCAACTGCTGCTTGCGATAGGTGACCTGGATGCCGCCGTTGATCACCACCTCGCCTTTGGCGAGCGAGAGCCGCGTCAGCTCACGGCTCTTCTTATGGGCGATCTGCAGCATGTACTCGGTCACGTCGTCGGCTTGCGCCACGTCGTAAGGCTGACCGGTGGGGATGCCCAGGTTGTCACTGGTGGCGCCTTCGTTGACGAAATCCCAGGCGCCCGTCACGTACAGGTCGAGCGGCTTGATGCCGGTCGTGAACTGAATGCGGTCGACCGTCGACTGATAGTTGTCGTCGTGGCCGTCGCCTGCGTTGTTCAGGATGCCGAGGCCCCAGTGGTTCGGCATGCGACCGAAGCGCAGCTCACCGACCGGCGTCGCAAACTCGGCCCAAACTCGCTTGACGGCGATGCTGTCGCGCAAGCTATTGACGCCCGAGCGCGGCGGGCTGGTCGTGCTGCTGTAAAAGCCGATCGGCGTGTAGCCGCTGCGCGGCGCGACGGCGTAGCCGTTCGCGGAGGGCGTGACTTGATATTCGCCGGGGGTCGAGCCGAGCACCACGTTATCGAGCAGATCGATCTGCGAGATGACCCGCAAATTGTCGGAGATGTGTAGCTCGGGGTTGAGCCGGAAGCGCAGGTTCGCGCCGGCCTGGGTGCCGCTCTTGCACTGGTGATTGGCGTTCAGCGGGTTGGTGTCGGTGCCCGCGTTGACCTCGTCTGCGGTGCACGTACTCGGGCCATAGGGCGTACCGCCGTTGGACACGAAGTAGTTGTCCGCGGGCTGCGGCCAGATTGCTTTGCTCGGCGTGTCGCGACGGCCGAGCGAAAATTGATAGAAGAGCTCGGCGCGGACCCGGAAGTTGCCGTGCAGCTCGAGGATCGGTCGCGCGTGCGTCCACCAGTCTTCGGCGAACACGTCATGTGCGCCCGATTTGCCGCCTTCTTCGCGCGGGCGTTCGCTGCTCTGACGTTTCAGCTCGGCGGCGTCGCTGCCGGGCTCAGGCCACGCGGGCAGCGGGTTGAACGTGCCGCTGGGCGTGCCCGGTGGGGGCGCGGCCGGCGCGGGCGTGGCCTCCGGCAAGGCTTCGCCGGCCGTGTCCACGTCGCTGTCCGTGCCCGGAGCGGTCGCGTCGGGCTTCGCGCTTTCGCTCGGCTTTGGCTCGGCCGGCTTGGGCGCCTCGGCATTGGTTTTCGGTGCGGCGTCGGGTGCGGCTGCCGCAGGTTTTTGCTGGGCCTCCGCAAGCGCCGGGATGGCCAAAAAACCGAGCGCGACGAGAGAGGCAAAGGAGGCTTGTTTCATGCGGATCTTCGCTGGTACCGGCGGCAGACGGGACGTTTCGCACGCGCGGCCGAAGACTGTCAACCACGGGACCCGCATGTACACAATGAGCGGGCGCTGGCGTCCGCGGCACTTTCGCCGGCCGGTGCGTGAAACCCCGAGCAATGCGCGGCGTCGCCCAGCAAAAACACGCCCAGGAGGCGACGGTTACCGGCGCGCTACTTGCGGATCGCGGCCTCCAAATCGGTGCCCACCTGGGCGGCCCGCTGACCGAGTTCGTCGCGCACCGGCGCGGGGAGTTCGAGCTCGGACATGGTTTTGGCCACGTCGGCCAGGCGCTGTTGCAACGACCAGCCCGCGTTTTCGGGCAGCCCGAGCGCGCTGCGAAAGGTCTCGCCGAGCTCGACCGCGGAGCCGTAGCGGAGCGCCGGATCTTTGGCCAGCGCGCGCGCGAAGAGCAGATCCAAAATCGGCGGCGCTTGTTTGAGGAACGAGCTGAGCGGCGCGGGCGCCTCGTCCACCTGCGCGGCGCGCACCATCAGTTCGTCGCGCTCGGGCTTGTCGAACGGCGTAATGCCCGTCAGCATTTCGTACAAGACGATTGCCGCCGAGTACAGATCGGAGCGCGGATCGAGCGGACGATTCAAGACTTGCTCGGGCGACATGTAGGCGCCCGTGCCGGGTGCCATGCCGCCCGTATTCTTCACCTCTTCCGCAGGGATTTGCGCGATGCCGAAATCAGTCAGTTTGACCACGCCGTCACCGCGCACGAGCACGTTCGACGACTTGATGTCGCGATGCAAAATGCCGAGCGCGTGCAGCGCCGCGAGCGCGCCTAGGAGCTGCGAGAAATAATGCCAGGCTTGCGCGAGGGGTAACGCGGGCAGCGGTCCGCGGCGCGACTCGGTGCGTATGCGCTGGATTAGATCGCTCAGCGGCTCACCGTGCACGAGCTCCATCACCAGCGCGAGCTGGCCATCGAAATCCGACAGCCCGAAGAAATGCACGACGTTCGGATGGGACAGGCGGGCGAGGGCCGTGGCCTCGCGCAAAAATAGCTTCCGCGCGCGGGCCTTGCCCTGAAGCAGCGGGTGCAGCACCTTGACCGCGATAGGATGAGGCGGCGTGCTCGCGAACCGGCCGGCGGGATTGTAATAAAGCCAGCCTCGGTAGACGACGCCCATGCCGCCTTCGCCGATGGTGTGCCCCAAGACTGCGCGGCCCCAGTCCTCCAGGTCGAGCTCGGCGCCCGGCCCGATCAGCGCTTTGGCTTTGCTGATCGGAAGCCCGCAATGAGGGCAAAAACGCGCCTCATCGACGACGATACTCCTGCAGCCAGCGCAGACTGACACGGGACCGAAGCATATCGGAAATTGTGGCGAGCGTGCGCGGTCTCGCGCGTGCTGCGCACGGCGCCGGCGAAGGAGGCGCTGGCCGTGCCTTCAAGCGCGGGGCACTCGGCGTCCGCATCTGCGGAAAGGTACGCGGGCGGCATTCGCTGCCAACGCTAGCATCGCAGAGCCGGACCGCGTGCTGTGATGGCTCGGAGAGCGCGTGCGCGGAAGCCGCCGATGAGCGTTGCGGAGGGCGTGAAGACTGTGGGAGTCTTGGCCGCAATTCTGCCGAGCATGGTTTTTCTCGTGTTCAGCGGACGTCAGGAGGAGAGCACAGTTGGTTCGCAAACTCAGCCCGTTCCCCACACACCGAGCGCTGTTCACGTTGGGTGCCCTCGCACTGACCCTCCTCGGGACTGCGCACGAAGCGCACGCTCAAGCGGTCACCGGTGACTTCGCCGTCCAACGCTTCGATCCGGCCGCCGGCACACACAACTACTTTACGACCCGCGGTGTCCGCATGGACGGCAAGATGGTGTGGAGCGCCGGGTTCATGGCGAACTACAGCTATCTGCCCTTCGTCGTGCGAAGCTGCGTCGCTCCGGCGGGCAGCAGCTCGACGGGCTGCGGTGACTCGGGCGTGCGTCAGGTTCGAGACACGAAGGTGATCGAGAACGAGGTCACCGGTGATCTGCTGGGGACGCTCACCGTGATGCCGCGCCTGCAGCTCGCGCTCAAGGTGCCCGTGTCCTGGGTCAAAGGGCAAGGCATCAACCCCGAGACCGGTTCCAATTCGCATCACGGGATCAACGCGGTCGGCGCGGGGGATCCGGAGGTCGAGGGCAAGTTCCGCCTGCACGGCGATGTGCACGATCCGTTCGTGGTCGGCGCGGCTGCGTTCGTGTCGGCGCCGATCGGTCACACGTTCGCCAAGGGCGAGTACATCGGTGACACGCTGCCGAGTGCGGGCATCCGCGGCATTTTCGACGGCGAAAAGGGCCCGGTCTCGTTCGGCGCGAATTTGGCTGCCGTGTTCCGCGACAAAGGCACGATCGGCGATACGACGATAGGCTCGCAAGCGCTGTACAGCGTTGCCGGCGGCTTTCGCGTCAGCCCGGTGATGCGGCTCTTGCTCGACGGCTTCGGCACCACGCGTTTTTCGACGAAGCGCGGTGAAAATACGCTGGAGATCGACGGCGGCGTGCAGATTAATCCGCTCGGTTCGCCGGTGATGATTTCACTCGGCGCCGGTACGGCGGTGGTCGAGGGCGTGGGCGTGCCGAGGGTGCGCGCGTTCGCCGGCGTGACCTACGCGCTCGAAAAGCGCGATCGCGATGGTGACGGCATCGACGACTCGGTCGATCAATGCCCGACCGACAAGGAAGACATCGACGGTTACGAAGACTCGGACGGCTGTCCGGATCCGGACAACGATCTCGACACGGTGCCGGACGCGCAAGACAAGTGCCCGGATCAGCCGGAAGATCAAGATGGCTTCGAAGATCGAGACGGCTGCCCGGATCCCGACAACGACAAGGACGGCATTCCCGACGTCTCCGACCAATGTCCGAATCAGGCCGAGACCAAGAACGGCTACAAGGACGAAGACGGGTGCCCGGACGAAGCCGACAAGGACAACGACGGCGTGCCCGACGCGCGCGACAAGTGCCCGGATCAACCCGAGGACACTGACGGCTTCCAAGATACCGACGGTTGTCCGGATCTGGACAACGACAACGACGGCATCCCGGACGCACAAGACGAGTGCATCGACGAGCCGGAAACCAAGAACGGCTTCGAGGACGAAGACGGCTGTCCCGACGATCCCAAGGCCGGCAAAGCCGCCCCCAAGAAGAAGAAGTGAGGCGTCTGGCGAGCGGCACCCGGTGCGCCGCTCGCGCAAGCGCGGGAGCCCGGCATCGGGCCAGGGCTCCGAACTCGCGAGGTACGGGTGAAGCATGATTGAGTCGGGTGAGCGATCGATCGCGCAGCTTTCGGCACGGACGCTGCTCGGGTTTGGCCTTGCGCTCCTTTGCCTCTCGGGCTGCGGCTCGCTCGCTGCGGGCCCGAGCAACGCCTCCGCCGAGCAACACCCGTTGCTCGGCGCGGCGGCGCCTCCGTTCGAGCTGCCGTCTCCGGACGGCAAGCGGAAAATCAACCTTCAGAGTTATCAGGGCAAGGTCGTGGTCGTCGACTTCTGGGCGACCTGGTGCGTGCCTTGCCACGATTCGTTCCCCGCTTATCAGCGCATTACCGAAAAGTACGGTCAAAAGGTGGCCGTGATCGGCATCAGCGTGGACGAAGATCCAGCGGGCATTCCCAAGTTTGCCAAAGAGACCGGTGCAAAGTTTTCGCTCGCTTGGGATGACGGTCAGGTCACCTCCAAGAGTTACGAGCCTCCGACGATGCCGACCAGCTTCGTCGTCGACAAGACGGGCATCGTTCGCTTCGTGCATTCGGGATTTCACGCTGGCGAAGAGCAAGAGATCGAGTCGGAGATCGACTCGCTCTTGAAGTAGCTGCACGCGCCGTGCGGCGGAGTGCTCGCGCGCGTTTCGTTTTCGCGCGCTGTGTGAAACACGGGGCTTTCCGCCTACAGGCGGCTTCCCTCTCGCAGCGAGAAAGCGGGGGGTTCAGGCCGCGATCGAGCAAACGCGTCGCGAGATCGATGTGTGATAGCAGCAGCGACTCGCGCACTTAACTCGGGACTGATTCGGAATTCGCCTTGCTCGGCGGAAGGAACGAGGCAGATGCTTAGTACTGATCGAAAGCTCCCTGATGCACTGGTCGCGCCGCTCGCTCCTCTCCCTCGCTCTCTCCACCTTGGTCTCGTCCGCTTGGGCGCAGCCTGCGCTCGACGAGCTCGTCGGGCAGCTCAAGCGCGGGGCTGATTTTCGGGTCCGCGTTTCGGCGGCGCTGCAGCTCGGAAAATCGCTGAATCCGGCGGCCTCGCAGCCGCTCGAAGCCGCACTCGAAGACCCGAACGCGTCGGTTCGTGCGGCCGCCGCTGCGGCGCTGAAGAACCTCGGCGACACGTCCGCGTTGCCCGTGCTGCGCGCGCACACCGATAAATCCGAATCCGTGCGCGCCGCGGTCGCGAGCGCCATCAAATCACTCGAAGAAGAAGCTGCGACTGGGCCGAAGATCAAAGTGTTGGTCAAGATCGGCATCATGAAGAACGGCACGAGCGTGAAATCTCCGCGCATCGAGAGCGAGCTGGCTGATTCGTCGCGCCGTCAATTGAACGAGCTCCCGGGCGTGCGCGTGCTCACGGAAGATAGCGTGCAGAAAGCGAGCGATCCGCCGACCGTGATGGTGACGGGCAAGGTCTCCGAGCTGAAAGCTTCGCGCGAGGGAACCTCGGTCGTGTATTCGGCGAGCGTCGAGTACGTGCTCCACACCATGCCCGAGCAATCGATTGCCGCGAAAGTGTCCGGGCGAGCCAGCGCCACGGCGAGCGAGCAAGAGGCGAGCGACAAAGCGCGCAGCGCCGAGCTCCGCCGTTCGGTGCTCGAGGCGGCGATTGCCAGCGCTCTGCGCCGCGCTCCGCCCGCTTTGATGGCCGCAGCTCGGCTCTGAGCGCTGGCTTGGGGGAGCCCGCGGCGGGTTCTGCGGCGGCCAAATCAAAAAAAGAATACGCACTGAGCCAGCTTCGGCTCTCAGCGCGTGCCCGCGTGGCCCGTCTCAGATGGCGTCGCTGCCGAATCGCGCGTTCCTCGGGTTCGGCCCGGAAATACGGACGACCGCGGCTTTTTGGCAACCGTGCCGAGGTTTGGGTTGCTCGCTCGCGCGCGTTCGAGGTAACTCGCGCGCGGCATGCGCCCGAGCGTCCTCTTCGTATCCAAGCCGATCGCGCCGCCATTTCGCGATGGCAGCAAATGCCTGGTGCGCGACGTGGCTCGGCAGCTCACGCGCGTCGATCCGATCGTGCTGTCGACGCCCGGAGCGCCGGCGCTTACGGCCGCACCGGGGGCTCGCCCGGTGCGCCTGGTCGCGGCCTATGGCGCGCCCGGTGCGTTCACGCCCGCGCTATCGGCGAACGCGCGCGCGGCGGCTTGGTTGCTGGTTGGCTCGCGCGCGACGGTCTGGCATTTCGTGTTTGCGCCGAACCCGAGCACGAGCCGCGTCGGGCGCGTGCTCGCGCGAATTCGGCGCGTGCCCGTGGTGCAAACCATCGCCTCTCCGCCGCGCAGCTTCGAGCAGCCCGAGCGTTTGTTCTTCGGTCAGATCCTGGTGGCGCAGAGCTCCTGGACGCAGCGCGCGATCGAAACCAGTTGCGCAGGCTCGGGTCTGCCCGTGCCGCGTGTGGTCGTGATTCCGCCGCCGGTGCCCGAGATCTCGCTGCCCACCAGCGCCGCGGTCGCGGCTGCGCGCGCCGCCATCGGTCTTGCTCCAGAGGCTCGCTATCTGATTTATCCGGGCGACCTGGAAACGAGTTCGGGCGCGGACGTGACAGCGAGCCTCGTCGAGCGCTTGGCTATGACCCATCCCGAACTGTGGACCGTGTTCGCCTACCGCCGAAAGTCGCCCCGCGCGGTGGAGGTCGCCGCGCGTCTGGCCGCGCGCCTCAGCGGGCACCAAGTGCGCTTTGCCGAGAACGCGCCGGATATTCTCGCCCTGCTCAGCGGCGCTCGGGCCGTGCTGTTTCCGGTCGATGATTTGTGGGGAAAAGTGGATTTGCCGATCGTGCTCTTGGAGGCCATGGCGCTCGGCGTGCCAGTGCTCGCGCTCGACCAAGGGCCGCTCAGCGACCTCGGCGGAGTGCTGCAAGTGGCGAGCTGCGACGCCTCGGCTTGGCACGCTGCGGTCACGAATTTGCTCGCGGACGACGAACGCCGGGCGTTCATCGTCCGCGCGCAACAGCAGGCGCTCACGGCGCGGCACCGCGCGGCGGACGTGGCGCGCGCGTACGAAGACTTGTATCTCGAACTCGCCGACCCCAAAAGCACGCTTAGCCGGGCGCGGGCGCTCGCGCGGGGAGCTGACCAAGGCGCCTGACGAACAGCGGCATCGACGCGCGGCCGCGCTGATTCAGCGCGCGCCGCTCACGCTCGCGCAGCCCAACGCTCGCCGCAGCGCCAGGTAATCTTCGCCGGCATGAAATTCCAAGAGTGCCGCGACGCGCACCAATAGATCGGCGCGCATGGCCTCTTGGCCGTCGCCGAACAGCAGCACTTGCACGAGATCGCGCTGCTCCATCGCTTCGAGCAGGGCGCGATAGTCGGGTCTGAGCAAGAACAGGCCGCGTAGGCTTGCCTTGAGATCGCCGCACAAGACGAGGCCCGCGCGATCGGCGCTCATTTGCATGAGGCGATGCGCGGTCAATAGGTTCTCGTTGACCAGAGACAGCGCGCTCTCCGAGCCACTCGGACTCGGGGCGGGCCGACGCCCGCGCTCGAAGTGCACGAGCGCGTCGAGTGCGCGCCGGAGCGCGGGCTCTGGAATGCGCTCGAGCACCTTGCTCACGCCCGCGCCGAGCTGCATGCCCTTCACTAGCGGTAACAGGCCGAGCAAGAGCTCGACTCCGCCCTTGGTATGCGCGAACGCGCCGGCCCAGACGTCGTTCGACGTGACGCGCGTTTGACCGAGCTTGAGCTGGAGCGCCTCTGCGCCGAACGCGAAAAAGAGCTCGCCTTCGCTCATTCGGTACGGCGAGGCGGAATCTAGATGTGCCTTGCCGAGCAGAATGTACGGCGTATCGCCCTCGTAGCCGCGCAGGCCGATCGATTTCTTACCGCGTGAAACGTAGGCGTGAAGCGTCGGCAAAGCGAAGGCCAGCCGCGCTGCGGCGAGCGCTCGGCTGGCTGCGGGTTGCTCACTTTCGCTGAGCGCCTCGCAATAGTCGCTGAGCGCGAGCTGGTCCGGCTCGGGCGCGAGCGCGATCAGCTTTTGCACGCTGACGACGAGCGAGCCCTGACCGCGCGCGAGCGGATGGTTGAGCGTGCCCGCGATCAGCTCGGGGGAGAGCGCGCCTTGAGGCGGCTCGGGCACTGGGTTCAGCTCGCCGCGCGCGAGTCCCCGCGGTCCGAGCACCAGCTCCAACGCGAGATCGCGAACATCCACCTCGGCTGCCTGCGCCAGCCGCGATTCGACGGCAAAGGACGCGAGTCGAAGCTCGTCGCGCGCGATGTCCTCGTCGGCGACCGAGCCCGGATGCATCCGGCGCTGCAGTGCCAGCGCGAACGGGAGCGCGGCGTCGCCGAGATCGAGCAGACCGCGCACGAGCGCGCTACCCGCGCGATTCGAGAACCGAAAGCTTGCCCAGAGTTCGGCCAGATCAGCGGGCGTGAGTCGCCCGGCTTCGAGCGCGCGCGAGAGCTCCGCGCGGTCCACGGTCGTGCTGCGCTCGCTCTGGTCGGTGAGCGCGAACAGGCGCGCGAAGCGGGCGCGCTGACTCTGGTGCTCGATCGCGGCGTGGAGTAGATTCAGGCTCGTTGCGCCATCTTCGCGCTCACGCTCGCGGCCGAGCCAAGTCCGCCGCGCGGCTTCGAGCAAGCGCGCCTTGGGCTCGGTGAGCAGGATCAGCTCGAACGCGTCGCGCGTGACCTCGGCGTCGGCGCGCCGGCTGACGAACACGGCGTCGCCCGCGCGAAGTTCCGCTTTCTCGGCCTGAGCTTGCAAGAGCACCGTGCCGGCTTCGAGCGTCGTGTACGTCACGTCGCCGACGCTGGACCAAGCGACGATCGCCGCGCGCCGCTCGCTCAGGAACAGGTGTGCGTGGACCTTGACCTCGCCCAGCAAGGGGGAGAGAACGGTCACGGTGTTCGAGCTCCGCAGCCAACACACGAGCAGCTCGTCCGGCGCGAGCGCATGGGCGAGCCAGGCGCGCTCGAGCTCATCCGGCAAATGCACGAGGCGCGACGGCTTCGGGTCGCGCGCCCACTCGGACCCGTTCGAGGACAGCCGAGCGAGCGCGATCAGCCGCTCCACGGCGTTGCGGCGGCCCGCCGGGATGAGCAGCGCTTCGCGCTCGAAACAAAGCCGGTCTCGCACGCGCCCCGGCTCCAGGCGAAGATCGCTGCGCGTCAGCAAATCCACCTGGAGTCCGCTGAAGCGGTCACGCGCGGCCACGAGCCACAGCCCGCTCTTGGTCAAGAGCAAGCTCGGTCGCACGCGGCCGCCGTCGGGCAGGAGCAAGCCGCCGTCCAGGCGCACGCGGTCGAGCACTTTGCCAAGCCCTCGTTCTTCGGCAAATTCCAGGGCGGGATCGGTCATGGGGCGGTAGGTTTCGAGCTTCGCGGGGTCTTTTCCCATGCTACACCTGCGGGCCGAGCCATGCCTTCCAGCACGAACACTT
>Ga0207667_10003472_pt1 | contig 19452 bp, 17 predicted proteins | sample KBSCornC52_FD_184301 | JGI IMG/M metagenome (GOLD analysis project Ga0207667, IMG submission 184301) | Corn rhizosphere microbial communities from Kellogg Biological Station, Michigan, USA - KBS Corn C5-2 (SPAdes) (version 2) | ecosystem: Host-associated > Plants > Roots > Rhizosphere > Soil ...
CAGATCGCACTCGCCGCCCTGGTCGCAGATCGGGCAGTCCAGCGGGTGGTTGATGAGCAGGAACTCCATCACCCCGTGGCGAGCCTTCCTGACCATCGGCGTGTCGGTGAATATCTCCATGTTCTCGGCGGCCGGCAGGGCGCAGGAAGCCTGTGGCTTCGGCGGGCCAGGCTTCACCTCGACGAGGCACATGCGGCAGTTGCCGGCGATGGACAGGCGCTCGTGATAGCAGAACCGCGGGATCTCCTTGCCCGCCAGCTCGGCCACCTGCAGCACGTTCATGCCGGCTTCGAACTCGACCTCGACGCCGTCGACCTTGGCTATCGGCATGACCTACTCCGCCGCCTCGAGCCGGACGCCCTGCACGTGGGGCCTGCCGGCGCGATAGAGGTTGATGCGCTCTTCCACCTCGTGGCGGAAGTGACGGAACAGGCCCTGGATTGGCCAGGCCGCCGCGTCGCCCAGGCCGCAGATGGTATGGCCCTCGACCTGGGACGCGACGTCCAGCAGCAGGTCGATTTCGGCCATCTCGGCCTCGCCGGTGACCATCCGCTCCATCACCCGCCACATCCAGCCCGTGCCCTCGCGGCACGGGGTGCACTGACCGCAGCTCTCGTGCTTGTAGAAGTAGGACGCCCGCGCGATCGCCTTCACCAGGTCGGCGTCCTTGTCGAACACGATCATGGTGCCGGTGCCGAGGCCCGAGCCCCGCGCCTGCAGGTCCTCGTAGGTCATCAGGGCTTCTTCGCACTGGTCGGCGGGGATCATCCGGACCGAGATGCCGCCCGGGATCACCGCCTTCAGGTTCGACCAGCCGCCGCGCACCCCCCCGAAATGGTCCTCGATGAGCTGCTTCACCGAGATGCCGACCGCGTCTTCGACCACGCAGGGTTTGTTCAGGTGGCCGGAGCCCGCGAATAGCTTGGTGCCGGTGGACTTCTCGGTGCCGAAGCCCGCGAACCAGGCTGCGCCGCGGCGCAGGATGGTTCCCACGACCGCGATGGTCTCGACGTTGTTGACCGTCGTCGGGCAGCCGTAGATGCCCGCGCCCGCCGGGAATGGGGGCTTGAGCCGAGGCTGGCCCTTCTTGCCCTCGAAACTCTCCATCAGGGCGGTTTCGTCGCCACAGATGTAGGCGCCGCCGCCGTGGGTCACCCGCACGTCACAATCCCAGCCGTGGATGTTGCCCGGGCCGATCAGCTTGGCGTCGTAGGCCTGCTTGATGGCCGCCAGCAGGCGCTCGCGTTCAAAGACATACTCGCCGCGGATGTAGATGTAGGCGGTGTGCGCCCGCATCGCCTTGCAGGCGATCAGGCAGCCTTCGATCAGCAGGTGCGGGTCGTTGCGCAGGATGTCGCGATCCTTGCAGGCCCCCGGCTCGCTCTCGTCGGCGTTGACCAGTAGGTAGTGCGGCCGCTCGCTCTCCTGCTTGGGCATGAAGGTCCACTTCAGCCCCGTCGCGAATCCCGCCCCGCCGCGGCCACGCAGGCCCGAGGCCTTGATCTGGTCGCAGATCCACTCCGGCGTCTGGGCGACCATATCCTTCGTGCCGTTCCACGCGCCGCGCTGCAGCGCGCCTTCCAGGCCCCAGTCGTGCCGGCCGTAGATGTTGAGGAAGATGCGGTCCTTGTCCGCGAGGATACCGGCCACCGTCAGCTACCCTTCTTCGCGCGGGCAAAGCCGCGGACGAACCACATCTGCGCCACGAACGCCGCGACCAGGAACCCGAGGAACCCCCAGATCGCCCATTCGACGTCTTTGGCGAAGTAGGCGACCGCAAAGATCATGGCGACGGTCATGAAGACCACGTCGGCCACGATCATCCGCATGAACCGCTGCTTCAGGCTTGCAATGTCGTCGATCATGCCGGCGCCTTCGCCGCCTTGGACGGCAGGTTCGGGATCTTGATCTTCTTGGCGAGCGAGCCGTCGTAGAGCTTGGGGTCGGTCAGGGTCACCGGCTCGCCCTCGGGCGCGGAGCCGTGGCGACCGATGGCCGAGCCGGGCTTCGGCTTCTTGCCGGCGGCGAAGGCGTCCAGGATATTCTCAAAGCTCTCCGGCGTGAGGTCCTCGTAGTAATAGTCGTTGATCGCGGCCATCGGCGCGTTGGCGCAGGCCCCCATGCACTCGACTTCCTGCCAATAGAACTTGCCGTCCGGCGAGCGGTGGTTCGAGGGCCCGAATTTGCGCTGGCAGACCGCCAGCAGGGCTTCCGCGCCGCGCGTCTGGCACGGCGTGGTCCCGCAGACCTGGACCAGGGCCACGTCGCCCACCGGCTCCAGCATGAACATGGTGTAGAAGGTCGCGACTTCCAGCACCCGGATCACCGGCATGCCGAGCAGTTCGGCCACCGCGCGGATCGCCGGCTCGCAGACCCAGCCTTCCTGCTTCTGCACCAGCCACAGCGCCTGGATGACCGCCGACTGCTGGCGGCCGGCGGGAAAGTGCGTGATGACCTCACGGATACGCTTCAGCGTCGCCGGCGAAAACGCGAAGCTCTCCGGCTGGACCTGGGCGAGACGGCGGACGCTCAACGGTCGATCTCCCCGAACACGATATCCAGCGATCCCAGGATGGCCGAGACGTCGGCCAGCATGTGGCCGCGGCTCATCCAGTCCATCGCCTGCAGGAAGGCGTAGCTCGGCGCCCGGATCTTGCAGCGGTACGGGCGGTTGGTCCCGTCGCTGACCAGATAGACGCCGAATTCGCCCTTGGGCGCCTCGACCGCGGCATAGACCTCGCCGGGCGGGGTGCGATAGCCCTCGGTGTAGAGTTTGAAGTGGTGGATCAGCGCCTCCATGGAGCGCTTCATCTCGCCCCGGCGCGGCGGCGCAACCTTGTTGTCTCCTGTCAGCACCAGGCCCGGCGTCTTCATCAGCCGGTCGCAGCACTGGATCATGATCCTGACCGACTGGCGCATCTCCTCCAGGCGGCAGAGGTAGCGGTCGTAGCAGTCGCCGTTGACGCCCAGCGGCACGTCGAACTCGAAGTCCGAATAGCACTCGTAGGGCTGGCTGCGGCGCAGGTCCCAAGGAATGCCGGAACCACGCACCATGACGCCGGAGAACGCCCAGGCCTGGGCCTCCTCCTTGGTCACCTTGCCGATGTCGACGTTGCGCTGCTTGAAGATGCGGTTGTCGGTCAGCAGGACCTCGATGTCGTCGATGACCTGGGGAAACTGCTTGCACCAGTCGGCGATGTCCTGGACCAGCTCCGGCGGCAGGTCCTGGCGCACGCCGCCGACGCGGAAGTAGTTGGCGTGCATGCGCGCGCCCGAGGCCCGCTCGTAGAAGCCCATCAGCTTCTCGCGCTCCTCGAAGCCCCACAACGCCGGGGTGAACGCGCCCACGTCCATGGCCTGGGTGGTGACGTTCAGGAGGTGGTTCAGGACGCGGCCGAGCTCGGAATAGAGCACGCGGATCAGCGATCCGCGGATCGGAACCTCGACGCCCATCAGCCGCTCCAGGGCCAGCACATAGGCGTGCTCCTGGTTCATCGGGCAGACGTAGTCCAGGCGATCGAAGTACGGGATCGTCTGGGCGTAGGGCCTGGCCTCCATCAGCTTCTCGGTGCCGCGGTGCAGGAGGCCGATGTGCGGGTCGACGCGCTCGACCACCTCGCCGTCCAGCTCCAGCACCATCCGCAACACCCCGTGCGCGGCCGGGTGCTGCGGGCCGAAGTTGATGTTGAACTTGCGGACCTTCGTTTCGCCGACCACCTCGGGGGCGAAGAAGTCGTTGTCCTTGGCGGGGGCGTCGGCGCCGGTCATGGCTTGCTCCCGGCGGGCGTGGACGGGCCGCTGGCGGCGGGGATCGACTTCTCGTCGCCGGGGATCAGCGGCGCATAGCCGGGTTCGGCGCCCTCCCAGGGGCTGAGGAAGTCCCAGTTGCGCCATTCGACCGACTTCACCGGCTCGTAGACCACCCGCTTCAGCTCGTCGTCGTACCGGACCTCGACGTAGCCGGTCATCGGGAAGTCCTTGCGCAGCGGATGCCCATGGAAGCCGTAGTCGGTGAGGATGCGGCGCAGGTCCGGGTGGCCTTCGAAGAAGACGCCGTACATGTCGAAGGTCTCGCGCTCGTACCAGTCGGCGCTCGGGAAGACGCTGGTGACCGAGGGCACGGCGGTGTCCTCGTCGGTCTGCACCTTCACCCGCACGCGCAGGTTCTTGGTCATCGACAGCAGGTGGTAGACGACATCGAAGCGCTTCTCGCGTTCCGGATAGTCGGCCCCGCAGACGTCGACCAGGATGCTGAACCGGAACTCCGGGTTGTCGCGCAGGTTGGTCAGCGCCTCGACGATGCGGGTCGCGGGCCCGGTGAGGTTCACCTCGCCGTACATGACCTCATAGCTCGTGAGCGCGCCCGCCGAGTTGGCGACGATCGCCTGGCCCAACGCCTCGAGGATGGGAAGCGGCTGGGGCCAGCTCATCGCATGATCGTCCCGGTGCGGCGGATCTTCTTCTGGAGCTGAAGCACGCCATACACCAACGCCTCGGCGGTGGGCGGGCAGCCGGGCACATAGACGTCCACCGGTACGATCCGGTCGCAGCCGCGCACCGTCGAATAGCTGAAGTAGTAGTAGCCGCCGCCGTTGGCGCAGGAGCCCATGGAGATCACGTAGCGCGGCTCGGGCATCTGGTCGTAGACCTTGCGCAGCGCCGGAGCCATCTTGTTCACCAGGGTGCCGGCGACGATCATCACGTCGGACTGCCGCGGGCTGCCGCGCGGCGCGAAGCCGAAGCGCTCCAGGTCGTAGCGCGGCATGCTGGCCTGGATCATCTCCACCGCGCAGCAGGCCAGGCCGAAGGTCATCATCATCAGCGAGCCGGTGCGCGCCCAGGTGATCAGGTCGTCGACGCCTGCGGTGACGAAGCCCTTGTCGGTGAGCTGACGCGAGACGCCGTCGAAGAACGGGTCATGGGCCTCGGGATTGTAGCCCTCGACGCTCGAGCGAGCGCCGCTGTTTGCGGGAACGATCACTCCCATTCCAGGGCTCCCTTCTTCCACTCGTAGATGAAGCCCACGGTGAGCACGCCCAGGAAGCTCATCATCGACCAGAAGGCGAACTGGCCCATGGCCACGGGCAGCTTCATCAGCGCCACCGCCCAGGGGAACAGGAAGGCCACTTCCAGATCGAAGATGATGAACAGGATGGAGACTAGATAGAACCGCACGTCGAACTTCATGCGCGCGTCGTCGAAAGCGTTGAAGCCGCACTCATAGGACGACAGCTTCTCAGGGTCCGGCGCGCGCGGCGCTATGCCCGCGGCGAAGAGGATGAAGACGATGCCCAGCGCCGCCGCGATCCCCAGAAAGATCACGATGGGCAGGTACTGCAGCAGGAAGGCGTTCATAGGATCCTTTGGGGACTCCTTGGGGAGTCGCGCGCCGTTCTAGACCACACGTTCGGAGGTTTCAAACGGGGCCTTGCTGCGGCGCGGAAAGCTCACGAAAGCGTGGCGCCCCGCTCACGAAAAACCGGCCCGAGGCGCCGCTGCGACCGCATCGGGCGTTGACACGATTCCCCCCCGGCCATATTGGACGCGCCTCGCGTTTTGCGCGGGTCCCCGTCGAGATGCGGGTCCCGTTCCGACGTGGGCCAAAGTGCGGATGTAGCTCAGTTGGTTAGAGCGCCGGCCTGTCACGCCGGAGGTCGCGGGTTCAAGTCCCGTCATTCGCGCCATTTCCCGCCATTTCCGCATCCGTCGGACCGTAAGGCCCGAGCGCATGGGCCAACGGGCGCAGCCGCTCGGCGTGGCGGCGCCAGCGCTCAAGGGACGTCGCATAGACCGGCCGGCGCACCTGCGCCGCGCTGGCCGTCCGCACCGCGCCTTCCCGCTCGAAGAATCGCAGGCAGGCCTCGTCCCAGCCCAGGCCGGCCGCCTCGGTGACCAGCGTCACGATCGCCCTGTCGGGATCGGCGGCGAGGCTTTCGTAGCGCACCTCGGCCACGCGGCCGGGCAGAGCCGCCTCCCAGTGCTCCATCAGGCCGCGATAGCGACGGTACTCGGCGCCGATGTCCGCCAAGTCATAGAGCGTCTCGTTGCCCTCGCTGAAGAGCTGGCGGAAGCACGCAAAGCCCGTGTCCATGGGATCTCGCACCATGTGCAGGATGGCCGCGTCGGGGAACATCCGGACAATCGCGCCCAGGTGCAGGTAGTTCTCGAGCGTCTTGTCGACGAAGCGCGAGGCGCCGTCCCAGCCCAGGCGCCGCATCTCGGCCAGATAGCGCTCGCCGACCGTCCGGAAGCCCGCGGCGGTATCCGGATAACCACTCTCCAGCAACCTCGACAGGACGCCGGTCTCGCCGAGCCCTTGCACGTCGCGATGGCTGGCCAGGATCTGCTCGGCCAGGGTCGAGCCTGTGCGCGGCATGCCGACGATGAAGATCGGCGCGGCGCGGTGTCCCCGGCCGGACGGGCGCGCGCCCTGGCCTGCCGGAAAGCGCTCACGGACATGGGCGATGGCCGCCGCGTTGGTGCGTGCGACGGCGTCGGGGTCTTGCAGCCCGGCTAGGCTGGCGCGCTTCAACCGGTTGCCCGACGCCCAGGCCGCGAACGCCGCGGCGTGATCGCCCCGCCGCTCCAGCACCTCGCCGAGCGCGAACTGCAGCCCGATGCGAAGGTCGGGCGTCACGCCCTCGTCGTGGGCCGCGCGGCGCATCCCGGCGAGCTCGCCGTCATCGATCGCGCCGGGGTCCAGCAGGGCGATACGGGTCATGGCCGCCCAGCGCTGCGCCGGATCGCGCGCCAGTTCGCGGTGCTGCTCGACCGCCTGCGCGGTGCGTCCCAGGATGGCCAGGACCGTCGCCAGCGCGGCCCGCGTCTCCACGGCCTGCGGGCGAAGCGCCACGGCCCGCGCGTAGGCCTCCGCGGCTTGGGGCCAGGCGCCGAGCTGCTGGTTCACCGCGCCCAGGTTGTGCTGTGCGCTCACCAGGTCGGGCGCGAGGGCGACGACGCCCTCCAGCCGCCGCCGGGCGCGATCCAGCCGCCCCTGATGCAGGTCGATCATCGCCAGCGAGAATCCCGCTCTGACATCACCTGGCGCGATGCGCTCGGCCTGCCGGTAGAGCTGGGCCGCAGCCTCCAGCCGTCCAGCCGCGAAATGTGCGGCGCCCTCGTCCAGGCGACGCGCCAACTCGGCCGCTGCAGGCGTTGGCAAGGCTGTCATGCACGGGCGGTGGGCGCGGCCATCGCCGGATGCTACGCGCCGCCGGCGATGGGAGCCAGGGGAGCGAGGCCGCGCTCACGCACGGCCTCGCCCTCACGTCACTGGAAACGGAGCCGAAGTTCGACGCCGTAGGTCCGCGGGTTCAGCAGGCTGTAGTTGCTGGTGATGAAGCCAGGCGCCTGAAGCGCGCCCGACCGGCCATCGTAGCCCAGCTTGTCGAACACGTTGTTGACGTAGAGCACCACGTTGTAGCGGTCGTCCTTGCCCGTCCAGACGCCGCGGACGTTCACCTGGGTGTAGGCCGGGGCCTGGTTGTAGAACCGGTTGAACAGGCCGCCGTAGGTCTTGTCCTTCCAGATATAGGATCCCGACAGGCTGAATTTCCCCGGATCGAACCGCCAGACGTAGGTCGCGTTGACCGAAACCTTGTTGGGTGGCGATTCCGGGAGCTTCTGGCCCTTCAGGTTCTGGGTGAGCACCGCGGCCCCAGGCGCGTTCACGCATCCCGAGGTATTGGCGCCGGGCAAGACGGCGCCCGGATCCACCGTGTCCTCGAAACAGGCGCCCGGATCGTTCACCTCGGCGTTCAGGTGCGCGTACTGAGCGCTAATTGTCAGGGGATCCGTCGGCTGCCACAGCCCCTCCAGCTCGAGGCCCGTGATGTGCACGGACTTCAGATTGAAGAGCTGCGAGGAGATCAGGCCCTGCGCGTTCTGGACGCTCAGCGGGATCTGGTCGTTCTTGTAGTTGTAGTAGAAGGCCGCGGCGTTCAGCCGGAAGACGTTGGCGAAGGTCTTTTTCGCCCCGACCTCGAAGGCGTCGACCGTCTCCTTGTCCGTCTCGGGATTGGCGCCGATGGTGAAGGTGGTGAAGCCGCCGGCTTTGTAGCCGCGGCTGTATTTCGCGTAGAGCAAGGTGTCCGGATCCGGCGTCCAGTCGACGCCGGCGTCGCCGGTCCAGGCGTTCCACTTCTCGTCCAGGTCGCGCTCGCCGTTGCCGGTGACCGGGTTCAACCGGGCTGGACCCGCGCCCTTGAAGCTTGTCCCCAGGCTGGCGGCGATGGCCGCGCCGGTTACGTCGAGCGCCGGGGTCGCGGCGCCGAACGCGGACGGCTGGAAGCCCGGGATGACGCCGAACTCCTCGAACCGCCAGAACTGGATGCCTTCCTTCTCGTCGTCGGTGTAGCGGATGCCCACGTGTGCCTTCCACTGCTCGTTGAACTTGTAGTCGATGTGCCCGAACGCGGCCCAGGATTTGTAGGTGAGCTGGGTGTCGGAGGTCGAGATCGCGCTCGCAGAATTGACCGGTGCGGCTGTCAGCAACCCGCCCGCGCCGATCAGGACCGGATTTGCAAGCTGGGTCTGGTTAGGCATGACCCCGGCCCAGACCGGCTGGTCATAGTGCTCGTGGTAGTAGTAGGCGCCCGCGATCCACTGCAACGGGCTGTCGTTGGTCGAAGTGAAGTCGATCTCGTGGCTGTAGAAGGTGTCCTTCTCCTGGAAGAAGGTGGTGTCGGGGGCAGCCCGGATGGTCAGCGGTTGCGTGCAGGCAACCGGATCGTAGCCCAGCCTTGAGGCGTTCAGCGCGCACAGCCCGCCCGGCACGGCCGCGCCGGCCAGTTGGTAGGAGTTGATGCCGCTGTCGGCGTAGTTGGTGAAGTTCAGGACGTAGTTGAACTTCTGGTAGCCCCCCAGGTAGGTCACGTCGAAACCGGGCGCGTGGTAGGTCCAGTTGGTGGCCAGCGCCAGGTCGCCATGCTGCTTGTTGGTCGAGGTGGCTTCCTGGATGAAAGTCCGCGGATCGTCGGTCGAGGGATTGTTCCCGGGGAAGGCGTTGGCGAACACCGGCCCGCCGACCACCGAGCCGGGCACGACCGTCTGCCCCCTGGCGTCGGGGCCGGTGCATCCGATGGCTCCGCCCGGGCTGCCGGCTACCCCGGGTAGCCCGCACAGGCCGAAGAAGTTGCTCGGGCTGAACGCGCCGTTGAGCTGGTAGTTGTTGGGGATCGCGCCGCGCGTGGCGTTCTGGTGATAGTCGGCGGAGAAGGTGCCGCTGGAGATCATGCCCCAGGCGTCCAGGTTGTCGCCGAGGTTGGCCTCGAGCTGGCCTTCCACATACTGGCTCTTGCCGGCTCCAAGTTGCGGCATGCTGCCGCCCTGTCGCTCGCCGTTGAGGTTCTTGAAGTAGCCGCCGTTCTCGACCGTGGCGTTGCCGCCCAGGCGGAACCGCAGCCAGTCGGTGATCGGGCCCGAGACGACCGCCTCGCCCCAATAGCGCTCGTTGTTGGCCACGCCGGCGCGGCCCTCGGCGTAGAAGCTCTTGGTCGGCTTCTTGGAGACGTAGTTGATCGAACCGCCGTCGGCGTTCGCCCCATGCAGGGTGTTCTGCGGCCCGCGATCGACCTCGATCGTGTCGATGAACAGGTCGGAATGCTGCAGGAGGATGGTGGCGTTCGCGCCGTCGTAGACGCCGTTGTAGTAGACCGCCACGGCAGACGCGACGGCCAGGTTGTCGGTGTTGCGCCCGACGCCGCGCATATAGGGCCGGTCAGTGTTGGCGTTGTACGAGAAGCCCGGCGTGAAGTTCGTCAGATCCTGGACCGACTCGATGCCCTGCACCGTGCGTTGCTCGGCGCTGAACGCCGACACCGCCACGGGAACGGTCTGCAGCCTTTCCTCGCGGCGTTGAGCCGTGACGATCAGGTCTGAGAGGGTCGTTACGTTCGCGTCCGACGCGGGCGTGGCCGGCGCGGGCTGAGTCGCCGGAGCCGCTTGCGCGTGCGCCTGGGCGGCGGCGATGCTCAGCACGACGGCCAAAGCGGAGCCGCCGCAGAAATAGCTGCGTTTCCTCATATTCCCCAGTCTCCCTTTGCGTTCCGGCTCAGCTCTGAGGCCAAGTCCTGATGGAACTAGTAGGCAATGGCGCCTAGAGGCAGCGTAGGCGCCTGTGGCAAGGCTTGGCAAGCGATGTGTCGCAAAGGAAATCAGGTGTCGGGGACGTAAACGATCGGCGACGCCTGTCGAACACTAGGTTCGCCGACCGCCGTTCATTTGATGTCCAGGCGTTCGATCCGCCAGCGGAGTTGCTCGGCCGTTGCGCCGGGCACGTTGTTCACCCGCCGAAGGACGGCGTCGCCGGACTGGTGCAACGGCTTGCCCGTGGCGAACCGCCCATAGATGACGATCGGCACGGTCACGTAGAGCGAGCCCGCCGCGCCCTCGATCTTACCCGGCGCGCCGACCTGGGCGTGGTAGCTGGCGTAGGGCTTCAGGTCGAACACCTTGCCGTCCGAACGCACGGCCGCGGCCTCCCCGGCCCGCCCCTGTTCCAGCAGCGCGAAATAGGTCTGCACGACATTGGCGGCCCCCTGCGCGCTGGCGGCGGTGAACGGGGCCTCCGAGACGGGCGTGCGGTCGTCCGGCAAACCGCCGCGGGCTCCTGGCGCGGGCGGCGACACCGGCTCGGCCTCGCAGGCCACGCCCGGATCGCTGGCGATCTCCTCCCCCGGCTTCAGGTGCGCGAGCCTCCCGTGCTCGAAGCCCTTCGTCCACCACTGCAGGCCAAGGCCGGTGTAGCGCGCGCCGCTGGCCGAGCGGGCGATCTTCAGGGTGTAGGCGTGGCCCCGATATTCCACGACGGCTGTCTGCGGGTCGGGGTAGCCGGCGGTGAGGCGCTCCCCGCCCGGGCAGACATAGGCCGTGACCACGGGATCGGGGTTCACCGGTCCGCTCGGCGCCGGCGGTTGCTGGCGCGGCGCCTGCTGGGTCGGCGCAGTCGGCGCGGTCGGCGCGCCCTGCCCGCACGCGGCCAGCAGAAGCGCGGCGGCGGCCCCGCAACCCGCGGCGCGGCTCATCAGGGCTTGCCCAGGGCTTCGTCGAAGAGGTCGAGCATGGCGGCCCAGGAGCGCCTGTCCGTCTCGGCGTGGTATTCGAAGCCGGGCATGCCCAACGCACCCACGTCCGGGTTGGTGAAGCTGTGGCCCGCGCCGCCGTAGAGGTTCATCCGCCAGTCGACGCCGCCCTCGGTCATCTCCTTCTCGAAGCCGAGGCGTTGATCGGCGGGAATGATCGGATCGAGCGCGCCGATGCAAACCAGCACCTTGGCCTTGATCTGCCTGGCGTCCTGGGGGCGGGTCGTGGCGAGGCCGGAATGGAAGCCCACGACCGCCTTCAGGTCCGCCCCGCTGCGTGCGAGCTCGAGGACCGTCGTGCCGCCGAAGCAGTAGCCGGTCGCGGCCAGCCTCGCCGTGTCGCACTCCGGCTGCCTCGCCAGCACCGCCAGCGCCTCGGCGGCGCGGGCGCGGATCGTCGAAGGCTCGGCCATGAAGGCGTTGATGCGCGGCATGACCTCGTTGCGGTCGCTGAGCGGCTTGCCGTCGCCATAGTAATCCATGGCGAAGGCGACATAGCCCGCCTCGGCCAGCCGCCGGGCGATGGACTTGGTGAGATCGACGAGGCCGCCGCCCTCCGGCGCCACCAGAATCCCGGGGCGCCGGCCCGCGCGGGTGTCGTCGACGGCGAGGTAGCCGACCAGGCGCACGCCGTCGGCGTGGTACTCAATGTCCTGGGTCTTCATGGGCCGCTCCGTCAGGCCACCGGCGCCGGCTGGCGGGTGAGCACGAAGTCGTCGGGGTTCGGGGCCAGCGAGGCGCGCCAGTAGTCGATGAGGCCGAAGGGCCAGTTCTGGCTGACGCGTCCGAACTCGTTCTTGTACCAACTCGTCACATTAGGCGAGCCCCAGGCCCAGCCCTTGTTGGCCTGGTCGACGCGCACGTTGAAGGCGTCGTGCACCTCGCGCTTGACCTCGATCGCCTTGGCGCCCGTCTCTGCGAGCAGCTTCAGCGCGCCCACGATGTAGCGGACCGAGCACTCCGAGAAGAAGATGATCGAGCCGTTCACGACGATGTTGGTGTTGGGGCCGTAGATCATGAAGAAGTTCGGGAACCCCGGCGTCGTCATGCCGAGGTAGGCCCGGGCATCGCCGCCCCAGGCGTCGTGCAGCTCGCGCCCGCCGCGGCCGACCACCTTCAGGCCCGACAGGAACTTCGAGGCGGTGAAGCCGGTGCCGTAGATCAGGACGTCGACCTCATGCTCGACCCCGTCGGCGGTGACGACCCCCTTGGGCGTGATCTTCGTGATCGCCTCGGTGACCAGCTCGACGTTCGGACGCTTCAGCGCGCCCAGCCACACCCCGTTGTCCAGGACCGCGCGCTTGCCGCCGACCGGATAGGTCGGGACCACATTGGGCAGCAGGTCCGGGCGGTCCTCGACCTGGGCGGCCAGCGCCGCGGCGGCCATCTCCCGCAGCATCAGGTTCTCGGCGCCCACGGCGGTCGCGGGGCCGTTCCAGCCCTCGTCGGCCTTGACCATCGGCAGGAAGCCCTCGGTCGTCGTCCAGAACAGCCAGAAGCGGTACCACTTGTCGTAGTAGGGCACGTTGTCGAGCAGCCACTTCATGCCCTCGGGCACATCCTCGTGGTAGTGCGGCACGGGCAGGCCCCAGGGCGGCGTACGCTGGAAGACCGTCAGGTGGGCGACCTTGGGCGCGATCTCCGGCACGAACTGGTAGGCCGAGGCGCCGGTGCCGATCACCGCCACGCGCTTGCCCGCCAGGTCGACGTCGTGACGCCACTGGGCGGAGTGGAAGGCGGGGCCTTCGAAGGTCCCGACGCCCTCGATCTGCGGAATCCGTGGCTTGTTGAGCTGGCCTACGGCGGTGATCACCGCGTTGGCCTCCACTGTCTCGGTCTTACCGTCCTGGCCGCGTAGCTCGATCCGCCACAGGGCGCGCGGTTCGTCCCAGGTCAGGCTCTCGACCCGCGTCTCGAAGCGGATGTGTTTCTTGAGGTCGTACTTGGCCGCGATCCCCCGGAAGTATTTCAGCAGCTCCGGCTGCGGCGAGAAGTGCTGCGGCCAAGCGTGGTTCGGCTCGAAGGAGTAGCTGTACATGTGGTTGGAGTTGTCCACCCGGCAGCCCGGGTAGGTGTTCACCAGCCAGGTGCCGCCCACGTCGGCGTTGGTCTCGACGATCTCGAACGGCACGCCCGCCTGGCTGAGACGGATGCCGGCCAGCAGGCCTGACATCCCGGCGCCGATCACGAGCACCTTGAGCTGCCGCGCGGCGGCCTTGAGCTGCGGCTGGTCGAACTGCGGGTCCTTGCTCGACTTGCCGGAGATGGCGAGTTCGTCGATCAGGAAGTCGGCGTAGGTTTCCGGGATCGGCGCGCCGGCGACGAAGTCCATCATCCTGCGCAACGTCGGCATGTCGGGGCTCGGCGTCTTCAGCGACCCGCCGGCCAGGAAGGCCTCGATCGCCGCCTTCGCCCGAGTGCGGATCTCCGCCTGCGCCGCCTCGGAGAGGCCCGTTTCGCCCCGGGAGAGCGGGGTATAGACAGGCGTCCACTCCGGCTTCAGCCAGCCGGGGTCGCCGGTCATGTGCACCATCGCCGCGACAAGCGCCGGGAGGTGGGCGGCCTCAAGCGCCGTGTCGAGGTCCATCTGGGCGTCGGCCATCGTCGTTTCCAGCTAGGTTATCGTTGTTCAGCACCATGACTCCGCCTGATGCCGGCTGTCACCCCGAAAGCCGGGCCTGCTGCGCGCGGATTTCCGCCAGGGTCTGCGGCGAAAGCGGCATTCCCGAGGCGGCCAGGTTCGCGGCCAGGTGCGCCGGGCGGGTGGTGCCGACGACGGCGCAGGCCACCGCCGGGTTGGCGAGCACATAGGCGAGCGCCGCCTGGGCGCCGGTCATCCCCGGCGTGCGGGCCAGGAAGCCGAAGGCGGCGCCCTGCTCCACGTCGCGGCGATGGCGCAGCAGGCCGCGGGCGGCGTACCAGAGGTCGCGCGGGGCGCGCAGCCGGGCGACCTGACCGCCCGTATGGCCCATCGCCAGCGGCATGCCCGCCAGCACGCCCTTGCCGGCCGCCGCGGCGCGGGCGATCAGCGGCTCGCGCCCAGGGCGCAGGACGTTGTAGTCGACCATCACGACGTCGAAATCCAGCAGGCCGACGACGTGGTCGATGACCACGGGATCGAAGCTGTTCGCGCCGACCGCGCGGACGAGCCCCCTCGCCTTCAACCCGGCCAGCGCGGCGCGCAGCTCGTCCGTCAGCTCGCCGATCGACGGGCCGTGGAGCTGCAGCAGCGGCAGCGCGTCCAGGCCGAGGACCTTCAGACTGCGCTCTGCGCTGGCGACGACGGCGGCCGGCGAGAAGTCGCGCCCGATCCCGCGGCCGCGGCCGAAGGTGCCGGCCTTGGTGGCGATCACCAGCATGGAGGCGTCGCGGCCCTTGAGGGCGCGGCCAAGCCGGGGCTCGGCATGGCCGCCCGAGTAGCTGGCGCCGGTGTCGAAGAAGGTCACGCCGCCGTCGAGCGCCGCGTGGACCAGGCCCACGGCCTGCCGCTCGGAAAACTGCGGCTTGCCCCACCAGCTCGCCGCGCCGAAACCGATTTCCGACACCGTCAGGCCGGTGCGGCCGAGCGGGCGGTAGAGCATGCGGACCCTAGGGCGTCTCGCCGGCGTCGGCGGCGACGAAGTCCGGCTCGGCCGGCTCGCCCAGCAGGATGCGGCCGAACACGAGCCGGACGAAGAAGAAGACCACGCCGGCCCCGATCACCAGGGCGGCGTGCAGCAGCCAGAACTGCGTCGGCGGCATCTTGTCGAGCAGGCCGCCCAGCCAGCCCACCGCCAGGTTCCCGGCGAACAGATGCAGGTAGTAGACGCCCACGATGGTGCCGGCGAGCGCCGTCGGAGCGGCGCGGACGAACAGCGCCAGCCCAACCGGCAGCACGTTGGCGAACCCGATGTCGTTAAGCAGATGGAAGGCCAGGAGCCAGCCCATGGAGACCTTCTGCCCCGTCGTCGCGGCCAGGGCGGAGCCTGCCGCCAGGCAGGCCACGCCGGCGCCGCTGAACAGGCATCCGATGACGATCTTGCCGAGCTCGTCCGGCTCGGTGAACCGGGTCTTCCACCAGCGCCAGAAGATCACCATGCCCGCCAGGGTCACGACCGAGACGATGGAGTCGACGGAGACCAGCCAGGTGGTGAGGATCGGCACGCCGAACAGGTGGCGGTCGACGTGGGTGTCGGCCCAGATCAGGTAGGCGTTGAAGATTTGGTTGTTGCCGACGATGGAGGCGGCGAGCACCGGCAGCAGGCAGACGAGCAGGACGACCGAACGCCATTCGCGGCCAGTCATCGGCGGGCGCGCGACCTTGTCACGGTTCGCGCGGACCGGCGGATCCGGCGGCAGATATCTGCGGCCATAAAGATAGACGGCCAACGAGATCAGCATGCCGACTCCCGCCGCGCCGAAGCCGTAGTGCCAGCCGACCTTCTCGCCCAGGGTGCCGGTGATGAGCGGGGCGGCGATCACCCCGGCGTTGATGCCCAGGTAGAAGATCTGGAAGGCGTCGGCGCGGCGCAGGTCCTCCGGGGCATAGAGCGAGCCGACCTGGGTGGCGATGTTGCCCTTGAAGCAGCCCGAGCCCAGCATCAGGCAGAGCAGCGCGACCAGGAACGACGCGTCGAAAGCCATCAGGAAATGGCCGAGCGCCATCAGGAGGGCGCCGAGGATGATCGTGCGGGTGCGGCCAAGCACGCGATCGGCCAGCAGGCCGCCCAGCGCGGGCGTCGCATAGACCAGCGCCGTGTAGAGGCCGAAGATCGCCGACGAGATCGCCACGATGGTCATCGGCTGGCCGTGCGCCAGCACCGCGCGCAGTTGCGCAAACCCCGCGACGTGCTCCACATGACCGGGGAGCAGCAGCTGTTTGGTCATGTAGAGCGCCAGCAGCGTCTGCATGCCGTAGTAGGAAAACCGCTCCCACGCCTCGGTGAACGCGAGGAACGCGAGACCCTTGGGATGGCCCAAGAAGGCACGATCGTCTGCGTCTGTCGTCACGGCGGTCATGGAATCCTCCCCAAGGACCGCGCAGATAGGCACGAAATCTCCCAGGGTGGGAAGCCGCCTCGTGCTCAGCGCGCCAACGCCATCATCTCCCGATCGAGAATCGCGACGATCGCCTTCCACGCCGGCGTCGTGGGAATGACCAGGTCGAAATGGCCGGCGTCCGGGATCACCACGACCTCGGCCGGGTCGCCGGCCTTGCGCGCCGCCGCGGCGTAGTCGAGGCCGGTGTAGGGCGGCATGACCGAGTCATAGGCGCCATGGACCATGACGACCCTGACGCCGCCCGGCAGCAGCTCGGCGGGCGAGGTGTCGGCGTAAGCGCCCTTGCGGCTCTTCAGGTCGATCAGCCGCGCGATGGTGTCGTCGCCGCAGGGCAGCGCCCAGGCCTTGCCTTGCCCCTTCAGGTCGCCGATGCCCGCCAGACTGATCACTGCGCCGATCGGCAAGGGATCGGCGGTGCGCAGCGGGCTGCCGGCCGGCAGCTTGCGCCGGCTCGCCGCCCAGAGCGCCAGGTGCCCGCCGGCCGAGTGGCCGACCGCCACCACCCGCGTCAGGTCCAGGCCGTATTTCGGAGCTTCGGTCCGCAGCCGGTCGACAGCGGTGGCCACGTCCTGGAACGTTCCGGGGTAGCCGGCGCCGGCTTCGCCCAGCTTGCGATACTCCACGTTCCAGACCGCATAGCCGCGCCCGGCCAGGTCGGCGGCGAGCGAACTCGTCTGCGCAAAGCCCTCGTATTCCTTGAGGAAGCATCCGCCGTGCAGCAGCACCACGACCGGGTGCGGCCCCTCGCCCTTCGGCAGGAAAAGCTCCGCCACCTGCGACGGCGCGGAGCCATAGGGGACGACCACGTCGGCCGGGCGCCTTGCCTGCTTCATGTAGGCGTCCAGAGACGCCGGTTCAGCCAGAGCGACAGTGGCGGCCATGATCATCGTTCCAAGCGCTATCGCCAACTTGACCATCGCCCGCACCTCACGGCTTGCCGAGCCGCAGCGTGCTCCCACGCGAAGGCTGGTGGGCGGCGAGGGATTCGAACCCCCGACCCTCTCGGTGTAAACGAGATGCTCTAACCAGCTGAGCTAGCCGCCCGCGACGCGCGTTCTAGACCAGGTGGAACGCCGCCAGAAGCACCCAGGCGCCGATCAGGGCGAAGATCGCCGCGGCCGCCATCCGGACGTAGCGGAGCGGGACCACCTTGGTGGCGGCCTCTCCCAGCAGCACCGCCGGGACGTCGGCGATCAGCATGCCAAGCGTCGTCCCCGCGGTGACCAGCAGGATCTGGTGGTAGCGCGCGGCCAGCAGCGAGGTGGCGATCTGGGTCTTGTCGCCGATCTCCACCAGGAAGAAGGTCACCAGGGTGGTGAGGAAGACCCCGCCTCCGCCGAAGGTCTTCAGATCGTCGTCCATCTTGTCGGGAATCAGCGCCCAGCCGGCCATGACGATGAAGGCGACGCCCACGATCACGCGAAAGGCCCGCCCGGAAAACCAGTCGGCGACGTAGTAGCCGAGGCTGGCGGCGATCAGGTGGTTGAGCAGGGTCGCGCCCAGGACGCCCAGGATGATCGGCACGGGTTTGCGGAACTTCGCGGCCAGCACGATGGCCAGGAGCTGGGTCTTGTCGCCGATTTCGCCAATAGCGACGACGGCGGCGGAGGTGACGAGCGGTTCGAGGATCAAGCGACGACTTCCGGGGCGCGAGACAGACGACGACGCGGACCTCCGCCGGCCCTTGGAGCCGAGGTCGCATCGTCGGTCTCACCAATCCGGCCGCCGCCCCTGAACCAAGGCGGCGATCCGCCGTCCGCGCCATGCGTCCCTAAGGAACTGCAAGTCTGTTGACGCGGACTTCGCTGAAGCGAACGGCTACTCCCCGAAGACGGCGGCTTCCTAGCGCGGGGAGCGCCCGGCAGCCAACGAAAAAGGGCGGCCGCCCCCAAGCGACCGCCCTTTCGCGTCGATTATGCCGCAACTCAGCGGTTGAGCGCGTCCTTCAGCGCCTCACCCACGCGAAAGCGGCAGGTCTGCGAGGCCTTGCGCTTCACGGTCTCGCCGGTGCGCGGGTTCCGCGCCGTCCCGGCCGGCCGCTTGATGGGCACGAAGCTGCCAAAGCCCACCAACCGCACTTCCCGGCCCGCCTTCAGCGACGTGGACACCGAGGCGATGAAGGCGTCCAGCGCCTCCTTGGCCTGCGCCTTGTTGAGCCCCGCCTTGTCGGCCATCTCCGCGACGAGTTCGGCCTTCGTCATTCGCGTTCTCCCACCCGTTATTGTTTTTGCAGGCCCGAGGGGTCCCCAGCTCTCCTCACCCATTCGAATTAAGGCCCGTTGAAGCGTGGCCGTCAAACGAGAGCGGCGCGGGAATCGCCCCGCGCCGCCCCGATGACACAAGAAGTGATCGGACCTAGTGCGTCAGCACCGCCTCCAGGTCGCCGTCGTCCGGCACCGACACCGGCGGCGCGTCGGCCTCAGACCATTCGATCGGGACGGGCGCGCGCGTCAGCGCCTGGGCCAGAACCTCATCCATCGTCGAGATCGGGATGATCTTCATCTCGGACTTCACCTTGTCCGGGATGTCGGCCAGGTCCTTCTCGTTTTCCTGCGGGATCAGCACGGTCTTGACGCCGGAGCGCAGGGCCGCGAGCAGCTTCTCCTTCAGGCCGCCGATGGCGGTGACCCGGCCCCGAAGCGTGACCTCGCCGGTCATGGCGATGTCCTTCTTGATCGGGATGCCGGTGAGCACCGAGACGATGGCGGTGGCCATGGCCGCGCCGGCGGACGGGCCGTCCTTGGGCGTGGCGCCGTCCGGCACGTGGATGTGGACGTCGGTCTTCTCGAAGCTCGGCGGCTCGATGCCGAACTTGGTGGCCCGGCTGCGGACATAGCTGTTCGCCGCCGAGATCGACTCCTTCATCACGTCCTTCAGGTTGCCGGTCACCGTCATGCGGCCCTTGCCCGGCATCTTGACCGCCTCGATGGTCAGGATGTCGCCGCCGAAGTCGGTGTAGGCCAGGCCGGTGATGATCCCGACCTGGTCCTCGGTGTCCATCTCGCCGTACTTGAACTTCCGCACGCCGGCGTACTTGGCGAGGCGCTCGTCGTCGATGGTGATCGACAGGACGTTCTCACGGGCCAGGTCGCGCACGGTCTTGCGGGCCAGGTTGCCGAGTTCCCGCTCCAGCGACCGCACGCCGCTCTCGCGGGTGTAGTAGCGGATCAGGTCGCGGATCGCCTGGTCGGGGACAATGAACTCCTCCGGCTTCAGCCCATGGTCCTTGGTCAGCTTGGCCAGGATGTGCCGCTTGGCGATCTCCACCTTCTCGTCCTCGGTGTAGCCGGGGATGCGGATGATCTCCATGCGGTCCAGCAGCGGCTGGGGC